>Ga0209570_1000206_pt1 | contig 107329 bp, 104 predicted proteins | sample EBPBio172007_DNA_FD_185861 | JGI IMG/M metagenome (GOLD analysis project Ga0209570, IMG submission 185861) | Wastewater treatment Type I Accumulibacter community from EBPR Bioreactor in Madison, WI, USA - Reactor 1_9/17/2007_ DNA (SPAdes)... | ecosystem: Engineered > Bioreactor > EBPR >... | reverse complement strand
GTCTGGGTTTTCGATATCTTTGAAAGAGCGCATTTCCGGAGTTTTAGGGTCGCATAAAAACCATATTACCTGTGCCGAATAACTATTATTTTTTTTAAATATTTCAACGGCTATGTCTTTATCTTCCGACATCCATTTACCTATAATCTGTTCAGCGGTTATACTTTTTTCAGAATGCAGTAAAAGCAAAGTTGCAAGTATGAATAGTGTTTTCATGAGGAAATTTAGGAGTTAGAACTGAATTTTTACACCAGTATATATGCCGAAGCGGGTAATACGAGCTACATCAACGCCATCAAGGTGATTGAGTCGCCACACACAATCAATCGAAAAAAAGTTGAAAATATTTTCCACTCCTATGCCTACTTCGGCATAGGGAATGTTTCCGGTAATGCGGAATGTGTTAAGTTTATTAAAGGCAATATTGTTGGTCGTGAGGTCTCCCCAGAAAAAATTGGCGGTTATTCTCTCTCGAAGATTAAGTTTATTTAGTAGAGGAATTTTGTCCAAAATCAGCCCTCCTAAAGAATAACGGGTCAGCAAACTGACATATCCATCAGCCGCAAATTCGTAAGGGCTCATGCCATAAAAAGCGTAGCGGTCAGCGATGTAAAATGGATTTCCCCTCGGAATGTGCAATAGCAAAAGTGGTAGTGTCCCAAATATCTTGCCTACGCCGATATTGTAGTAAAAATTACCTTTGAGTGGCATAGGCAGGTCTTGTGAAAGACTTATGTTGGTTTTCAGGTATTCAAAATAGGTGTTGTTAAAAATGGGTATGCCCGTGCTGATATGTAACTGTAAGACAGGATGCCGGGTAAATATGCGTATTTTATCGTAGTTAAAAATGGTTGTCCGTTCATTGTGAGCATACCGAAGCGTCAATCCAAGTTCTGAATTGTACAAAGCATTGAGCCGACGTAAAGTTGTATCTGTTAAGTCAATGATGTCGTCGGAAGGTAAATAGCTAAATTGAAAAGTAGGTGTAATTGAGCCATACGAATAATATGCCTTTGCTGACCAGTTGTGATTAAGGTCTCGTTCGTGAGAAAACTTCACTTGGCGCAGGAAATTTTGATATACAGGAATCGGCTTTCGCAAGGCAAGCGTAAATAAATTGTCGTGGTCTAACTGGTCATCAAATTCGGTGAGTGCGTCGTAATCATTCTTGAACAAGACCTCGTACTTTCGGTAATTTGCTCGGTTGGGTACATACTTCACGCCCAATGCTTCTTTAAACCGGCCCTCTTTAGTCCCGAAGGCGGCATACCCCCAAAAACACCAATTTTTACTAATATCTTCCATTGACCAAACCCCCGTTCGAATTCGGACTCCTTCAGTAGGATTGGCACTTACCAATGAACTGTACGGACCCAGTCGCCAGCGGTTTCCAATGTCCCAATAACCACTAAAGACAAACGAAGAAAAATGAGTCGTGTTGATAAATCGTGAATTATGTTTGAGCGAGTCTGCGGTTTGATAAATAGCTTGTTCACGAGACGTTAGTGCGGTTAATCTATATGAATCTTTGAATTGTGCGTTGTTATTACCGTTTTTTTCACTGCTCATAAAATTATCGGCATTGACTCCCTTGACATTACTCTGATAATTACTGTAAATACTATTGGATTTTAGCTTCACGGCGCGACCCGTGGAATCAATTCGGCTGGGAAGTCCTAACAGTCCCAACCCGTTTTCAAAAACATATACAATTCGACTCTCGGAAGGTACCCAGACCTTGCCTTTGTCAGCGTCATAAATTGGAACAAAATTTTGGCCGATAGATAATTGCTGCACAAAATTGAGGTTAACTGTCGGACTGGTCTTCATTTCTATTTTTGCCACAGCATAGGTATCCGAATCTATCCATAATGTACCCTCAAACGTGTTTTCATTTTTGTATTTGGGCTTAAAATGAAGCGAATAGGTGTAAACATTGCCTTCTACCAAGGTGTCGGGTTTGTCGTAGTCGTAAAATGAAAGCCCAAGGTCAGAAATTGGCCCGAGAAACGATGTTTTCAGAATCGGAATCACGCCATCATACGCATTAGGTCGAATGCTAAATTTGTCAAACTTAGCCCCCAATTCGTCTGTTTTTAAACCTAAGTTTTTTTCGGCTATGAGATATTGAGCATCGGTTTGGGCAGCTTTGGCGTGAAATTCCTTATAGTATCGTTCTTGAAAGAAAATAGGTAGAGAATGGGCATTTATACTGTCTTGGTTATATTTTTGGTAAACCGACATGATATTGGCCAGTAGAGAGCGTTTCTGATTGGCCGTTAGATTTTCTATATCAATTTCCGTTTTAAGATAATTATTACGAATATAGTTTTTTAGTCGGGCGGGGTCATTGGATTTTTTGTGGGCAATCACCATTTTCATCAACGCTTTGCCTGGATCTTTGTATGCCGTTACGACCACCTCTTGCAACTGGTTGGGAGTAGTGAGTAGTTCGATTTTTAGCTCACCCACGGGAGCCTGCGAAATGACATGATGCTGAGACTCGTAGCCCACCTCCGACACCAGCATAGTATCGGGTAATGATTTGACCGTAAGTGCAAAAAAACCATTTTCATCGGTGGTCATTCCATTTTTGCCGACTTTGAGATATACACTTGCAAAAGCTATGGCATTTCCCGTGGCTTGTTCAACTACCTTACCTTTTAGTATGATAGACGTATTTGTTGGCTTTTGTCCCCACAAACTTGTAGCTACCAAGAGCATACTCCACTTCAATTGGAGCAATATTTTTTTCATCGTGATGATATGTTTAAATGACCAATAACTCATCGTCATTACGAACGATAGACTGTTCAGGTATGGTGTGGGAGGAACTATGAGCTGAGAAGGGCATAGTAAGCAATTTCTGAAAAACAGCATTTTCTTTGCTTTCCAGGTGCGTATCAACCCCAAACACTACTTTTGCAGCATCCATTCTACGGAAAGTGCCAAAAAGCCTATCCCAAACGCTTAATACATCGCCATAGTTACTGTCTGTATAGGGCAATTGAAAATGGTGATGAACGTGGTGGGCGTTGGGCGTGATAAACACCCAACTTACTATTTTATCAACTCTTTCAGGTAGCCGAAAATTAGCATGAGCAAATACATTTGAAATAACCTGAATAAATTGTCTTGCCAGAATCATCCAAAACCCTGCCCCTGTTATCAATACCCAAAATATTAAAAAAGACAGTCTAATCGCCGTCTCAAAAGGATGTTCCCTTAGTACAGTTGAAGTATCAACGACCCTGTCGCTATGATGCACAAGATGAAACATCCATAAAATTTTTACCTTGTGCATCAAGATATGATAGATATATTCCAGCAAATCCAACAAAATAAAAACCACCACAAATTGAGACATAGAAGACCTTAATGGCAATTCATGAATCAGACCCCACTCATGACTCGTCACCCAAGTAGAAGTGTAGGTAAGTGCAATTCCCAAAATAAACTGTATAGGGGCATCGGTCAAGGAAAAAAGACTATTTGTAATGGCATGATTCCATTTTTTGTAGTTAAAATTAAGCGAAGCAATGTTTTCAACATTCCAGAAAATAATAATTGATAGCGTCAGAACCGCAATGCGGTGTGAATCAGGTTGATACTCGAAATAGGCTTGTAAACTCTGCATTGGTTATATTATTTATGGCTTTTATTCTCAGAAGAGAAATGTCTTGATTTATTTTGTAAGAGTTAAAGTTTTATCTTTATCATTCTGGATATACAAATTTGACTGAATCAGACACGGCAATGGCCCCAAAAACCCCAAAAGCATTTTTGAATTGGGTAGGTTTGAGAAAAACCGGCTCTACAAAAGGGTTGAACTGTGAGAGTTTCTGGCGGTCTAACTGGTCATAAAAATCATAGGCGTTTTTGTCCATTGTCTGCAAACGAATATAGCCTACGTCCCCGTTTTTATGTTTAAATGTCGGTTCGGCTACAATCGTCAGCCCGCTACTGCCTTTGCTGGCATAAGTCGTGCGGCCTATTTCCAAGATTCTCACTTTTTTGTCAGTAAGGCAAGGGCTTTTTGTTCCGCCTGCATCACGGGCGGTGCTGTCTATCATTCGGGCCATCGTATAGCGATAATACAGATTGGGTTTGTTCTGATCTTTGAAATTTATAACTACGCCCTCGTGTTCGCCATACAAGTCGTTGAACGCTTGAATATAGCTTGAATTTTCGACAGGCGTAACGGGCAAGTCGGTAGTAGCCGTAGCCGTATAGTTTTGCCATTGCCATTGAATATCCAGTTGGTATATGCTGTTGGTTTTAATAGCGATTTTGCCTCTATAAAAATATTCAAATCCACACCTAAAACCGTTGTAGGTTGAATCAGGGCGAAGTACATCGGTTTGGCCACCGCTCGTTATTTTTACTACGGCATCTCTAATAAAAAGCTGGGCATTGGTTTGTTTTGGGTCAAAATAAGGTACGGTTCGGTCCAGATAGAGCTGCGGCACTTCGTTTGGGCTGAGTAGGCATTGTATCGAAACAGTACCTGTATAGGGCAAGGGCGTAACGCCCAGATTTTTTTCGCACGAGGCCAAACTCAATGCGATGACAGCCACAATGGACGCAAAAAACAAAACCTTAAAACGAATATATGTAGTTGATAATTTGTTCATTTCGATTAAAATTTAAAATTGTAGCTCACACTCGGAATAATGGGCAACAGCGAAACCTCTTTGGCCTGTGGGACTTTGGTGATAGGGTCGGTGGCTAAGTAAACAAAATAGGGATTTCGGCGGCTGTATAAGTTATAAATACCAAATACCCATTCTCCGTCATAATTTTTCTTGAAAAATTTACGATTGGGCTTATGCAAAATAGCACTTACATCGAGGCGATGATAAGGCCTAAAACGGTAATTGTTGCGAGTGGTATAGTCTGAGTAAGTGCCATCGTAGAGCGAGCCATCTTGAAAGACTGGAATACGGCCTGTCGGCATCGTAAAAGCCCCACCGCTTGTAAACACAAAATTAGCCGCAAAAGTCCATTTTTTATTAAACTCATAAGTAGCCGCAACGCTAAGGTTATGGCGTTTGTCATAAGTAAACGGAAACGGATTGCTGAAATTGAGTGAGTCGAACTGTTGGGTGGTTTTAGAAAGCGTATAAGACACCCACCCTGTGAGTTTTCCTACATTTTTCTTCACAAAAAACTCAATGCCATAACTATTGCCATTGCCAAATACCAATAGTTTTTCTAATTGGTTGGACAATAATGGCTGTGTGCCTTCTCGAAAAAGCACTTGGTTTTGCATCGTTTTGTAATAGGCTTCTACACTGGTTTCGTAGGCATTATTCTCAAAATTTTTGAAAAGTCCCAATGCTATCTGTCGGCTGTTTTGGGGCTTCACAGTAGGGCCACTACTTATCCAAATGTCGGTTGGCAACGATGCCGTACTGCTCGGTACTAAATGCACAAATTGGTTCATTTCGGTATAAGCCGCCTTAATCGATGTAGTAGGATTTAGGCTGTATTTAATATTAAGCCGTGGTTCAATAAACGAATAAGAAGTACCACTACGAGTAAAAGTAGGCAGTCGCAAACCGATATTGAGGCTTAGGTTGTCGCTGGCTTTTATTTCATCGTTAGCATAAAAAGCCCAAACCGTTGAATATTGTCGGGGAATACTGTCTGATTTTACGACTTTGAATATACCCGACTTAGGAATTTTGGTAGAAGTAGAAGAAGGAAAAAAGGTATTGTCAGAATAATTGACCCCTGCATTGATTTTGTGCCGATGGTTTGGGTAATATTCAAGGTCAAATTTGGCATTGAGGTCTCGTATTCCCGAATAGACCTGAGCGTAGTAGTTGTTCTGAATCGTTGAAAGGTTGAGGTGGTAGTCATTCAGAATGACCGATGTATTGGTAAACAACTTACTCGAAAATTGCCGATTCCAACGAATCGTAGCGGTATTATTCCCAAAATTGATACCATAATTAAGGCTATTGGCCCCTGTGTAGGCGGCATTGTCTAAGCCTGTGAAGCCGCTAATAAAAAGGCGATCTTTTTTGCTCAACCAAAAATTGAATTTGGCATTGAGGTCATAAAAATAATAGTTTGTGCCCCCCAAAAAAGGCTTTGCGAGCAAGTCCACATAAGTACGGCGAGCCGATACAATGTACGAAGACTTGTCTTTTTTTAGCGGCCCTTCAATGGTCAGATTCGAGGTTAGCAGCCCAATGCCGCCCGAAACAGCCGATTTTTGGTTGTTTCCATCTTTCATTGAAATATCTAAAATTGAACTCAAACGCCCACCATACTGAGCCGGAAAGCCCCCTTTGATAAGCGACACGTTTTTGAGGGCATTGGTATTGAACGTACTAAACAAACCAAACAAGTGATTGGGATTATAGACCGTGGCCTCGTCTAACTGAACCAAATTTTGGTCGGTATTGCCCCCTCTCACAAAGAACCCTGTTGTACCCTCTTGACCAGCCTGTACACCGGGCAAAAGTTGAATAATTTTGAGTACGTCTCTTTCGCCCAAAACAGCAGGCAAGGTTTTGATTTGCTTCATTGGCACGTCTATCACACCCATTTGTGGGGCCGATACGTTTTGGTAGTTTCGAGTGGCACTTATCCGTACCTCATCAAGCTGCCGTGCCGATTCCGCTAAGGCAATAGTCAGCGAAAGGCTGTTTTGGCCTGTTATTTTTTTGAGTTGAGGCTCATAGCCCACCATCGAAAAAACAAACCCAAGCGTGTCGGCCTTCTGCATAGTGAGCGAATAAAAACCGTAAGTATTGGTGGTTGTGCCTATTTTTTGGTTGGTATTAAAAATGGTAGCCCCAATAAGCGACTCACCCGTTCGAGTATCTCTCACATAGCCGCTAAGCGTAATACTTTGAGCCATAAGCACAGACTGTACGCTTAAATAAAAGCATACAAAACCCAGAAGTTGTAGATAAGTCTTTATCATAGTTCTTTGGTTATTTTCGATAAAGTAAGAACGGGATATCTCTCCCTTTTATCCAAAAATTTTTGGCGAAAACACCGGATATACAACGAAATTTGAATATCAGTGGTCACTACTGTAGTAAGAAAAGAGAATAGTCGATTTATTTTTACATACCCCTAAAAATCTCAGAGCTAAGTCTAACTAACAACAAGTTTCACTGATTATCAATATTTAAAAAAAGAGAATCAATTACACAATTTGCGTCATATTTAATTGATTTGAACGATTTAAAAAGATAGCAGACTTTGCCCGCTATCTTTCTGACTTAATTAAACAGCCATAAAAAGGGGGATTTATTGGGGTATTGCTTGCTCCATTTTCTTCAATACCACATAAATTATCAATTCGATAATACTTTCGTAACGGTTCAATGACTCTTCTGGAAATTCGACCTCGTAGCGTTGTTCCAAATACATCAAAAGCTCCATACGGTCTAATTCATCTAAACCAAGGTCATCCACTAATCCAGCGCCAAGATTTATCTTAGCGGGGGCAATTCTGAATCTACGGTGCATGAACTGTCGCAAGGCCACGAGGTCGAAAACCATCTTAGTCTAATTTTAATAACTTACCTGAGGCATCAAACTCAGCTTCGTAATTTTTGGCTATAAGTGTGAATTTCACTTCATAGCCCGTGATAACCCCTACTTTGTCTTTCTCTACAACAGCACTCACAAAAGCGTAGCCTTTATAAGTGGCATCTAAATAGGCAGTAACTGAGGCTGGCAGGTCTTTTTGGGCAATGACCGTGTCGTTATGGTTATTGTCAGAGTCGGCTGACCCTTTTCCTTCACTATCACCTTTGCCACCTGTATTTACACTAACAAATGCACCAGCGAAATCGAAATTAAGGTGATATTGAGTATTGTTCTGCACAATCTCAACTTTGTAGCCCGACAATACCCCGTTAGCCATTCTGCTTTCAGCCTCTTTGAAAGTATAACTTACATAATTGGCTTTGAGGTAGGATGTTATTGCTGCTAACAATGTTGATTCGGCAATACCCGTTCCTTGATCGTGGCCATTAGGGGTTTCGAGTTTGGTAAATTTACCAGCCGCATCAAATTCTAATTCGTACTGGGCTGTGCCAACGGTAATGAGTGCTTCGTAGCCTTTTACCAAACCAGAAGCATCTTTTTTGACATCGGCTTGCACAATGGCATAACCTGCATAATTGGCTTTGAGGTAGTCGGTAATAGCTGTTGGCAGGATAGCAGGGTCTATGACATCGCCCGTTTTCAAGAAAACACCGTTGTTTTGAAAGGTAGCCGTTTTTCGTGCATTACCCTGACTAAATGAAGCCATATAGGCCGTTGGTGCTGTCTGTGTCCAAGTGGTTTGGGTGGCCGATGGGAAATTTTTAGACATAGACGAAAGCACTATTTGCGGAACGTTAGCTACACTCACAGTATTAGCCACCTGTGGGGTCAGTGCATCATTTTTTGAGCATGATGATAGCATGAGCAACCCGCTAAAGGTTGCCAAAATTGCATATTTCATTGTTTTAATAGCGGGTTTAAATATGAATTAATTTTTAGATTGTCTGTATTTTTTAATTTTTGATTTCCGTGGCTGGTGCAGGGCGTAGTCAAACAAACCTATTCGAACCCCAGCCGTAACATTAAGGCCACTCAACTGCGCTGCAGTAGGGGTAGGCAACATAGTCATGGAAGTTGTCATGGTCATGGTCATCGTTTTTGCCATGACGGTAGGTACTATACGATAACTCAATCCTAAGAATACTTTGGCATATCTGAACATATTAGCCTCTACATTAATACCTGGTTGAATAACGAAATAAGACACATCGCCACCGTAGTTTTTATCTCTCCGGTTGGCTTCATTTTCGTTGTGCCTTCCACTATTGTTGTCGATATCTTGACCTTTTTCGTTGCCAATGGAATCTATTTTGGCCATGCCGCCCCCTATCAACAAAGGAAACGAAACATGAACAACGCCATCGGGTTTGGGGGTATATTCGAGTTTGAGGCCGCCATACATATTACTCAGGCTGAGGGCTTTGGTACTGTTCAATTTAGTAGGAGCAAAACCGTCGTCAATGGTGCTGTACCCTGCCAAACCAATACCCCATTTTTTGTTGAGGTGCAACATTCCCAATACTCCCGCCATGGGCGTAAATTGACCCGCCAAACCACCATAGATAATTTCTGAACCCACCGACAATCCTAAATGATGGAGTTTTTTAAGCGGATTTTTTACCCCCGAAAAAAGCGTACTCATTTTTTCTGATTGTTTGGCTTCTACCTTTGGGGTTGGATTTTCGGGCAGTATTTGTGGGGTGGTCTGTCCAAACGAAAAGGACGTAAAAAGCAACCCTACGACAGTAGCCACAAGCAAATTGTTTGTTTTCATGATGTTTGTTTTAAAAATAAAAATTAAGAAAAGATACGTAATGAAGTATTATTCAATTGATTTCACCTTCACTGTTTAAGCCCTTACCTGTGGTCGTAAATCTGGCACCATGAGCTGTGCAGTAAAGTTCTCCGTTTCGGTAAATAACCTGTCGCTGTCCTTCATGACTGCAAATCTGCGTAACTGCTACGTATATCCCCCCTGACTCACCTGCGCAACTACCGTCGTGTTTTGAATGAGATAACCGCCCACTTTAGACAAAGCAGCATTATTAAAGCTACTTAAGTCAATGATAAAATCAACTGGGCTACTTGCTTGGGGTAACGCCTCCACTGCTGCATGAAGTTAACGTTTCACCGGCACAATACACCGCTAACAGTAACGTCCCTTTCAGACCAATACTTTTTAAAAACTTGTTACAGTTTAATTTTTTATTGATTTCCATTTTACTTATTTGTCTTAAATTGAAAAAGTAGCTGTGTTTTAAATGCCTTCTATTAGTAAGTTGTAAACTGTAAAAGAAAGGTTGGGTAAGTGGTCAAAAAAACATTTTTTTTGTCATTTCCCAAAATTCCACTTAGCTCCCATTTTTACGCCAAAACTACTCACGACTGAGCGTATGGGCATCTCTCTCACCAAGCTCGATATACCTTGTGAGTAGTTGGGTTCAGCAAATAGATTAAAATGTTTCCCTATTCCCAATTCAACCCCAGCCCCTAAATTTACGCCATAAGAATTACGTAAATTTTGAAAATTCGTCAGCTCGGCTGTAAACTCCCGTCCCGAATTTTCAAAAACCTCTATTTTACCTTCTTGCAGAATAGGTAGTTGCGAGTATCCTCCCAATAGCCCATAAAATTGGAGTTTAATAGGCACTTGATTCAAGAATCTAAACTGTTTATCCCATACATTGTAGCGAACCAATAACGGCACGTTAATCACGTATCTTTGAATTGGCTCATGTATCTCTATCCCAACTACACTGCCCGATTGGGCAAGGACAGAAAGTTTTTCTGCTGGAATTTCCACCTTACCCAAGGCCGTTCGATATATATAGCCAAATCTGTCATTGATAGCTTCGGCAGTCAATATTTGTCGAAGATTTCGGTCATCAAAACTTGCCCCGCTAAATTCTACTCCCGCCAGCAACTGCCATTTTTCAGAAAGCCGTATTCCAGCTCGTAATCCAGCCGTTATGCCTGCCTGTAACTCTTCGTCACCATAATTAAATGCCTTTGGCTCATTTCGCCGCACATCAATTCCATTCCATTCCGGCGACACATAACTTGATAACGAAAGCCTATCTAATAATGGCGTTCTGACTTTGGGTAGTTTTAGTGCAGTTTTAATGTTTGGGTGATATTTTATTGAAGGTATGCCTAATGGGGCGTTTGGAGTTATGGGTAGTGGTTCTAAATAGTTTACTGTAAAAGTCTTAAAATCAAGAGCAGCCTTTTCTTCATTTTCACGACTACTGAGCGAACTCTCCTGGAGTAATGACGTATTGTTTCGCTCATTGCCAACTTGGTTTTTGGTTTGATTATCTTGTTCAAAATGATTTGACTTTTTACTATGCGTAATGCCTAATTTATTTTTGATTCTTCCTTGGTTATTCTGCTTTGTACTTATTATCAAGTCATTTTGAGTAATTTGTTCTTTATCTAAGCCGTGTTTGTCGTCTTCGGCTGGGTTATTGTCAGGTGTAATGATTTCGTAATTCTGTTCCTTTTTATTAAAATTAGGATTGATTTCGTTTGTTTTAGCATGCAAATTTTCAGCATATACAACTACGGGGCGATTCACGAAAACCCTTTCAGTTCTCGTCAAATAAACTGTATCTGTCTTTCTGGTAGTCACCACCTCTTTCTGCGCCAAAGGAGAGTCGTTTTGAGTCAAGTACAAAAAGGCCGTTCCACTTAAAAGAGTCGCTAACACACCTACAGTACCTTTAAGCCATAGATTTACACACTGATAGCGAATCAGTTGACGTTCGAGTACCGAAATTCGGATATTCGCCCACAGCGACCCAGGAGGTTCCACATTTTTACCTTCAATTACTCGGCGGAAACCCTTGTCTATTTCGTCTTCATTGAAATCAGCCATAGCTAATCAATAATTAAAAGTCCAATAAAAAATTCAACAAATGTTCGCTAATTTAGATTAAGCATTACTCTTTCTATCTTTTTCTGCAAAATTCGTCGCGCATCTGATAGATTCGATTTGGACGTTCCAACCGAAATATTCAGTTTTTGCGCAATTTCTTCATGCTTCATTCCTTCAAAAACGTACAGATTAAATACTATTTTATATGCAGGGGGCAATTCCTGTATCATGGCGATCAATTCATCAAAACTCATTTGAGAATAAATATCATCCGCAGAAATAGGATGATATTCTTCATGAATATTTTCAATACTACCCCCATAACTTTCTCGCTGTCTAGTATCTTTTCGGTACTGTTCAAGGGCTGTTAGAACCATAATTCGTCTAATCCATCCTTCAAACGACCCTTCGTTTCTAAATTTATGCAATGATTCAAAAACTTGGATAAAGCCTTCCTGCAACAAATCCTTAGCTTCGTCTTTGTCGTGGGCATAGCGCTGGCAAACCGCCAACATTTTGGCAGCAAAACGGCGATACAAGGCTTCAAAAGCAGACCCGTTGCCATTTAAACAGGCACGAATAAGTTGCTGTTCTTCGGTCAATAGCATTTGAGGTAGTTCTATTATGTTAGTTGCATTTGAGCAAGGAAAGGTTGGGTAAGAACTGCAATAATGCGATTGAAATTTGTAGAAATTCTGGATAAGTAATTTTACACCAGAAAAAAGTCTATGTATAATAGAGTTGTAGTCAATTGATTATCAATATTTTAGATGAATAGAGTTATATTTGAGCCATGATTAGCTACAAACATATCCGCAGTGACCGCCAATGGCGAGGCACAATTGGCTTAACAGAAGCCAAATTTCATATTTTGGTAAGCAAGTTTTCACAAGCCTATCAAAAAAAAAACGGCATAAGCCTACGGGAAAATGCCTCAAACTTAGCAACAACTTTGCTGCTTCCAACCTATGAAGATTGTGTTTTTTATGTACTTTTTCAACTCAAAAATAGCCTCAATTATGATAGTTTAGGGTTATTGATTCACACTGATGCCAGCAATGCGAGGTTAAATTTTGAGAAATATTTTTCTTATTTGAGCGACATTCTCACCGATTTAGGTGCTATGCCCAAACATTCTTTTTCCAGTGTTGAAGAGTTTGAATCTTACTTTTTAGGTATCGAAAGTCTTTTGATTGATGCTTCTGAGCAAGCTATTAATCGCCCACAAGGCAACGAGAATCAAAAAGAGTCGTACAGTGCAAAAAAAAGAAACACCCCTATAAAGAATTGATAATCAGTGGTAAAAACAAAATAATTCATTATGTTAGTAAAACATATAAAGGAAAAGTACATGATTTTACAATTTTGAAACAAGAGTTTCCTTATCAACAAAAATGGTTTGCCAAATTTCGTACTCGTTTGGATTTAGGTTTCCAAGCAATAGCTGATTTATATACATTTTCAGAGTTGGTTATCCCTCACAAAAAGAAACGAGTAAAAAAAGGGGAATCCAATCAACTCTCGCAGGAACAAATTCGATATAATAAACAAGTGGGTAAAGAGAGAATTTACATAGAACATAGCATTGGAGGTATGAAAAGATATAAAATTCTCGTTTACCGCTGTACTTTAAAATCCGAAAACACTCGAAACGTAATTGTTGGTGTTTGTGCCGCTCTTTGGAATTTTACTATAACCTAAAACCCTGATTATCAATTTAACACAACTCTAATACTTTTTTAGAATATGAATTATATATGAAACCTTGTTGCACAATATTTTAACGTACATTTGTCATGTGAAAATTTTAGCTGTCATATTATCCATTTATGTATTGGTGCTGTCAGGTCTCCCTTGTGAAGATGATGCCTGCCATGGAATGAATAATGGAAAAGCATCATCTTCACAAAGCAACCACGCTGACCATCAGGGAGACACAAAATGTTGTTCTCCTTTCTGTACTTGTTGTGGCTCAAACATTGCATTTAGCTTTCACTTTCCTGTATTAGTTTCTGAAAATCGAACCTCCTTTTTTACCCAAAAAGTAAAAATCGCCTTCCACAACGATTCTTTCTTTTCTAATTTCTACGGAAATATCTGGCAACCGCCCAAAATCTAATTTTGAAAGTCTTATGGCCATTTCTTCCTGTTGATAGCTACCTATCAATAGGGGTATTTGTTTATGGCACTTGCGGAACACCGCCTGTATGAATTTTTCAAAATTAGATTCATTAGAAATGTTAGATAAAATCATTCAATTCTCAATCAAAAATAAGTTTATCATAGGCTTATTTACGATGGCACTGGTCTTAGTAGGTATTTACAACCTCAGCCGACTACCAATTGATGCCCTGCCTGATATTACCAATAATCAAGTTCAGGTCATTACTAATGCCCCTACCTTAGCTACGCAAGAGGTAGAACAGTTTATTACCTATCCCATTGAGCAAACCATGAAAACCGTCCCACGCATTGTAGAAATGCGTTCACTTAGTCGTTTTGGACTAAGTGTGATTACCTTAGTTTTTGAGGAAAGTGTGGACATTTATTGGGCAAGAACTCAAATAAGTGAAAGACTAAAAGAGGCCGAAAGGCAAATTCCGAAAGGTATAGGCACACCAGAATTAGCACCTATCAGTACCGGTTTAGGTGAGATTTACCAATATGTGATTTACGCAAAAAAAGGCTTTGAAAAGCAGTATAGTGCGTCCAAACTACGAAGTATTCAAGACTGGATTGTAAAACCTCAATTGTTGGGTACGTCAGGCATTGCCGAAGTTACCACCTTGGGCGGTAGCCTCAAACAATACGAAATTGCAGTTGATCCTGACCGCCTAAAAAGCATGAACATTACCATTACTGATGTTTTTGATGCCCTTGAAAAAAACAACGAAAATACTGGTGGTGCTTATATAGATAAACAACCATACGTCTATTTTATCCGGGCTTTGGGAATGGTGAAATCTATCCCTGATATTGAAAAAATAGTAGTAAAAAACAACGATGGTATTCCTATTTTGATTCGAGATGTGGCAAAAGTGCAGGAAGGTTCGGCTTTGCGATATGGCGCAGTTACCAAAGATGGCAAAGGAGAGGTAGTAGGCGGAATGGTATTGATGCTCAAAGGCGAAAATTCTTCCGCTATTGTAAATCGTACCAAAGAGAAAGTTGAGCAAATTCGAAAATCATTGCCCGAAGGCATTGCCTTAGAACCATTTATAGACCGTACCAAATTAGTAAATAATGCCATCGGAACAGTCCAGACAAACCTACTCGAAGGAGCTTTGATTGTCATTTTTGTCTTGGTTTTGTTACTTGGCAACTGGCGTGCAGGTTTGGTAGTAGCCTCTGTGATACCTTTGGCACTGCTTTTTGCCGTCATTATGATGAATCTATTTGGCGTAAGTGGCAACCTGATGAGTTTGGGAGCAATAGATTTTGGGTTGATTGTAGATGGTGCTGTCATTATTGTTGAGGCGGTTATTCATCGGCTACATCTCAATAAAGAAGGGCGATTAACTGCCCAACAGATGGATGAAGAAGTTTTGGGCGCATCAAGCAAAATTAGGAGTAGTGCAGCTTTTGGCGAAATCATCATCCTCATCGTTTATTTACCCATTTTGGCATTGGTTGGCACCGAGGGAAAGATGTTTAAACCTATGGCTCAAACGGTCTCATTTGCTATTTTGGGAGCTTTTATCTTGTCTCTTACCTACGTTCCAATGGCTTCGGCTTTGTTTTTGAGCAAAACAATTAGCCATAAAAAGAACATTTCCGACAAAATCATTGACACCATTTACCGTTTCTACAAACCCGTTCTGGACAAAGCTCTACAAATGAAGGCTTTAATTTTGGGTGTATCGGTCACGATGTTTTTGATTGCTTTGTTGGTTTTTAGTAACATGGGTGGCGAATTTATTCCAACCTTAGAAGAAGGCGATTTTGCTATCAATTTTCGCAACGCCAACGGAAGTTCGTTGAGCATGAGTATTGAAACGTCCACCAAATTAGAGAAAATTCTGAAAACAAAATTTCCCGAAGTGGTGGAAGTTGTTACAAAAATTGGTTCAGCCGAAATTCCCACCGACCCAATGCCCATCGAATCAGCGGATATGATTATCATTCTCAAACCTAAAAAAGAATGGACAACTACCAAAGATTTCTACGAATTGGCCGATCTGATGAAAGAAGAATTGGAGCAAATTCCTGGCGTAGGTTTTGAAGTGTCACAACCCATACAAATGCGTTTTAATGAGTTGATGACGGGTGTTAGAAGCGATATTGCCATTAAGATTTTCGGAGAAGATTTAGAAAAACTGGCTGCTACATCTACAAATGCCATTGGCTTAATTGGAAGTATAGAAGGAGTAGCGGATATAAAAGACGAGCGGATAACAGGGATGCCTCAAATCACCGTGCGGTATAATCCTGACAAATTGGCTTTATATGGCTTAAATGTCGGCGACTTAAACAAAGTTATTAGAACAGGTTTTGCTGGCGAAGTCACTGGCAAAGTATATGAAGGCGAAAGGCGATATGAATTGGTAGTGCGATTAGACAAAGATTTTCGTCAAGATATTTCTAACGTAAAAAGTATTTTTGTGAGCCTACCGAATGGCAACCAAATTCCACTGGAACAGGTAGCAGAGGTAGGTATTGAGCAAGGTCCTGCCCAAATCAGTCGAGAAAATGGTAGAAGAAGAATCGTAATTGGGCTGAATGTTCGTGGTCGTGATGTAAAAAGTGTGGTAAACGAAATTCAGGCGAAATTAGACGCTAAACTCAAACTACCCGAAGGCTATTATGTAACTTATGGCGGACAATTTGAGAATTTAGTCGAAGCAAACAAGCGCCTTTCTGTGGCTGTTCCAGTGGCATTACTCCTCATTTTTGTATTACTTTTCTTCACATTCAACTCAGTCAAGCAATCCTTATTGATTTTTACGGCTATTCCACTTTCAGCAATTGGTGGCGTGTTTGCGCTTTGGCTGCGTGGAATGCCATTTAGTATTTCGGCAGGGATTGGCTTCATTGCCTTGTTTGGCGTAGCTGTTTTGAACGGAATTGTACTCATTGGTTATTTCAACCAACTCAAAGCCGAAGGTTGGGACAATGTGTTGGAAAGAATCAAAGAAGGCACAAAAGTGCGGCTACGCCCTGTGGTGATGACGGCGGCAGTAGCCTCTATGGGTTTTTTGCCTATGGCTTTAAGCAACGGCTCAGGGGCAGAAGTTCAAAAACCTTTGGCAACGGTCGTCATTGGAGGCTTATTAACAGCCTCTTTACTTACCCTTATTGTTTTACCGATTTTGTACTTACTACTTGAAAAAGGGATAAAAGTCCCTAAAAAATCAAATATCACACCTCTTATAGTCTTAGTTGGATTATTGCTGGGCGGCAAGGCGCAAGCTCAAACTTCTCTCAATCTCCAACAAGCCATTGAGTTGGGTACTAAAAATAATGGTCTTGTACAAGCCAGCGAGTTAGCTATCAAACTACAAAATCAGTTAAAACCTACGGCTATCGAATTGCCCAAAACCAACATTAACGCCATGCTGGGGCAATATAATACTCGCAGTTTCGACCAAAATTTTAGCATTTCACAAGGATTTAGCCCATTTCTATTTCAAGCTAAACGAGGCTTAATTAATGAGAATATTAAAGGTAGTGAACTGAAATTGTTTGCTACCAAATATGACATTGCTTTTCAGATTCGACAATCTTGGAATACCATTTTGTATCTGACTGCCTTGAATCAATTGCTCCAAAAACAAGGCGACTACCTACAAACATTCGTTAAAGCAGCAAACCTTAAATTCAAAACAGGCGACAGTAATTTATTGGAAAAAACTACTGCCGAAACCAAGCAACAAGAGTTAGTGCAAATTAAAAATCAAAACGAAGGCTTGATTTCGGGTGAAAAAATCAAATTGAAAAGCATTTTGAATCTGAATACCGATTTTACGCTTGTCGAAAATGAGTTTTTGCCCTCAAAACTCCTCAGTAGCGATTCGATGCTTATCAATCAAAATCCAATGCTAAAAATGGCATTGCAACAAATTGAAATAGCATCGGCCAGCAATAAAGTAGAGAAAGCCCTGCGAAAACCTGATTTTTCGGCAGGCTATTTTTTACAGTCACTCACGGGGAGTCAGCAAGTTGACGACAAAACGGTTTATTATAATGGCGTACCCCGTTTTCACGGTCTAACATTGGGTATAAGTGTCCCGATTTTCGGGGGGGCTTACAAAGCACGCATCAAAGCATCAGAAACGGATATTCAGCTACAACAAAAAAATGCTGAATACCTTAAAAATCAACTCAGTAGTCAGCTTTTTCAGCAACTTCAAGAGCAAAGAGTTAATCAGTCGTTACTTGATTATTATATCCAAACGGCTTTGCCTAATGCTGAAATCATCACCAAAAATGCTACAAAAGCCTACCAGAGTGGCGAAGCGGGTTATGTGGAATACCTACAAGGTTTAGAAACGGTTTTGAGTATTCAACGCAATTACTTGCAAGCCATTCATAATCTGAACCAGAACCTCATCAATATTCAGTATTTGTTGAACAACTAAATTTTGAAACCATGCAATTCCATATAAAAAATGTTTTTTCAGTAAGCACGGCTTTTGCCCTTTCCTTTTTGATTATTTTCTCTTGCAACAAAAAAGCGGAAACTGCCGAAACCGAAGACCACCACGGTGAAAAAGGAGTGGTAGAGCTTACACCAGCCCAAGTAAAAGCAGCGCAAATTATCTTTGGGGATTTTGAGAAGAAAAACCTCAGCGAAGTCATTACGACTAACGGCTACACTCAACTGCCCCCCCAAAGCCAAGCAGATGTGTCGGTTTTTATGAGTGGAATAGTCAAGACCATTACTGTAATAGAAGGACAGTATGTAAAGAAAGGTCAAACCATAGCCACATTTCAGAGTATGGAGTTTAATAACCTTCGCCTTGAAAAAGCAAAATTGATGGAGGAGTTGCAACAAGCCAAAGTCAACAAAGAGTTTTTGGATTTAGATTTTGCCCGACAAAAAGAACTGAGTGATGAAAACGTTACGGCTAAAAAAACGTTTCAAAAAGTCAGCTCAGAACTTGATTTGGTGAATAACAAAATCAAAATAACCCAACAGCAAATTGAAATCTTAGAGCAAAACTTACTCCTTAATGGTAATGGCAATGCTGCCACGATTTTGATTACCGCCCCAATTTCGGGTTATATCACCGCCATCAATGTAAAAATCGGGAGTAACATTTCGGCTAATACGTCATTATTTTCGATTGTAGATAATTCGGCAATGTACGTTGAGTTATTGGTTTACGAAAAAGACCTTTATAAAATACAAGTTGGCCAAAATTTACGCTTTGTGCTTACCAATCAGGGGAATAAGGAGATTATCGGCAATATTTTTAGCATTGGCAAAGCCTTTCAGAAACAAACCAAATCGGTGGCCATTCGTGCTAACATCAACAATAAGACTATCGGTTTAATACCAGGAATGTATGTCAATGCCTTAGTTGATATTGGCAATAGTGATGTGAATACCCTGCCAGCCGAAGCCATTGTAAAAGCCGAAGGCAAAGAGTTTATTTTTATTCGTGAGGCCGAAGAAAAACACGAACATAGTACAAGTGAGAAAAACCATGAAGAAGATACAGGTGTGCATTTCAAACGAATAGAGGTCAAAACAGGTACCTCTCAATTAGGATATATACAGGTTACCCCCTTGGAAACGATTCCAACAGGTGCAAAAATCGTCATAAAAGGAGCATATTATTTACAATCGTCCATTGCTAATGCCGAAGGTGGAGATGAGCATGGACATTGAGTAGCTTAAATATCAAACGAGAGGATGGCACAGTTTTCAGAAGTTTTTCTGTATGCCCTAATCCCTGTCATTTCTATCCTAATAGGAGGAATGACAGGCTTATTCCGAACGCCCAGTGGAGCGTTTAGAAGTTCGGTGTTGCATTTTGCTGCTGGCGTAGTTTTTTCGGTGGTTGCCGTAGAGTTGCTCCCTGATATTATTAAAGAACATAAGCCCATAGAAGTAGGTATTGGCTTTGGATTGGGGATTGCTACTATGCTTCTGATAAAATATTTTGCCGAAAAACTTGAATCTAACAGCGCAGAGAACAGCAATAAAAATAACTTACCAATAGGGCTGTTAGTGGCATTGGGAATAGATATGGTGATAGACGGTTTGTTGTTGGGGGTAGGCTTTGCCGCAGGTAATACCGAAGGTATTTTGCTATCAGTGGCATTGGCATTGGAGGTTTTTTCGTTGGGATTGGCCGTTGTATTAGCTTGCAGTAAAAGCAATATTTCCAACCAAAAGAGCCTACTTATCTTATTCCTTCTGGGTTTAGTTTTCTTCGTGGGGGCCGTTTTGGGAATTACGCTACTATCACGTTTATCACAAGAAATGCTTGAATTGGTTTTATCGTTTGGATTAGCCGCCTTGTTGTTTTTAGTAACAGAAGAACTACTCATTGAAGCCCACGAAGAAAAAGAAACCCTTTTACAAACCAGTATGTTTTTTGTAGGTTTCCTTATCTTTCTTTTAGTAGGGATGGTGGCATAATTTTAAAATATTGAAAAGCTAAGAATATATACAATATGAACCAAATTCTTTTCGGCTCGCTGATATTGAGCATTTTACATGCGCTGATTCCCAGCCATTGGCTACCCTTTGTTACCATTGGCAAAACTGAACGCTGGTCAGAAGGTCGCACCCTTACCGTAACGGCATTGTCAGGTCTTGCCCACACCATAAGCACTACCATTTTAGGAACTATTGTGGGTTTGGCTGGCTATGAATTAGCCGAAAAATACCATGAACTTGCTGAAAGCGTGATTCCTGCTGTGCTTCTGATGTTGGGGTTATGGTACCTAATGCAACACCTACGACATCAACATGCCCACGAACACATTGATACCCAAAAACAAAAAGGCAAATCATTCAAAGGTCTTTTGTTTTCGCTTTGTATCGGCATGTTTCTGTCACCTTGTATGGAAATCAATGCTTACTTTCTAAGTGCAGGGGCATTGGGCTGGCAAGCATTGAGTTTGGTGGCATTTATCTATAATGTGGTCACACTCGGAGGAATGCTAATCATGGTCTGGGTAGCAGGGCGTGGGCTTCGGCTCATCAATACCCACTGGTTTGAACATAACGAAAATCTCATAACGGGGCTAACCCTCATTGGATTAGCCATCCTCAATTTCTTTATCGAATTCTAACTGATCGTTTTTCATGGAAAAGAAAATGCAAAGTCATAAAAATCATACAACAGATAATTGCTGCGACACGTCGCCAAAAGTTAAAATGCCAATACATAGCGATAACGACGGACACGACCACGACGAAGAATCAGGTGAAGCAAGCCTATTTCAAAGCCGCTGGCGGTTGTGGTTGAGTTTAACAATCCTACTGGGTTTCATTGCCGTCACGCAGTTTTTCAAAGTAGAAGTAGCCAAATCCGTTGAAATTACTTTAATGACACTTGCCTACCTATTGGCTGGTTACAATACCCTCGAAAGGGCTTTTCGTTCGCTACGCCGAGGCGATTTTTTCAACGAGTTTACACTCATGTCCATTGCTACGTTGGGGGCATTTTACATTGGCGAATACAGCGAGGGTGTAGCCGTGATGATTTTCTATGAAATTGGCGAATTGTTTCAGGATTTGGCAGTCAATCGCTCCAAGCGTTCCATCAAATCCCTATTAGATGTGCGCCCTGAAACCGTAACAGTATTACGCAATGGTAATCAGCAGAGCATTAACCCATCATTGGTGCAAATTGGTGAAACTATTTTGGTGAAGCCTGGCGAAAAAGTCGCCTTAGACAGTACTTTATTGACTGATAACGCCAGTTTCAATACAGCAGCGCTCACGGGTGAATCTCGCCCCGACACCAAACGCATTGGCGAGGTAGTGTTGGCAGGGATGATTAACTTAGATAAAGTAATTGAACTGACAGTAACGACGGCTTTCAAGGACTCTAAACTTTCTCGTATCTTGGAAATGGTACAAGAGGCCACCGCTCGCAAAGCTCCTACCCAGTTGTTTATCAGCCGTATGGCAAAAATTTATACCCCCATTGTATTTGGATTGGCATTGGCAATTACCTTGATTCCTTTCCTTTTTGTATCGCCTTATATTTTCAATGACTGGTTGTATCGGGGTATGGTATTTTTGGTCATTGCCTGTCCTTGTGCGCTTACTGTTTCAATTCCTTTGGGCTATTTTGGCGGTATTGGCTTGGCTTCTCGCCACGGCATTTTAGTCAAAGGCTCTAATTTTTTGGACGTATTAACCGAAATTAATACAGTCGTTTCAGATAAAACAGGAACGCTGACAAAGGGCGTTTTTAAGGTGCAAACAGTTAGCCCCCCACCCCCCGATGGGGGAGTTTCCGAAGGAGAATTTATCAAACTAACCGCCGCTCTTGAAAGTAATTCTACGCACCCCGTGGCGAAGGCGGTGGTGGAGTATTCTAATGAACAGAAGGTAAATTGGCAAAATAGCAAAGTCGAAGCCGTAGAAGAAATATCGGGTCATGGCTTGAAGGGAATGGTAGATGGCAACGTAGTACTGGCGGGGAATTTGAAACTATTGCAAAAGTTCGTTATTTCATACCCCGCTGAATTGGTGCAAATCGTTGAAACGGTTGTGGTCATAGCCATTGATAATCAATACGCTGGCTATATCACCATTGCCGACGAGGTAAAAGACGATGCCGCCCAAACCGTTGCTGATTTGAAAGCGTTAGGTATTGAAACAGTTATGCTATCGGGCGATAAGTCGGCAGTGGTGCAAGAAGTAGCCCACAAACTGGATATCTCGAAATCCTACGGTGATTTATTACCTGAGGGTAAGGTAGAAAAAGTACAAGAACTTAAAAATCAGGGTAAAAAACTTGCTTTCGTTGGCGATGGTGTGAACGATGCTCCCGTAGTAGCCCTTGCCGATGCGGGCATTGCCATGGGGGGTATGGGGTCAGATGCCACTATCGAAACTGCCGACATTGTGATTCAGAATGACCAGCCACACAAGATTGTTTCAGCTATTAAAGTCGGAAAAATCACCAAATCAATTGTTTGGCAAAATATTTTGCTGGCGATGGGTGTAAAAGTGGCCGTTATGTTGTTGGGGGCAGGAGGTATCGCCACTTTGTGGGAAGCCGTTTTTGCCGATGTGGGTGTGGCTTTGTTGGCTATTTTGAATGCTTATCGAATTCAAGGCAAAAAGGTTTGACCTCACCATAGAATACCAAAATCAACATATTTTATCACTCATTTATCGCCGCATTTCTATGAAACTTTATTGGAGTATGCCCCCATCGTTGCGGCAGCACTATCAGCAAGAATTACAACATTACCAAAACGCTTTTGCTACAGGAAATTTATCAGAAGCATGGCATCGGCTCGAAAGAGCACACATTTTGGGACAGGCTTGGCCACTCGAACATTCCTATGTGCATTGGTTGATGCTCAGATTTGGTATTTATATCAAAAGTACCAAAGAAGTATTGGGGCAAATTCCGAGGTTATTGGTAGGAGGAGTTAAATCTTTTGTAGGGAAGATTCCAGTGGGTAATACGGGTGGGGCCAATGTTCCTTCCCTTCGCCCAATGGACATTTCGCCAGACTTGAAACAAATTTTAGAATCCAATCTAAAATGATTACCTTAATGACAGTAGTCTTGGATTTCTTAAAAAGAATACTCAATTTTATATAAATCTCTAATCGCCTGACTACCTTGTTCTTCACGGTACACATACGGCAACGAATCGCCACCTTTTTTGTGGTTTTTATGCTGTTGATTCAACTCAACAATGTGCTGTTTCGTCATGCCCACCGCTTGGCAAACGGGAAGATTATTTCGCACGCTCACCCTTACAAGCCCGTTGGTAATAGCCCGTTTCAGCCTAATAATCACTCGACTAACGAGCTGTACCTTTTAGATACGATTTGCAACGCCATTTTTGTAGGATTGACAGCTTTTACGTTTAAGTCGTTGATATTTTGTTTTATCAACGACTTAGTTTTTTTCTACCAAACGCTCTTCGTAACTACCTTTTTTGCTACACCCTCACTACGAGGCCCGCCCATTTTTTGTTGAAATGCTATCTATCTCTAACCAGAGCAAGTATATGTACTGTACAGTTCTGGTTGGAATACCTTTTTATTTTCAACAAAAAATACGCAAACTGATGAAACCAATTTATTACTTATGCCTGCTGGCATTTGGCGCTTTTGCTATTACCGCCTGCGAAAAATTATTGCCCGCTGCGCCCGAAGAACATGAAGTGCTGGACGGAACCATTGAAGGGCTGACGGGTACCGAAAATGCCCAATTCTTACGGGGAGACCTTGCCTTTACCCGAAATTTTACGCCTGCTACGGGGCTAGGACCGCTCTTTGTTTCAAATTCTTGTATTAGTTGCCACGCTGGTGACGGCAAAGGCCACCCTTTTACCAACTTGGTACGTTTTGGGCAAACCGATGAAACAGGCAATAAATTCATAGCACACGGCGGTCCTCAACTCCAAAACAAAGCTATTCCTGGCTTTTCGCCTGAAAACATTCCGTAAGGGGCTTCTCATGCTACTTTTATGGCTCCTGCCAACACAGGTTTGGGCTTTTTGGAAGCCGTACCCGATGCCGATATTCTGAAAATGGCAGACCCTGACGACAAAGACGGTGACGGTATTTCGGGTGTTCCGAATTGGATTGAACTACCCGATTTTGTTAAACCTGCCACCAATGCTATCAGCAAAGAGGGTAGGTACATAGGGCGATTTGGGCGGAAAGCAGGAGCGCATAACTTGCTCAACCAGACCGTCAATGCCTACAACCAAGACATGGGTGTGGTGACTACCTATTCTCCCCACGACACGTACACTGGCAAGGAATTAGACCCCGAAGTGCCTAACGTAGAGGTGGAAGATTTGGTGTTTTACCTTCATACACTCAAAGCTCCCATTCAGCGTAATACTGATGCTGCTGATGTAAAAGCAGGTAAGCAACTGTTTGTCAATATCCAATGTGGAACTTGCCATCGTCCAAGTTTAAAAACGGGTAATTCATACATCAAGGCACTTGCCTACAAAGAGTTTTTTCCTTATACCGACCTCTTGATGCACGACATGGGAAAAGAACTCGATGATAACTATACAGAAGGAACTGCCAAAACTTCCGAATGGCGCACTACACCACTTTGGGGCTTGGGATTAGCCAAAAACTCTCAAGGAGGCAACCTATTTTTGCTCCACGACGGGCGAGCCAAAAGCATCGAAGAGGCTATTTCATACCATGGGGGTGAAGCCCAAAAAAGTCGTGAAAAGTACAAAGCCCTCAACACTACTGAACAACAACAACTCATCACATTTTTAGAAAGCCTATAATCACCTCACCATGCAAAGAAGAAATTTTATCCGCACAAGCTGTTTGGCTTGCCTCGGCGGTAGTGCAGTAGCTACGTTACTACAAGGGTGTAGTTCAACGTATTATGCCCAACAAGTTCAATTGCAACAGAACAGCTTAGTTGTCAAAAAAAGTGAGTTTATCGAAATGAAAAAAGGGCAAGCTACGTCGAATATGCGCAATGTCGTGGTAGCCAAGTACGAGAAATTAGCCTTTCCAGTTGCTATTTTTCGACTTGCAGAAGACCAATACAGTGCCGTGTATTTGGAATGTACCCACCAAGGTAACGAAGTACAACCCCAAGGTAACTACTTGGTGTGTGAAGGCCACGGTAGTGAGTTTGACAGCAAAGGCAACGTAACTCAAGGGCCAGCCGAAGACCCGTTGCGAACTTTTTCGGTGAAATCTGACAAAGATAATATTTACATTTTACTGAGCTAAACCATGCAAAAACAATACTTAATACTATTAGTCATGCTGAGCGGGTTTTTGAGTGCAACAGCCCAGATTGACACCACCTTATTGCGGCGAAACACAAAGGTAGATTCGACCAAAATGAACATGGATGCAGTCTATAATCGCCCGTTTTTACAAGTAGGTCGTACCCCGCTGGGCGTGGGTGGCTATGCAGAATTAAACACAAATTATGCCGCTACTGACGGCATAAGCGAGGGTCTATCGTTCCAGATGCGGCGTATGACCTTGTTTTTTGGCGGTAGTCTGCACCGCAAAATCAAGTTTATGTCCGAACTTGAATTTGAAGACGGTACCAAAGAAATCAACATTGAGTTTGCGGCCGTCGATTTTCAATTTGCTAACTTGTTCAACCTGCGGGGGGGTATTATTATGAATCCCATCGGAGCTTTTAACCAAAATCACGATGGTCCTCGTTGGGAGTTCAACGACCGACCTATTTCGGCAACGCAAATGCTTCCAGCTACGTTTAGCAATGTCGGTATGGGCATTTATGGCAAAAAATACTCCAAACAGTGGGTCTTCGCCTACGAAGCCTATCTTACCAATGGTTTCAACGACGACATCATCGCCAACGAAGACGGACGAACCTCACTACCCGCTGTCAAGGCCAATCGTGACCGTTTTGAAGAAAGTAGCAATGGACAACCACTTTTTACGGGTAAAGTCGCTATTCGCAATCGAAAAATCGGTGAAATCGGTCTCTCGTACATGACAGGTGTGTATAACAAATTTCAAGACGATGGGTTGATATTGGACGAAAAACGAGCGTTGGGCGCATTTGCTATTGACGTCAATACCACACTCCCCAAACTCAAAACCTTTATTACAGCAGAATGGGCGTGGATTAACGTAAACGTACCCTCTACCCACGCCACCCAATTCGGAAGTAAACAAAGCGGTGGATTTGTGGACATTGTACAACCCGTTTTTAAAAAACCACTGTGGGGCTTTCCGAACTCTACATTCAATGTAGCCTGTAGGGTAGAACGAGTGGATTGGAACGTTGGTACGTTTGCCGAAACAGGCACAAAAATCTATGATGAACTTTTTTCTGTAATGCCCGCCATCAGTTGGCGACCTATTCCCTCTACCGTAATTCGGTTCAATTATCGTATCCAACGTCAATGGGATATTCTGGGAAACCCTCCCGCCAAAACTGGGGCATTTCAGTTAGGAATTTCGAGTTATTTCTAAATCAAAGGGGCGGTTACTCGCCCCTTTTTCATATCTGTTCAATCTTAAAACCTGCCTGTTCCACCGTTCGCTGAATAAGTTCACAGCTAACTTCTTCGCCCGAAACGGTCAGGATTTTGTCGGGATTGTTGGTATCTACTTTCCAGCTTTCTACTTCTTCCAACTGGTTCAGAAAAGGTGTTACTTTGGCTACACAGCCGCCGCAGTTGATATTGGTTTTGAATTGCAAGGTTTCCATTTTAAGGATTTGGTTTATGTTAAACTACATTTTTTTCATTTTTAATCGTAAACTATTGGCCACCACCGATACTGAACTCAGTGCCATCGCCCCTCCTGCAATCATCGGATTAAGCAAAAATCCATTGATGGGGTACAGTATCCCCGCTGCCAGTGGTATGCCAATGAGGTTATAGATAAACGCCCAAAAGAGGTTTTGGTGAATAGCCGCTACCGTCCATTTAGAAAGCCGAATGGCTTGGGGGATTTTCTGCAAATCACTCGAAATAAGCGTCATTTTTGCTACGTCCATCGCAATATCAGATCCTTTTCCCATAGCGATACTCACATCCGCTTGGGCAAGGGCATGAGAGTCGTTGATACCATCGCCAACCATGGCTACTATCTTGCCTTGTTGTTGTAATTCTGCTACAAAAGCTGCTTTATCGAAGGGTAATACTTGTGCTTTGAAATGCTGAATACCCACTGATTCTGCTACTTTCTGAGCCGTAAAAACGTTGTCACCCGTGAGCATAAACACCTCTATTCCTGCTGATTGAAGTGACTCAACGGCTTGCAATGAGGTAGATTTTATGGGGTCAGTAATGCCAAATACTGCCAAAATTTGCCGTTTATCGGCAAAAACAATTACCGTTTTGGCCTCCGATTGCCACTGAATAATAGGTAAATCATGCGAAAGAATACTGAGTTCATTCATCCAAACGGGGCTACCCATGTAGTATGTTTGACCCTCTACAAGCGCTTTAACACCTTTACCCGTTATGCTCTCGAAGTGTTGTACAGGGACAGCTTTTACACCTTCCAACTTCATGTGTTTGACAACAGCTTCGGCTAATGGATGAGATGATTGACTCTCTATTGAGTAGGCAATTTCTTTTAGCAACAGGCTTTCTATTGTCCAAATACTGTTACTTACCGTTGGTTTGCCTTCTGTAATTGTTCCTGTTTTGTCTAAGACCACCGCATTGATGCGATGTGCCAATTCCAAACTTTCAGCATCTTTTATCAAAATCCCGTTTTCTGCCCCTTTGCCTACCCCCACCATAATGGCCGTAGGTGTGGCCAAACCCAAGGCACAGGGGCAAGCAATGACCAGTACTGTGACAGCGGCTAAAAGTCCTTGTGTAGTGGCATTATCTCCACCTAATAGAATCCAAACCAGTAGCGTTACCAACGCAATACTTATCACTACTGGTACAAAAATACCTGCAATTTTATCGGTAAGTTTTTGGATCGGTGCTTTGCTGCCCTGAGCGTGCTGTACCATGATTATGATTTGCGCCAGCAATGTTTCGCTCCCAACTTTTTCGGCAATAACACGAAAACTTCCCTGCTGATTGATGGTGCCTGCATAGACTCGATGTCCTTTACTTTTTTCAACAGGAATCGGTTCTCCCGAAATCATACTCTCATCCACAAATGACTTACCCAATATTACTTTTCCGTCCACGGCTACCTTATCACCTGGCTTCACAATGATTCGGTCTCCCACCCGTACTTCACTAATCTGGATTTCTCGTTCTTCGCCGTTTTCGATGACCCAAACTGTACGGGGTTGCAATCCCATAAGCTTTTTAATGGTAGAGGAGGTGTTGGCTTTGGCTCTTTCCTCCAATAATTTACCCAACATAATAAACACAATCACTACCGCTGCCGCCTCGTAATATACGTGAGCATGTAAGCCCTGTCTATGCCAAAAATCAGGATATATAGTATTGAAAAGGCTAAACAGAAAAGCAATACCCGTACTCAGCGCTACAAGCGTGTCCATGTTCGCTTTCCGATAGCGGGCTTGTTTCAAAGCGTTGATAAAAAAACTTCGTCCGAATACCACCAAGACAGGTGTAGTCAACAGCATCATTAGCCAATTGGCATAAGGCATATCCATGAAAAACATTCCAATGACAACCACGGGCAAAGTCAGTGTTCCTGCCCAAATTACGTTTGTTTTGAGCTTTTCATACTGATTGGCTTTGATTTCTTCTTGTTTTTCTGAGGCTTTTTCAATGTCCAGAATTAAGTCATAGCCAACCGCTTGGAGCGATTTTTTGAGATTCTCAGGTGTTGTTTGGTAAGGGTCAAAAGCTATTTGAACTGATTCGTTGGCAAAATTTACGACACATTCCAACACACCCTGCTGTTGGCTCAACACACTTTCAACGCTACTCGCACAGGCAGCACAGGTCATTCCTATGACGGGCACTATAATTTGCCGTTCTTTCTTTTCAGTTATTATTTCCATCATCTTACAGATTTGATACTGCAAAAGTAAAGCTCACCAGTGAGTGAGCTGTTACAAGATTTTCGGAATGGTTTATATGATTTTCGGAAAAAGCTAAACAGCCTTTGTAACTTTCAATCCAAACCCTTCATCCAATTCAAAATAGAGTAAAAATCCTCGCTGTTTAGATTCTTGCTCCGTATTTTCAAGGTAAGAACGGATACCTGTTAGCGAACGCATTGATTCAGCGTGGTAAGGAAACATGCGAAAGAATTCTTTCATCATCCATTCCACATCTGTTACCATATTAAACTGATTGATTAAGGCCGTGCCTTGAAATTTGGCAACCAATTCTCCATAATGAGTCTTATTAGCTGCATTACCCAAGAGGCGGTCATAAAATTCGTCTGCATGTTTGCGTAATCGAGTTTTATAGTCGGTTGTTACTTGTTCTATGTACTTATCCACGTCCGTGATTACGTCTCCCCTACCCTGCTTGGCTTTCTTTTCTTCCAGGGCCTTCACGTTTTTCTTTTCCCATACCCAAAACCGTATGCCCGTTACTCGTGGTTTTTTAGATTCCAAGTTGTTACCCAACAATTCATATTTTACAAACAAGTCGGTTTTTTCGTTTATCTCGTGAATGGCTGGGTCGATTACATGCTTCTTTAAGGACGAAAAACGGGAATATACCGCTTTATTGAAGCCCAATTTTTCCTTGAATGATTTCAAATCTACGTCGATGGGACGACCATAATTTTTCCAACTACTAAAAAAAGGGAATAACTTAATAGAGCGAGTCGTTTGTAGGGCAAATACATTTTTCTTGAAGAAGCTAAAATTCTCGGTTTCCTTTACCTGCAAAATCTGCTTCGCTAAGTCATGCGAGATGTATAGATCTATTTTCCCCGAGTCGTGCTTATGTACACTCTGTGAAATAATGGGTACTATGATGGTCTCTCGGCCTTCTATCCATTCCACAAGCGTAGTCTGTAACATCTTGATGGAGTCAATCAAGTACGAATAGCCCGATGTGTTGGTGGTTTGGATGCTCTTTAAAAAGTCTTTAATTTCAAGTGTTAATACAATGTTTGTATTACGACTCAGATTCTCCAAGTCAGAGGGTTTTAAGCGAGAAGCAATTTCGTAGAATAACTTGGGAGTATATACTTCGTTGATTTCAGCTTTTTTACTTTTTGATAACTGACGTATAAAGGTAGGAGTTGCTATGGGATTATTCAGAATGACCACATCAGAATTATTCTGCAAGTCTTCAATGTATTCTGAATTGGTCTTCTTTGCCATTAGGGGTCAGTCAAGGTTTAGAATTCAAGCAAACATAGGAAAAAAGTAAATGTACTCAAAATTCATTTACATTATCATTTTTTAAGTATATTGATTATCAAGTAATTAACCATTATTCAGTAATGAATAGCTATACATTATTGCCAAAAATGTATATTAACTTACATCAGTATTCATTTTTTAGAATTGGCTACCATGGTTTTACATGAATGGATATACATTTTATGCTGAGTTATCAACAATAAAAATCATTTAACTCTTTGTTTATCAGTACAATAAATACTTATCCACACATGAATGAATATACATTTTATCAGTTTGGAGTTTATACATGAATGGATATACATGTATACATGACTCAATATACATTTATACATGAATGGATATACATTTATACATGACTCAATATACATTTTTACATGAATGAATATACATTTACTATTTCACAAAATGTTTAAAATCAAATAGTTACATTCATTTTGGGGGCTTCTAAAAAACTATTATATAAAAGCATTTAAAAACCTTCTTTAAAAAACTATATAAAAAAGGTATTTTGATTTTTTTGTTCTTTTATTTTTTTGAATCAATGGGGAAAAGAAAAATTTCTTAAAAGGATGTCATATAAACTAAGAATTTAGTTATTTTTAATTGACTTTAAAGACAACAACGCTTCAATTTGATAGAATAAACAAAATTATTTATTGCTCGACATGAATGAATATACATTCTCTAAAAGAGAACCAAAGGGGTAATTTTGAACCACAAACAAAGGGATAAATAAGTGATTTACAGTTATTTAAGTGCTTTTTTCAATCAGAGTTCGTTCGTATTTTTGAATCGTAAACAAACACTTAAACGCTTATCACAATGAAAACAGCATCAAAAAATGCCAGTAAAAACCTATTGTCCCACACTTCAACTTGGGACAAAATCTGCTTTCCAGTTGAAACCGTAGCCTTAGAAGGACTTTTGCCCGAAAACTATCATGTTGTAGCGACTGACCGCCAACGAGCGATTGTAGGCCAAAAAACAGACGGTAGTAACCAAGTTTTCGCTATTCAGAGCAAAAGCTATTCTTTGATTCCTAATTCTCTGATTAAATCTGTTGCTGACGAGTGTTTAGGCGTTGACTATGAACTTAGCATTCGGTACAGCTCACAAGGTGAGTTTTCGATTGGAATTGTACTGCCCGATTCGCTGGTGATTGGCAAAATTGGTAACGACACGATTCGCAAGCAATTGACCTTTACAAACTCCTACAACGGGAAAACGCCGTTTACTATCCAAGGGCATGAGATGCGAGGTATAAAAAGTGCTGTTATGAGGGTCTCTTATTATCGTCAAATTTGCTCAAATGGAATGATGGGTTGGGCTGATGAGTTTATTTCGTTGGATGAGTATTTGCATTGGCTCACAAACGGGATGCCAGCTAATGCCAAGGTAAAAGGTTTGGAAGAACGGTTTGAGCAGAAAGATGAAGAACAATTCCTTCGGATTTTCTCGCACAAAGGCATTAACTTAGACAAGTTCCAACAGTTTTTGGTGGGCTTGGTCGGCGACTTTTCCCAAATCAAAAAAGAAAGTAGTACTTCACAAGTGTACAACTTAATGACAGATTTGCAAGTAACAAACTTGGAAGAAGCGACCGAAATAGTTCGAAAGGTTGGAATTCCTAAGAAATTAATTTCGGCAGCCTTAGAACGAATGGAATTAGAGCAAGGAATGTTGCAAAGTTCCTCCAACGTTTGGCTGCTCTACAATGCGGTTAATCATTCGCTCTTTAATCAAGCTACTTCTATGAGCGTTCAAGACAGATTCTATGCTGATGAAAGGGTTTTTCATGGTTTGCTAACAACGTATCTTAACTAATAAGATATTTTAATATTTACCTATCTTGATATGAAAATAATTGCATTTTTTTCGGTTCTCTAACACTTCAAAACAGTAGCTTGTAAAATCAAGCTACTAAAATCGGGAATCATGGGGAAATTGACAATACAAAACAATAGGTGATTAGAAGTTGATGCTAACTTCTTGATAATAAGGTAGATATTTTAGTATTTAAGTATCTTTATATCAAGATAATAAACTACAATCCAATGAGAAAGACAAAACGTGTACCTACCCTTTTGAAAAAGGAATTCCAATTAGAATTGATTCATTTCGGCAAAAGTAAGCTGGAAGAATTTGCCACTGCTATTGCTGAAAAGGTTGAAAGCGGTGAAGTTAATCCTGTACTTGCTGAGTCATGGCTCTACCGAATTGAATACATTGCCAAGCAAGCCCGTGAAAAAATTGCTCAAACTTTACAAGACGAATTAGATCGTTATCCCGAAAAAATTCCCGCTGCTTATGGATTGGCTTTTACTCGAAAAGCTACTTCGACCCGCTACGATTACTCGGCAACGCCTGATTATAAACGCTTGAAGGATGACGTGGCGTTGATTGAACAATACGCCCAGAAAGCCGAGAAATCTAAAACGCCTGTACAGCTCTATGACGAAGACGGGACTTTTCGATTCACCATTCATCCAGCCAGTAAGATTCAAAAATTTGGGTATAGCCGTGAAATCGTTGATTAAAGCATCTTGCTCAATCTCACAAACAGCCCGATACCGTCGGGCTGTTATTTGTCATACCATTGATATGATTCTCAGAAAAGGACTTATTGGAAAGGTGATTACCAATCAAAAACAAATCCTGATTGATAACCAGAGAGCCACACCCGATTTTGAATTCGTACCAGACATCAATCCTGATTTATCCTTTTTGGTTTTTGAATCTGAGATTGAGTTTTTGTAGTTTCCTATTTAGATATTTTTATATTTTAATACCAAAATACTGGGTTACTCCTCGGTAACGTATAAAGGCATGGGTTCGCCAACTTCATACGCTGCCCAGTCAAGGAATCAAGGGGAAGCCTTTAAAATAAGTTCAGCTTCGCTTTGAACACATTTTGAAGGCAAAACGCACCAAAGACATTCAAGCCAAACACGCACATAGCCCCTACTCAACGCAGTTGTCTGGCTTGAAAATCTTTGACCCAAGCGCAATCAGGGGGAAAAATCACGACAAAGCCCTCCAAATCAGACATACACGAAGCTCCTACACAAGCCAATTGTCTGATTTGAAAACCTTTGACCCAAGCATAAGCAAGGGGAAAGCCTTCAAAATAAGTTCAGCTTCGCTTTGAACACATTTTGAAGGCAAAACGCACCAAAGACATTCAAGCCAAACACGCACACAGCCTCTACTTAACGCAGTTGTTGGGCTCGAAAGTCTTTGACCTAAGCGCAATCATGGGGAAAACTATAACCGCCTAATCGAATGGTAGTTAGAAGTTTGGTAACTAATTGATTATCAGTAGTAAATTATTTTTCTTATGCTTTAAAAAACGTATTTTTGATAAGTAATCAAATACAAATTATTCTTTCACTTTAATCAATTTTACCATGTCAGCAACCGTAATTTCTCCCGAAACTACCACAGTTTCAACGGCTTTAACTGTAAACGGAACTCAAAGATCCCTTCAAGAATTGTTCCCTAACTTATTTGAAACATTAGTTGATGAAGACACAGGCGAGGAAACCCTCGAACCAAAAATCGTTTACATTGAAGGAAGACCCAAGATATACCGCTTTGATGGAAAAACAGGGCGTTTCAATCTGGACGGGAAAGAAGATTTAGGCACTGATTTTACTTTTCAGCCTTTTGCATGGCGACTTTTTAACGGTGGGTTATTCGACCGTAAAGAAAGCACACAGTGGGTTGAGTTCTTCTTTTTGGACGCTGACTTGTGTGTAAGCACGATCATGTTCAATAACACGAGTGCCATTAATTTCAAAGAAGCCCGTGAAAAAATAGTCTATCAGCGTAAGAAATTTGAAGACTTGAAATTTGTTCTCAAAGCCGAAAAGAAGGATTATGAGATAACCCTACCTGATGGTAAAACGCAAAAGGGTAACTACTTTGCCGCTACTTTTCAATTTGAAGAAGGTGATTTAGCTTTTCGGAAGTTGGGGCGAGACGTGGCACGAGCTTACAACGTGTATGGGGCTGTTACCCTGCAAAATACCGTGACTACCTTCCTATCTGATTGGTTTCCAAAACACCTTATTTATGGCCTACCTCTGGTTGAGCCTCCCAAAGAGGAAGCAGCAAGCGAGCCCATAGCAGTAGTAGAGCCAATACCTGTGGAAGAGGTACAAACTTTTTTTAAATCCAGCTCTAAGAAATCGTCAAGAAAGTAAACCAACACGAAGGCAAGGCTTAACTGCTTTGCTCTTCGTTGGTCTGGAATCAAGGGGTAGAATCTAATGTAAAACGAATGGTAGTTAGAAGTCTATGGTAAACAGTTGATTATCAAGGTAAATATAAAAATATCTAAATATTAAAGTATCTTTATAGTAAGCTAATTACTCAAAATGGGGCAGTGATTAGCATTTTGTTTCATCTTTAATCAATCATAAAATGAAAAGTTTACTACTCAAAATCTCACTTATTTCTCTGGTCTTTTCTTTTCCAATTCTGGCTCAAACGGATTCAACAAAACGCTTTACTATATCAAATGTAGAGGCCATCGTGGGCTTGGGACTTCACCCTACTGGCAATATGTATGGCTTTCGATTAGGACTGAAAGATAATCTAAACCCTAATCGAGATATACGGGTATGGTTCAACTCGATCAAATTGATTGGCGACAATACGACCCGTCAAGTATTAGCTGGTGTAGGGATAAGGAAAAAAGTCCTTGAATTGCAAAGTGGCGTGTCTGGCTTTTGGGGCCTGTCCGTTTTTGGTGGACATGAGAAAAAATTGAGCGAGTACCAAGTATTAGGCTTTGTAGTCGAAGGGAAACAATCCCGTTTTGTTGCTGGTATCGAAGGAAATGCAGAAGCCGAAAAAGGACCGATTGTTGTTGGTTTTCGTTACCGAGTTAGTCCCTTATCACTGGCTCAGAAAAGTTATGCGCTTGTTTCGTTGGGGTATCGTTTCGACGCTCAGTTATTTCGATTGAAAAAATAAGCCAAATCGAAGCCCCAAGCGATTTGGTGAGCCTCTGAAAAAGAGGCTCTTTGCAGCGGGAATCAGGGGGTAAATGCTAATAACCGAATAATAAAATATAAAAATATCTAAATAGAAAACTACTCAACTATTTTATCCTCCTCTTCCATGGCTTCCAATAGCTGCTCAAATTCAAATAACTCAGCTTTTCGTTCCTTACGCTTGGCAATAATTTCTTCCAAGGTTTGTTGCGCTTGGCTTACCGAGGCTTGAATCTCCTCATTAGAAAATAGCGCAAAATGCTGTTCTGAATCATCACTTGCGAACTCGGAATGTTCTTCGATAGGCAAAGGTGCTGTTTTTAATTTATTACCTATTAAACTATTTTGATAGGAAACTATTTTAGTATCTAAGTCATCTAACCGTGAGCTAATGATTAAATCTCCCGTATTTTTGAACGAACCGCCTTGTTTGGGTTGAAAGAATGTGAAGGTTTCGGGAATGGGTCTTTTTTTCTTAGTCCGTTTTGAAACTTTGAAAAAGCCCAAGAGCAGAGCCGCCCAGATTACGATAACTAATATGGCACTGACTAAGTATAAACTCAACGAGATTTGTAACATCATTGGGTTTTGTCTTGAAAATAACCTGCCATTTCTGCCAAAAAATCATCAGATTCGCTTTTTTCAACAGCCTTGGCATGAAGAAATTCAACATATTTCTGCATCGAAATTTCTACACCGTGCCGCAGTGCCAACGAGTATTTGAGTTGTAACCACTCCGAACGAAATTGCTCATCCAATTTTAGTCCGATGTGAAATACCTTTTGAGATTTTATCTTCGATGAAAACTGAGGTTTTGCCTTTGCGCTTGTTTGATAAGTAGATACTCGTCGATTGAGGGTTTCGTCGTCAAAGTCCATTTCTGAGATGGAAGAAGGGCTTTGGCTTTCTGCTACCTTTTGTTTGGGCAATCCTATTTTGAGTGTTTCGGGTAGTTGTGGCATGGATATTTAATTATTTTGATAATTAGATAGCTTAATAACTTCCTCGGTAAACCGTGCTATGCCATTGAGATACTGGCCACCTTTGAATAGAATAGGAGACGAAATGGTTGTCCACATCTTGGCACGGTCGAAGCCAGAATCAGCATCATTCAGTCGAGTTTCGAGAAAGTCAAATGAAATGCCCTTGGCAGCAAACTTGGTTTTCAATTGCAATTCAATGAGTTCAGCTTTTTTCTGAAACGTGAACTTGTATTTATTCCAAAAGCAAAAAAATTGGGTTGAATCCGAGAGATGTCCTTGCTTCACATGATCGGCCAAGGTTAGACAATATTCAAGCGAAGCCATCACATCAATATTTTGCGTGGTAAAAGGGACGAGTACCAAATCAGCGAAGCGGAGTGTACGAACAATACTTTCATCAAACCGACCTCCCAAATCAAAGAAAACATAGTCGTAGGAATCACTGATTTTCTCAATGTCCAATTCGTCTAATTCAGATTGCTCAACGGTATAAATCGGATAAAAATCAGTAATGCGGCGTTGTTGATTATGGCGATACCGTTCATAAATGGCTTGGTCAGCTACTGAAAGCTGCGAAGCAAAAAGAGCTTTTTTGACTTCATCAAAACCTTGACATTTATGACTGATATTTTGGTAAATGGTTTGTTCTCGATGGCGCAGGCTGTCAATTGAAAACTGCGGGGCATCAGCATCAATCATCAGAACTCGTTTACTCAATTCGTAAGTTAAGTAAGACGCTAAAATGGTTGTAATGGTAGATTTTCCCGTTCCTCCTTTGGATGTGTGTACACAGATGATTTGAGCCGACATAAATTTAGTAAATTATATTAATGTTGCTAAAATAAATAAAATAGTTTATTTAATATTGTTTTTGAATTGGAATACCTCGAAAATAGGTTCGATAGAGAGGAACGAACTTAGGAATGAAGGGGAAACTTTAAAGGTTAAAATCAGAATAAGCAAGTTATGTTTTTGGCAGACAAAAAAGGGGTAGAAGGAGCAGATGAAGGGTTTAAATCTAAACTCAAAAAATCAAAAATACCATCTAATGGTCGCCCTAAAAAAGACGAAATGAAAGTAAGGAACAAGCGACTTACGGTACGATTTACAGAGGCTGAATGGGACTTATTGAGTAAACAAAGTAAAACAAGTAACCTGAGTAGAGCTGATTTTTTGAGGCAATGTAGTAGGCAAGGTAAGCTGTACTTACCTGTGCGACAATCGTTACCAACGGATGTACTTGCTTTACTTAAAAACCTTGAAAAGTTATCAGGAACGATGTTGCAATTGAGTCATAAAGTTAGCCATGAAAAAGCTATTTCGGTTGAGATAAAACAGACGGCATTGCAGGTATCTAATATCGTTCAGCGTACTTATGACTATCTGGAAGAAACCTTATGATTGGAAAAGTAGCCTCTATCGGAACGAGCTTCTTGGGAACATTGGAATACTGTTATTATGCCACCCGTCCCAACCGAAGCCTTGACCGTTCACAAGTAAGGGGTGAATTGGTCTATTTTCAGCACGTACCTGCTTCAACGGTTACTGATTCAAGACAGATAAAAGTGGGTAAGGAAACTCCTCTGAATCTGGAAAAAATGTCAGAACGGATGCAGCGCACAGCCAATTTGAATCGGCGAATTGAAAAGCCTGTTTGGCACCAGGCTTTTTCGTTTCCCATTGGTGAGAAAATCAATACTGAAACGATGGCTGAGATTTGTCAGTTGTTTACGGAGCGTTTTGGCATGGAAAACAACCAACTCGTTGCTTTTCGTCATGCTGATAAAGACCATGATCATTTTCACATCATTGCCAATAGAATCAGTTTAGACGGTAAAAATACCGCAAAAACACGCTTCAATTTTTTAGAAATGGGGCGTTTTTGTCGGGAAATGGAACAACTGTATAAGCTTACGCCAACCACTCAAATGAAACGGGTGAGTTGGAAGGAGCAGCAAAAGATAGAGGATGCGCCAGAGGTGACAACAAAAAGACAGATTCGAATAGGTTAAGGTTTTACTCGAAGCTGTTCACGAAAGATTCCAGTAATTCTAAAATTTTCATACTGCGATGAGCTGCAAACCGAGGTTCAATATGTGCATAGATACCTTCTTTAATGTCTGGATGTTTTAGAAGATTGGTGAACTCAACTTTCAAATATTGACCCAAATCGTCAGAAATACTGTATAAATCATTACTTATTGTGGGGCAATTGTCAAGGATAAAGACGATATCCTCAAAATCAGTACTGGTCCGAAAGTCATTCCCACCTCGCATCTTGTGTGCTTCTAATTTTGTGGCAATGAAGTAAGCGGAATTAAAAATTTTTACAGAGAAGCCATCAAAAAGCTCATGATCAATCGCATTTTTGAAACCATCTACATACCAACGGTTACTAAACCCAAGTATATTGGTTGTAGTTGGCATCACATCAACAATGATTCCTTGGACTTTGTACCGACAAATTACACCTGATTCAACATCATTTTGGAAGCCGATTGAACGAAGTCGTTCATCCAGATCTCCATAATTTTTGTAAGAAGCGAGTTCAATAACCACATCAACGTCGTTTGTTGGCCTGATTTCTACTGATTTTTGGACATCGGCGTAGAGGGAAACCGTAGCGCCACCGACGAAGACCACATTGTGGCTACGGCTTTAATCCGCAGTATGTTAATATGCTGATTGTACGGATGCATCGAAAAGGGTTTTAAGTGCTTGATTTGCTAATTTGATTTCACGGGATCTTCCAATTCTCAATACATCAATGGCTGCTAATATTTCGTATAAAATAAGGTCATTTTTAACCGCATTAGCTACTGAAACATGCAAAGGTTCAATTACTTGTCCTCGAATATTTCCATCAGGATTAGGCCAAACAAACGCTTCATTTGAGATAAATTGGGCTTGGAAAAACGGGGCAGAGTGTGCCGTCGGCGTACCTATTGATAAGGGGCCAGGTATGGCGGGAAACACATATTTTACGCCATGTTGCAAAAAATCCAATAAGTTATTTCTAAATACCTTACGTTTTTCATTGTCTATCAATCCCGCAATCATGGAGCGATTGAGTGATTCACTGATTTCGGATAAGCTAATCCCTAAATCATTTGACAAATTACGAGTTTTCCACTCGTGATGCCCGTAAGCAATAATTTTTGATAGAACCACTATATCAAGCGGTCGCATCCCATTGTGCTTCTTCATGTTCGTTGTTCGCAAATTGCGATATGCGAACAAAAATAAGCATTATTGTCGTAACTCAGTCATTTTCAAATCAAAAATGCTAATCCATTGGATAAAAAATCACCTATTAAATCCTCATTTTTGACAAAATAGCTTACTATCTGTATATTTAGATATTAAAATAGCTAACTATTTCCAATGGAAACAACAACTTTACTCATTGAACAATCCCCCAAAAGACGAGCCAAAGCATTGGGATTTCGATTGGTTCAAGTAGAACAGCAATCGGCAAATGTGTATCAGATTTTCGACCCAGCAGGGTATTTGTGGCAAATCAGGCTTTGTGATGAATGGGACGAGCTACCCAATTGGCAACGTAGGAGCGAAGCGGAGAAAGATGCTTTATTCACCTTAGCGATGGATGAATACTACGGCTCACCTTGTTGGGAAGAGGGTGGGGGCTTGGGAATGATGCCTTGTTTAGAATAGGATTGAAAATATTCTGCACCCATTCGGGTATAAAATAAATAATAGTTTATATATTCGTACCCGAAAAGGTATAAAATAATTAAATGTTATTAAAATAACCCCGAATAGGTATAAATGAAAAGCCTTATTGCCCAATTTGTAAAAGACAAGCGCAAGTCTTTAAAATTGACCCAAGTGGAGTTGGCCGAAAAATCAGGCGTAGGACTTCGCTTTGTTCGTGAACTTGAACAGGGTAAAGAAACCTTGCGACTTGACAAGGTAAATCAAGTCTTGGATTTGTTTGGGTGTGAAGTCGGACCCGTCAGGAAGGAGATAAGTCATGAATAGAAGTGGAGAGGTTTATTACAAAGACCAATTGGCGGGTCTCATTAGCGAAGAAGAAGATGGGTATGTATTCACGTATGAAGCGGCCTATTTGAAAAATAATCACCTACCTGTAAGCCTAACTTTACCGCTGATGGAAGCCTCTTATAAAAGCAAGATTCTGTTTCCATTTTTTGACGGACTGATTCCAGAGGGTTGGTTATTAGATATTGCCATTCAAAATTGGAAGCTCAACCCACGAGACCGAATGGGGCTATTACTCACGGTTTGTCAAGATTGCCTTGGGGCAGTAAGTGTGAAGAAAATTGAAAATAGTGAGCCATGAACCAACGCTGCCTTTATTGTTACCAGCCTTTGAGTGAGCATGAGCAAGACATCCATGCCAAGTGCTGCAAAAAGTTTTTTGGAACAACCATACCGCCAACCCTCAGTTTGAGTGCTGATGATTTGCAAGAAATGGCTCGACGACTCATCGTTCGTAGCGTAGCCGTAACGGGTGTGCAGCCTAAACTATCATTGGATTTAGAAAAAGTGGATGCCCACACAAGCCGCCTTACAGTAGTAGGGTTATGGGGTAGTTACATTCTCAAACCACCAACTGACCATTTTGAATCTCTACCCGAAAACGAAGATTTGACCATGAAATTGGCAACTCTGTGCGGCATCAAAACGGCAGAACATACACTGATTCGATTGCAATCGGGGAAATTGGCATATTTGACCAAACGCTTTGACAGGCAAAAGGACAAAAAAATCCATATTGAGGATTTATGCCAACTGACCGAAACCCTTACTGAACACAAATACCGAGGCTCCATTGAAAAAGTGGGTAAGACAATTCGTACCTATGCTACCAACAAAGGTTTGGATGCCTTGGCTCTATTTGAGTTGGTGGTTTTTTGTTTCATCACGGGCAATGCCGATATGCACCTAAAAAACTTCTCGCTGATTCGGTCTGAAGATGGAGAGGTGGCTCTATCTCCTGCCTACGATTTAGTTTCTACCAAATTGGCTATGCCCGAAGACCTGGAAGAATCAGCCTTGACAATAAATGGCAAGAAAAACCGACTCAAACGAGCCGATTTTGACGAATTAGCCACAAAGTTGGGTATTCCTGCCAAGTCCTCCGAACGGGTTTATGCTAAGTTTGTGAAGAAACAAACTGCGATGTTAGAGCTGATTCAGGTGAGTTTTTTGTCTAATACAATGAAGGAGAAGTATATAGCGTTGTTGGTGGAGAGGATTGAGAGACTAATTTAGTGACTCACCTCCCATGCCACCTCAGCCCCACAAACACCGTTGAGTGAAACGTCTGTACCGAGGAGGTAGGATTCCACCGTTGACGGAAACCAAAGACAATGGGGTTTATTTCCACTTCGAGGCCAGCGTCCAAGCCTATCAGAAACTTGGAACGTTGTGTTGCATTTTCAGAAATAACTTGGTCATGGTTGATTGACTCATATCCAACGAAGGGTTGAGCCAATCCCCGCACAAAAAAGGTACGGGTGGCATTGCGGTGCAAGATGAATTCGTAGCCATACCCCAAGGTAAATTGTTCCTGTGGGATGTTGGTTGAATCAACTAATGCCGAGGTTTTACGTTGGTAACTGGCGGTGGCTTTCCAGGCGTTGTAATGGCGGTTGTATTTTCCAGTTGAAAGCAGTATTTGGGCACCACTAAGCGGGCGAAAACCGTCCACTGTTCCCAGATAACCTTCAAAAAATCGTTGTCCTTTTAAGTGGTTTTGGGCATTTGCTGCAAATCCATAGATGAAACAAACGGTAGCTATTTGAATAGAAAAATATTTTGATAGTTTAGTATTCTTCATTTTTAACTCAAAATCAAAGGATTATAGATTCTTGGCTTGCAGCATGATGTCGCTTTCTACTTGGAAACGCAAATGGCGACCGCCGTCTTTTTCGTACAGCTCTACCTCAATTACTTTGTCTTCGGGGAAGGTTCGCAAGGGGAGGGCATACACTGTGGTGTACTCGGTATTACTGCGGATAGTGGTCAACGTTTTGGGGTAATTGGCGAAAGGCTTTATTTCTACTTCTTGGGCCGCCATGCGTTTGAGTACGTCTTTGTCTCGCAGGTAAAACTTAAAGAAATCAATTTCGTAATCAATCTCAGAATCGTTTCTAACGCTCATCTGGAAATAAATCGTTTTGTTTTTTACGTACAAGCTCGTAAGCAAACAAGTCAATTTCATCTTAGAAGCACCGATGTTTCTAATGTACGAAGTCAGCTTTTGAACCTTCTGACATTCGGTTAGTAGCTCGTTTTCGTTTTTCTCATTAGGTTTATCCACGAATGAAATAATAGGACTGTGGTTCATTCCTTTTTGGTCAGACGTAAAATTGTCTGCCAAAAGATTATTGGCAATGTTGATGTTTAGAATTTCAGGGTCTTCCTGAAAACGAACCAAGAAACTGTAAAAGCCACCTTCTTCGGTGATAACCGTCATGTTGGTTTCGCAGAAATCGGCTTTTTCTTTGGCTTTTACTCGCAGGATATTCGGAACTGTTTCGGGTATTTGGGCAATTACATCGCCTGTGCCAGCATCAAATTCTCTGATTTTAGCGGGGAAAATAATATGTGTCGTTTTTCGATTAGAAACCCCAATTGGATAACTGCCTTTTACTGAACCTTTGTCAATTGGTAAAATGTAAGGAGTGCTGTTTACTGATTGGGTCAGTATTGGATTGGCGACTGAAACCCCTTCTTTCTGGGCGTAACCTGAAAGCGACAAGCTGAGACCGACCAAAGCAGTCGGATAGAAAAATATTTTCATATCAAGATAGTTTATTATTCGTTGATTGTTCCGAACGAACTACCCCGTTCGGTGGGTTTGAGTAAGATTTTGTAATTGGGTTTTACGGTTACTTTTACATTTGCAATTTTCGCTTGGGCGTATGCTCTCACGCCCGAAAATATCGAATTCCCAGCTTGTAAGGCCATTTGTGTACCTACTTGTTGCCCTAAACTGCCTTGCTGAATAAAGAAAGATGGCGAAGCTACCGCCGTTTGTGCTGATTGACCCAAACTATTGGCCATGATGTTTTTTTCTCGAATTTTAGGAACATAAAGCCCCGCTCGTCCGTCCAAGTCATATACCGTGAGATTGGTTTGATAGAGGGTTGCGCCGAGTCTAATGCTACTGATTGTAACGCTGATTCTTTCTCCGTTAATCTGACAAGTTCCCGCCAGTAGTGTGTGAGCTGGCAAGGTAACTCGTTCGCCATTTAGCAGCAATTGTACGGTTTCAGTCAATCGAATTTTCAGCGTACTTCCATTTTCCACTACCACTTTGTCACCGTCGCCGTGTATTGCTGCTTCAATGGCAGTGTTGTTCGTTCGGGCTGATTTGGGGCTTGCTTTTGCACTGTTAGCTCCATAGAAACCGTTAGTAGTTCTCTTTTCGGTTTCTGTCAAAATTAGGGTAGTGGGTTCTTCGGCTTCATTTTTAAGCAGCCCCTTGTTCTCTGCTTCAATTTCCTTTTTGAACAACGTGCGGTATTCAGCAGGTAATTGGCCTCCATAGGCTTTTTTGAGGGTCAAGTATTCTTTGCTCATTAATGGCTCGGCAGATAGAATAGGGGAAGCACCACCTTCGGTTTGGCCACCCATGTTCCTTTGATTTGCCATTTCGATTTGCCGTAAAACAGCCTCGGTTGCATGACGATTAAAATCACGGTCGGCTTGGTCTTGGCGTTCCTCGGTTAATTGCTCCTTACTTTTAGGGCTGCGGTACATCGTATTTAACACTCGTTGCTGTTCTCGCAATTGGCGTTGGCTTTGTTTTGTGAATTGCCGTTTCTGAAACTGCTTTTGCTCAGTGGGCGAAGCGTATTTTAGTTTATTATTCCGCTGTTCAATTTCTCGCAAATCGTTTTCAGTCAAGTATTCGTTCGTGCCCAGACGTTGCGTCGGGTTTTGGCCCGTGAGCATTTCGGTATTTTGAGCGGCGTGTTGATCAAGAGCGTTTGTACCTGAGCGATTAGGGCTAAGGTCAGAGGGAGTAAAGTCTTTGTCATATTTTTCGTCACCTTTCTGGTTTTTCAGCTTTGCTTCGGGAGGGGTTAAGTCGAGGTGAGTACTGTCAGCAGAATTACTTTGACCAGTTGAGATAAATCCACCCATCACTCCAAAAATCCCTATTCCAATCAAGCAAGCAATTGGGATTAGAAACATGGCCAACTGTTTTTTGTTCAAACTCAATTTTTTAGCTGTTTCTGCCCCTGCCGTTATGGGTACGTGGTGCGGATTTGGGTTGTCGTTTATGTGCATTGTTAGTAAAAATTTCAAGCGCTACGGTGACCGTTAAAAACATTGCTTATTTGCCAGATGAACCATACGAACAGTAAAAGCAAAATGCTTAAAATCAGTACATTTCTTAGTCGAAAGCCTACTCGGTGTTGCCAGCTATTTAGATAGTTTGCTATTTTAATAGTCAGTTTCGAAAACCATCTACCTACTTGTTCGCCCACCTGAAAGGCAGGGTGTTCTTCCTCTTTTTGGGTTTTTCTGAATAATGAGCGCATGGCTATTTTGAACGTTCCCGCACGATTTTGGAAGTAAGAATTTGGAAATCACGCATCAAAAAACCGTTTGGTGAATTGTCGGAACGATTGATGTCCACCAGATACGATTGCGTAATCAGTTGCCTTTCTGAAATGGCCGTAGCTCGTTCTTGAATCAGCGTAGCGTAGGTAATGGCTCGGTAAGGGTATGCTCGTAAATCTGTCAGAACAGAGTCTATTTTAACCCGTTGAGTTATGTTTCCTTGAATCATTTCACGATAAAAATTTTGCTCGCTGAGATTATCGTGTAACTTCTTGGCTGACTCATCGCAGAGAAACAACGCCTTTTTCATATTGTCATCAATGGATTTTGGGTCAGGCGAAACATTGAAGAATAGCTCGTGAAAACGGCTTACATGGTGACGGGCTTCCGCAGGACGGTTGTCAGTAACGTCTCCGCAGGTTACTTCGATGGCCTCACCTCGATTGACCAGATAGATCCGTTTTGAGAAATCGTTACTGTATTTGAACGCCAGCACCACTGCCGTAATAGAGATGAGAAACGAACAGGCAAATGCCACGATGACCAGCAACCTACCTCGCTGGAAGTCCTTTTCTAATTGCAATAATTCTTTCATTTTTTGTCGTCGTAAATTTCAATGGATGCTCCTTTTGGATGAAAAACATACGTTTTAGCGGTATGCTGTTGGTATTTTTTGAAAGACCAAACCACTATTACAATCGTCATGAAGGCCAATAGTCCCAATGCTCCAAGATAGAAATTGAGCGTTTTTCGGTGGCGATACAGTAGGTTATTTCGGTATTGAAATGATTTTAAAAGCATGGGTTTACAAACGGTTAATTTTACGATTAAGGCGATTCTTTTGACGTTTACTTTCTTGTTTGGTAGCATTTAATGCTCCGATAGCGGTTGCTCCAATTGTAGATCTTGCTAAGCCACCGACTCCACCAATTACTCCACCGACAACTTTTCCTTGGGGGCCATACGTCGCACCTTTATTAGAACCTTGCTGGACACCCGTTGTAACATTTTTAGGAATGCTTCCTAAACCATCTAATGAAGCTTTACCTGTATCCCTCAATATCCGAGTACTGGCCCCTGCCGTTCCCTTGGCAACAGATGAAGTAGCACTGCCAAGCGTTTGATTGGCCATACGAGTAGCACCTTGCACCATGGCACCGACCCCTCCCACTGTTACGAGCATATTGGTCATGGAAGGGACTTGAAAATAGCCAATTAAGAACATGACGAGTAGGGCGATGTAAGCCAATCCCAAATATTCAGGTTGCTGTGCCTCAGCTCCTCCCGACTGTACGGCAGCGGCAGGGTCGTAGGCGTTCAGGTAGGCATCCGAAGCGGCAAATGCAATGCTGCTGTACAAAGCAGCAACGGTAGGCATAAGCGTGTAGTTGATGTAACTACCAAACCAACTGGCGATATTTTGGGTAAAGCCAGGGAATATTGCTAACACAAAAGCAATGGGTGCACCCATTCTCAGCACAAGGCGATAACAGATGGAAATCAAGAATAAAATGGCTTCGGCTAAGTGCATGATGGCCATCAGAATATCTTGAAGGGCAGACAAAATTTGAAACTTAAATTCCTCTGAAAATCGCTGAAAGCCAATTTTAAAATCAACGCCTACACTACCCAGACCCATAAATGCTTCACGGTCTTCGTTTAAGTCTCCCCCGAAAATTTCTTTGTAACGTTGAGGATTTGTTCCAATTTCGTCCCACTTCTCCCGAATTTTCTTTTGTATCATTTCGGTATTCTTCTTGACCTTTTCGTACAAATCCCCGTTCGACGCGTTGACCAAAGCCACAGTTTTCTTCCCGAAAGCATCCATGACATCACACATTTTGGGTGCAGAGGCAATAAGCAACACCATGAGAAACGGACGTAGGTACGGAAAAAAGTCAATCGGTTCGTTACGGGAAATTTGCCCAATCAATCTCGAAAAGATATAAACCAATGCTCCAATCCCCGCCGCTGCCCGTATGCTGACTTCGATTTTTTCAGCCGCACTATTAGAGCTCGTCAGGGTGCTTTGATAGACTTGTTCGAGGGTTTTTAGAATATCGAAGTTCATGCTATTTCAGTTTAATACCCTCGTCAATTCGGTATTTTTTGGTCAGTTCTTCTCGCATTGGAACCAATAATTCCCGTCCGAGTATTTTGACAATGACCTCAAACTCTTCTTTGGAAATCTCTTTACCATCAGGGGTTGCCCAACCTACCGTTTTTGTCCCAGCCCAGTTTTCAATCGGTCGGTATCCTTCTGCAATTTTCATGGATAAAGCTATGCGTTGTGCCTTCATTTCGGCGATTTGTAATTCATCTTGGTAATTCAAAAGGCGTTTATTGAAATCTTCTTGGGCTTGCCGCATTTTGACAGCATCTTCGGTTTCAGTATAGTTGTCCAAAATAGAAGTTCCCTCAGGGTAAAAAGCATCATAGGCTTGTTCGTTGCCATTGTTAAAGTTAAAATTCCCACCTAATGGATTGGTTGTAACGTTTGCCAAAGCGATGTCATAGAGTTTAGCCGTAGCCTGTCGGTCTCGTAAATTTCCTGCTCTTCTCATAGACATGGCTCGAATTCGGTTGTAGTAAGACTGTACCAAATTTTGGAATTTCCCTGCCCTCTCGTGCGCCATGTTGAGCCAGTTCATTCGTTCGGAATCATTCATTTCAAGGATATTTTGTGAGGTAGATTGTCTCATATCTTTCAAAATATCCGTTCCTGCTTTGGTTAAACCTTGAAAATCCTGAATAATTAGCTGGTACTCGGCAGGATAAATATGCCCATCTCTGCCAATTGAATTTGCCATTTGGTTTAACATCGAAGTCGTTTGGGTAATGGTCGAAACCAATTGCGTTCCTCGGTGAAATTGTTGTACTCCACTGGCTACTTTTTTCAACTTTTCGACATTTTTGACCAAGGTTTTAAATGAAGGGTCTTGCAGCAGTTTGATGAGTTGCGTAACTGCCGTATGCAGAGGGTCAGACACCACAAACTGTGCATTGGCTTTCAATTGAAAAAAGGCCAAGAAGCCTATCAGAGCCAGTAATTTTAAGGGTTTTAAGCGTAACATGAGAGTAAGTATTAAGGTTGAAAAACAGTTGTTCGTTCACCGTTTGCCCACGCTTTTACGGCACTTTCAAGGTTGCCGTTGTACTTGTTTTGGGCTAAATCTTGAATTTCCTCCACTTCTCGCCGCTCCGTTGTGAAAGTTCCATAAGCGGTTTTGGAAACCTCAACGCCATAAACTTTACAGTAATCGCCCAGCAGCAACGCCAATTCTTTGTACGGTGGGCGATTTGGATTTTTGCCTTTGTTGATACTCAAAATAATGTTCGCTTGCTTTTCTGAAAGTGCCAACGTCTGCATGATTTCGCCAAAACGTTTCTCATAATTGCTCTGGTCGAGCAAAAACTTAATGGGTGAATTGTTGATAATGGCATCTTTGACGATGGCGTTTCCGACCAAATCATCTACTTCCTGGGTAACTACTCCCAATGAGCCATAGTGCTTCCGAACAGTCTTGGAACACCACCGCAAGAAGTCAGAAAAACTATCTTTTGCCAATGCCTTCCAAGCCTCTTCGATAACGAGCATTTTCAAGACACCTTTGACGCTGAATAGTTTACGAACATAAGTGTTCATAATCATAATAGTCGTAACGGGAAACAGCACTGGGTGGTCTTTGATGTTATCAAGCTCATAAATCACAAAAGGCAAGTCCATGAGGTCAATGTTTTGCCGAGAATTGAGCAGGTAATCATACTGTCCGCCTTTGTAGTAAGGACGCAAAACGTATAGAAAGTTTTGCAAATCAAATTCTTTCTCTGAACGCCCTTGGTTTTGCTTAAAGATGTCAGGATATTCATTTTGGGTGAACTCATAAAAGCTGTCGAAACATGGGAAAATATCGTTTCCGTCATTTCGATTGCGACGCAATGCCAAGTAGTATTCATGAACAATACTCGAAATAGTTACTTCCTCCGACTTTGACGACCGCTCCCCGTCTTTCTTCCACAGAGCCATCAACAAGTTCGCCAAAGCATCTTTGGTTTCTTCGTCGGGGTTCAAATCCTTCATGTAGAAGGGATTAAAGTTTATTGGGTTGTCTGTTTCGTAGGTAATGTACCTTCCGCCCATGAGTTTGCACAGTCGTTTGTACGAGTGTCCTACGTCCACCATGCTGATGTGTACGCCATGGGAAAGTAAGTAGTAAATGATATTGTTCATTGTAAACGACTTACCTGATCCCGATGGGCCAATGACCATAAAATTTCGATTGGAAATCAACCCTTTTTCCAACGGGGCAAAGAATGGGTCAACCATACACGGACGACCAAAGCGGTCAGTAAGTAAAATACCGTTTTTGTTGAAAAACCCGTCTTGGTAGTTTGTTTCTAAGTTCCAAATGCTCGTAGCTTCTTCCAAGAAACAGGTAGCCAAGTTATCCGTTCCGATTTCAGAAATATTTCCAGGGATACAAGCCCAGAACAACGTTTCAGCGTCCCAAGTAGCCAACTTTGGTTTGAAGCCTAACTTAGAAATTGCCGCCGCAGCCAATGAACGATAATGATCGGCTATCTCAGAGTCACGATGGAAAACCATCACATTGAAGTGTGCTTTTACGACTTTGCGGTTGTTGGCTTTCACTTCTGCCATAAAGGCATCTTTGGCTGAAATACTCACTTCGTTTTCCTTTGACCATGCCGAAAAAGAATAGTGCCGTCGTACTTCTCCCACCATTTCGTTTACCATTGCATCACCGTCGAAAACCACTAACGCTTGGTTATATACGTGATTACAGGATAGCATCATTCCCAATGTCGAACCCGTTGAAATGGGAAAGTGGCTACTGTCGGTGGAAAACTGTTCGAGCCGAGCCGAATTTTGTAAATCGTTCGGAAAATCGTTGAGTTCGGTAATGGCGTAGGTGTAAGTTTTATTACCTGCCACTTTCAACCCGTCTTTTGTTTCGAGGTCATATAACACTTCGTCATCGAATGAAAGCGAAAAGTATTTTTGAAAAAGGCCCGTTTCAGTTTTTGTACCGAGAATTTCATCTTTGTTTAGCCTGTTCAGCTTTACCTTTCCTGAATCATTGAAGATAGCCTCGAATTGATTCACTATGTCAGTAAATTCAATCCATGTTTTTGGGTCTTGGATTTCCTTGGGTACTAAATGCCGTTTGAGTAGTGAGGATTGCTGACTGGTTCGTTTCAAAGGCGAAGAAGCAGGACGAGTAATGTACAAATAGCAACGATGCCGCAAGTAGGGGCGCTCTGCAAAGTGTCGTTCGTTTTCCCAAGCCACATAATTGTTAGATTGCAGATAGGCACTCTCAAAATTTGGGCCGTATTCGTCCTCAATAAACATGTCCTGCTTATGAATCATGTAGCCAATGGGTAGAATCTTGATTGCTCGAACCAACACATCGTGTAGGGTATCGTATTCGCTATCCGAAATAGCGAAGATTTCGGGAACCTTCATCTCAAAAGCCAACGTCAAATCTGCATTTTTGGAAACAATGATGTCTGTTTCAGCGTCCACTGCCAAAATAGGAAATAGCGTTTCAAGGTTTTTTGCCTTATTTGGGTTGATACTTTTCACTTGCGTTTGGATAAAGTTCGTACTTCAATCAATCGGGTAAAAGAACGGTTTTGATAAACAAAAAAGGGCTTGTGATTTTTGACAGCCAATTTGATTTCACCCCAGCGTCCGTGCCGTTTATTGGCATCATAGGTATAAAAAAGCGTGCTGCCTGCACTCATCAATAATACCGAAATAGCAATCAATGTATTCAACCCGATGATGTACAAAAACAGCGTCAGGAAAATACTGGCAATGATGCCGACAGCGGCGTAATAGAAATATTTGCCTCGTAATCCTCGAAACTCAATTTCATTGTCAACGCCCCTAAAAACAGGAAAAGACTTCATAGAATTGCACTGATTAAATAGCCCATACTGAACAAAAACAACAATGACCCGAACCATTTGAGCATATATTCATAAAGGTCTTCTTCTCCATTTTGAAATTTTCGGTAAATTTTGATGATTCCCACAATTGTAATGACAATACCAAGTAATAGTGAAGCATGATAAAGTTCAATGGAAAGTCCTTCTGCTGTTCCCGAAATACCAGCGAAGAAGACATAAGCTCCACCCACAATAAAATTATCTACCATGACTACGATACCACCCGCAAACAGGATTCCGATTAACCAAATAAAAATCATGCCTTCCACTTCTTCACCTCGATTCCATTTTTGGAAAAGTCGCAGACCAGCTATCACCGCAGCGGCAGCCGCCAGTGATAGGCAGGTATTTCGGGCTATGGCGTAGAATGAATCCATCGTTAAGGGTTAATGCCAAAATCTTGTTGAGTAACCCGCCGAGAACCAACTTCCATTTCTGAAACATAAGCACTCAGACCCGTAGTGATAGCAATCACAGCAAGTATTGCGGCTGCCCACCGCCAAATTTCAGTGGTAATGCGTTCGCTTTCACCTAATTGCCAGCGGGTATAAATCCGAAGCCCTCCAATCATACCCATGAATCCACAGACAAAATAAGTAAAAGTGACGAATATAGAAAGATTATTGTGTAGTGGTTCGGTAAACTGTTCACCAATTCCCACCCTCGAAAATCCACTTTTCTTCGTCAAATCTACTGATTGAGCAAATGTATATTCACTCATTAGTGTAGCCAGCAAAAATGAAGAAACGATATATTGAAGTCGTTTCATTGGCTTAAAAGAACACGGCTTGTAGCGTAGCAGCAATGGCCAAAATGAACAATATGGCACCCATCCAACCCACAGCGGCTTTTTGGGTATCTTGGTCGCCGTTTTGCCACTTACTGTAAATTCTAAACCCACCAACTAACCCCACAATGGCGGCTATAACATAAATAATGGTGGTTACTGGTGTAAAATAGGCTTGTAAGGCGGTGGCTTGTTGCTCAATAACCTGTGCGCCTCGTTGAATTCCTGCGTTCTGTGCCTTGGATTGGGTTAAAGCCGTTATTGTCAAAGCAACTCCCCATAGGTAGTGAACTTTCCTTTTCATCAATACGTGTTTATTGTGGTTTGTAATTAAATTTCAAACGCAAAATAAATAATTTTATTTGTTATTATGTGATATTAAATAATAAAAATTATTTATTTTAAATTGTAATGTATCTTTAATCATGTATAAACCAATGAATTGTGTACTCCTAAAATTTTACAGGTTTTGATTTAGATATTTTAATATTTTTATATTCAGATACACTTTTATTTTGATATTTTACTATTTATAGGTTGCTTTGTAGCTGAAAAATAGCTGATAATAACCAATGAAAGTAATAACCGTAGCGCACCAGAAGGGGGGAGTAGGCAAGACTACTTTGGCTCTCAACCTTTCTTTTCTATTTAAGGATACACTCAAAGTAGGTATTCTTGATACCGACTTACAAGGCAGCGTAGTAGGCTTGGGTGATTTGCTTGAAGGGATTACCCTCGTACCGCAGGAAGTGCTGACCACGGGGGATATACCTGAGTTGGATATTTTGATTATTGATACCCCGCCTTACCTTACCGACCAACTTTCAAAGTTGTTTGAAATTTCAGATTTTGTGTTGGTGCCTACCAAAGTGAGTTACTTGGATGTGATGGCTATTAAAGCAACAATTGCGCTCATTGCTGAGGCTCAAAAACAAAACCCAGCCATGAAAGCAGGAATTGTGCTGAACATGGTAAAGCACCGCACAAGTGTAAATGCAGATATTAAAAATATTTTAGACAGTTACCCGATACCAACACTCAAAACAAAGGTGATGGAACGGGTAAGTTACATTCGGTCGGTGGTAGCCAATGGCGTGGGAAACATCGAAGACGAAAAGGCAAGAGAAGAAATGATGGCGTTAGCCGAAGAAATAGTTGAACAACTTTAAACCAATAGACCAGTATGGCAGTAAGTGACGAATTTAAAAATCGCTTGGGCAAATTGAGTACAAAATTAGTGGAAGAACCCGCTACTTTGCCCATGCAAAAAGTAGAGCCTGTACAGCAGGTTCAAAAGAAAATCGTAGAAGAGCCAGAGGAAGAAATTACGCAGTTTAACGTAAAAATCCCTGCTACATTAATGAAAAAAATCAAACTTAAAGCGGTGGAGCAGGACATCAACATCAAAGACATGGTGGCTCAGATTTTAATTGATCATTTTAAGAATTTGTAGAGAATGAAATTGGAGTACGGAAAACATTATTCAGAAATTGACTATCCAATTGGGATTTTGGACTACGAAGCACTCGCCATTGGTATTTTTGCAGGTTACAAAGTTTGCAAAGTATATGATTTGCATTGGTCGTATGGCTTGCTTGTATTCTTCGTTGCTGCGGTGACTTTTTGGGCGTTGATTCAAGTGAAGTTTATCCGTCTAATCTTAATTTGGGGCTTAACGCTTATCATTGGATTTTTGACTTACTACATGGTGCAAGACTCAGTGGATAATTTTATGGGTATTGTGGCTGGCTCATTGATTGGAGCATTGATTTACTACAAACATACCAATGACTATAAAGTATATCTCTATTATCAGCACCTTAAAGAACGAATGAAAGAGGACGAAGAAAAGGATTTCAAAGCCGTTGAATTAAGACGGGCATTTGAGCGCAAATAGTGTAAATACAGCCGCTCATCTACTTAAATAACATAAAAATATAATTTAACATTATATAATTAAATGTTTTTATTATTTTAAGCCCCTAATTAAAAGAATATTTTAAATGTCAGGGCTGACAAGCAAAGAGAAAGAAGGATATGCTCAGGGTGTTGAGCTATTGCTGATTATTGCCATACTGTTGTTAGTGTTTCATTTTTTGTGGTTTTGCCATGAGATTATAGCCGAAAGCCAACCTATTCGAGGCTTCATTTATACGTTTTTGACCAAGCTTCACCGACAATTTGGGCTGTTTAATACACCTATCCTTTCCAAAATTCTGACCTATTTCCTGATTTTCCTATATTCACTTGGCTCAAAAGGAAAGCTTGACCCCAATGTGAAAAGGCAGAAAATAATGACTGATGCCGCAATGGGTACGGCTTTATTCATGGGTTCAATTTTTCTGCTTTATCTGAAACCCACTTTTTCTCCCATCCTGATTGATACGCTTTATATTATTGTAACGTTGGTAGGTACGCTATTTTTGGTCAAGTCTGGGCAACACCTGTCCCGCTTGCTTTTTGCCCAACCCGAAAATGATATTTTTAATGAATCAAATGAAGAATTCCCACAAAATGAAGCCTTTGTCTCGAACGAATTTTCAATTCACTTCAAGACAACGTATCACTACCGTGGAAAATGGCGAGAAGGTTTGGTCAATATTGTAAACCCGTTTCGTTCGACGATGGTCTTGGGTGTACCAGGTTCTGGAAAGTCTTATGCTATATTGATACCCGCTCTTTGGCAGTCTATTTATAAGGGCTACACGGCTTACATTTATGATTTTAAGTTTCCCGATTTAACCGAAGAAGCCTACAATGCGTATCTGAAAACCCTGCGGGAAAATAAATTTGCATGGGGTAAAAAAGCGGATGGTGAGCCAATTATCCCCAAATTTTACGTTATCAATTTTGATGACATTGAATATTCACACCGTTGTAACCCATTGCTTCCCGAATTGATGACTGATGTGATGGATGCCTATGAGTCAGCGCAAACAATTATGTTGAATCTCAACAGAACCTGGGCGCAGAAACAGGGTGAGTTTTTTCCCGAGTCAGCAATTAACTTTCTGACATCGGTAATTTGGTATTTACGAACGGTCAGCATGAAGTATCGGGAGTTGTACGAGCAAGAAAAACAAAAAAACGAAGGAGAACAGAGTCCTAAACTTTTGCAGGATTTTAAGCGATTGGGTCAAATCTGTACGTTTCCACACACGCTCGAATTTACCAACCGCCGTTACGACGAAACGTTTCAGATAATGGAGCAGTATCCCGAGGTCGAGATTTACGTCCGTCCATTTATTGATGCCAAAGCGGGTGGTGCAATGGAGCAGTTGGAAGGACAGATTTCATCAGTGCGCATTCCCATGGCCCGGCTTTCATCACCAACGCTGTATTGGGTAATGACAGGCAATGATTTTAGTTTGGATATTAACAATCCGGATGATCCCAAAATACTTTGCACAGGTAACAACCCCGAACGGGTTAGCGTGTATGGCACGGCGTTTTCGCTGTACACTTCTCGAATGATGAAGCTCGTCAACAAAAAAGGCAAGCTAAAATCGGCTCTTTTTTGGGACGAGTTGCCGACCATGTTTATCAAGGGAATAGATATGCTCATTGCCACTGCCCGAAGTAACAAAGTAGCGACATGGTTAGGAGTGCAAGACTTTGAGCAATTGATTCGAGATTATGGAGAGCGAGAAGCAAAGGTAATTATCAACATTATCGGCAACCTGTTTTCGGGAACGGTAGTTTTTGAAACCGCCGAAAAACTATCCCGTCGTTTTGGCAGAACTAATCAGGAAAAGGAATCAATCACCTACTCTAAAAACGATACGACCATCAACGTTTCAACGCAACAGGCCGATGTAATTCCTTCCTCAAAAATCTCGACATTGAAGCAAGGCGAGTTCGTAGGGCAGTTTGTAGATAATTTTGGCGAGGAATTTGATTTAAAAACATTCAAAGCCTTTGTAAGTGTTGAGAAAAGCCAGCTCAAAAAGACACAAAAACTGCCTAAAATCAATGATTTGGCGGTTTTAGTTGAAAAAAAGTATGATGTTGATTACCAAAAATTAACTGAATCCGAGAAACTTTCTTTCAGAAATCGGCTTTTACAAGAACATTACCACCGTGTGAAGCAAGATATTTCACTACTAATTGAGTATGAAATGGCAGAATACGGAATTACCACCACCACTAAGTAATCTAACCACCGCTTTGGCGGACCACTTTGAAAATTTGTAACCAATGAACCCACGAGGAAGACCTAAGTTAGCTGCCGATGAGAAAGGTAGCTACAACCCTATTTTGGTAGGAGAAGATGTATTGAAAACCTTGCAAATAACTTCGGAGAAACCCGAGGAACAAGCCGAATTGCAAGTCAAACTAACAATTGTGAAAGAACACCCCGAAGCAAGTGAATACTACTGGAAGTTGGTATTTACGTACTCGTTTTTTGTGTATAAGAACCGACGCATGACCGACGCTATTTTTGAACGGGCTGACACGACTACACTCGAAAATATCAAGAGAATGAATCTCAAACAATTGGCCGAAATCGTAGGTATTGAGTACCATAACTTCAAAAATATGTACTCAGGTCGAGGAAATGCCAAGAATTTGTTACAGTATCAGTCATTTTTGTACGAAAATGGAGTCAATTTTATTTCGTTACAATATACCGATACGCTCATCAATAAGGCGTATTCTTATTATCAATTGCTGCAAAGTGATAAATATACGAGTGAAGAATTGAAGGATTTGTTTTTCTGATTTTCCTACTTGTTCATCTTGAAAGCGTAATTTAATCGTTGCAACCGAGATTCATAACAAGCTAAGTACGTGGCTTTGGCAGCATCACTCAACCAAGAATTTTGTGTTAAGGCCCGTACTTTCTCGTAGTCTTTCTGAAAAAGAATCAATTGCTGACGTACTCGTTTTTCGGCAATGCCAATACGAGAGCCAAATATTAGGAAATCATCGAAAGCATAAAAAGCATTGGCGGCGTAGCTATCGGTTTCGTAATCGTTACTAAAAAGACCGTCTTTTAACGCCATATCCGAATCGGTGAGATGCAAGCGAGTACAAATCAAGTCGTAAGCAGGACTCAATACAAAATCACCATCGAGGGTTTCGGTAATGGAGAAGTTTTTGAGGTGAGCATCCCCGTTCGAGAACAAATAATTGAACAAAACTAATCGAAAAAACTTCTCTGTCTCTACCCGATAAGTGGGCAAATGTTGTTTGATCAATTCAGCTACGTCTTCATAGCTTCCTTCGTATTTATAATCAAATCCTGCGGTTTGCTTAGTTCTTCCTGATAAGGATGCAAAATCTTCCTGCCGCCATTTTGAGCCATCAGGGCGAAAATCAAAGCGTTTGATGAGCAAAGCAGGTTCTTCGTCGGCAAAGAAAATCAAACCATTGACCGCCGTTGGAATACCATATACTTGCTTGGCAATTTGCATGGTCAAGTGTTCATTAGCAGGAATTTCACTTGCGTTGGGTAAATCGGGCGGAATGGGTTTTAGAATGTAGTGTGTTTGTTCATTTGGTTCTGGCAGCCTTAATGTATTACCGTCGAGAACTAATCCATATTTTTCTTGTACTCCCGAAATGGAGAGCTGTCGAAACGATTGACCAAAACCCTGAAAGGCGGTAGTTCTGATGTCTTGGTGTTTGAAGGCTAAGATATGCGGAACCCGCCTCCCGTCGAAAAGAGATTTCCGAATATTGGGGCTATAAGTGTCGAAGTCTGATTGCAGGGTAGAAGGACAAACGATTGTTTTCATGCTTCAAAATTCAGGGGTTTAGTTTGCTCTACTACCCGCACTGCCCCAACCGTATCGGTGTGGGCTATGGCCAGCAAAAGCCCAAAATCATCGTTTTCGTCAATTTTAAGCAATCGGCACTGCACCGCACGATTGTAACCTTCGGATAGCAGCCCATAGAAAAAAGGGAACAAATAAGCTGACTTGAATTTTTGCTGAGAAATAGGCATCGTCAAACTCAACGCACGGGCGTTGGGGCGAGCAATATAATTGTCATCATACTGAAAAATGAAACCATCGGGCGTTTCAGTCAGTTCGCCTACCGCTTCCTGATTAAGATAGACAGTAGCCTTTCTCATGATTTAATAGTCAGGTTAAGTTCTAAACCCAGCACGTCAACAATCTTGGTAAGCGTTTCAAACGATGGATTGCCTGTCCCGTTTTCAATGGCAATGAGGGTACGAAGCCCCACCTCGGCCAAGTCGGCTAAGTCGTTTTGCCTAATATCAAGCCGTTGCCGTCGTTGCTTGATGATTTTACCTACTTGAACAAGGTTCATAAATGACGATTTGAATGTGCAATATAATGCCTTTTTGATGATGTTTCAAGCATTTGTTATGGTGTTTTTATTAAAAGGTGTAATATATTGCAGATTATTGTTTACGCAAATAGCTTTCCAAAAACCGAATTCCGAGCGTCAAGTATTCCGCAGGGTTCACATAAATACTGTTTTTCTTGATGGCATAATGTAAGTGTTTCCCCGTAGAATGGCCTGTACTCCCCAATATTCCAATCTTCTCGCCAACGTTTAAAAATTGATTTTTTTTCACCTGAATATCAGCCAGATGACCATAAATGGTCTGATATGAGTTGCCATGATTGACAATAACGAATAAACCGAGGGCGTTATCATAACCCACTTGCTCTACTAAACCTGTTGCTGTCGTTCGGACATATTGATAGTTTCCTGCAATGTCAATTCCGCTGTGATGCTGAAACTTGCCCTTTAATGGGTGTTTACGCCATCCGAATCCCGAAGAAATTCGGTTTCCCTCCCAAAAACCGACAGGTGGAAGACAAGGAATGGTGAAAGCCACGACTGGATTTGTTTCAAAAAAACAAGGAAATTGACGGATAATTTCGACATGAGATAAGCGTTGAAATTCGCTTATTAGCGACCTTTCCGAGTGCAGAATACTATCTGACGCTACTTGGGCGTTGGTTATTATTGGAAATAAAAATAATGTTATTTTCAATATATATTTAATCATAAAGGCAAAAATAAATAATTTGTTTTATTAAATTGACTTAACTTACTTTGTGATTGAAAAATAAGTTGAGCCATTTTTCAACTGCTAATCCATAACAATTGATGATGTTATCTCTTAATGACCTAACAAAAAGGTACGGGGCCGAACGAATCAACGTAGCTATTCAGCCGCTTTACATTGCTGATGGTGAAGAACCGCTTGACCCAAATAAGTATGTGATAAATGCTTCCATCAACGACCCTGAATTATGGGAATCTTTATCTAATGACGAGCAAAATCTACTCTATACAGCTCATTTGGATACCCTTTTCGATACCAAGGACTTGTTGAACTCATTGTTTGACATCAACGAACCCGAAGGTGGTTTTGAAATTTCCGACTAACATCTAAGCCCGAAAAGACCATGCAAGATGTCAAAAACCGAGCTTCGAGAGAGCAATTAGCCATCCTTCGACATTTAAATAAAGAAGCCGTGCGCTACATCGCATTTGGTGATTTTGCCTTAAATGGCATTGATAATAGCCGCACCATTGGAAATGTTCAACTCTGGATTGAACCTACACCCGATAATGTTGAAAGGTGCAATAAGGCCATCAAAAATATGTATGGGGCCAGAAGTATTACCCAATTGCCCCCAAGCGTCGTTGCCAATCCAGAAGCCAAACGTACTTTAACGCTGGGCAGTGGCGAGGTTAGAGTTGCTGTTTACCCTGCAATCAGTGGATTTCATCCTTCCGAGTTTAAAGATGTGTATCAACGGAGCGAAAAAGGCCGAGCTTATTTACCAAGTCAAACGGGTAAATTAGATGGTTCCGTTGGGTACAAGCAGTTAAATATGAACGACTTGTATCACAATGTTCGAGAATCAAAGTCGGTTCATAAGGCTTGGAATCTGGAAACTATTGAGCGATTTGCTGTTAAAAATGATTTGACCCTAAAAAAGCCTGATGGTAGTGAAATTACGGAGCGAGATAAAGTAGCCATATCATCCCAAACCCAACGAAAAGGCGGACGCATGACCCGAGATTTGAGCCAAATAAAGCAGGAGTTAGATTTAGAAATTGTACTACAACATTATGGTTATCAGTTGGATAAAAAGAAGTCCCGTCCCAACGATGCTTGGCGGCTGTACGAAACTGGAATTAAAGGTGATAAGCAACGCTTGGCAGTAGCGGCCGTAAAAGATTACGGGACGAAGTTTTTTGTGGACTTAAACGACCCGCAATTTAAAGGAGATATTTTTAAGTTCATGGAACGGATGGAACACGGAAACTATCGCCATATTTTTCAGACGATTGACTCAATCATGATGCAAGACGGATTTGCTGAAAAGAAGCGCATGGTTGAGCCAATGATTGAAGTCCCTGCCAATTATTTCTTGAAAGATACGCTCCTCCGAGAGCAGGATTTGTACAGCAAATATCAGATTGCCCCGTTGACTGATACCGAATATTTAGAAGGACGATCTATTGAAAAACAGACACTTTTTTCCAAAGAATTTGAGGGACGAATCAAAAACGTAGCGTTTGACACTGGTGTGATTCGGCACGTGAATACAGCCTTCCCCATGTACGCCCGTGACGGGAACATTGCATCAATGGATATTCGGAATGTGGCTTACAAAGCATTTCCCGAAGGGGAACGAGGAGAGGCCTTATGGCACTCAAATCGTTTTTTTGAGGCAAGAGAGGCTATGAAAGTTGAAAAAGGGCAAGAAATTTTACAGGGGACTATTGGTACAATTTACCGCCAAGATGCTAAAAACGTAGTATTTTTATATGGAGAATTAGGCGAAGAAAAACGTGCTATTCTACCGATTGAGCAAGCAAAAATGGGTTTTTATGAAGTCCCCGTTCAACGAATAGTCATTTCAGAATCGGCTATTGATGCGATTTCGTTAAAACAATTGAACCCCGAACAAGCCGATGAACGACGTTTTTACGTCGCTACGGGTGGACAGCCTGGCGGGAAACAAGTGGCTTTTTTGCAAGAAATCCTCAATCGAAATCCGCAGGCTCAATTAGTGATTGCACAGGATGGCGACAATGCGGGGCTACGGTTTGCCGTGAATTACTTGGCCTTGGATCACCCCTCCGAAAACCCTGAAATGAAGGTTAAACCCTACCTGACCTACTCATCACCTACTAATCAGCAAACAAAAAAAACGGATGAAAATACCGAGAACCAAGAATCCGTCGGAACAAATCGGTTGAACTTGGAACTTCGCTATCCGCTGGCATTGGGAGCAAGAAAAGCGCAGGAACTAAACGAGGGCTTCATAAAAGATTTGGTCGAAGACATGAATTTGTTTGTGAAACGATATAGCACGGATTTGAACGATAAAGAAAAGAAAATCAATGAGTTTCAACGAGAAACTATGTTGGATGAAAACATGAAATACATGATAACCCGTACTACGATTCACTTTCCGAATGATACTAAATTATTGATCAAGGCATTGAATCGCATTAGTGATGAAATCGAAAAACGGCAAGAACAAAAACTATTTCAAATCGTGCGTCCAACTCGTCAGCAAAAAGATTTGAACGATGTGTTGAGAGAACGTAACGGTCAAGCCTTACCTCTTTCTCATAACCTTAAATTGCCCGCACCGCCCGCAATTAAACCTTACCAAGAGATTCAAAAATCAAAACAGGAGGAAATGAAAAGTTCTGAATCACAGGGGTTTGGGAAAGGGAAGAACAAAATTAGTTTTTGATGCAACTATGGAGCAGGATTACTTTACCCTATACTTACAGAGCTATTTGCAAAGCGATTTTCCTGATTTACTGGCAAGACTCACCCCAGAAGAAATAGCGAATCTTGTATCAGAGCGAGCAAATCAGGCTGCTTCTATTTTTGAGCAAGAACGAATGGAGGGAAAAGACGTTTTACAAGCCCAAGAAGTAGCTCTTGGTGAGCTCACACATGGGCTGCTTTTTTCCACCTATTCATTTTTGAATAATTTACTCGAAACAGAATTTCTGTCTGATTATCAAAGACTAACCTCAGCAGATAAACGGCAAACCTTTCTCATTACCATTTGTCCCTTGCTTGAAAAATTAGTAAAAAAGCACGAAGAATCAGAAACGGGCGAGAATCAGCGACTCTGCTACCATTTAATTATCAGTCAACTTGAAAATTTGATTCAGACGCATGGCGTTTAATTCCAAACACCACCTCGTACAAAATACCGAGGCGATTCGCCTTGCGTTGCAATTACAAAAAACAGGCAAAGCCCCAACGCAGGAACAATCGGAACTCATTCGGCAATATGCAGGATTTGGAGGAATCAAGGCGATTCTTTTGCCATTAGAAGACGACAACGCTTGGCAAACCAAAGCAGATATTGAACTTCGCCCTCATGTTCAAACCCTGCGTGAAATAATAGAAAATGAAGGAGGAGAACAACGGGCTGAGGAATACTGGCAAAGCCTCAAAAACAGCGTATTGACAAGTTTTTACACGCCACCTGCGGTAATTGAAGCTCTGGGCGGATCTATCCAAAATACAGGATTTGAAGTAAACAATTTTTTAGACCCCTCAGCAGGATTGGGGCAGTTCTCAGAGGGTTTTCAGCGAGTCGGCTTACCGCTTTACAATCCTCTTTTGATTGAAAAAGACCTGCTGACTGCCACGCTGTTAGAAACGTTGCACGACAAAAACCAAGTTAAACAACAAGGATTTGAAGACATCAGCAGTCGCTACTTGAATACCTTCGACTTGGTAGCCTCCAATATTCCCTTTGGTGATGTGGCCATCTGGGATGCTGCCTTTGCCAACAGCAAAGACAAAACCAAACGCCAAGCCTGCCGTAGCCTGCACGGCTATTTTTTTGTCAAAGCCGTGGATGTGGCCAAAGAGGGTGGGGTAGTGGCCTTCTTGACGACTGATGCTTTGATGAATAGCCCCACTAATGAGCCAATCAGACAGTATTTGATGCGGAATACTCGTCTGGTAAGTTCGGTTCGTTTGCCCCACAATTTGTTCACCGACTTTGCAGGAACGAGTGTTGGCAGCGATTTAATTATCCTGCAAAAAGACACGCAAAAAACGAGCCTGAGCCAACGGGAACGACTTTTTATCCAAAGTCTCCGTCGAGAATATCCAAGTAACCAATATTATGAAGACCTCAGCCGCATTGTGCACACCCAACTGCAATTTGACACTGACCAATACGGAAAACCCGCTCAAATTTTTACCTATCAAGGCGGTATCGAAGCCATAGGACAGGAATTGAAAAAAATGCTGGACGAGGATTTGGGTCAGTACCTCAAAATCGTTGCACCAACCGAAAAAGCTCGTGTTTCAATTAGCAAAGCACCGCTTACGCCGCAATTAGACCTTTTTGCCACGATTCAACCAACGCCGATCATTGAACCTCACCCCTTTGAGGGTATAAAATATCCTCACTTGAAAGAAGGCTCATTGGCGGAACAAAATGGGGAAGTAGGCAAGGTCTATGAATTGGCGGAGAAAAAATCTCTTTTTCGTCCCCTTGAAGTATCAAAAACCCAACAGGCAAAAGTAAAAAGCCTGATTCAACTTCGAGATAACTACCACCTACTTTACAACTTTGAACAGGAATTTCAAGCTGAAAATGCAGGTTTACGTCAACTACTCAATGAATCGTATGACCAATTCAAGCAAGAATATGGTGAGCTAAACCGCAAAGAAAACGTAGGGACAGTCTTGCTCGACCCGCAAGGGAAAGAACTGTTGGCCTTGGAACGAGTCAAAAATGGACAATTTCTCAAAGCCGATATTTTCGAGCAACCCGTTACGTTTTCCAAAAAACAACGAATTGAAAATGCTGAAGACGCTTTACTTGCCTCGTTGAATTGGTTTGGGAAAGTGAATGTAGCATACATGCAGCAAATCAGTGGTCAAAGTCAAGAAAAGCTGCTGAACCAATTGCCAGACCGTTTGCTTTATAACCCGATTCGAGAAGAATATCAAACCCGTGAAATGCTTTTGTCGGGTAACGTTTTTGAAAAATTACAAGCCGTTCAGGATTACTGCGAGACCCATCCAGAAGAAAAGGAGGCACTGAGAACCCAAGCCGCATTACAGGAAAACCAGCCTGAAAAAGTCCCTTTTGAATTGTTAGAATTCAACTTTGGCGAACGCTGGATTCCGACTCAGGTATATCAAGACTATCTTAGTCATTTGTTTGACCTACCCATTCGGATTCAATATGCTCAATCCACCGACACCTTCACGGTTAGACCCACTCGCAGTACCCAAAGCAACGCCAAAATCACGACGGAGTTTGCGGTTCAAGCCCAAACTCGTACCTACGACGGTCTTGATTTAGCCGAATATGCCTTACTGAACACCAACCCACATATTACTAAAAAGTTGTACAATGGCGGGCAAGAAGTTACAGTACGAGATCAAGAGAAAACCCAATTGGCTGCCAGTAAGATTGAGCAAATTCGTAGTCAGTTTCCCATTTGGTTAAATGAGCAACCCAAAGAACTCAAAACAGACATAGAACAGCGTTACAACCAACTGTTTAACTGCTATGTCAAACCCCAATACGACGGTCAGCATCAACAATTTCCGCACCTCAATTATAAAAACTTAGGTATCCCGAGTCTGTACCAAAGTCAAAAAGATGCGGTGTGGATGTTGTTGCAAAACGAAGGTGGCGTAGCCGACCACGAAGTGGGTTCGGGGAAAACCCTGATTATGTGCGTAGCAGCTTACGAAATGAAACGATTGGGGATCGTTAACAAACCCATGATTATCGGCCTGAAAGCCAATGTGCATCAAATTGCCGAAACTTTCCAATCCGCTTATCCTGAAGCCAAATTATTGTATCCACAGGCTGGTGATTTTAGCCCCGAAAACCGAGTCAAGCTATTCAACGACATCAAAAACAATAATTGGGATTGCATAATTCTGACCCACGATCAGTTTGGCAAAATACCCCAATCGCCGAAAATTCAGCAAAAGACTGTTCAAGCCGAATTAACAAATGTCGAGTTGGATTTGGAGGTAATGCGGCAACAAAACAACGAAGTATCCAAAGCAGCCCTGAAAGGTTTGGAAAAACGCAAAGCCAATCTGACGGTAGAAATGTCCCGTATCAATCACCAACTCAAAGAAAAGAAGGACGATGTGCCCGACTTTCAACAAATGGGTATTGACCATTTGTTGATTGACGAAAGCCACCGTTTCAAAAACCTGATGTTTACTACCCGTCACAACCGAGTGGCGGGCTTAGGTAATCAGGAAGGAAGTCAGAAGGCTATCAACTTACTGTATGCCATCCGAACCATGCAGCAACGAAAAGACAAAGACCTATGCGCCACTTTTTTATCGGGAACAACCATCAGCAATTCATTGACCGAACTTTATTTGATATTCAAGTACCTGCGTCCCAAAGAACTACAAAAGCAGAATATTATCAATTTTGATGCTTGGGCAGCGGTGTATGCCAAGAAAACGACCGATTTTGAGTTTTCGGTGACCAACAATTTAATTCAAAAAGAACGTTTTCGCTATTTCATCAAAGTGCCTGAACTGGCGATGTTCTACAATCAAATTACTGATTTTAGGACGGCAGACATGATTGGAATCGAACGCCCAAAACTGAATCAAAAGCTCGTTCACGTGCCTCCTACGCCTCAGCAAGAAGATTTTATTTATAAGCTGATGAAATTTGCCGAAACGGGTGATGCGACTTTGCTCGGTCGCCCCAAACTAAGCGAAGGGGAAGAAGGTGCTAAGATGCTGATTGCGACGAATTATGCCAAGAAAATGGCGTTAGATATGCGACTGCTGAATCCTCACTACGACGACCATCCCAACAATAAAGTAAGCCAATGCGCCAAGAAAATAGCTGAACATTACGAGCAAACCAAACAGCACAAAGGAACACAGTTGGTTTTTTCGGATTTAGGAACTTATAAGCCCCACCAATGGAATGTGTATAGCGAATTGAAAAGAAAACTCGTAGAAGATTACCAAATACCATCTAACGAAATCAAATTCATCCAAGAATGCAAAAATGAAGCCCAACGAACCAAACTCTTTGCAGACACTAACGCAGGCAAGGTAAGAATCCTGTTGGGTTCGACCGAAATGCTGGGCACTGGGGTGAATGTACAGCAGCGTATTGTGGCCTTGCACCATTTGGATATTCCTTGGAAACCCTTGGAACTCGACCAACGTATAGGGAGAGGGGTTCGGAAAGGAAACGAGATTGCGAAATTGTACGGTAACGAAGTCCATAATTACGTGTATGCCGTTGAAAAGACCTTGGACAATTACAAGTTCAACCTGTTACAGAACAAATCCTTGTTTATTAGCCAAATCAAAAACTCTAACTTAGCCACCCGACGAATTGACGAAGGTAGTTTAGACGAAAAGAATGGTATGAATTTTAGCGAGTACATTGCCATTTTGTCGGGCAATACCGATTTATTGGAAAAAGCCAAGATTGAAAAGCGATTGGGGAGATTAGAGTCAGATTTGTTGATTTATAACAAGGATGTGGTGCAGGCGAAGCAGCGTTTAGAAGGAAAAGAACAGCAAGCGAATAAAGGAGAAACGCAATTGAAAAAAGTAGAGGCCGACCAAATTCATCTCAAAAAAATAAACGCTTATGACGAAAATGGGAAGCTCAAAGGACAACTCGTTATTCCCGATTTGGACAGTAAAGATTCCAAAGAAATCGGTAAAAAACTCATCATTATTGACAAAAACAACCGCAACTCCGAACCCAAAGTGGTAGCAGATCTGCACGGATTTAAGTTGGAAGTAACGACGATTACTAATTTTGTGGAAGGCTATGCCCAGCGAGAAAATCATTTTTCAGTAGTTTCTCCCAATGGCATTAAGTATCAACATAACGGCGGCCAAATGCCCCGAACGCCCGAAATAGCGGCTCAGTTTGTTCATAACGCCATCGAAAAAATCCCTAAAATTGCCGAAGACCAAAGAAAGCGGGTAGTAGATTTCAAAAAGGACATTGAGCAACTGAAAGAATTTGTCTCAAAACCCTGGCCACACAAGCAAGAACTTGCCCAGCTTCGGCAGGATTTGCAACAAATTGAACGCAAGATTCATGATTCATTGATGGAAAAGGTTTCGGAGACGAAAGAGGAGCAGAGGAAGGGGGTGAAGGTGGGTAGATTTTAAGATAGAAGCTGGAAAAAGTTTTGATAAACCTGTTTTTTCAAATCGTCAGGATGCATATTTCTAATTAAACTAACCGCTTTAATAGTTTGATTAATATCAAGTGGTGAGGCATTATTTTTAGAATTTATCTTTTGAAATGGTCCGTCGGATTCAGTAAGTAATCGATTTATGGGAATAGAGTTTATTATCTTACTCCCATTCTCGTTTTTTGACATAGAGAAGTTGACTGAGAAATTGAAACCAAATTCTAATGCTTTTTCCAATGGTTTTATTCTACCAGAATACCAATGCAAGATTACTTTACCAGGGAAATTTCTCCCAATTATTTCAATGACGTCATCTTCGGCTCCTCTTGAATGAATAGAAAGTATTTTGTTTCCAGCCAGAGCACAGGAATCTATAATTTTCTCAAAAATCTGCTTCTGTGATTCAAAATCTGTCCCTTTCTTATTATCTAAACCAACTTCACCAATGTAACGAGTTTGATGGATAAGTTCTTTAAATAATGATATTTCTTTCGCTCGTTCAGAGGCAAGTTGGGGGTGTAAGCCCAATGCCGCTCGAATGAATTTTTTGTTTTTTGCTTGATTTTGAGTAAAAAAGAAAACAGAAGGCGTATTTGTGACTGCAATTGTATAAATTTTTTCTTGTTCAATTAAGTCAGCAAACTTATTGTCTTCAAAAAGGTCTAAATGGCAATGAGTATCAATGAAGTACATTTTAGATGTTATTGATGAATGAAGCTACTTCTCCAATTCCATTTTGATACATACAGACGCACTTTTCAAGGTTTGATTGCCCGAGGAAAGATAATGGTCCTGAACGCAAAATGTGAAACAAAAATTGTCTTTGGTTCATCGAATTTGTTTCTTGAATAGCAAGTTTGAATGCTCGCAAATCACTACTCCTTTTTTGATTAGCAGGAATAACATCTTGTAATACATCCTTAAAATAATAGGCATCTCTTAGCCCGTTTTTTGTTAGTGCAGCTCGACGAATTAAACATGGAACGCAGTAGCCACAATGTTGGTTGGGTCTGTCACCTTCAAGGCGCATTACATCTGGGTGGGAGCAAGAAACTGTTTTTTGGAAATGTTCTTTAAAAAAGTTAAGATTTTTACAATTATTAATCATTTCACCCTTTGTACAGTATAAGTAAGGGTTGTCAAGTGTATTTAATATACCAAGTTCAGTAAGTAATTTTTGAAAAGTATGGAGGTAAAATGGATGTGTGGTTCGGGTACTATTACTACCTAATCGGGTTGAGGTCAATGGTACATTAAGTGATATAAACCCATTTTCAGGAATAATTAATGGAATACTTTCACCAAAGCTATGAGCCACAGCCAAGCCCAGACAAATGAATAGAAAAGAACGTCCACGAGATGAATTTTCTTTTTCTATTCCTTTTCTGTGCATAGGTTGAACATAAAACTGAAAGTGTTTAAATGAATTTTCCCCATAATATGTTTCAAAAGCCGTAGCAATGTTATTTTGAGTTTTGCTTTCAGCACCACCTCTTTTATAATGGCTCACAAAAGCAATTTTTTCCTTATTTTCTAATAAGTCAATCGCTCCGATGAAAGAATCCAAGCCACCTGATAATAGACAGACATTTGTTATTTGTAGTGGATTTTTCGGGCGGTATGACTTATAAACGTTTAAGTTATCTTTCCTGAAATTAAATGCCCAAAAATCTCCTGTTAGAAAAGAGAGCATTTTTTCAATAATTGGCTTATTTCTTGTCCAAAGTTCAGGATTCGATACAGGTAAATGACAAATGAAGTGCCTTGACCAACTAAGATACCCCTGATGCCTTCTTGAAACTAATTGGTCTGTTGTATAGACAAATAGTCCAATTTTTAATAAGTCCCACATTGCGGTACTTAAAGTTACTTGATTGGTTTTTAGTAGTTCAAAGACTTTTTCAGCAACCAAAGTCTCATTATCAAGGGCGTGTAAATTGATGATAATGGCCTTTTCGACATTGCCCAAATCAAGAGAAAAACTATCCTCCTTGTGGGTTTGTAAAATAATATGAGTTGCGTTCATTTTGATTGTTCTATAAATGAATAAGCTGTTTCAAATATGGAGTCCATATTTTTGTCTGTTTGAACAGACCGATAATCATAACTAATCATATTCTGATTACTAAAAGCATTTCTCACTTCTTCTTTTATAAAACTTCGTGCTTCTTCTTCTGTTGAAGCGACAACAGAAACATCTACCATCTTTTTCTCAATTGCGATGCCTGTTTCATGTATCCAGCGGGAAAAAATAAATGCAGTTACTGCCGTAAGTATAGCTTCTTGTATATCTTCGTGATTTAGGTTTTCAAGCGTATCAACATTGCGACCCTCAGTTTCATACTTTTCCCAAAGACAATCCAAGGCTTTCAAAATAGCTTCTCGAATATAATCATCTTGTGGAATGCCACCAGAAGGGGCAAATTTGTCTGCAATATTGGCAAAAACTACCTGTACAGGTTTGCCAATACAGTTTTGTAATCCATACTCTGCTAAGGTTTCATTAAATCCAGACCCTGAAATACTGGATAGAAAACCACCAAATCCTCCAATTGCTTGGCTTCCTTTCTGGGAAGAACGAGCCGCTGATTTTGCGCCACCCAAACCCCTTACATAACTTCGAGCAGCATTTCTAATTGAAGCACCAGATATGCCGCTTACAACTCTACCCAAAGCACTTTTTGCCCCTTGCCACTTACCATTTTTTGGCATTTCTTCTTGGGGATTTATGTCATTATCTGCATTGGCCCATGAAGGAAGTAAAGAAGAGTTAGGTTTCGACCCACCAAATGAACTGGATGTTCCCATATTTATTTTAGTTTGGCAGCATTAGCGATATTTTTATTAGAAGATTCTGACCATTTTTTTAACAGTAATTGCCCTTGTTGATTTGGTGCATTTAAAAGCACTCGTTTTACAACAGATATTGCAGGGATAGGTAAATTCTTCTCGGGGATGTTTTCTAAAAATAAATAAAGAGAAACGTGTAATTCAGCCCTCAAAGCACAAAATTCAAGAAAGTATTGAAGCATTGAGTCCTCCCAAGTAGGTTTTCCTTCGACTTGTCTTATTTTTTCTGCCATAGTCTCAAAAATCGAATTTGCATCATTAGAACTCAGTGTTGTGACCGATTTTAATCCCAGAGTTCTTTTAACCTGACTTTTGTCGGTTATTTGTAGGAAACTCTCTTTTGCAATTTGGGACATTTTTTGGACAAAAATATCGGTCATACTTGAAGTGTCACGAGCGATATAAAAATATTCACTAACATTTTCATCCGCAAGTTTAGGTTCTATTTTAAGCCAAGTCGAAAACCATTTATCGTCTTTTATGGCAGTGATTTCCTCGGATATAGATGGTTGCTTCGTTTTGTCGGTGTAATTGACCATCTCAGTTTCTGCATTTTGAAGCTGTTTTAAGATACCATGTTGCTTTTCTTGCCATTGACTAAACTTTCTAAATATTTCGGATTTACAGTATTCCAATAGCATTAATTTAGCCAGTATCTGTTTTTTCAAAGAAATACCCTTTTGCTCGGCTACTTCCATACGCATCAAAAGCATGTTTAAGAATCTCTTTGCTTGTCTTGGGTTGCCATTTAATCCTTGGGCAAGTAGCGGGGTAATTTGGTAAGACGTTTCCAAAGAATCTTTTAAATCTTCTGGTATTTTCCAATTTATTTTTTCTGCGAACTCATCAATATTTTTGATAGAAAACCCTTCTCGTAAATTTCCGTTTTTTCTACTCTCATTTATGACACTTGATAGGGAACTAATAGATAAATGTGGGCAATGCAGGGAAACAAATAATAGGTTAATATACGTTGTAAGCTCGGCAGCTGTTAAGGGAGGAATGATAACAGGGAATTGAATAAGTTTCTCTAAATAATCCCTACCTACTTCTGTACGGTCTTTATCATCTGGTATTTCAGGGAATCGTTTTCTAACAGCATATTTTATGAGACGTTCATCCGCACCAATTATAAAAATTGTCTTCTTAGAAAACAAAAATAGCTTAATTGCTTCAAGTGTTCCGATAATTGTATCAGGCATGCAACGATCTAAATCGTCTATGAACACGATAATTTTCTTTAATTTAGTTTCTTTCAGAAGCTCATCAAAGTCTTCGTGAAAGGAGTGTAGACCATTTCGTAATGTTTTTTCAAACTGTTTGTCTTCTGATTTACCTAAATCTTTGAGGTAATTGGTATAATCAAAGTCCTTCATTCCTTCAATAGAAGAGGCAACTATGTTCCCAACTGGACCAGCGACTGCAAAAGCCATAGCGTGCTTAGCAACTGCCCCTGCAAGTTTCATATAGTCTATCCGCTTTAACAAATTAGAACTTAGAAGTAATGCTCTGCTTGAAAGTGTCTTCTTTTTAGCAATCTCCTCAATAAGCTGACCTATTAAAACAGTTTTGGCATCCTCATATCCTTCAAAAAGCCAACCATTAAAATGTATGGTTAATGTATCTTCGGAGCCTTTATATCGGTTATATAGCATCTTCATTAGACTTGACTTACCACTACCCCAATTGCCAAAAATGCCGACACTACATGGATGTAAAGCATCAGTACCTATTATTTTAGAAGTAGCCTTTATCAATGGCTCAAAATCAATAAAATCTAATTCGGTCTCGTTGTCAGCCCACATAGGTAGTCTTTGATTGTTTTAGCGCAATTTAATATTATATCCGTACATTTTTTAAATAGACAGTTGATGTGTAGACAACCTATATCAATTTGCAGTTTACTAACTATTCAAGCCTTATTCCCCATTCCAATCTTTTTAAACATTCATCTCTGGGTAGCCGCTTATTTACCGACATCAACTGTTCTAATAAATGATAGGCTTTGGTAGGGGTAATATGCTGCCCCGATAACAATTCATCCAAAATCCAAAGGATACCACAGACTTGGATACCCTCGGATGAAGCACGATTTCGGAGTCGAGTATCCTCCGTTATTAACAAACACATCCATTTTTTTGAAAAGTAGTATGCCGACCAATCCTGCTCAGATAGGTTTTTGTCTAAGGTTACTAACTCATAAATCTCAGCCATTTCGTCAAGAGTAATATCAATGATTCGGTATTTCTCTTGCTGGATAGCGACACTGAAAAAAGCCCTTTGAAAATCATGCAACTCCTCAAAAATGATACTTGTCGTGTGGTAAACAATTGGTAGTTTCAACGATGCTTCAAATAACCCTGTTTTTACCAAATCAATCAAAATAGTCGCATCGTTGATGGCAATCCGATGCGTCATTAGGATTGTGCGTCAAGTTTGTCACGGAACTCAGCTACTTTCATGTTACCTAAATTGGCCGCTTTGCTGATGGAAACCAAGTCTTCGGAAACTAATCTAAATAATAGATTTTCAAATCTGAATGACTTCTCTTCACCTTTGAATGATCCTAAGTTTTCCTCTCTGCGGTTACTGGCAATACTCATACAAAATACTTTGAAGGTATAGGCATTGATAATTTCTAACTGCTTTGCACGGCTCATGGCTGCTTGTACCGAAATCCCATATTTCTCTTTTAAGGCCACTAACTCGCCAAATGACACAAATGTTCGATACTCTCCTAACTCAGATTTGATAACTTTTGCTGGTAAGAGCATGGCTCCTGCAAATTGATGGCAACGTTTTTCCAATTCGGACTCCCCTAACTCGCCAAAATCTAATACCAAATGACCCAATTCGTGTAAGCCTGTAAAGCGACGGCGTTCTACGGAATCATTTTGGTTGATTACAACAACAGGAATTTCACCAACCCAAGTAGAAAGGCCATGGAAATTGCTGGGCGCATCAATCAATAATACCTTAATATTGATTCCTTCCAAAAATTCTACCACATTTGGAATAGGATTTCCGCTAATCCCCCATTGATTTTGCAGTAAATAAACAGCTTTCTCCACTTGCATTGGGCTTTGACCCAAAGGGAGAGACTGGGGTTTTTGAAAACTGGAGGTAATTCCTAAAATTTCCTCTACTTCTAAGTAACGCTCTAAAAAGTCTCGAATTTGCTCTTTGATTGCTATAATGTCTTTTGCCCTCAAACTGGCTTTTTTGCGAAAATCGACGTTTCCCAGCTCTACTTTAACTGGACGCATGAAATACTCTACTTTTACCCCCAGGGCATTAGAGAGTGCAATCATCGTAGTGGGTTCAGGGGTCATTAAGCCGTCTTCGTACTTTTTGATAGAGTTGAATGTAACGACGTTTCCCGCTTTTTCAGCCAATTCTCGCATAGATAGTTTGGCTTGACTTCTGGCGCTTTTGAGTCGAAGTGCGAAAGTTTCGTTCATAATAGGTTGGTTTGAGTATGATCTTGCAAAGGTATAATAAAACGAGTAGATACTACATAAGAAAAACGACGACACCTTTTAAAAGGTGTTATTTGTGTTTTTTGGGTAAACAAAAAGAGTAAATGAACTTATTTTGTTTACTAATGGTTGTCGAAATATTAACCCAAAATACATGAAAGAATTTAAGATATTATCAATCGACGGTGGCGGTATTAGAGGAATAATTCCAGCAAGGTTTTTAACTGGTTTGGAATCATATCTTTCAAGAGAAAAAGGCGAACCAATAAAGTTAAACGAATATTTTGACTTAATCTGTGGTACATCAACTGGCGGTATTATAGCAATCGGTTTAGGATTGGGTATGTCGTCAAGTGAAATTTTGAACCTTTATGAAGCAAACGCAACCAAAATTTTTGGACTACCATACACGAACCTTTTTCGACTTCTGAGACAATTTTTTCTACCAAAACACAACCGCAATGAATTAAGCAAACTTTTGAGAAAGGCTTTTGAACCCTTTTCAGAAGATGGAGATACTCGTTTGGGTAATTCTAAAACTCGATTGTGTATTCCTGCATTCAACGCATCAACAGGCAGTACAGTAGTATTTAAAACAAGCCACCATAAGGACTACATTCGTGATTATCAAGTGCCAAGTTATCAAGTGGCCTTGGCAACGAGCGCTGCTCCTATCTATTTTCAACCCTACGAAGTCAATTATCAGCAAACCAAAACAACAGAAAAGGTAAATTTACTTAACATGATTGATGGGGGAATATTTGCAAATAACCCAGCCCTAATCGGACTTTCTGAAGCAATTGCTTTGGGGTACTCATTTGATGAAATAAAAATACTTTCAATTGGTACAGGTACTAACGTATTAACGCTTCCCAATCAAAGAAAGGCGGTTGGAAGCGGCCTTTTTGGCTTTGCGATTAAGCTAATCGAATTTATGATGCAGAGCCAGTCCTCAATTACCGAAAATATGATGAAAATTTTTGCACAAGGGGTTCATCATGACAAGGCAGACCGATTTTATTACCAACGATTTCAAGATAAGTTTAATATTTCTGACAACCTGAAATTGGATAGCACCTCAACAAACAAGATTAAGATGCTGAACCAGAAGGGGATGCACCTATTTGATAATGCGGATAAAACATTATTACAGCCTTTTTTTGAAAACAAAATAGTACCATACAAACCATTTTTTGAGCTTTAAAGTATAACAGCTATGGCAAATTGTAACAACTTATTTCAAGATTTTGATACCAATTTAGGTATCACTGATACCAAGCGTCAAAACATGATACGTTCCCGTAAGGATTTGGAAGAGCGAATCAAAAAACATTTTCGGGAGAAGCATAACCATCTCACACCTAAATTTTACATTCAAGGGTCTTATAAAATGAAGACGATGATTCGCACTGGGGATGATGATTGTGATATGGATTTAGGGGTGTACTTCTTTCCTAAACCAGATGAAACACCAACTACTTTACAAAAATGGATAAAAGCGGCAGTGGAAGACGCAACAGATATGCCGCCAATGCACAAGAAAAAGTGCATCAGAGTAAGATACAAAGGAGAAAATAACCCTGCTCGCCGCTACCATATTGATATTCCTGTTTACTATCGAGATTCTGAAACGACAACTAATTCGCCTTATCTTGGATTAAAAGATGAAGGGTGGCAACAATCCGACCCCAAAAAATTTCGGCAGTGGTACAATGATAAAAAAGACGATGATAACCGGCTAACTCGTTTAGTACGTTATTTGAAAGCATGGGCAAATCACAAAAAGGATGTATTTATGCCAAAAGGAGTTGCTTTGACTGTTTTGGCAGCCAATTATATTAGAACTAAATCAGACCGAGATGATGAGGCGTTATATGAAACACTTAGATCTATAAAAGCATCATTGGATGTTTATTTTTATTGTCAAATGCCAGTTACACCTTTTGATAACTTGTTAGCTCCGTTTGATGCTGAGCGACGAGGAAAATTCTTAGAGGTGTTGCAAGCGTTTATAGATGATGCAAAAAAAGCTTTGGATAATGAATGCCAGTATGAATCAAGTCAATTGTGGCAAAAACATCTTGGCAAGCGTTTTCCTGATGGGAAAAAAACTGAAAATAGTCAGGAGGCTCACCGAAATGCTTTGCTACAAAAAGCAGGGATTATTGCCACTGGCGCATATACCACCCCAAGTGGTGTGATAACTCACTTACCACATCAATCAGTCAGAAACCAACCACATTTGTTTTATGGGGACTAAAACACTATATATGAAGCCTTTTCGAGAAAATGCTACTGTTCGTTATCGGTTAGAAAAAGCAATCATTGAAAAATATTTTCCTTGCATGCAATGTCCTGAGATTCGGCAAGAAACGACTGAATTAGTATGTGAAGGCACTATACAACCAACTGAGTACAGCCCATTTTATGAAATACGAGTTGTCTATCGTTTTAGCCAGAGTCCCCAAGTATATATTCTCAATCCAAAAATTGAAATAGACGCAGCCACTCATTTTTATAAGGAAGGCAATTTATGTCTTTTCTATCCAAAGGATGAGTCGTGGAAATCTACTTTTAGAGTAGCTGACAAAATAATACCGTGGGTGGCAGAATGGTTAGTGTTCTACGAGTTGTATAAAATAGACGGCGTTTGGTATGGTAAAAGTGCACCTCATTCAAATACTTAAACTCATGGCAAATTTACACGAAGACTTTTTGTTTTTTAACAATGCACTAAATATCCCCAGCAGTAAGCTGACACAGCTAAAAACTTCAGAAGCGAACATTAAGAGATACATCAAGTCATATTTAACGGAAAAGAAAGTACCAGTACCAGCCCTTGTCAGGCAAGGCTCTTTTGTACTGGGTACACTAATTCGTACTAAAACGGATACATGTGACATAGATTTTGGAGTTCGATTTTTTCCAGATCCCCAATTTGCGGCTTCAACACTTCAAAAATATATTCGAGATGCCTTAGGCAAAGCTCCAAATAGTTCTTTGCCTAAACATAAAGACAAATGTATTAGACTGCATTATAGAGCTGGTTATCATATAGATATTACCGTTTATGTTCAAACAAATTTTAATGAACCGATTCGGCTGGCAACAAAGAATGGGTGGTTAGATAGTAATCCTTCTGGGTTTAAGAAATGGGTAGAAGAGCAAGGTGGGAAACAAGTAGCACAACTTAAAAGGCTGATTCGTTATATAAAAGCTTGGGCCGACCAACAAGGGAAAAATATGCCAAAAGGAGTTGCGTTAACGACACTGATAGCACATGGTTTTGTGACTCATTCTCGTGATGATCTTTCTTTGCTTTATACTCTTAGAAATGTCTATAATAATTTAGAAGAAGATTTTTGTTGCGAAATGCCTGTCGTGCCTTTCGACGATTTGCTGGAAAGAATGTATGACCATCGGTATTCTTTTCTAAATAGCTTAGAGGATTTGATAAATGATTTAGAAAAAGCTACTCACGCTCGCTTAGGAGATGACAAAGCAAAGGCTTTGATTAAAGGTCATTTTGGGAAGTATTTTCCTAAGTAACAGTTTTTAGTATTTTTTAAACTTTCAGGATATATATCATATTGTGATTTTATAACGTAATTATCACGATATAATTTTGAATATAAGATTCTTTAATTATCTTTACTATATAAAAATCTATTGCTATTATGCCACAATTAGACCGCTCTAATTTCAAATACAACGCCAAAGTTTTCGAAAAAAACTGCCAATGGTGCGGGACTGTTTACTTTGCCAGTCGCTCGACGGCTAAGTATTGTTCGGCCACTTGCCGTGGCTATGCTAATCAAGCCAAAGCTGCCGAGGAAGCCGTACCATATGATGAAACCGAGAAAATGATTTCAGCTTTGCTTTCAGAGAATGCTTATCTAAAAGGGCAAGTTCAGCGATATGTACTTGAAAATGAGAAGTTAAGAAAGGATCTGACAGCTTTTCAAACCGTCGAGAATCGATTAAATAAAAACAATGAGGGCCTTGATACCGCCTGAACGATTCTCAGAGCTTATCATAGTCCCAATTTTGTAGCGGCATTATGTTGCTTGATGTCTTCGATACGGGTGTATCGCTGAATCATAGCACTTGTTTTATGCTTCGATTGGCGCATGATTTCTGAGTCATCTGCCCCGTTAATTTTCGCAATGGTAATAAACGATGCTCGTAGTGAATGAGCTGAATATCGGCGACCTATATACTTTTTGACCGTATCATAAACGGTCATGTCATTGAGTCGTTCTTCTGTGATTTTATCGCCTTTTCGCACTCTGACAAACAATGGCCCCATGGGTCTTTCCAAACGTCCAATCCACTGTTTTAAATTACGAATGGGGCAAAAATCCGCATCTGGACTATAAAAAAAGGCTTTTTCTTCCGATTCTCCATATTGATTAGTTTTACTTTTAGACAAGGATATGATTACTCCATCGTCGTTAAATTGCACATCCTCAATATTCAGATTTACTAACTCTGATCGCCGATAAGCACCTGCAAAACCAATGAGCAACAGGCATTTGTCACGCAAACCAGCGTTGGTAGTGGTGTCTATTGCTTGTAAAATAGTTTTCAGCTCTTTCATCTTAAAAGCAGGCGCTTGTTTTTGGCGAATGCCATTGGTACGCTTGATACCTTCCATCACTACACGAAAAGCTTTGTCTTTGGTAGGCAAGTCCAAATTGCTTAGTTCGTATAGTTTACTAATCGCTGCCAATTTTCGATTGATGCTTGCCCACTTGTGGGTATCAGCTAAATGCGACACGTAAGCGGCCAGCGTTACAGCTGAAACGGGTAAGTCAGTTTGACCATACTCAACGCACCAGCCTTTAAAATCCTTAATGTCCGATTTGTAGGCCCGTTGGGTGTTCGCCGCCCCCTCTAAACCCTTACGGGCGTAGTCTGCCATTTTTTGGGAAAGCACTTCACTGACAGGTAAAGACCGCCCTATCTCAATTTCCGTGATTTTATTGGTCATCACCATCGCTTTTTTTGTATTCACTCCACTTTTCCCAATCAGCTGGATGTAATAAACTTTTGATATATTCATCCATCCCAAGGTCACGACGCTCCATCACATGACGCCGAAATGGCCAAGTAGATTTCGCCGCTTCAAAACCTTCCTTCCTAAAAGTAGTTCTTACTCTTTCGGGCAAGCCTTCTAACCAATCCTCAAAATCTTCAATCGTCTCTTCACCTCTGGCAAGGCTCATATAGCGATACGACGCATTTCCAAAATTGAAGAATAAGACCAGGAAGTCAAATCGGTCGGAAGGGCTTTCCACCAAAGCGTCTATCTGATTTTGCTGTGTCTGCTTGTGAGGGTGTTTGACGTAGATGAGTTTTTCAAGTTCTGTTCGGGACATAATTTTAAGTTTTTTACAAAGATACTATTACTTACGATAATAGAAGTTTATCGTAAGTAATAAAAAATTATTACGATTACATCTCTTATACTGGTATTAGTGTTTCCTTCGTTTAATCTGAAAATTATGTAAAAAGTATCGAAAAAAATGTAACCTTCTATTCCCTTGCATCTTCGTACATTTGTCGGTATCAAAGCATAGTGTAATGAAGCAAATCATCGAGCGCACATTTTGCCTTTACTTAGCCATCCAAGTGTTGTTTGCCAGCACAGGGTTTGCTATGTATGAGCATTGGTGTTTGATGAAGGGAACAAAGACAGTTTCTTTTGTTCATGAAGAAAAATGTCAGAAAGTAAGCCATAAAGCCAGTCATAAAAAGTCTGGGTGTGGAGAGAGTTTTAAGCGTAGCAAGTGCTGTTCCGACAAAGTTTCTTACTATAAAATTCAGACCCCTTCGGCTGATGGCAGTTCGGTACACTTCATAAGTCAGCACATTGATTTAGTTTCTATTTTCAATCCTACTTATTTCACTCCTGCGGCTTGGATTAACCAAACCGTTTCATTCCGTTTACCGCACTTTTACAGCCCTGCGCCACCACTTCATGGGCGTAGTATGCTCATTTTTGTACAATCCTTCTTGATTTGATTAGGTAAAATGCCCATTACTGGGCTTACAGCAACCTTTCGAGTTGCTTTTTGGTGTTTTCTTTTTTCACCATGATTACCTAATTCATTATGTCTTCCTACCTACGTTTCTTAGAAAACTTATGAAACTATACATCAAAAACATGGTGTGCGGTCGCTGTAAAACGGTAGTTCGTCAAGAACTCGAAGCACTCGGACACCAAGTGTTAACAATCGAGCTAGGTGAAGTTGTCCTCGAAAAATCTGCTACTGATAGGCAGCTCGACCAAATTTCTGAGCGATTACAAACGCATGATTTTGAGTTGTTGAGTGACAAAAAACAACAGCTAATTGAGCGAGTAAAAACGACTATCGTTGAGTTGGTTCGCCTCCAAAACGACGGGCTTCGTCGGATGAAACATTCGGATTATATCACCGAAAAAGTAAGTCGAGATTACCGATACCTCAGTACACTTTTCTCAGAAGTGGAAGGTATTACCATTGAGCAATATTTAATCCATCAAAAATTAGAACGGGTAAAAGAGTTACTGGTCTATGATGAATTGACTCTTTCACAAATCGCCGACTTACTTAATTACAGTAGTGTCGCCCACTTATCGGCACAGTTCAAATCCATTACCGGAATGACTCCTAGTCAGTTCAAACGCTTGCGGGATAAAACACGAAAGCCTTTGGATGAAATTTAACTCCAATAAACTACTACAATGAAACGAAATGACTTTTTGAAAACCCTTGGCTTTGGCTCCGCAGGCTTACTGGTGGGGGAGAGTCTATTATCAAGCTGCATGAACCACGACATGGCAGCAATGAACATGACTACGGCTCCTTTGGTAATAGAAGGGGCATTTACTACTCCATTAAGTTTGCCCGAAACACTTACAACGGGTGGCGTTTTAACCGCTGGCAACCAAAATGCAACCATTATAGCAGGTAAGAATAGCCAAGTACTTGGTTATAAAGGCAGCATATTAGGCCCCACTTTTCGGATTCAACGGGGAAGTAGCATTACCATTCCTTTCTCAAATGGACTTAGTGAAGAAACTAATATTCACTGGCATGGTTTACTTGTACCAGCTGCTATGGACGGACATCCCAGTCAAATAGTTTCAGCAGGACAATCGTTCAATTATACTTTTAAAATTGACCAAGCAGCAAACATGGCTTGGTATCATCCGCACCCGCATGAGAAAACGGGTAAGCAGGTGTTTATGGGTTTGGCAGGTATGTTTATCGTAGAGAGTGCCGAAGAGAAAGCCCTCGGATTACCTTCTGGAAGTTACGAAATCCCGCTGGTGATTCAAGATAAACGCTTAGACACCAACGGAGGAATCGTCTATTCCCCTACCATGGACGAAGTAATGATTGGATACATGGGCGAAACGGTATTGGTCAATGGCATTCAATCGCCTGTTCATCAAGTAGCTACCCGGATGTATCGGTTACGGGTACTCAACGGTTCCAACGGACGCATCTACAATTTGTCACTAAGCAATGGGGCTTCATTTTCAGTCATTGGTTCTGACGGCGGGTTATTGCAAACAGCCGAATCAGTAACCAGCCTCCTACTTGCTCCCGGTGAACGAGCTGATTTATTGGTAGATTTTGGTAAAATGGCCCTCAACGCCGAGGTATTTTTACAAAGCAATGCTTTTTCGGGGGTGAGTTCGCAAGGAAGCCAGTCCTTTAAAATAATGAAGTTTCTTGTCAATAAATCTGAAACCGAAACTTTCAAAATGCCCAATTCATTCAATACGATTCAGGCACTCAACGCTTCCTCTGCTACCAAAATCCGCACATTCGACATCGGTATTGCGATGGAAGGTGGACACGGCTCAATGGCCATGAAAGGGATGCACACCATCAACGGAAAGGTTTTCAGTATGAATCGTATTGACGAAAGCGTAACGCTAAACAGCACCGAAATCTGGGAATTTGACAACACCAATGGCGACGAGCCCCACCCTATGCACTTACACGGTGTATTTTTTCAAGTGATGAGTCGAACAGGTGAGCGAGGAAGCATCCAATCTCACGAAAAAGGATGGAAAGACACCGTATTGGTAATGCCTGGCGAAAAAGTAAGGATTATCGCCAAGTTTGAGAAGGTAGGCACGTTTGTGTTTCATTGCCATAACCTCGAACATGAAGACGATGGAATGATGCTCAACTACGAAGTAAAATAGCTATGGTAGAAAAACTCATCCATTTTGCCCTCCACAACAAATTGATTGTGATGGTACTGGCGTTGGGCTTGTTCGGTTGGGGCGTGTATTCTGTCCGAACCAACCCCATTGATGCTATCCCAGATTTGTCCGAAAATCAGGTCATTGTTTTTACTGAGTGGATGGGTCGTAGTCCACAGCTCATCGAAGACCAAATCACTTACCCATTGGTTTCTAACTTGCAGGGTATTCCTAACATCAAAAACGTAAGGGGTACTTCCATGTTCGGAATGAGTTTTGTATATGTCATTTTTGAAGACAACGTGGACATTTATTGGGCAAGAACTCGGGTTTTGGAGCGGCTTAATTATGCCCAACGATTACTCCCACAGGGTATTACTCCAACACTTGGCCCCGACGGCACAGGCGTAGGCCATATTTTCTGGTATCACCTCGAAGCCCCCAACATGGATTTAGGAGAACAAAGGGCTTTGCAGGATTGGTACGTCAAATTTGCCTTACAAACTGTGAAAGGAGTAAGTGAAGTAGCTTCATTTGGTGGGTTTGGCAAACAGTATCAAATCAACATTGACCCCTACAAGCTTAATTACTTTAATGTCCCGCTGATGGATGTATTGAATTCCATTCGTAAGAATAATAATGATGTGGGTGGTCGAAAATTTGAAATGTCCGACATGGCCTACATCGTGCGGGGCTTGGGCTACATCAAAAATGTAAAAGACATTGAAGATATACCTGTGGGCAATTATGGCTCCGTTCCTGTGAGGGTACGAGATGTAGCAACCGTTCAAATGGGCGGAGAACTCCGTTTGGGTATTTTCGATGTAGATGGAGAAGGCGAAGTAGTAGGCGGGATCGTGGTGATGCGTTACGGTGAAAACGCTGATGCAGTTATCAAGGATGTAAAAATCAAAATGAAGGAAGTTGAGAAAGGGCTTCCACCAAACGTCAAATTTAAGGTTTCCTATGACCGCAGTGAGCTGATTGAAGCGGCAGTAGAGTCAGTAAAAGGGACCTTGATTGAAGAAATGATAACCGTTTCGATTGTAGTTCTCATCTTTTTGCTGCACTGGCGCAGTGCCTTAATCATCCTTATACAGCTGCCTATTTCGGTGGCTATTGGCTTCATTCTGCTCAATGCCTTTGGTATATCTTCAAATATTATGTCATTAACGGGCATTGCTTTGGCTATTGGCGTAGTGGTAGATGACGGTATTGTGATGGTTGAAAATGCCTATCGGCATCTTTCGGAAGCCCAATTAGATAAAGAAAAAAATCAAAGTATATGAGTTGGTTTAAAATTAAATTTCGAATCTCAAAAGACCCACTTACTCCCGATGAACGCTCGGAGATTATCGAAAAATCATCGAAACAGGTAGGCCCCGGGGTATTTTTTTCGACGATTGTGACGATTGCTTCTTTCTTACCCGTCTTTTTGCTGACGGGTATGGAAGGCAAGCTGTTTTCTCCTTTGGCTTGGACTAAGACATTTATCCTGCTCGTTGATGCGTTTTTGGCAATTACCCTAACGCCTATACTAATTGTTCTACTACTTCGGGGGAAATTGAAGCCCGAAAGTGCCAATCCAATCAACCGATTCCTCGAAAAAATCTATACCCCTATTCTAAAATGGTGCTTAAAGTATCGTAAAACCACCATTAGTATTAACATATTGGCCTTGGTCGTTAGTGTGCCAATGATGCTAAATTTAGGAACGGAATTTATGCCTCCACTCGACGAAGGTTCGCTGCTCTTCATGCCTGTCACTCTCCCGGACGTATCCAATTCAGAAGTAAAACGCTTGCTGCAAGTCCAAGATAAATTGATGAAAACAGTGCCCGAAGTAAGCCACGTTATGGGAAAGGCAGGTCGAGCCAACACCGCTACCGACAATTCACCTATCAGTATGCTGGAAACAATTGTGCTACTTAAACCAAAAATTGAATGGCGGGAAGGAAAAACGAAAGATGATATTATCAACGAGTTGAATGCAAAACTGCAAATTCCAGGCGTAACCAATGGCTGGACGCAACCCATCATCAACCGCATTAACATGCTTTCGACAGGAATTCGCACCGACGTAGGTTTGAAGGTGTATGGTCAAAGTTTAGATTCGATCAATCGGGTTTCGCAGATGCTTAAAAAGCAATTGGATGGCATTGACGGGATAAAAGACTTATATGTTGAACCCATTACAGGTGGTAAGTACATTGATATAATAGTCAAAAAGGAAGAAATCGGGCGTTATGGATTGAGTATTGATGACGTAAACATGATTGTAGAAAGTGCGTTGGGCGGGATGATTCTGACCACCACCGTTGAAGGACGACAACGGTTTACTGTCAATGCTCGATTTGCCCAAGATTTCCGTAACAACATTCAAGCCCTAAAACGGATGCAGGTTCAAACCGCAAGCTATGGTCCAATTCCCTTGGATGCCGTTGCCGAAGTGAAAATTTCAGAAGGTCCACCTATGATTAACTCAGAAAATGCCATGCTTCGGGGTACTGTGCTTTTCAACGTCAGAGACCGAGATTTGGGAAGTACTGTGGAGGAAGCGATGAAGAAATTGGAGTCTTCGGTAAAAAAACTGCCAAAAGGTTATTTTATTGAATGGAGTGGGCAATGGGAAAACCAAATTCGGGCTAATCATACCCTTAAAATTATCCTGCCAATCGTGCTGGTCATTATCTTCTTCGTGTTGTATTTCACTTACAACTCCATGAAAGAAGCCCTTATTACCATGATTACCGTGCCATTTGCCCTCATTGGCGGAGTATATATGGTGTATTTCTACGGAGTCAATCTTTCGGTGGCGGTGGCGGTGGGTTTCATTGCCCTGTTCGGGATGGCTATCGAGACTGCTATGCTTATGACGATTTATCTCAATGAAGCTATGCAAAATTTAGTGTTTGACAGAGGTAATTCAAAAGAAACCATCACCAATGCGGATATTCGAGAATATGTGATTAAGGGAGCAGCCCAACGACTTCGCCCTAAACTCATGACCGTCTCCGTTTCTTTGTTTGGCCTAATTCCTATTCTTTGGGCAACAGGCGTAGGTTCAGATGTGATGCTGCCCATTACGATTCCGCTCATTGGCGGTACAATTACTTCTACAATTTATGTGCTATTGGTTACACCCGTGGTCTTTGAGATAACCAAAGAGTGGGAGCTCAAACGCTATGGAAAAATTGAACTTTATGATGTTAAAGAGTAAAAAGCCATGGTTAGCAATAGGGTTATCGCTCTATACTATTGTTTGCGAAGCGCAACAAAAGCTGAATTTGAGCGGCATACTCCATCGAATTGAGGAAATCCACCCTGATTTAAAAATGATGGATGCCAAAGTCAAAGAGCTGGATGCTTATGCCGAAGGTGCTCGAAACTGGGAAGCCCCCAAATTTGGAGCAGGATTCTTTATGACCCCGTACAACTATATGATGTGGAGTCGGGCGGGGGCATTATACCATGAGGGCATGAATCAAGGCATGGGTTCATTTATGGTTCAGGGCGAACAGATGATACCCAATCGTAAAATGCTGGATGCCGAAGAGCGCTACATGAAATCCATGTCGGGTATGGAAGTTGCTCAAAAAGGCGTAATGCGAAATATGCTTTTTGCCGAAGCTAAAATGGCCTATTACCGTTGGTTAGTGTTAGAAAAGAAGAAAAATGTATTGAAAGAAAGTCAAAACCTACTCAAATATATGATTGAGTCGGCAGAGGTTCGGTACAAATACAATCAGGAGAAACTAAGCAGCATTTACAAAGCCAAAGCTGCCCTCTTAGATTTAGACCGTATGAATCTAATGTTTGACGGCGACATTCGTCAGCAAAAAGTAATGCTCAATACGCTCATGCTGCAAGATCGAGCCACTGATTTCCAGATTGACACGCTTTCTTTGACCTATCTGTACCCAAATACTCCGTTGAATTTGGATACCAATGCCGTAATAAACCGCAGTGATTTGAGGGTGATTGACCAAAACCTGACCATTTCCCGCTACAAACAGGAGGTGGAGTTTCAGAAACTCAAACCCATGTTCGGTGTACAGTACGGCCACATGTTCGCTTTTGGTAACCAATGGCAGTTTACGCTTATGGGTATGGTCACGATTCCTTTTGCCAAATGGTCAAGCCGACAAATTAAAGCCAATATTAAAGGGCTTGATTATCAACGACAGGCCTATAATAAACAACGTGACGGTTTGACTAATCAGATTTTGGGGAATTTGGCTGATCGTCAGGTAATGATGCAATCATACCAAGCCCAAATTAAGCAATACGAAAACGAGCAGTTTCCCGCTTTGCGCAAACGTTATCAAAGTACCTTATTGGCTTATGAACAGAACACCGACGAATTGTTCATGGTACTTGATGCATGGATGGAGCTCAAAATGGCTCGTATGAACCAGTTAGATTTATTACAACAACTACTGCAAGCACAGGTAGAATATGAAAAAGAATTGGAAAAAAGATAACCGCCTCGGTTGGCTTGTTTTTGTCTTGTTCATTGGTTTATTGGGTTGTCAATATATCAACCAATATTTCCAAAAAGGCGAAGACAAACCAAAAGATGTGTATGCCTGCCCCATGAAATGCGAAGGCAACAAAACCTACGACGAACCAGGATCCTGTCCTGTTTGCGGTATGGATTTGGTAAAAGTGCCTAACCACCAAACCCACGGCGATACAGCAACGGTTATGATGGGGCAAATGAAAAAAGCGGGCAAACATTATTACTGTACCATGAAATGTGAGGGCGAGAAAACCTACGATAAACCGGGTTCTTGTCCCGTGTGCGGTATGGATTTAGTCGAAAAAAAAGATACTGTCTCGGCTGAAAAAGCTGTTTATACCTGCCCTATGCACCCTCAAATTCAGAAAGACAAAGCAGGTTCTTGCCCGATTTGTGGGATGGACTTAGTAAAAAAAGGAGGTGCTACCGAAGCACTTTCGTCCAATGACAGTTTAGCAATTCTGGTGAAGCCTACTTATGAGTATGTGTTGAGTGGCGTAAAAACTACCCAGCCAGAGCAACGCTCACAAAAACTGGTAGTCAACACTTTCGGTTTTTTGAGTTATGACGCACGAGCTTTAAACAGCATTGCCACTCGTTTTGGTGGACGTATTGAACGACTGTATGTGCGATATCCATTCCAAGTGGTGAGCAAGGGGCAGAAAATAATGGATATATACAGCCCCGAAATTGTAACAGCACAACAAAACTTAATTTTCCTTTTACAAAACGATGGCGATAATCAAGCTTTAATAGAAAGTGCCAGACAACGACTGTCGTTGTTGGGCTTAACTTCTGAGCAAATAAAGGATGTCGAACAAAGCAAAAAACCAACGATGCAATTGAGCATTTACAGCCCGTATAGTGGTGTGATTGTCGAGCGAGGTGTTGGAGGGGCTGCCCCGATGCCTTCGAGTGGAAGCAACAGCATGGGTAGTGGGATGGGCAGCTCCAAAACTGTTCCGTCAATTGCGCCGCCACCTGCCGCTCAAAACGGTGAATTGACCCTCAAAGAAGGTATGTACGTCCAAAAAGGGCAACGCTTGTTCGAGGTACAAAGTACAGCTACGGTCTGGGCAATGCTTGAATTTTATCCAACTGATGTACCCAAAGTAAAAGTAGGACAGTCGGTTATGATTATGTTGGAAAACAACGAAGAAAACCAACTTTTCGGTAAAGTAAACTACCTCGAACCCATGATTTCGGCCAACAACCGCAATCCACAGGCAAGGGTATATCTGAGCAATCCCAATGGCAAATTGAAAATCGGTTCATTGGTCAAAGCCTCTATCAATGCGGGCAGTCAAGTTGCGTTGTGGGTACCAACAACAGCCTTACTTGATATGGGAAGAACCAAAACCGCATTTGTACAGGAAAAGGGGGTATTCCGCTCCCGTACAGTTAAAACAGGCTTACAACAAGGTGGTTGGATTCAGGTACTATCGGGTCTTTCGAGCCAAGAAACGATTGCTGAAAACGCCCAATTCCTCATGGATAGCGAAAGTTTTGTGAAGTCAAACGAAATCTCAATGCGATGAAAAGACGAGCATTTATCAATACCGCAGGTTTGATGGGACTAACAGTGCTTTGGGAATCTTGCAAGCCTAAAAACACTGAAAAAGTACCCGACAATGTGTTTTATACCTGCTCAATGGACCCACAGGTGATGGAAAAGAAGCCTGGAACCTGCCCGATTTGCAAGATGGCTTTAACCAAGATTGTCATTGACCCCAACATGAAAAATCAGGGGTTGAAATTAAGCGACCAACAGAAACAACTGGCAAACGTACAAGTAGAAACGGTAACCCTGCGGCCACTCGGTGAAGAAATTACACTGGCGGCTATGCTCACTGAAAACAAAGACAAACTCTCAACCGTCACAGCTCGGATACCTGGACGTATCGAAAGGCTATTGGTACGCAACGTAGGCGAATTTGTGCGAGTAGGGCAACCCATTTATGAAATATACAGCGAAGAATTCTCGGCTTCGCAACAGGATTTCTTGATTGCTTCGCAAAAACAGAAAGTGCTGAAAGACACGGACATCAACTTCAAACAGTTGGTGGAAGCCGCCAAGAATAAATTGATGCTCTGGGGAATGACTGATGCCCAAATTACTGAATTGGAGAAGTCAGAACAACCCAACAATAAACTAACCGTGAACAGCAAATATGCAGGAGTAGTAAGTGAAGTTCTTGCCGAAGAGGGCTCATACCTCAGCGAAGGCAGCACCGTCTTGAAGCTCTCTGACCTTAGTATGCTTTGGGCAGAGGCACAATTGTATGTCACCGAATTGCCATTCCTAAATCAAACAAAGGAGGCCCTTGTCGAGATTCCGTACTATGCCGACCGCATCATTAAGGGTCAGGTTAATTTCATCAATCCTGAGTTGATGCCTTCGAGTAAAATCGTCACGATTCGGGTGGATATTCCGAATGGTAAACAGGAGTACCAGACAGGCATGCAAGCCTATATTACTCTCAAAGGCAAGGTGAAAAACACCATAGCTGTACCTACTAACGCCCTTATTCAGGATACTAACGGCGTTACCGTCTGGTTAGAAAACACGGACGGCGCATTTGAAAGCCGCATGGTAAGCGTGGGCATGACCAACAAAGACTATACCGAAATCACCGAGGGCCTAAAAGCAGGTGAGAAGGTAGTAGTATCAGGAGCATACTTGCTCAACAGCGAATACATTTTTAAAAAAGGCAATAATTCGATGGAGGGTCATAATATGTAAGACCATGAAAGAATGTTGTAAAACAGGGAATGAACCACCTCAAAAATGGGAAAAGTATCTCAAATGGCTGATTATTATCATTTTAGTAGGGCTGGTTCTATTCGTAACTTTTCAGAAGTGAACCAATTTTAAAATTTTAATTAACAATCAATTTCAATCAAAATGAAAACAAACCAATTATTCCGAATCGGGGCTTTTATCGCCCTATTGTCTATTGTATCAACATTTGCCTTTACCCAATCCGATTACAAACATCCTTTTAGTATTGGTAAAGACGGTAAGGTTACGGACAGCAAAGGCACAAGTGTGGGGCTGGTAACCAAGGACCAAATCATTAAAGACCACGACGGTCACAAAATTGCTTTCGTAGATGGTGAAGGTAATTTAATAGATGCCAAGACCAACAAAAAAATGGGCAGAATGGGCAAAGACGGCAAAACATACTACAACGCACAAGGCCAGCTACTATTCACAATAAAAGACAACCCTGACGAAACTTGTGACATTATAGATACCAAGGGAAAAATAATTGGAAACGTACATGATAGCTTAAAAGGTGTTGCCTGCGCTATCCACTGCTTCCAAAACGGTATGGGTAAGAAAGCCGACGGCAGCCACATGAAACACTAATTTTTGTATTCAATTGACTCCAACCCGCCATCCTAAAATAGAAGTGTATTTTAGGATGGCACAAAACCTACAAAAATGAAAACCCTAATCGCAACCACCATAATGGGTATCGCTTTGTTCTCATCGTGCAACAACCAAACGAAAGAACAAAAAGAAGTTGCTAATGAAACTATTGCAGCGACCACACCCGAAACCACAACAGACGAAAAAGCATCTGTACAAAAATTCGTTGCTGGCTATTTGGATTTAAAAAATGCACTGGCAAACGACAATGCGATTGATGCTGAATCAGCTGCAAATGCAATGATGGCCACGATGAGCGGTTTAGATGAATCGGGATTCACGGCTAATCAAAAGAAAGTATATGATGCCGTAAAAGAAGATGCCAGAGAGAACGTCGAACACATTGCCGAAAATGCCAAAGATATAGACCACCAACGAGAACATTTTGAGATGTTGAGTGGGGATATATACGATTTGGTAAAGGCCTTCGGAAGCGAAAAGCCACTCTATAAGGACTATTGCCCCATGTACAATAACAAAAACGGGGCGTTTTGGTTAAGCGAAACCAAAGAAATCAAAAATCCTTACATGGGTAAAGAGATGTCGTCTTGTGGCAAGGTGCAAGAAGAAATAAAGTAGCCCGTCAAGTGAAGACTTCTAAGAAAATAGTAGCAGAGCTATTTATCATTTTGGTAGGCATACAGTTCATACGACCCGACCTCAACAATGATGATCGTGTCATGGCTACCGATTTTATTAAAACCTACGCAGCGCCAACTCAAATAGGTAATATTCTTAGACGGTCTTGCTATGATTGCCACAGCAACAACACCGAATACCCGTGGTATTCATATATCCAACCAATGGGTTGGCTACTGAATAAGCACATCAGAGAGGGTAAAAAGAATTTGAATTTCAGTGAGTTTGGGACTTACTCTGAAAGAAAACAAGTCAGTAAGTTGAAGTCCATCGCAAAACAAATAGAGCAAAACAAAATGCCTTTGGCATCTTATACCATGGTTCACCCAAATGCCATACTTACCTCACAAGAAAAAAATCTAATCATAAATTATATAAACAACTTGACCCAATGAAAAAATCACTTATTCTCGCACTTTTAACGGCAAGCCTTTCGGCGAATGCCCAATTAAACTTTCCCCCAGCCAGCCCAGAAGCACATTTTACCCAACAAGTGGGGTTTTCTCGAATTACAGTCAAATACGAACGTCCTTTGGCTCGTGGACGCAAAATCATGGGCGGTTTAGTCCCCTATAACGGCGAACTCTGGCGAACAGGTGCAGGCGATTGTTCAACCATTAAATTTAGTGAAGACCTTACTATGGGTGGCCAAAAAGTACCCGCAGGAAACTACTCGCTTTTCTCAATCCCCGCTGCGGATGAATGGACAATTGTACTGAATCGTGATACGACCATGCACGGTACAGGTGGGTACGACCAAGCAAAAGATTTGGTACGATTCAAAGCAAAACCTGAAACAACGAATCGTTTTTATGAAGCCTTTACAATTGAAATACAGGATATTGTTAAAAACAACGCCAACCTGTATTTGACTTGGGAAAATACTTCGGTGAAAATTCCGATTCAGACGACTGCCGATGAGAAAATCATGGCCGACATCAAGAAGAAAATTGTAGATGAAAAAGGCACTCGCCCTATGCTCTTATTTCAAGCGGCTAACTATTACTATGAAAATGATAAGGACATAAATCAGGCATTGACATGGATTCAGCAAACCACGGCGCAAGAAGCCAAAGCTAATTTTTTATTGACCCAAGCCCGAATCCAGATGAAAGCTGGCAAACACAGCGAGGCCATAGAATCCGCAAAAAAATCGGCAGAAGTAGCTCGGGCTGATAAAAACGAAGCTGCTGCCAAAATCGCTGAGGCGTTTATTGCCGATATGAATAAAATGCACGGTGGAGCAATGGAGCATAAACACTAAAACCGATTGTTTCTATGAGCGACACCACCTACATCCCTGCCCTACGATTCAACTGGTTGACGAAAGTATATGACCCGTTGATTCAATGGACAATGCCCGAAAAGCAGTTTAAAAATGACCTAATCCGAGAAGCAGGTATCGAAACAGAATTCCATGTCCTTGACTTTGGCTGTGGAACAGCTACGCTTTCGATGATGACTAAATCAAAACACCCTTCGGCATTTGTCACAGGTGTGGATGTAGATGCAGAAGTACTGGCAATTGCCCAGCATAAATTACGAAATTTCCCATATCCTATTCGCCTTGATCAATATGACGGCATGAAACTACCTTATCCCGATGAAACATTTGACCGAGTGATTTCGAGCTTAGTATTTCATCACCTCACCCCCATTCAGAAAGCAAAAGCCTTACAAGACATCAAACGAGTATTGAAATTCGATGGTGAGCTATTTATAGCAGATTGGGGAAAAGCCGAAAACAGCCTAATGAGAGGGTTATTTTATGGTGTGCAATTGTTAGACGGTTTCAAAACCACCCGTGACAATGTAGCAGGTTTGATGCCTTCTTACCTACTCGAAGCTGGTTTTTTAAGTGCCAAAGTGTTGAAAAAATACCGCACTGCATTTGGAACATTAGAACTATTTAGAGCTAAGAAATGAACCTATGATGGCAGCTATCATTTTACAATCCGAAGTAACTTGCCCAAACTGTGGTCATCAAAAAACAGAAACTATGCCCACAGATGCTTGTCAATTCTTTTATGAATGTGAGAAGTGTAAAACTATTTTGAAGCCCAAAAATGGCGATTGTTGTGTTTATTGCAGTTATGGCGATACACCTTGTCCACCTATTCAACAAAACCAAACTTGTTGCTGATGAACACCAACCTGAGCCATATCATCAACCAATACAAGTCCGATCAAGAATCGGTGTATAACACATGGTTCATCAACAACGAAGAACGTCTGAAAGCCTTTCGTTCTATTCGGCGAGGTGTACAGCAAATCGTGGCCGACATCAAGCAAGGCAAGTTTCCTAATGATTTCAGAGGGTCTTCGCTCGAATTTGTATTGAACTGCATTACTGAACAAAAACAGGTTTTTGAGGGGGCTTCACACCCATTTTATTGGAAACCCAAGCTCAGAATACCAGACATTTACGAAAATCAAGACCACAAAAAAGCCTTTGGGCAATTTCTGGAAAACTGCCTCAATGCCACCAAAGAAGAACAGCTGCTTCGAGAAATCATTCGCTTAGATGAACTCAAAATCAAAGGTTTGGGGCCTTCTGTGGCTAATATTCTGTATTTCCTTCATCCCACGTTTATTCCGCCGTTCAATACGGCTATTCTAAACGGCTTTAATTACTTGTTTAAAGACAAGAAAAAATTGGGTTCGTGGTCCGAGTTTCTGAAAATGCGAGAGGTGATGCTCAAAACCAACCAAGAATACCGAAATGAACTTTCGTCTGACTTGGGAGCTTTGGCTGGATTGCTTTTTGAAATTGGTACACAAAAAATGATACTGGGCAACGACGAATACCTTTCTGCCGAAGAACGACAGAAGTTGGAAAAACTCATTGAAAAACGCCATCGTGAAGTCCAAACCGAGCGTCAGGACGATAACCTGCACACCGAAATGCAGTACCATTTGCTTAAAATCGGTCAAGCATTGGGTTATGATGCTTTTCCTGCCACAAACGACCAATCAAGAAGTTACGATGGACACAAGTTTTCATTCTTATGCCAAGCCGTTTTCCCATCCATTAAGTGTGATATCGAAACCCGCAACACCATTCGATTGATTGATGTGCTTTGGTTTGAGAAAGACACCGACAATGTACTGGCAGCGTTCGAGGTAGAAAAAAGTACCTCTATCTATTCTGGCATTCTACGTCTGAGCGATTTGTCGTATAGCATAGCCGACGGTGACGAAACGTTTTATTTAGTCGTACCAGACCATCGAGAGAAAGATGTATGTCTGCAATTGGCCCGCCCATCCGTCAAAAGCAACAACGTTCCTATCAAATACATTTTGTTCTCTGAACTTAGAAAAAACTGCGATGCGCTTTGTCGGTTTGGTGACAGCCACCGTATCATGGACAAAATTGCAAAAACTGTATGTTAACTCTTTCACTTTCAATCTATTATTTTTTACCATCAAACAATTCAAACACAATGAAAAAAACAATCGTTTTCGCATTTGCTCTTTTGATTTCGAGTGTAACATTTGCCCAACACGAAGGACACAATATGGCAGCAATGGGTGTTACTCCCGTACTGACAGCTTATTTTAAAGTCAAGAATGCTTTGGTAGCTTCTGATGCCAAAGCTGCTGCTTCCGAAGCCAAAACATTATCGGTTGCTCTAAAAAAGGCAGGTAAAATGGTAGGAGCTGATGCGCTCAAAGCCGCAGATGCCATTACCAAAGCATCAAGTATTGATACCCAGCGAGCACAGCTTGGCTCATTAACTAATGCTGTTTATGCCGCAGCCAAAACCATGAAACCAAGCAGCCCCGTTTACTATGATTTTTGTCCGATGGCCAATGACAACAAAGGTGGCTATTGGTTAAGCGAAAAAAAGGAAATTGCCAATCCTTATTTTGGTGATATGATGCTCAAATGTGGTAAAGTCAAAGAAACGCTTTAATGAAACGAGCGGAACTACACCGTACAATTCGCAAGAGTCACCGCTATCTGGGGGTGACTCTTGGTGTTCAATTCTTGTTTTGGACGTTGGGCGGGTTGTATTTTAGTTGGTCAGATTTAGACGATGTCCATGGTGACCACCAAAAAGCCCACATCCATCCCATAAGAGGCAATATTCAATTAGCTCCGCTCTCTGATGTTTTACAAAAGCTCAAAGCGAAGGATAGTGTTAATTTTATTTTCGATACCCACTTGGTTCAGATTTTGAGCGAACCCATCTATCAAATCATCTACTCCAAAGAACATGACCGAGGCAAAAAAATACAATTAGCCAATGCAGTTTCAGGCGAACTAAGACCTGCATTGAGCCGAACCGAAGCCACCCAAGTGGCTCAAAGCAGTTTTACTGATGAGGCAAAAGTAAAATCTGTGGAGTATCTGACTACTACCAATGGACATCACGAATACCGAAAAGAACCCTTACCCGCTTACGCCATTACTTTTGACCACCCCTCTAACACAACGGTTTATGTAAGCACCCAATTAGGCACTGTTCAGAAGTTCAGAAACAACAAATGGCGAGTTTTCGATGTTTTGTGGATGCTCCACACCATGGATTACCAAACCCGTGACCATTTTGGCAATTGGGTGTTAAGAGCATTTTCTGTTTTAGGGCTTATAACTGTCTTCTCGGGATTTTGGTTGTTTTGGTTGAGTCGTAAAAAGAAAATCATAAAACCTTCTCCTGTGTCAAAACACTAACAATTATGGAACACCAGCACTCGACCCACGATAAGCATGACAATCCTGTTGGCCACCACCAACAAACTAACCACACAGGACATCATCCCAAGCATGGAGAAGCAGGTCATGACCATTCGGCTATGATTGAAGACTTTAAACGACGTTTCTATGTAAGTTTAGGATTGACGGTTCCGATTTTGGTGCTGTCTGACATGATTCAACATTGGTTGGGCTTTCAATTGGAATTCGTAGGAAGAAAATACCTGCTTTTGGCACTCTCGTCGGTATTGTTTTGGTATGGTGGCAAACCATTTTTAGAGGGGTGTTTGGATGAACTCAAAAGTCGTCACCCAGGCATGATGACCCTCATTGCCATGGCTATCACTGTGGCTTTTGTGTACAGCGTTGCCACTGTTTTTGGTTTTCAAGGTATGGACTTTTTCTGGGAGCTGGCTACGTTGATTGTAATTATGCTATTGGGACATTGGCTCGAAATGCGTTCAGTGGCCAATGCTTCCAAAGCACTCGAACTTCTCATTCAGATGATTCCTGCGGAAGCTCACGTAATGCACGGAGAAATGTTGCACGATATGCCGTTGAAAGAAGTGACACCTGGGTTTCATATTTTGGTACGCCCTGGCGAAAAGATTCCTGTGGATGGGATTGTTTTGAAAGGAGAAAGTTATCTCAATGAGTCTATGCTTACGGGAGAATCCGCCCCTGTCCTCAAACAAATCGGCGCAAAGGTGATTGCAGGAGCATTAAACGGAAATGGTTCGCTTGAAATAAAGGTAGAACAAACGGGCGAAAGTACCTATTTGGCAAAAGTGATTCAAATGGTACAAGACGCTCAAAACACCAAGTCAAATACCCAACGGCTGGCTGACCGTGCGGCCTTTTGGCTCACCATAGTTGCCTTAGTAATGGGTTTTGGTACGTTGATAGTATGGCTCATGGTGGGTCAATCGTGGGCGTATGCTATCGAACGGATGGTAACAGTCATGGTGATTTCGTGTCCTCACGCACTGGGTTTAGCTATTCCACTGGTAGTAGCTATTTCTACTTCCCTTGCGGCCAAAAATGGATTACTGATTCGCAATCGTACTGCTTTTGAAAATGCTCGTAAGATTTCTACCCTCATTTTCGATAAAACAGGAACGCTCACCACGGGTATTTTTGGAGTCACTCGTATAAGTAGTTTTCTGTCTAATCTTACCAAAAACGACGTTTTGGCGTTGGCAGCAGCGTTGGAACAAAACTCGGAGCATCCCATTGCTACGGGTATCATTGCCGAAGCAAAAGCCCAAAAAGTATCCATCCCAAATGTAGAGGATTTTCAGGCAATTACAGGAAAAGGTGTTTCGGGAAAAGTGAATCAAAAAAATGTATGGGTTGTAAGCCCAGGTTATTTGAGAGAAAACAACTTTAATATTCCAGAAGGGGCAGTCGCTGACGCCTCCGAAACGGTCGTTTTTGTGTTGATTGATAACCAATTAGCTGGCTTTATTTCCCTTGCTGACCAAATCAGGGAATCATCCGCCGAGGCTGTACAAATCTTAAAAAAGCAAGGTATAAAAACGTTCATGCTGACAGGCGACAATCAAAAAGTAGCCGAAACCGTCAGCAAAAAATTGGGTATGACGGGCTATATGGCCGAAATATTACCTCATCAAAAGTTAGAAAAGATAAAGGAACAACAAGCCAACGGAGAGTTTGTGGCCATGACCGGCGACGGTGTTAACGATGCTCCCGCCCTTGCCCAAGCCGACGTGGGCATTGCCGTAGGGTCAGGCACTGATGTAGCCGCCGAAACCGCCGACATTGTTTTGGTAAACAGTAACCCAAAAGATGTTGCCACCTTAATCCAATTTGGTAGGATTACCTATCGAAAAATGATTCAAAACTTAGTGTGGGCTACGGCTTATAATGCCATTACTTTACCATTAGCCACAGGGTTCATACCCGGCATTGTTATCTCGCCTGCCATTGGGGCTGTGTTCATGAGCCTGAGCACGATTATTGTGGCCATTAATGCTCAGACGTTGAAAGTAAAATAATTCATCTGAATTATTTTACTTTCAGATTTTGACTAACCGAAAAGGTATATTACTTCTTCAACATGTAGCCTTTTGAGATTTTGCTTCATTTCTACAAACTTCTTACAGATTTCAAGTACATTTTGCAGGCAAATTCTAATTTTTTCACCATGAAATCTGTAAGAAAATATTTACTCATAGGGTTTATTCCCCTCATTTCAACGGTCTCGACCTTCGCACAAAAGGTGGCTGTTTCGGGCAAAGTGCTGGATGTAAGCAACAAAAACCCCTTACCCTATGTCAACGTTATTCTCAAAAAAGAAGCTGACAGCTCGTTTGTGACTGGGGCGGTGAGCAACGAAGAAGGCATTTTTGTGTTGAACAACATCGTCAAAGGCAACTACTTACTTAGCACTTCATTAGTAGGCTATTTGCCTGTTAGTAAGAAAGTTTCGGTGGGGCAACTGAGTGAGTTTTTAGACCTCGGCAAAATTGAATTGACCGAAAACAAACAACTGCTCGAAGAGGTAAAAGTGATAGGGCAACAAGTGGGTGTATCAAGTAAAATGGACAAACAAACCTACCTCACAAGCGACAACTTGGCACAAAGCGGCGGGTCAGTGTTACAGATGATGAACAACCTGCCCGGCGTAACTACCACGCAAGAGGGTACGCTTCAAATCAGAGGCAGCGATAAAGTAGTAGTGTTGATTGACAGCAAACAAACCGCCTTGACGGGATTTGGTAGCCAGAAAGGTTTAGAAAATATTCCTGCATCAGCTATTGAAAAAATTGAAATCATCAACAATCCTTCAGCCAAGTACGATGCCAATGGTAATGCGGGCATTATCAACCTGATTTTCAAGAAAAACGAACAATTTGGCTGGAATGGCAAGGTAGGGCTTACGGCTGGGCTGGGGGCGTTGTGGCAAAAACAAACAAACTTGCCCAATGTACAACCGCAGTTTCAGGCTACGCCTAAATATAACCCTTCGTTTTCGGTGAATCATCGTAGCCAAAAGGCCAATGTTTTCTTGCAGGGCGACTGGCTTTATACCCAAACACTGAACAAAAACGAGTTCTCGACCCGTACCTATACCACAGGCGAGCGGATAGTGCAGCAACTTGTACGCAATCGTACCACTACTTACGCCACCGTAAAAGCAGGTTTAGATTATACTTTCGACAAAAACAATACACTTACGGTTTCGGGTTTGTTCAATCGTGAAAAGATTTTGGACAATGGCGATAATCCGTATTTTTTGGGTAACGACTATGCAAATCGTTATCGTTTGTGGCAATTTCTGGAAGACGAGGTAAAATATACGGCGATAGCCACGGCGGTTTTGGTGCATAAATTCAAGCAAGCGGGGCATTTACTCAACTTGAATTACAATTATACCTTCCATAGAGAAGACGAAAAATATTTTTTTACGAATACATTGCCCACTTCAAAAGGAACCGATTCGTTTAAATTGCTCTCCGACGAACAGGTATCAGACCTCAATCTTGACTACGTGAAGCCGCTGGCACATGGCAAATTGGAAACGGGCATCAAACTGCGGAGGCGGACAATCCCTGTGAATATGCAGTTTTTCCCGGGGGCTAATTCGGTCATTGATGTCAATGCTGGCGGCTGGGCAAATTATTATGAAACCATTCCTGCCCTCTACGGAAATTACATTTACGAAAACCCCAAATTAGAAGTAGAAGCAGGACTTCGCCTCGAATACGTGCGGGTAAACTATGAAATCAATCCCAACCATAACACCTACAAAAGCGACGGATACAACTACACGCAGCCCTTTCCGAATGTGCGATTGGCTTATAAAATCAACGAAAATAACAAGCTGTCGGTGTTTTTCAATCGGCGGGTGGACAGACCCAACGAGGTGGATATTCGTATTTTTCCGAAATATGACGAACCCGAATTGATAAAAGTGGGCAATCCTACCCTCAAACCGCAATTCACAACTTCGGTAGAATTGGGCTATAGGCATTTGTGGAATAGCGGCAGTTTGTACGGGACGGTTTATCATCGCCTCACTGACGGTACGATTAGCCGCATAGCCACGCAAGCCCCCAATAACGTAGTGTTGTTCAATATTTTTCAGAACATTGGCCGCAGCTATAACACAGGCGTAGAGTTGGTTTGGCAACAAGATTTTTCTAAATTTGTAAACCTCAACGCCAGCGTAAATATCTATCAAAACACCATTGAGGCGTTCAGCATTACCAACAAATACCCCATTCCGACCACCTACACGGGGCAAAAGCAACAACTCACTTCGGGGAATTTTAAAGTAAATGCCTTGCTGCACCTACCACAGAGCTTCGATTGGCAAGTAACGAGCATCTATCTTGCCCCTGACTTGATTCCACAGGGACGCATCGGGCAGCGGTATTCGCTGGATATGGGTTTGAAAAAAACCTTGAAAAAAGGTGAGTTATTTTTAAACGCCACTGATTTACTCAATACCATGAACATTCACAAAACGATCAATGGCACGGGTTTTACCTTAAATAGCACCGACTACTACGAAACGCAAGTGGTGCGGGCGGGGTATAGTCGAAAATTTTGACAACGATGAAAATACTTTTGATTGAAGATGAAAAACCATTGGCTGAGGTGATGATGGATTTCTTAAAATCGCAACAGCACGTGGTAGAATGGGTGGTAGATTTGCCTGATGCTGAAGAAAAAATTGGAGTTTACGCCTACGACTGCGTATTGGTGGACCTCATGCTGCCGAGTGGGTCGGGGCTTACGGCGATAAAGTTGCTCAAAAAACAACAGCCAGAGGCGGGTATCATTATTATTTCGGCAAAAAATGCCTTAGACGATAAAATAATAGGACTTGACTTAGGTGCTGACGATTACCTTACCAAGCCTTTTCATCTTTCCGAACTCAATGCTCGTTTGAAATCGGTTGGTCGCAGAAGACAGTTTAATGGTAATACCGAAATTCAGCACGGCCAAATTCGGGTCTATCCTGATTCTTTTGAGGTTTGGGTCAATAATAATGGTGTTTCACTTACCCGAAAAGAATACGATTTACTGATGTATCTGCTAGCAAACCCCAACCGAATACTGACCAAATCGGCTATTTCGGAACATCTCTACGGCGATGACATAGACCAAGCTGACAGCTTCGATTTTTTGTATTCGCAAATAAAAAATCTACGCAAAAAACTTACCGAACAAGGTTGCCTTGATTACATTCAAACAATCTACGGCATTGGTTATAAATTCGTCAAATGAATGACCCTCAGTAACAAAACAGCTCTTTCTTTTTTAGCTTCTGCCTTTGTCGTAGCGGCACTTGGTGGCGTATTTAGTCACTATTTACTCATGTACGTATTCGACAGAGAAGCAACTGAGCAATTAAAGGCACAACAAGCTAAGATACTTCGAGAAATTGACAAGATTGAGGACAGTGAGCAAAAGTGGTTTGCGCTGGCAGACAGTATTAGCATTGAAAATACTAATTTTTTGGTCAAAGAATCTTTGTCTGATACCCTGCTACCCAATCCGCTCGAAACAGGAGAAATGCTTGATTATCGAATACTGATTTTTGGTGTTAAAACTCATACAGGTTTTGTAAAAGTAACTATCTCGAAGGCTCTTTACGAAACCGAAGACTTAGTAGGGGTAATTCTCTTAATTTTCGGCGTGGTATTGTTAGGCTTGATAATTGGCTTATTAATAATCAATTACATCATATCAAATCGTCTTTGGCGACCGTTCTATCAGGCCCTGCAACAACTACAATCATTCAAAATTCAAGAACAGAAGCCACTTTCTTTCATGGCTACCACTACCAAAGAATTCGGCGTTTTACAACAAAACATTAACCACCTCACCCACCGAATATGGCACGATTACAATAGCTTAAAGCAGTTTACTGAAAACGCTTCGCACGAGTTTCAAACACCATTGGCGGTTATTCAATCTAATTTAGAACAACTGATACAGTCCGACAACTTACACGAAAAACAACTTACCAAAATCAGCGAGTTGATAGAAAGTGTGCGGCATCTTTCAAAACTCAATCAAACCTTGCTGCTATTAGTGAAAATAGAAAATCAGCAATTTACAGAAATGGTTGCACTCAATTTAGGGGACTTTTTTAGGCAAAAGCTACAATTTTGGGAAGTTTGGATTACTCACAAAGCCTTAGAAATCAGCATTTTAGTTGACAAAGAAATTCTATTGAATATCAATCCTTATTTGGCAGAAGTGCTACTCAACAATCTGTTGGGAAATGCCATCAAACACAACATACCACGAGGAATCATTACGATAAAATTAACTGACAACTCGTTGATTATCAGCAATACTGGCAACGAGCCTTTACAAGATACCGAAAAACTATGGCAACGTTTTCAGAAAGGTAATCATTCTTCAGACTCTCACGGATTGGGTATGGCACTCATTCAGCAAATTTGCGAGTTTTATGGTTTTGAGGCTCAATACCAATACAGTGCCTTATTGCATACTGTCAAAATAGCATGGAAATAGATTTAACAAATCTTAACAAACCAATTGCTTCATTTACAGAATCTCTACAAAATCAGGGTGTAAAATTGTATTGTAAATTTAATTTTTAAACAACTATAATCATGAAACGTACCTTATTGATGGCGGCTTTCGTAGCTGCTACGCTCACAGGGGCAAACGCCCAAAAAGTCAATGCCGACAAATTGCCAAAGGCAGTAAAAGAAGGCTTTGCCAAGCAGTATCCTCATACTAAGCCTGTCAAATGGGACAAAGAAAATGCCGATTACGAGGCTTCTTTTAAGCACGAAGGCAAAGAACTATCAGTAGTCTTAAATGCCAAAGGGGAAGTGCAGGAAGTAGAAACTGAAATCAAAGTATCGGCATTGCCTGCTTCGGTGCAAGAAGCCCTCAAAGGCAAAAAAATAAAAGAAGCCGCCGAAATAAAAAAAGGTGGTAAAACCTACTACGAAGCCGAAGTAAAGGGCAAAGATTTGTTTTTTGATGCTGGCGGCAAAGCAGTAGCAAAGATTTGATTTGAATTTATAGTGAGCCGTCCTGCTACTATTAGCAAGGTGGCTCACTGTGTAAAAAATAGTATGAATGGAAAAATGGACACTATACGCTCTTGCTTCTATGGCATTTGCCGGTATTACTTCAGTGCTTGCCAAGTATGGCTTGAAAAACATTCACCCTGATTTGGGTTTAGGCATCCGAACCGCCGTTATCTTTTTTCTGATTACCCTCATCAATGTAGTAGGCAGCAAGTACAAAGATTTTGGGTTGCTTACCCAAAAGCAATGGCTTCTACTTGTTGCATCGGGTATTACCACCACCGTTAGTTGGGTGTTTTACTACCGAGCCATGAAAGATGGGTTGGTGTCGTATGTGACGGCTATTGACAAAGCCAGCATTATCATTACCCTTTTGCTCTCCTTCTTTTTGTTGAAAGAGCCAATGACTCCCAAAGTTTTAATCGGTGCAGGACTGATTTTTTTTGGAATGATTGTGTTGATTTGGAAATAGTATTCAAAATTTCTTCTAAATCATTCACTTACCTTAGCCCAATGAGAATCTTAATCATTGAAGACGAACCCGAATTGGCTAAGAGCATCGCCGATTATTTATTGGGCGAAAACTATTTGTGTGAGTTTGCGGCTTCGTTTGAGGAAGCATTCGAGAAAGTTACGACCTACGAATACAACTGTATTTTGCTCGACTTGATGCTACCTGGGGGCGATGGGATGAAGATTTTGGAAGAACTCAAAAAACAAAACAAGCAAGACGGTGTCATTATTATTTCTGCCAAAAATGCCCTCGACGATAAAATAAAGGGCTTGCACCTTGGGGCAGATGATTATTTGGCAAAACCCTTCCATTTGTCAGAATTAGCCGCTCGAATTTACTCGGTCATTCGTCGCCGTCAATTTGCCAATGCCAACATCATTCAACAAAATGAGCTACAAATTGACTTATTGGCAAAAACCCTCTTGATACACAACACGCCCGTTTTGCTTACCAAAAAGGAGTTTGACTTGTTGCTGTTTTTTATGGGCAACAGGAATCGGGTGATTTCCAAAAATGCCCTTGCCGAGCATCTTTCGGGCGATTTGGCCGATATGCTCGACAACCACGATTTTGTGTATGCCCATATCAAAAACCTAAAAAAGAAATTGACCGAAGCAGGTTGCGACAATTACTTAAAGACCGTCTATGGCACAGGTTATAAATGGGAAAATGAATAAATTGCTGAATACGCCACTCAAAGCATTTACGCTCTATGCCTTGTTGGTGTTGGCAGGTAGTATCCCAGCTTATTATTACATCGTAAATCGCATTTGGTTGAGCGAAATAGACCTGCATAATAAATTTGTAAAAAGAAAAATTGAGACAGAATTCAGTAAAATCGTTATCAACGACACCATTCTGATCCAAAGTCTCAGCCTTTGGAATCGCATTGAACCTGGCATTGACCTACGGCCCTTAGCCAAACCTGTTCAGAAATCAGATAGTCTTTATACGGTTATGCGAGCCAACAACCTACATTCAAGGCACAGTAACCGCTTTCGTGGGCTGTCTTCTTATCTGATTATCAACGGGAAACCGTACCATCTTACGGTCGAAACCAATGTAGAAGAAGCCGATGAAATCATCAGCGACATTGCTTTTGTTACCTTCGGATTTTTCATCCTGTTGGTCATCGGTTTTATCGTACTCAACCAACGAATATCGGCCAAACTGTGGAAACCATTCTATAAAACATTACACCAAATCAAGGCTTTTGACCTGAGTAGCCAGCGAAGTATTGCGTTTGAAAAAACAACTATTCTCGAATTTGAAGAACTAAACGGCAGCTTGCAAAGGCTCATTGAGAAAAATATATCGTCTTACCAAGAACAAAAGGAATTTACCGAAAACGCTTCGCACGAATTGCAAACGCCCTTGGCTATTATCCAGTCGAAATTGGATTTGTTACTTCAAAATGAAGCATTGACTGGCAAAGAATCTGAAATTATTGAAGCTGCGCATAAAGCATTGGCAAGAACTTCGAGAATCAACAAAAATCTGTTGCTACTTGCCAAAATTGAAAATCAGCAATTTGTTGATACGGAGCCCATCAATTTGAGCCAGTTGATGAATGATAGCCTCGACTTTCTATCCGAACATATCGAAGCTAAAAACATCACCATCGAAAAACAAATAGAGCAAGGTGTTTTTATAGAAGGCAACCGAATATTACTCGAAATCTTGATTAACAACCTGTTACTGAACGCCATTAGGCACAATGTAGAAAATGGAAAAATAGGGGTTGAGTTTTCTAAACACCGCTTCATTGTGTCCAACACTGGTCATAATCACTCGTTAAATACCGCCAATCTGTTCAAACGGTTTAGCACTTCTTCTGCCGAAACGCCCAGCAGTGGCTTGGGTCTGGCCATCGTGAAACAGATTTGTAATCGTTATCATTGGCAAATTCATTACAGTTTTGACCAGCAACTACATTGTTTTTTCGTGGCATTTTAAAATTCAAAATTTCTTCTAAATCGTGCCGTAGGTTTGTGGTGTCACCTCAGAAAAGGTGTGAATCAAGTGCCATGAAAACCATTATTTTTATGTTCAAAAATTTGTTCTTTATCGCTTTTCTATTGGCTAATGTGGCCGTAGCCCAGCAACCTACTTCTACAAAAATTGGAAAAATCTTGGGTAAAACCTTCGATGCCTCCACCAACCAAGCCTTAGCCTTTGCGTCGGTAAGTGTTTTTAAACCCCAAAATACCAAAGATTCGCTCGTGGGTGGCGTGATAGTCTCCGAAACGGGTGAATTTATCATCAACAATCTTCCAACGGGCAAACTGACGGTCAAAGTTTCATTTATTGGCTATCAAACCCTGAGCCAGCTCGTCCAATTGACCGAAAATCCGCTTGATTTGGGCAGTCTAAAACTACTGCCCGATGCCAGTATGCTCAAAGAAGTGGAAGTAAAGGGTGAGAAAGACCCGCTCTCGATGGGCATGGATAAACGGGTTTTTAATGTGGGTAAGAACCTGACAACCATAGGTGGTACGGCTGAATCGGTGTTGAGAAATGTACCCTCCATTAGCTTGGACGAAAGCGGCAATGCAACTTTGCGGAACATGGCCACGACCATTTACATCAACGGCAAACCCACCCAACTTACGTTGGCGCAGATTCCTGCCAATCAGATTGAATCGGTGGAAGTCATCTCAAATCCATCGGCACGTTACGATGCCTCCACTTCGGGCGGGATTGTGAACCTTGTTTTGAAGAAAAACCGTAAAACGGGCTACAACGGTACGGTCAGCGTAGGCGTGGGCAACAACGGACGGTACGATGGCTCGCTGAACTTGGATTACCACGAAGGAAAGTGGAATGTAACGGCTCTCTACAATATGAATTCAACCAAAAACCCGCTTACGGGCTACGTGCATCGCACCAATTTTGCCAATGGTTCGCCCGTTAGTTACTTCAACCAAAATACCGATATTAGCCTTGATAACATTTTCCACAACGGTCGTTTGGCGGTTGATTATGCCCCCAACAAATACAACACTTTCTCAGTAGCAGGCAATATCGTGGGCGGGGCTTTCAATACCGTTACCAATCAACAATACGACTACCGTAACGCTGAAAAAATGATTACGAGCTACGGCGGTCGTACTACACTACCCGAAAACGCCTATACCAACGTAGGGGTGGAGTTTGACTGGAAACGCACTTTTGCCCGAAAAGGGCGAGAATTGAGTTTGATTACCTCTTACACCCGCAACAACGTATCTAACGCCGCTGATTGGCTCACTACGGCCCAAAATGCCGATGGAAGCAACCAAAAATATTACCCAGAAACTGACAAAATTACGGGTTGGCAGATTGGTAGTCAGTATTTGGCGCAGTTAGATTATGTTCATCCAATCAACGACTCCACCCGACTCGAAATGGGCTTGCGTAGCTACACCTTTGACCGTGACCAGCAGTATTTGTTCAACCAACTCAACAACGAAACGCAAGCCTATCACCTGTTGGTCAATTATTCACAGAACGCCAATGTGTTAGAAACCATCAACGCCGCTTATTTGCTGTACAGTCGCCGACTACGCAACCACGTGCAGATGGAAGCGGGGCTACGCATGGAACAATCGTTTCTGCACGGGCTTTCCAAGTTCGACAATTCGACTTTTGGCTATACCTATCCATCGGCAAAGGGTGGCCATTGGTTTCAGGCGTTTTTTCCGTCGTTTGCTTTGTCCAAAAAATTCAGCGAAGATTCAGAAATTGGATTGAGTTTGAGTCGCAAAGTAGGACGGCCTAATTTTCGACATTTATTTGTCGGGATTCAGGCCAATGACCGCCAAAATATCACCATTGGCAATCCAAATGTGCAACCCGAATTTGTAAATACCGCCGAACTGAGCTACAATCGAAATATCAGAAACCTGAGTTGGTTTGCTTCGGCCTATTACATTTACGAAGACCACACCATCAAGCCTTTTGTGCAGCCTTCGGCCACTGAACCCACGATATTGGTAACGACCTTCATCAATGTCAAAGCGGACATTCAATACGGCATGGAAAATACGTTGAAATATGCATCTGGGCCGCTTACGATTATGGCCAATGCCAATGTGTTCAACTTTATTTTGCAGACGACTACGTTACACAAAGAACTCGTTACTGTTCGGGCCAAACTGAGTGCATCATACCGTTTTCCTGCCAATTATTCCGCCCAACTAAACCTCAATCGGGATGGCCGTTCGCCAGCTTTACAGGGCGACAGACTACCTGTTCAAGCCGCCGACTTTGCGCTACGTAAGTCATTTATGAAAAACCGTGCGAGCGTGTCGTTTAGTATCAATGACATTTTCAATTCACGAAAATTTGTTACCACTTTTGAACAACCTGCTATTTATCAATCAAGTATGAACCGTCGTGAGGTACGTTTTTACAAACTCACCTTACAATTACCCCTCGGCAAACCCGACGCAACTTTCCGCAAAAAAGAAAGCAAACTGGCAAAACCTGATGTAGATTTTAGTAATTAGTGACGGTGGCATTTTTGAGCCATTGTTCAGTCAGCAAAACCAAATCACCTACTGTTTTAACTTGCTGCAAATCAGCATCAGGCAGCGTGATTTGGTTTTGAGTTTCCAACAAAAAGACAATTTCCATAAACTCAGCGCTGCTGAAGGCTAACCTCCTAAAAAGTAAATCAGAGACAATCGCTTTTTTCGGTACAAAAAATGATTTCGTCAGGTACGTTTGAATTTGTGAGAACGGATTTGGATTCATTATTGTATTTTGTTGAATGTGAGACTTTTACCAAATAATTCAATTCCCCAATATCCCCTGACAATGAGCCTATCAGGTGATTGTAGCCTAACCACTGATTTATATGTTCTACCCGAATTGGGGTCGTAGATATTACCGTCCTTCCACTCACTTTTACCGTCAAACTTCAAGTCGTTTACTACTAACATGCCCAGCCAAGGGCGATTTCTCAATTTGGGGTCTGGGTTTTCGATATCTTTGAAAGAGCGCATTTCCGGAGTTTTAGGGTCGCATAAAAACCATATTACCTGTGCCGAATAACTATTATTTTTTTTAAATATTTCAACGGCTATGTCTTTATCTTCC
>Ga0209570_1000204_pt1 | contig 107369 bp, 105 predicted proteins | sample EBPBio172007_DNA_FD_185861 | JGI IMG/M metagenome (GOLD analysis project Ga0209570, IMG submission 185861) | Wastewater treatment Type I Accumulibacter community from EBPR Bioreactor in Madison, WI, USA - Reactor 1_9/17/2007_ DNA (SPAdes)... | ecosystem: Engineered > Bioreactor > EBPR >... | reverse complement strand
GAATACAACGAGTACCGACCTCACAGTTCTTTAAATGGATTAACCCCTTCCGAAATGGAAGAAAAAGAAAAGCAATTTAATGCCGATTTTTCCACTTTAGCTGTGTCCGGTTAATGGGAGGAGGTCATTACCCTTTAGGCGTAACGGTGGCAGGTTTTCCTCTAGTGATACTAATAGCAAGAGCACTCTGATTTGAAGGTTGCCTGTTATCCCATGCCCCAATATTAAAAGAAAAATTTCCTGAACCCATGAACGAGATATTTAGTCCCTGACCCGTAACATTTAAAAGATCCAATGTTCCATAAGCGTTGAAATTGAAAGTTCCACCATGGAGAGACCGATAATAGCGATTAATATTATTATGTGCTAACATCATCTCAATTCGCCGTTATAGAAATTTCGCTCTTCCGAAACGCAATTGAAAATTATTTTTTCTTTTTCTAAGCTAATCTATTCTTATGTCTTTCCACTTACCTTCTACCTTTCTAAACCAAAATCGCGTTGTATCGTTACGTTTAAACGACCTAGACTCCCAATAAAATGAACCACTTTGGTTCTCATACTTTCTTGTGTAATCTAAATACTCAGATTCAAATTTAGTTTCACTAATTTTCTTATTAGTTTCAAAGCTTTTAAATATACATGGATACCCATTTTTATATTCTTCAATTAGTTCATTTTTCCCATCAACTGTTTTTAAATAAAAGACTCCTTCTAGCAATTTTGGTACAGATTTATTTAGTAATTCTGTTGGCGGACTAACCGAATATTTTTTAATACTTCTTGACACTTTTGTTAAATTAACTCCGTCGTCAAACAATTCAAATCCATAGTATACCGCTTTAACACTATTAGTCTGCTTAAGGTTTTCATCAAGATATATAATCCAATAGCCTACTTTCTTTTTCTTTGAATTATATTGGTTTATAGTATCTGCCTGAGACACAGCGTTTGGCAAATAGCATACAAATAAAACAATACTTAGATATGTTTTCATTTTTTTTCTGTGTTTTAAATTCAACCAAATGCTCCGATATCATTAAACGCGTCATTTTCTCTATTTACGATGCGTAACATTCGATATATCAACCCCTAAATGTTCTGTAAATTCCCTATAGCCACCATTAAAACATGCGGGAAAGTGTCCCAAGGGGTAACTCGGAGGAAACATTTTGTAATGCCCTGGGTTCTTGTGCCATACGAAATAGAAAAAACTTAGCCGCATTGTAGCTTTAGATTCCGAATTCGGGGAGATATTAGCATCAGTTTAAAGCTTTCTTTTGAAGTAAGTATATACCTTTTTGCTATTCCTACCTTCTCTTGATACTGAATAAAATAAATTTTTATTTAAAAAAACGATTTTATAGACCGGAAAACTATGACTAACCCCTGGACACCAATTAGAGTTATCTTTCAATTCTAAAACATTATCTACCAATACATAACTACCATCTATAAATTCGATTTTACGATTATTACACCCAATACCATTACTGTAATATTTAAAGACTCCATTACCGAACTCAAATATCACATCGCTACTAAAATCGTAGTTTTTATCAAAAAAGTTAGTTGTAATATACTGCCACTTTCCAACGATATCATTAGAAGACTCTATCTCTTGGCTTATAGAACTACTAGGATAGAAAAGAAAAAACAACATACTCATTATAGTAATCCGGGCGAATATCATGCGTTTAATATTTTAAAATTAAAATAAATTTAATCTGCTTTATAGAAAATATTTCTTCCTAAAAAGATTGGCAGTTTTAATTTGTCTCTAAGATCAACATAGAATATAGCTGCGACTAGTTTATTCAAACTAAGCCTATAAACAGTCCAATCATATGCAATCGAATCGCCGCAGTTAATCCTAAAATGCATAAAATACTGTTTACGCTTGTTCATATAATAATATGTACATTGTTTACAAACAGTATCATTATCGTAGACCAAGGTTACATCTCCATGATTAAAATGGTATTTTACCTTTTCGTTAATCCCCGGCTTACGCTTTTTAACGAACAATCCTGTATTCTTTTTCATGACTTTCTTTAGTTCCCAGCTTGTACCATCTATAGAGGTCATTAAATCATTATTCAAAATCTGTACGCTAAGCCCCCTCTCTTTTTGGCAGCAAATAACATTTGCATATAAGATACAGGAACAAAGAACTATCCTTTTTAAACTGCGCATTTATCTAAATTTAATCTTTCCCGACAACTTTGTATTAGACGATCTAACGCCGTTCCTATAAATATTATTAATTCCAGATCGTTTTGTCCGACCTATTCGTAAGAGTCCGAATAGTAGTTTTGTTTTCACTGTCGAGCTATATTGAATGGATTCAAAAAGCGTCAAGTCATAAAAAGAACCAAAATTCGAACTACCAACTCCGGTTGAAGTCGCAGGCCTTAGAACCTTACCTTTAGGCGTAACGGTGGCAGGTTTTCCTCTAGTGATACTAATAGCAAGAGCACTCTGATTTGAAGGTTGCCTGTTATCCCATGCCCCAATATTAAAAGAAAAATTTCCTGAACCCATGAACGAGATATTTAGTCCCTGACCCGTAACATTTAAAAGATCCAATGTTCCATAAGCGTTGAAATTGAAAGTTCCACCATGGAGAGATCGATAATAGCGATTAATATTATTATGTGCTAACATCATCCCACCCATCATAACGGTAGTTCTAATTACAACAGGGCTATATTCTACAGAGGTTCTTACTTTATACCATGAAATATCTTTAACGAAAGTCGCAATTTCACCCGAGTAACCACCAATCACGCCACCTAAAATTGCTCCTCCAAAAATAAATGCTGCCGCAGATTTTTTGTCAAAACTACGACCTGTTTGATTTTGGTAAATGCCATATGCTAGTGCACCTGCTACCGCACCGCTTCCAGCTCCAATCACTGCTCCAGTCCAATTCCATCCCCCGTCAGGATCAATTGAATTTGGATGACTATTCCCCATCGCCATATATGGACTAAACTCTTGCTCATAAGGATCAGTCGTATTAAACCTGGTCGTAAGCGGATTGTAATTCCTCAGCTCAAAGAACGATTCATTGATTTCCTTATCCAGCTCAGCATACTGCCCCTGGTAGCCATAGCGGCCGCCCTGGGTCGAATTATAGTTCAGGCCGGGCATTACCGAGCCGTGCGGGTAGTAAGAAGCCACACTGGTTTGTTCCGGCACCACAATGCCGGCCCCGGTGCCGCTGAGCTGCACCTGGATATCGTCGAACCAGGCCGTTTTATTACCCGGAGAAAGGTTGGCTACCGGTGTGAGGATCACATACATCTCCGGGTAACTTTCTGTGATGGCAAAGCTCAGGCTAAAGGGGTTCCAGGTTCCCGCTCCCATGCCCAGCGTCGCGCTGGCCGTATTATTGCCTGCCAGCAGGATGCCATTAGCATCGACCAATTGCAACTGCAACTTGGTATTGGGTGGCACGCCCGAGCCATTGTACAGGCCATAACCGTTAATGGTAATGGTTTGCCCGTTTTTCACGGGAATGCGCTTGATGCTGGCCCCGGTTGGCTGGGCTGGGTAAACCACTTTAACGCTTCCGCCTGTGCCTCCGCCATGGTTCACGGCATTATCGATCGTCGAAGCCGGATCGCTTACGAGGTAGTCGTAGCTGCCGTTGCCGTCGAACGCAAAGTTGGCGCTCGTTGCCAGGCCCGCTTTAAAGGTAGTGCGTACGTTACCCAGGTGGTCATTTATTTCATAAACCCGTTCGGGTTCACCGCCCCCAATGGCGTATGCTGTACCGAGGCGGCTTCCACCATACAGGTTCCACTCTTTTAAGGCGTACGTCGGCGCGGCCGTCGTTTTTTCATAGATGGCGGTTACCTGCCCGTTTCCGTCCCGAACATAGAGCGAAGTGAGGACATTAATTCCTGAAAAGGAACGCTTCAGGATCCGCAACCCATTCTCGTCATACTCGTATTCTACAATGGGACTACCTCCCAGGTCCGACACCCGGGTAATCTGCCCAAAACTATTGTACTGGTAGGCTTTGTTATCCTTGGTATCGCTCGTCAGTTCCCCCATTGCATTGTATTGAAAGTTGTTAGCTCCCTGTCCCGGGTTATAGCCCAGGCTATTGTACGGGTTTGTGCTGATGGCATCGGTCACTTTTTCGAGCTTATTGCTGTGGGGAAGATACGAATAATTCAGCACATCGAGGTTAAGGCCGCCTGCACCCGTAGCATAGGCATTGCGGCTCAGGCTTTTGATGTTACCGTTATAGTCGTAGGCCATGTTATGCACCTTGTAATCGCTGCTCAACGTGACGTTGATGGTATTGGCCAGGCCCTCACCCAGCGGATAGTTCTGCACCCCGTTGGCATCCCAAACGCCGAAGTTGGCCTCTTTGAGCTGGTATTTTTTGTCGTACTGGTATCCGTAAAACAGATGCTGTCCCTGATAGGCCAGAGCAACAGCGCCGGCCGGGGTTTTGGTTTGCCAGCGCTGGGCTTTGATGATGCCATTGAAGAGATCGGGCGCAACAGCCGGACTACTGTTCTGCGGCTCCGGATAGGTTTGCACATAGGTCGATGCCCTTTCGTAATCACCATCGAAATAATCGAGGCTCATCCCAAAAAGGTCTTTCGGTACCTGGTTAGGGCTGTTCATCCTGCCATCTTTACCCGGATCGCGGAGATTGTCCATTTCCGGTGCATTGATGTTCTTGAGCCAGCCATTAATGGTGTACACATAGTCTATGCCCTGTAATTTATTGGCGAGCTCAATGCGTTTTAGCGGGCCGTGCAGGTAGTAATAGTAAACGGCTTCTTCTTTCCGTTTAATTCCATCGCGGCTTGTCGACACTTGCTTCAGGCGTTTGTCGGCATCGTAAAGGTAGTAATGATGAAACCGTTCTGCCGCCACTTCTTTTTGGTATGCAATTTCGGTGACATTGCCCAAGAAATCATAGCTATAGTTGAAGGTTTTGATGGCATAAGTACCGGCACCAGCCGTGTTCTCATAGCGCTGCACCATCCAAACGGTCCTTCCCAGCTCGTCGTAGCTGTACCAGCTCCGTTTGTTATCATTGAAACTGTATGATATGTCACCGGTAACATACTCCTGTTTATAGTCAGCAGAGGAAAGTCCTGTAAGGGTGTAAAAGTTAGGATCTGGTAGGTCATACACGATCGTCACGCGTTCACGTGTCCGGAAATGATCGTCGAGCGCTATTTCTGTTTTATTGACAACGGAGGCTGGATCACCAGGGTTCGTATTGGCCAGGTTTTCGACATCGCTTTCAAAATACGAATTGGCCGGAGCGGAACCGCTAAAATTTGCCGTCGGTACAAATTCGCCGCTTTCTACCGGACGTCCATAAGCATCGTAGTTGACATAGCTAAAATTACGGGATGTGGCCACACTATTGGAAGCATTTTGTTTGGCATTCTGAACATAACGTGATTTGCCGTCTTTACTATAGAGGTAATCGGTTTGCCCGGCATCCGGCTTGTAGGTGGTAAGCAGCTGGTCCCAGGAATTATATTGATTGATTTCCTGCATCGTATGCTGAGGCGGGCCTGGCATCTGATGGGTATTTACTCCAATGGTTGCCTCCAGATCGTGCAGGATATTGCTGTCGAAGGGCTGGCCTGTATAGGCTTTCACATCCAGTATTTTCAGTTTGAGGCTTGTAATGGCTGCCGATTGCGCCGGACTCAGGTAAAATTCCTTGGGTGTAGGGATATCCCAGGTTCGGTACGTTCCTCCGCCCGGGCAGCTATACAGGTAGCAGGTGGCCAGATCAACATAGGTTACGGGATTATTATAAATGTCACTCAATGGATTGCCATTCTGATCCTGGAGCTGGAACCAGAAGCGGAAAGGCACTGCCAGAACGATGCCGCAGGGATTGGAGTTCCCTCCGCCCGGGGTTGGAACTGTATAATAAACAGCCCCTGTGGAATCATAATTTGTAATGGGCGGGTTGAAATCGATGGTATCCAGGTTAGTGCTCAGTTCCGAGAAGCTGGCCGCAGCGTAAAAATCACCTGCGGCCCGCTGTGCCGGATTATTACTCGCTGATAAGCTGACTGTGCTCCAGTCTTTGCGGTAGGTAATAGAAGCAACGACATTGCTTAACTGCATCGGCGAAGTTGACGGCATGGTCAATGACACTTCGTTGGCAAAGCCGGTGGTGCCCATGCTCCAATCGACGGTCGCGAGATTTCCGGTATAGGTCTTATTATTACTCAGTGCGTTAAAATGAACCCGTGTTCCGGTATTGACGATTTGCGGCGAAAACACATAGGCGCTATCGTAACCATTGGGCGGAATGCTTACTTTCAGGCGATTGGCTTTATCGTAATAATTCAGGGTAAAGTTATAGTAGTTAAGCTGCTGCCTTACAGGGATGCTCGATGGTGTAATAAATGGAAAACTTTTGAGGTATATCCTATAGAATCCAGGCGCAAGCGCTGGGTTGGTTCCATTGTAATTTTCACTTCCCGAGAACAAAACGGTTTTTCCTGTTTTCAGATCATAGATATTATAAACATAATTAGAGCCTGCATTCTGGTATAGGGTCAACGAACCTTCGCAGCCATCGGGCAAATGGACATCCATAAAGCGTCGGGTTTCATCGAGCGGCTTAATAAGGCCCTGTACCTTCATGATTTTAACATTTTGCCCATTTTGCTTTCCAGCCAGGCACGAGGCGATGATATTACCTTTTACATCGCTAAATACAACTGTTTCTACACCGTTTTCATCACGGGTAATTTCCTTCATTGCTATTTCACCAGCATTAGGATAATATGACGGGTCGATCTGTCCTGTGTAATCATTACCGGTAAAAGCCATTACCAGATCGTTCATCGTCCAGCTACCTCCGTAGCCGAACATGTAGTTGAGCTCCCCGGCAGTGGGCATTGTAAACGAGTACACTTCATGCCCGCTTCCATGCCCCAGGTAATGCCCGGCTTTAGACACTGTCTTGGCATCGGTAGTATTCAACGCGTTAAATTCCATTCGGCTATACGGATTTTGTGCGGCAGCTACAAAGGGTTCTACGGTATTGTTGTTACTGTAGTACCAGCCTAGTGACCCCATGACGGACTGGCTAAGTGGTGCGGGATTGCTTTTTTCGCCTATTGACCCGTTCAGATCGGGCTTATCGAAGTGGTTATAATTGTATGGAGTGGCTGCGGAACCTGTAGTCATGAATGCTTCCTGAAAGCACATATCTGATGTGAATGCCGGGGCGGGTAAACTTTGCAGCACCGCCCTTCCATAAGCATCATAAACAGTTTGTGTAACAATGACATTGTTCTGCGATACGTTCTTTACCAGAGATTGTATGGGCCGACCCATATAGTCATAATACTCCTTGGTTTCAGATGTCACATTTCCAGCGCCGTCATAAATAGTTTCTTTCGCCCAATTCTTTGAATCAGCGCACACGTTGAAAAGGCCGTCCAGTCGCCCGGGTGCCAATGTCAAAGGTCCGGTTATTGTGATGAATCTATTTTGCAGCGTCAACCGGCCAGTTGTGTAATAATTGGGATTTACGTTATTTGAATATACAATCGTCCCGTTTACGTTGATATAAAAAACTGCGCCTTCATTTTTCCTGCCGATACGAACCATATCTCCTGCGGCAACGGGAATAGCAGGCGACATCACATCATCAGAAAATATCGGATAGATCTTTTGATCTGCTAATCTGAACCCATGCGTTTTTCCCTTATCTTTTTCTGGCAAGATAAATTCCTGGAGAACAAAATCAAAGCTATCGGTGACATCCAATATTTTCATTTCATACCAGCCATCAGCATTCATACCAATGTAATTTTCGGTTGTAGCCGAGGCCGGAAGATCGCCATTAATTTTAGAGTACGTATTCTCTCCGAAAGTTAGGTTAGCTGCGTCGAGCCAATTTGTTTTCTGACCGATGCTAAATGCCAGTTTCACCGTATCCAGATAAAGCGAATCCATGACTGTAACAGAATAGTCGCCGGGAGCGAGGTCATAAATAACGTTCGCGTGAGAACCTGTGCTCCAAGTGTAGCGATAAGGAGGCAGCCCAAACTTTGTAGTTAACTCCACAAATCCAGTATTTTGATCGTATGCGGCTCCGTCCTGCTTAAAAGCACTGACCTGAATACGTGCATAAAATGTCAATTGGAAATTAATGAGGTTAGTGCTGTATGTCTTCATTGCCACTTCCATCCGGAGCATATTGGTATCAGTCCTGTTTTCAGTGTACATTAAAATATCGTTCAGGAAATATTCATACTTGTCCGGCTTCTTAACCATCAACAATTTGTCATTCAATTTGGCGCTTCCGAGAGAAGCCAATACCACACCGTTGGAATAAATATACAGCAAGCCATTATTGTGAACAAAGCCCCGTTTGATATCCGTATAGTGTCTGGTCTTGGAAGTATCGGGAATATCCAAACCAAACGCAAATGAGGTGGTCGTATTCCGGAGCTTATATTGAATGCCGCCTGTTTCGTTATTTTTTAAAACATTGAGAGTCGTAATGCCTGCATTACCCCACTGCGTACCATCTGCAGTTTTGGTGAGTGTAGAGGAGCTAACGGCGATACCAACGGCATTTTTCCATACGATGTCTATGGAATGAGCTGCCTGGCATAAAACCAGCAGCGTTAGTGATAAAATAATTCTTAACATATATCGGTAATTTAGTTGGTATGTGTTGTACTTAATGAAGACGTCATCTGCCCGTTGATATTTTCTACATTCAGATTTAGTACATAGGAGCTGATGCCTGCATAAGTGCCCAGGCTGAGGTAAACGACCCGTCCTTTTCGCTCATACGCCGTACCATCACCAAAAGCTCCGTTCTGATCAAACAGAAATGACTTATTCAGGTAATCTGCTAACCCCGCTGCCGAGCCCAGTTTAACATGGAATTTAGCAGTGGTAATCGTATCATTTAAGATGAATACGGCTTTATATATGACACTCGTATTGGCTTTGAAATCCAGATCGCCGACTCCCATCGTTTGGTCTGCTGGATCAATAATCATTACCATACCCAGTGAATCTGCCGCTGGAATTTGAGAGTATGCCTTGTGACTATTGCACATAGCTACCAAGGTTATCGAGATCAAAAGAAGTGCTTTCATAAAATCGAATGTTAGTCTTTAATTTTATCTGGCGTAATAGTATTCTGATTTAGAGACTTGTTTAAGCCCCTGCTTAGTTTCTTTGTAGGTTGCAATTACCCGCCCGGCATTATCGTAAATAAATTTTGATGCAAAATTCTCCTCATCTAGAATAGCAGTTACCAAACCTGTTTTGGGATCATAAACATTTGATGTCAAAGGGGTGCTCACTTTATGCACTCTGAAATCGTCGAAATACACGGGCCCACCGGTAGTAGTAGCCGAGGGTGAATTTTTACAGCCAAACTCCACCGTGGTGGCACCGTTAACACCGGAATTGATCTTCAGGTTAAGATTGAAGAGGTACCAGTTGCCAACCTGAACCACACCAGGGTCGCCTACTTTTACCTGCACGGTGGTTATTGCCGCACCCGCGCTACTCCTGATGATACCATACAATATGGCGTCTTGCACGTTGGAGGCGTGGACCCATACGCTGCCACGATAAGTTTCATAATTGAACTCCGTTCCGTAACTACCTGTAAAAGAAAAGCCTGTCTGATTAGAATAACATCTGGAACTATACCTTCCTGTATGGGCAAAAGCCGATGATAAAAATTGCGTGGCAGATCCTGCTACCTCACCATCAAAAAAGCCTGGATCTTTGGATTTGTCTTCAGCGCCCGAGTAACACCAACCGTTATAAGGAGAGTTTGGCTGCCCTCCGATTTCGAAAGCACTGCCATACCCGTATTTTACAGATGATAAGTCGCCATTGATATCCTTTGACTCAAGAAGCCTGGAATAACGGTCGTATAAGCTCGCCTCCGATGTTTTGATCCAGTGAGGGTTCTGTGTTGGGAGCGACCAATTGTAAGGCACATAGTCACTTCCCTTGATTGTACCATCCTCATCTACAATCGATTTCCATTGGTAGGAGCGATATGGGAGAAACACATTACCATCTTGATACGGCAGGTTTACAGATGTTACGGGTGATACATTCTGGTAGGTCGAGGAAGAATTGTTATACGACCTGAAATTCTGAGCTTTCGACCAAGCGGTAATCGCAGCATCTAGGAGTTTCTTGTTGTTAGCCTGGTCGTACACATAGGAATACTGCTCTGCCGGAGCAATCATCATGTTTTTAGCCTTAGGGTCATATACTTTGGAGCTCATTTCTGAATATTTAGTGTAGGCTGGCACCGTGTATGTTTCATATTTTTCCTGATTTCCGTGACTTGTAACTATTCTTACAGGAGCGCCAGTCAGGTAGTCGTATTCTTTGAACTCCAGACGCGAAGTGATGCCATTCTGTGTGGTGCTCACCGACTTCAAAATATTCGGATATTTCACTTTATTAGTCTGAAGCAGCCTGAATAGGTAAGTGTCCTGGAAGAGTGTGGAATTACCCCCGGGATTATTTTCGTAGTGATTGCTTTTCATGTATTCGTAAAGAAACGTGGTCTCTGCATATTTACCCATATTATAGGCATATTCGTTGGGGGAGTTATCCGTATATTCATAAACCGTTTTGCTGATGAGGTGATTTTTTGAATTGTAGGATTTTACTGTATCCAGATTTCCAATCATCGCTGTTTTATTGATGATATTGAAATTAGCTGATAAGTGGGTGTAAAATTTATAATAGTCCTTGAAGTTATTAGTCGTATGCTCTGAATCGTATTGCCCGAGCGCCACCAGATTTTTCTGGTAAGAAAGCATATTGACATGTGGTGTTACAAAATGAAAAGTAGTTTTGTTCGTTTCCTGAAACACACCCTCAAAACGGCCGTTGGTAACCGTCACATTGGAGTAAAGGATAGGCGCTATCGGATGGTCCTGCAACTCGTAAAATGGATAATCTATACCGCGTGCGTGCTCGGGTTCATAGGTGCAAACGCCCGAGGAAATCCATGCATCAGAGCCATTCTTTGTATAAGTATATTTCGTGATATAGCTATTACCATTTTCATCCTTAACTTTGATATCTCTCACCCTTAGTCCTCCACCGTATTTCTCTGCAAGACCAAAACGACTATAATTAACAGGAAAGTTACCTGGACTAATAGGCGTCAAATTAAACAAGGTTTTTAAATTCTCGACTGTAGTAATACTATTTCCACTAATCGAAGAAACAGTGACCTGTCTTACTTCATCTCTGGTGCTTAGTACCTGTGGATTAGAAAAATTTGGATATGTACTATTTAATTGGCATTCCTGTATTTGCGCATATACAGGAATAACTGCACCTACCGAAATGCCTGACACATTATTTAAGACTACCTGGTTAGAGGCCGATCCGACGAAGTTAGTGGCCTGCCGTTTTGGGAAATCCAGACCATTGACAGAGCTATAAGTGTCACGCTCATAGTTCACCTTTATTTCGGATCCAAGAGGTGTCGTGATTTTTTTGAGCGACCATTGATGCCCGCTAAATGTAGGCTGATGATCACTTACTGAATTCACACCATTTGGATTGTACATATTCCAATCGTCCCATTTATTCAGATCGTAATTAGGGTTGTCAGATGTAGAATTCAGGTTGCCATAATCAAATACATAACCGGGCATGGTACGTGTATTTTGCGCAGAGAGGATATCGATAGACATAAGCGTAAGCTTACCCTTTCTTAAATTGAGATCAACTGAAGAACCGTCGTCGCTGTTATAAGTGGGCGTCGAACCATTGCTATTATAGTCAAAAGAATTCCACGTTTTGTTACAAAGCGCGTAAGAATAGTTGAAATGGTATTTATTGATCTGATTTTGTTTCAGGAAATTGCTGATAGCTGAGGGTGCCAAATCATAATTATCCAATACGTTGGCATACGTATCACCATTGTGTAGTGAACTTTCTCCCTGCCCCGAGTTGAATAAAGTATTTAAACCCATTCCTCCCGACCCCGAAGAAGCGGTTAAGGTCGTATAATCCTCGTTGGTTAAAATATAAATATCGTCCAGCTTTAATGCACTGGAGCAATCTGTCACCGTGCCATCCCCCGCATCGAGGCCGTCTGAATCATGAAAGCTCTTGCCATCAGATTTATAACTTTTGGCAAATAAGGCAGTATGCGTGCGGGTTGAAATTTTATTGAGGTAATAGGTTTCTCTAACGCCTTTTCTTATCGAGTAGTTGTCTGTGCCGGATAATGCAAATGAATGGTATGGTGCCCTCCACGTGTAGTTGCTGGCAAACTTGCCGTAACTAAATTGAACCCAATAACCCCAGTCTTCATTATCAATAATGCCAATCGTACCCCGGTCAATGAAATCGGAACCGGTAATCCCGGTTAAAAGCCACATGGTAGCATATGGATTCGGATTATAAACCCTGCAATGTGTATTCCCTTTATCAAACCGGCTATATTCGCTTTTGTTGTAAACCGGTATCGTGTAATGATAAGTCAGACCATCTTCTCTGGTTACTGTAAATCCACCTATTCCAGAAGTGGGAAGACCGCTTCTGCTAAAAAAGGCGCCAGACTCCATTAGGCCCTGGGCCTTTGCCGTACCACCGCTTATTTCAGCATTTGAATACCATTGAATATGTTTCCCATGCACCAATACATCCTGATAAAGGCCGTTCCGTAAAGATTCCGTTTTTTGAGACGGGTTGTAATTTGTATGCCCAAATACGTATGCCTTTGGATCATTGATCAGAAGTGAATGTTGCTTTAAAACATACAGAGGAGTGAACGCAAAAGCCGGATTATTAAGATCTCCACCTATTACAGGGTATGTATAGGAGTTAGAGGGGTCGCTCAGGTATTTAAAGGATACCTTTTGGCCACTGGGATATTCAAAACTCGAAAGTGAATAGGAGCTATGATAAGTACCAGAGGCCACCGGGTTACTAAAAGACCCTATATCATGACGGAAAGGCGAAATGCCGCCGCTAACACCGGCGGACTTCACGTTGAATGCATCATAGGCAATTCCTGTAGGATTAACGTTGCTGGCATACGAACCGTCATCGTAGTGCATGTACATGTCCGATGCCGGAATATTGGTCATATTGCCCTCTCCTGACACATAGTAAGTATTGATCTCATCGGAAGCGATAGCCTGGTGTAGGCTGCCATTAAAAACGGATAGGGTGTGGGGGCTGGCTGAATTCACATAGCCCCGCCCCATGTTTCCAAGATAAAGCGAGCCAAATTGCTTATCTGTCGTAGTTTGATCGAAATAATATTTAAATCCGCTTTTCCTGCCTATGAAAAAACCACTTTTATCGGAGGTGTTCTCAAATTTCCAATTACCCTGCCGTTGTGATTGCACAGAGTTTTTTGCAGAACTAATTGTTGCAGCAGTTTGTATCCCCGTATAGGCAAGTTGAATTGCTGTACCAGCCGGACCGCCCCATATCGATATCATATTATTCATATGTGTCGACATGCTTTGAGCCATATCGTCAATCGAATATTTCAGTGAGCCGTTGGCATAGGTTAATCCCGTATTACTAAGTCCAAAGTGCTTCTTTGTTCCCCAACCAAAATGAACATCTCCAAGGTTGACGGTGCCTCCTTTTCCTTTCTCTGAGTCGTAGTACTCCGTGTAAACGAGAAAATTGCGTACATACGCAGAACCGCCGCTATTTGTGACATTGGTCGTAACCGCAGCATCACTGTAATCGTCAGGATACATGGATACGTTTCGGTCCAATACGCCTGGATTCAGAGACCAACCTAACCCCACCCAGGACGACTCTTCATCCAGCTCAATCCCGGCATGGTATGAAAGCGGCATTTGAAAGCCTCCTTCGGGCGATGGTACATTTACCAAAGGGATATTGTAATTAAAATCCCCTGTAATGAGATCGACCATATCAGTTGTGTTAAAATCTTCATAGGCCGCAAAATCGGGCTGAGAAGCATCTCCGGAGAGGCCGTAACTGGCGGTTGGGATAACGGATTGCCCAATAAAAATGGCAAGCAAAAAATAAACTTTGCAGTTGAGAATAAGTGCTTTATTTTTCATAAGATTAAATCGAAATTGAGTTCAGGGGCCTTTAAAATATCCGTTTTGTGAAAGGTAAATAAGATCTGATCAGAGGTTCCGGTTATGAAATTTTTTATCGTGAGGTTATAACGGTTTGCCACTTCGGGCGCATCGTTTTTAAATACCAGGAGAATATTAGTAGAACTGCTCATGCCATATAATCTTGGATAGCTATAATCTACCAATTTGTAGTTGTGATTATGGTCATCCGCTAGCTTAAGGTACTGCTCAAGACCGAAAGATACTCGTCTTTGAAGGTCATTAAAATTAGTTCCAGGAATCTGTTGTGAAAAAAGGTCTTTACCCAACCAAGATACACAGAGGTTAAAATACAGGTATCCTTTTTGGGCCTTTCTAAGGCTATCGATGTGAATACTGCTATCGCGTTTAACCAGGTATTGTGCAGCAATAAGATCGGATGGTTTAAAATAAGCTTTGTAGGTAAATCCTGATACGCTGTCGGCCAGAACGAGTTTGTTCTCAGGATCATTCAGGTAACTTAACAGCTCAGCTTTACCCATTGTTCTTTGACAACAAGCAAGAAGCTGTATAATGAGTGTAGAAAGTATGTATATAACTGGCAAACGCATCAATTCCTGGGCTTAGTTATAATTTTAATGATTTCGTTAGTAATATCAATGGTTTCATCCGCATAAACCAGATTTCCGGTACTGGTTGCGCCAAGCACTACCATATAGCCTTTTTCTTTGGCGTATTTGGAGATGATCTTATTAATCTCTTCGATAGCTTTTTCTGTCACTTCTACTTGTTCTTTTTTAAACTTGTCATCATTGATGGTAGAAAAATGCCTGTAACGGTCTTGCATCATTCGCAGCTCAGTTTCTGCCTCCAAAACCTGAGCTGTGCTCATACTGCCCTTGTTCTTCTCGTATTCTTTGAGTTTGATTTGAAACTCCTGACTGAGTGTATCAGCCTTTGCTTTCAGTTCAAGCTCTTTTGCCTGAAGCTTTCGGGCTGCCTGCTCAATTCCCGGATAAGCACTGATGACCTTCGAGTTATCGATACAGGCTACCTTTGCTTTTTTCGTAAAAAGACAATATGCAAATACACAAAGCGAAATACCAAATATAATATTGAGGAGCTTTTGCGAGTTCATAAAAAGAATTGTATTAATAGTTATATCGTTGTTTTCTGATTTCGATACACTTATATTGTGTATAAAGTAAAAATCGGCTTTTCATCTATATGCTCAAAGGTTGTTTAAAAGTCTTTGGGAATCCGTTATGAAAAAGTAAAGTTGTTTATAGGCTCTAATCGAACGGGGAGTTTGAGGGCAATCAAAGTAACAGATTCTAATCAACATAAACAATACTCATTAATAGTGATTTTCTACCTGAAGCGGAGAGAGAATTAGTAGTTTTCATAGGTCCAAATGTTTAACAAATAAAAGTGCTAACTAATTGGTTAGCACTTTTATTTGTTAAAAATCGTCTATTTGATTTAATGAACGACCAGGTGAAAGAAGATAAATTCGAGCTGCAAAAGAGCTTTGGGAATCATTTGGTTCGACTTAGAGAATCGAAGGGATTAACAGCAGCCAAACTTGCAAGACGCTGTTATATTAAACGTTCCAGCATCGCTAGGCTTGAATCCGATAGGACTAACCCATCTTTATTTGTTTTAAAAAAACTAAGCATCGGTTTCGAAATGAATATAGAAGGAATATTTAAAGGGATTCAAATAATTTAAACAAGATCATTTTAAGCAGGCCCTAGCTACTTAGGGTCATTTCTAATTGTTTCGCGGTAGAATTTATACAAAGCATCTATTGTGAAAAATTTAACAACAAGGAATTACAGGGTTTTATAAGTTCAATGGTCTGAAGTAGTTTAGGTTTGATCTGACGGTATGGTTTAACTTTAAAGTTGCAGAACCAAAAAAGTAAAACCCTAAACTGTCAGACAATGAGAACAGAAACAAAGTTAATCAAAACAAAGCTAGATTATTAAACTTAGCAGAACAATTAGGAAACGTATAACAAGCCTGTAAAGTAATGGACTACAGCCGTGATAGTTTTTACAGGATCAAAGAGATGTATGATTCTGGTGGAGAAATGGCTCTAGAGGAAGTAAGTCGAAAAAACCATGCATTGGGTCAGCTTTGAGTATCGAACGAACTCAAGAAGAAAGGAGTCTTCGTATCGACTTGTGGGGATACGTTGTGCCTGACAAAGACATGATCTTGAAACTTTCGCCAAGCGCCTCAAAGCGCTTAAAGTGAAAGTTGCTCAGGAAGGGATAGTTCTTACGGAAGCTCAACTCGTAGCTCTTGAACGTAGGAAGGAAAAAAGAGAAGCGGTAGGTGAGATAGAAACCGAAGATACAGGATATCTGGGATCGTAGGACACTTATTACGTCGGAAACACATCAAGGGCTTAGGAAGGATCTATCAGCAGACACTTATATATGCTTATAGCAAAGTAGTTTTGTTAAGCTCTACAATCGCAAAAATGCCATTACAGAGGCAGATATGCTCAACGACAAGGTTCTTCCTTTCTTTGAGGAACATCAGATCCCATTGCTTCGTATTCTTACGGACAAAGGCACCGAATACTGCGGCAAACGCAAGCATCATGAGTTTGAACTGTATCTTTCATTGGAAAGTATTGATCACTCTAAAATCAAAGCCAGAAGTCCACAACCAAATGTAATCTGCGAACGTTTCCACAGAACAATCCAAGAGGAATTTTACGCAATCGCCTTCAGAAAGAAAATCTACAACTCTCTTGAAGAAATGCAAAAGGACCTTGATGAATGGATGATCTATTACAATCAGGAACGAACTCATTCAAGAAAATACTGCTTCGGAAAAACTCCATCACAAACTTTCCTGGATTCCTTATCTTTGGCTAAAGAAAAAATGTTAAACGAAAATTTAATCGCAAGCTAAAAATTAAGCCTTTTGTCAGATCAAGTCACGACTATTGCAGTGAGTACGGGATTATGCATTAATAATTTGTTTTCACTAGGCGTCTAGTTTTTTTTGAGGTACTCCGCCTTCAGATGTCCAGACGCTAAAACTTAATTCATTTTTGTCCAGTATTCTGGGTAAGTGTGTTGAGAACGTTTGAATTCCTTTTTCGATCGAATAAATCCAAGCAACCATATTCAAATATTCTTCATCACAATAACCGTAATCACAAAATCCATTCCCGGATCTTTGCAGCACGCTATTTATGAATGGTTCAACTCTATTGAAGCGAAAATCATACAAGTCAATGATATTGACTAACGGGAAACGAACTAGTAATTCTTGGCATTTATCATTGAAGTCAAACGCATAGCCTAAACTCTTCAGCATCGGAATTGTTTTCGCTTCAAAATTATCTTCTGCATAATCGTCTTCCAATATTTGAAATTGCTCTTGCACCTCTCCCAATGGACCACGAAGCCACAACGTTTGTCCTTCAGTATTTACAAGTACCCAAGAAAACAGGGGATTGCCTTGTTCATCCAATTTGTAACCAAATGCATCCATTTCTAGAAATTATTTCGAATTAAGTCCTGTAACTAAAAATTTGATTGTGGGTTTAAAATAAACAAACTTAGTGAATAACCTCTAAATTCACTCACAATCAATTGTATCCTAATCTTTATTCCCTACCTCCAATCCCAAAATTTTTCTTGAAAACGAATCTTCATTTCTTTTTTTGTATTTTTGACGCAGAATTCTGAAGCCAGGAACTCGTGGTGATTCGGAATCTCATGTTCAAATGACCGGAAACCGTGTAATTATTTTTCGATAAGATGTGTGAAGCACCGACTGTATCGGTGGTGCTGTGTATTGTCTAATCTAAACTAAATTACTATGTCTGTGTCAAGAAAATACGGGAGAACATACCATTATCCGTTTTCTCCCGGCACCAGCAGCGACGATCGAATTAACAAAGCATACTGGGACGACATCCGTCAACTCAGTGCCGTTATTCATACCGAAAAGCTGGATGGTGAAAACAACTGCCTGAGCAAATACGGCGTATTTGCCAGGTCGCATGCAACGCCCACGGTGTCGCCCTGGACGGCCTTTTTGCGTGAGCGCTGGAGTTTGATCAAGCGCGATCTCGGCAATTACGAAATATTCGGCGAAAACCTGTACGCTATTCATTCCATCGAATACCGTCGTTTGGAAAGCCATTATTTTGTGTTTGGCGTTCGCGAAGAAGACCGTTGGTTGTCGTGGGAAGAAACCGCGTTCATTGCAGCTGCTTTTGATCTTCCGGTAGTGCCTGTATTACAGGAATGCACTGTTTTTGCAGATAAGCCGGCTTTTGAGTCGAATGTGCTGGAACTCGTGAAAGGACCCGGTACCTTTGGTACCGTCAATCCGCAAAACGGCGAACCCTGTACCATGGAGGGCGTTGTAACAAGAAATAAATATGAATACGGAGTGGACGCATTCCAGCAAAACGTGTTTAAATATGTTCGGAAAGGACATGTGAAAACGGACGAACACTGGACGAGAAACTGGAAGCGCGCTCCTCTTAAATTTGAAAGTTATGTGGACGATAAGTAAAACAAAAACCTGGGATGATCTGCAAAAATTTCCTTGGGTACGCGCTATGCAGGGTGTGCCACAAAGCCCAGTGCACCATGCCGAGGGAGACGTGGCGGTTCATACCCGGATGGTGCTTGCCGCATTGGAAAAGCTGCCCGGATACCAGGACTTGCCGCAGCAGGCGCGCGAAATACTGTGGGCTTCGGCTTTGATGCACGACATCGAAAAATGCTCGACCACCCGCGAAGATGAATCCGGCCATATCGTGTCGCCTGGTCATGCGAAAAAAGGCGCCCAAACGGTCCGCCAGATCCTGTACCGCGATGTTGAAACGCCCTTTGAGATACGCGAGACCATTGTGGGGCTCGTGAGGTATCACGGCCTGCCCCTGTGGGTGTTTGAAAAGCCAAACCCTGTGCAGGCATTGCTAAAAGCCAGCCTCGACGTCGATACTAAGCTATTGGTGATGTTGGCTAAAGCTGATGTTCTTGGCAGAATATGTGCCGACCAAAGCGAATTGCTTTACCGGATCGACATGTTCAGGGAGCTTTGCATCGAGCAGGGGTGCTGGGGTAAAGCCTACCAGTTCCCGGGCGAATTGAGTCGGTTTTCGTTTTTCAGGAAAGAGGAACAAAGCCCAGCGTATTTGCCTTTCGATAGCCGTCGGGGCGAAGTTATCCTTATGTCTGGCGTCGCCGGAAGCGGAAAAGACCATTACGTCCGCACGCATTTGCCAGATTATGCGGTTGTTTCGCTCGATCACCTGCGACGGAAACTGAAAGTCAGGCATGATGATGCAAAAGGCAACGGGCGGATCATCCAGGAAGCAAAAGAGCAGGCAAGGGAATACCTGAGGCAAGGAAGACCATTTGTTTGGAATGCGACGAATATCACCGCGCAAATGCGTAGCCAGTTGATAGACTTGTTTGCGGTATATGATCCGGTCATCCGGATTGTTTACATAGAAGTGCCTTACAAGGTTCTTGTTCATCAGAATAGAAACCGCGAATTCCCGATCCCGGCAATGGCTATCGAAAAGATGATCGATAAATTAGAAGTGCCAGGCGCCTGGGAAGCTCACCGCGTGGAATATGTGGTGTCGTCCTGATTGGCGTACAACCTGCAGGTTTGCTGGCTTCTGCTCGTCGTAAAGCCCTTAGTGCATTTTAATTCGGATTCGAAAGCCTCTCAGTCATGAGAGGCTTTTTTGCTGGCACAAGCCTTCGCTTCTAACTAAATTGGTGAGTAGAACCTATACCAGATTGAAACAAAAATAGAACCGATGCTTCGTTGAGCACGGATATTGTTCACGGTCCAGCGTTTATTTATTTTTTTGACGCGAATTTAAATTGTACCGGCAGAAGTCCATTTGGCATATTACCTTACGGCACCAAAGCATTATAAACGCTACCCCAAAGTAACCGGCCGTCTGTATCGTATAATGCTACAACAACACATTTAGTATAAAAAGACTTTGTAAAGTATTGTTTGCAAACAGGTGATGTCGACTATAACCTGCTGTGAACAGGGCGGATACGAAAAGCCTGCATTACGCTACGAGTAGTAAATCTTAAACTAAAACTATACATGAAAAAGTCAAATTCGCTTTTCGAAAAACTGGCTATGTACGAAGTAATGGATCAACAACGGATCTTCGGCGGAGCTACAGCTGGTCAATGTTCAACATTTGGTGGAAACGATCTTCCTGATTCGTCAGACAATCCTGCACAATCAGGCTTCAGGGCCGATGTTAGCCAATCGACCCTGCGCGACGACAGCTGCGACAACCCTATCAAATACTAAGCGCATCTATCAACCAAAACCACCCTTCGCGTTTTAAATGCGAAGGGTGGTTTTAAAGAAATGAAGTATGGTATTAATTATTAGTTCCGAAGACGATTTTTCAACCAACGAGGTTATCGACTGGCTGCTGTATCGCGGTGTGCCGTTTGTGCGGATCAATGACGAAGACCGCATCACGATTACCCGCATCGGCTTGGGCAATCATGCAGAACCAGTGGTGTATTTCGAATTGCGTGGCACCATCTACAATACGCAGCAAATAAGCTATACGTGGTACCGGCGTGGCTGGCTTTACCATAGCGATGCCCTGATGGAGCTTTTGCTAAAAGATGCGCCCATGTTTAAGGACAAACTACGGAACCAGTTAGGGCACGAGTTAAGGGTTTTAACCGATTTTTTAACGGCCCGGCTCAATATCCGTTCGATCAACAGACCAACCGATATTTTCCTGAACAAACTCGAAGAATTGTCTGTGGCCAGGCGATGCGGACTGAATGTGCCCGATACCCTGATCACTACCAGTAAAATGGAGCTGGAAGCATTTCTGGAAAAATACCCGAACCTGATCACGAAGAACGCCACGCCCGGCGTGTTTGTGGACGATGATGAAACTATGCTGAATACGACTACAAAGGGCATCACACGGGCAAGCCTGCCGGAATTCCCCGACCAGTTTTTTCCTACACTGTTTCAGCATGAGATCGAAAAGAAGTTTGAACTGCGGATCTTTTATGTGGAAGGCGAGTTCTACGCGTCGGCCATATTTTCGCAGCAGGACGAGCAAACCAGGCTCGATTTCAGGAATTACAATTTCGACCGGCCAAACCGCACGCCGCCTTATGCGTTGCCGGAGGCGCAACAGGCCAAGCTGTTGCACACCATGCAAAAGTTGAATCTGAACTCCGGCTCGATCGACTGCATCATCGATAAAAACAATCAGCTGTACTTTTTGGAAGTAAATCCCGTAGGCCAGTATGGTCAGGTATCGATCCCTTGCAATTACCATCTGGACGAAAAAATAGCTCACTTGTTAAGTCGGTAAATATGAAAACGAAACCATTTTATCCTCACAAAGGATTACCCTATTATCTCAGAGACGCCTATACAACTGCATTGCGGCCGCGTGGATCTTCCGCAACTTCAGCGAACCATCAAAGCAGGTCCTATCTCTTAAGTCCCAACCATAAACCTATTGTTATTCTGTATGCAACATCTCAAGCTACATGAGGAGGTGCGTTTGGTAAATGGCTATCTGAGAGCCGTTGCCTACGACTTGCCGCGAAGTACATTTACATTTTTGCCGAAAGACCTGGTGGCATTTTTACTGGAAAACGACCGTGCCCCGGTGGAGTTGTTCGAGAGCAATCCCGTGTTTGTGCAACACGCCACTTTGCTTAACGATAATGAGATCTTCTTTACCGAAGACGCCGAGCTGATCGCTCATTTTCCTCCGCTCAGTCTTGAATGGAAGTCGCCCTTTGTGGTGAATAGCGTCGTGATCGATATCGCCGGCTTCGATGAAACGCTGATACAGAAGCAAGCCTGGCTGTTCAAAACGCTCAACGTGAAACACGTGCATTACAACATGCTGCAGCTTCCGTCGATTGACGACACAGAGCGGTTTTTGTCTTTGTTAGAAGATACGCCACTGCAAAGCGTGATCATACTGGTGAAAGATCCGGGCGAAGGCCTTGCCTCATTTTGCGATCAATGTGCAGGACAGGAGCGGATCACCATGCTTTTGCTGCCACACGATGTGGAAGGACCGCTGAGCGTGCGCGCTGAAACCGCAGCTAAACTAATGTACTACCATCCTGAAAAACAGCCCAGGCGACTCATTTCCAACTTTACCATCAACATGAAAGTGTTTACCGAGGCCCAGCAGCACAACGTCTATTTTAATAAGAAGTTGTACATCGATGCCGAAGGTAACCTGAGGAATACACCCGAAACGCCGGAAATCATAGGCCATCTTTTAACCATACCAAACAAAGACGAACTGATGTCCCTGCTCAGCAGCGAGGCGTTTACCAGGTATGGCCGTGTGCCGAAAGATAAGTGTGAAGTATGCAACCATTGCGAGTTCAGGTACATGTGCATCGACGATCGTGTGCCTCTGCAACGCCCGGAAGGGCATTATTATTTTGAGACGGCATGCGGATACAATCCCTTTATTGCCAAATGGGAAGGAGAAGACGGCTTTTTGCCTGTCAGCGATTGCGGTCTCACCATTAACGGATTAGATGAGCCGATAGTTGAGGAAGAAAAATACGAAGCTATTGTCAAAGATTTGTGGGATTGAAAAAATTTAAGCATTACCGCCAGATAGATTCCATGGATTGCGGCCTGGCCTGCATCCGGATGATCGCGGCCTACCACGGCCTGAAAATTTCGATCCGTGAGTTGCGGATGCAGGAAGAAATATCCCGGCAAGGCGCTACCTTGAAACAAATTTCGGCTTTAGCCGAAAAAGCAGGCTTCAATACCTTTGCTGCTAAATTACCACTTCAGGCGCTGATCGAAAATGCCCAGCCGCCTTACATGGCCCACTGGAACCAAAATCATTTTGTGGTTGTACATCAAATTGAGAAAACCAAAAACGGCGAGTATAAATTCCATGTGGCCGATCCGGCTTTTGGCGAGCTAACTTATTCCGAGGAGGAATTTTTAAGCTCCTGGATCTGCGACAACGAAGACCAGGGCGTGGTCTTGCTGATGGAGCCAACGGAGAACATGGCACTTGGAAAAACCGAAAAAGAGCCCGTGTTCAAAAACATATCTTTTCTATTCGATTACCTGCGCAAACAGAAGAAGCTCGTGCTTAAACTCATCGCCGGTATTTTGATTGGCAGCCTGCTACAACTGCTGTTTCCTTTTCTGACACAAAGCATCATTGATACCGGAATCAAAAACCAGGACCTGCATTTTATTTACCTGGTATTATTGGGGCAGTTGCTCGTGTTTGCCGGTAAAACAACCGTTGATGTGGTGAGAGGCCGCGTCATGTTGCACCTGAGCACGCGGTTGAACGTTTCCCTCGTTTCCGATTTTTTCCTGAAGCTAATGAAGCTGCCGATTTCTTATTTCGACTCCAAAATGACGGGCGAACTGATGCAGCGTATCATTGATCATAACAGGATCGAAAACTTTTTGACCGGTAGTTCCATCAATGTTATTTTCAGTGTGTTTAATCTCCTTGTGTTTAGCTGTGTGCTTGCGGTGTACAACCTATCCGTGTTTTTCGTTTTTCTTTTGGGCAGTGTAGCCTATGCGGCTTGGGCCTTATGGTTTTTAAAATATAGGGCCGCAGTAGATTTCAAACTGTTTCAGCAACATAGCGAAAGCCAGGGGAAAGTCATTGAAATGATCAACGGCATGCAGGAAATTAAACTGCACAACGCCGAGGAGCAAAAGCGCACGCATTGGGAAACACTGCAAATGAAACTTTTGAAGGTCAATGTCGAGTCGTTAAGCATTTTGCAATGGCAAAGCTCGGGCGCCGCCGTTATCAATGAATTGAAGAACATCATCATCACGGTGCTTAGTGCAACGTTTGTCATCGAAGGGAAGTTATCGCTGGGCATGATGTTGGCCATAAGCTACATCATCGGGCAACTGAATGTGCCCCTGACAGACTTTATCACCTTTATCCAGCAATGGCAGGATGCCCGGCTGAGCCTTGAGCGCCTGGCCGAGATTCATAATCTGAAAAATGAGGAAACAGATGATTCCAGGGCCACATTGTCATACACAGAACCCTTGCCCATTCACGTCGAAAACGTAAGTTATCATTATCCGGGAATGAACGATCAGCCAGCCATCAGTGAGTTGAACATAACCATTATGCCGAATACCATAACCGCGATTGTCGGAAGCAGTGGCAGTGGAAAAACAACCCTGATGAAACTGTTGCTTAAATTCTATAGTCCGCAAGGCGGAGAGGTGCTGTTGGGAAGCCAAAGCCTGAAAGATGTGTCGGCCAAAAGCTGGCGCGAAAAATGCGGCGTGGTGATGCAGGAAGGCTATATTTTCTCGGATACCATCGCCAACAACATTGCTATTGGTCACGATGAGATCGACCCGCTGAGACTTAGAAAAGCCCTGATGGTGGCAAATATTCTCGACTATGTGGAGAGTCTGCCTATGGGACACCGCACCAAGATTGGCATGGACGGGCAGGGGCTAAGTACCGGGCAAAAGCAACGAATCCTTATTGCGCGTGCCGTGTATAAAAATCCGGACTATTTGTTTTTTGACGAGGCCACAAGTGCACTCGACACGAACAACGAAAAGATCATCATGAATAACCTCCATGCATTTTTTTGTGGCCGCACGGTTGTGATCGCAGCGCACCGCCTGAGCACGGTTAAAAACGCGGACCAGATCATTGTGCTTGAACATGGCCGCGTAATCGAGTGCGGCAAGCACCATGAGCTGGTGTCTGTGCGGGGAAAATATTACGACCTCGTAAAGAACCAGCTGGAGCTAGAAATGCATTCCTGAGATAATCCCTGGACCTTATTGTGGACCAAATTCCACCATCCATTCAATGCCGTATTTATCCCTGAACATGCCAAAGCAGGAATCTGCCTGGCTGTCGTCCATGGGCACTTCCACTTGTCCGCCTGCTGAAAGCCCGTTGAATAGCTTGAGGGCTTCTTCCCGGCTGTCTGCGCTGATCGAAATTTTGCTTCGGTTTTCGTTTTCATTGGTTTTACCCATGATTTCAGGAACGTCATTTCCCATCAGCTTATTTTTTCCGATAGGCAATGCAATGTGCATGATTTTATCGGCTTCGTTTTCTGATAGCGGGATTTGCAGATCGGGTAAATCTTTGAAGCGGATGATTTTAGAAAATGCGCCGCCAAAAACGGATTGGTAAAACGTAAATGCTTCTTCGGCATTGCCGTTGAAATTGATGTGAGGGTTGATCTGGGCCATGTGTGATGTCGTTAATAAAGAGGAATGCCTGGTGAGTGCGAAAGGCAGGCGGTCTCTCGTTGTGTCTAAAAGCAGCTGTCGTTCTGCTTTGGTTTCAAGCGAAGGTAATGAAACAACGGAATTTCCCAAGTCTTTTAGCTGCATTTCTTTGTAGGGGTGCAGCATGCCACGAATAAGCGTCGCCTGCCTGTGGATAACCTGTTAGCCATAAGAATAAAAAAATCGCTTAAATCCGGCTGGATTGGCTAGTTTTACAGGTGGTTTGATAAACAAAACGCTCCCCTTATCCAATCCATTTTGATGTATGACGAAAACAAACTTAAAAACGGCTTTTATTCTGGTGGCTTTATTGGCGAGCCTGGCATCATGCAAAGTCGGCCGCTTTGTGGTGTATAATTTTGCGGATATCAAAGATTATAAGATATTCCCATCCCGTCAAGTGACGAGTCGCGACTCGAAATTCTTGTTTCCTAAGGCCCCAAAAGGCATATATCCCGATTCGCTGAAGCTCGGTAATCAGGTCGTTAGTTTTGATAAGATGCTCGAGGACAATAACACGGTAGCCTTCCTGATCATTAAAAACGACAGCTTGCAGTACGAAAAGTATTTCAAAGGATACAACCAGGAAAGCATCATTCCTTCGTTCTCCATGGCTAAATCGGTAACGTCTATTCTCATCGGCTGTGCCATCGACGACGGCCTTATCCAATCTGTAAATGAGCCGGTAACCAATTACATTCCCGAATTGAAGAAGCATGGCTTTGATAAAGTCACGATCCGGCATTTGCTGCAAATGACATCGGCGCTGAAATTCAGCGAGAGCTACATCAACCCCTTTGGCCAGGCTGCTTCGTTCTATTATGGCCGCAACCTGAAACGCGAAATGCGTAAACTGAAACTCAAGGGTACACCCGGCACGGAAACCGATTACGTTAGCGGCAATACCCAACTGTTAGGTTTTGTGTTGGAGCGCGCACTTAAAGGCAAGACCATTACTCATTATTTCCAGGAAAAGCTGTGGACGCCTCTCGAAATGGAATACGATGCTTCCTGGAGCCTCGACAAAAAGGATGGAATGGAAAAAACATTTTGCTGCATCAATGCCCGCGCCCGGGATTTTGCAAAGATAGGACGTTTGTACCTTAACAAAGGTAACTGGAATGGAAAACAGATCGTATCACGCCAATGGGTGGAAGAGTCAACGAAGGTTGACACCAAGGACGGTAGCATCAACGGATACCAATACCAATGGTGGCTGCCATCTACCAACGGCGATTTTATGGCGGAAGGTATTTTAGGACAGTATATTTATGTGAACCCGAACACCAATGTTGTGATCGTACGAATGGGCAAGAACAACGGCAAGGTTAACTGGTCCAATTTTTTTATGCTGTTATCGGACTACACCGGCAAAAAGCAATAGCCTCAGCAGCTTGTTTTACCTGGCTTCCTTTTCATGCTGCCATAAAAAAAGACTTCCGTGAGGAAGTCTTTTTAGGGTTTACTGGCTTTGGTTGCTCAATGATGATGAACACCGGTGTTAGCTAAAGTGCTCGATCTGTTGTTTGAGATGCTCGGCCGGCACCACACCCGACTGTTTCCATTTGATTTGTCCGTCTTTGAACAGGATCAGCGTGGGTACGCTCATCACGCGATACGCGCTGGCCGCCTGCGGGTTTTTGTCAACATCTACTTTAATGATGGTGGCTTTGTCGCCAACCATATTTTTGAGATCGTTTAAAATAGGCGCCATCATTTTGCATGGCCCGCACCATTCGGCCGAGAAATCCACCAGTACAGGTTTCTCGCTTTTAATTAATTCTGCAAATTCCATGATATTATCATTATTATCTTGAGTATTGGCGCAGGCTTACCCAGCTGCCGCCATTATAAACCTGGGAAAAGCCTTGTGATTTTAAAATTCCTCGGGCGGCAGCACTACGCATACCCGATGCGCAGCAGGTAATCACTGCCTGGTTTTTGTCTTTGAGTTTGCCCGACTGGCCCGAAAGCTGATCGAGTGGGATGTTGAGAGAGCCTTTGATATGCCCGCCGGCATACTCCGATTTTGTTCTCACATCCAGAATGGTGGCGCCGTTTCTTACCAATTCGGCGAAATCTGTCTTCGGACCAAGGCCGAATAGTTTTTTGATAGTCTGTAGCATGATATTTTTTCTAGCTGTAAAAATTAACGTCCATCCATGAGCCTCCGTTTTCACAGGCAATGCCTTGTTGGCTCAGCCAGGCTGCTGCCTGCCCGCTGCGGTTGCCCGATGCACAGCATAGCACGATGTTTTCCATTTGTTTGAATTCTTCAACGCGCTCAGGTATCTCCTGGAGCGGAATGTTGATGCTTCCGCTCACGTGTCCGCCCATAAATTCGCCGTGGCTTCTTACGTCCACAATGGTCGCATTACCCGATTTGATCAGTTCTTCCATGTTTTTCATGATCTGTGTTTTTTGGTGTTGATGTTGTTTTTTTATCTTCTTTTTTGAAAAGGCCTGCCACCAGCCATCCCATGGCTGCCCCGTACAACGTACTGTTAACAGGATTGGAGGTGATGGCACAGGTGCCTGAGGCACAGCCCACAAATTTCCAGTAAGTCAGCCCGATCACCGCACCGGCAAAGGCGCCGATTAACTCGAGCTTATAACGAAGGATCTTGGTTTTCATGCAGCAAAAGTAAAGCAAAGGCTCCTGGCCCTTCGTAACATTTGTTGGATAAGCTCTTTTTTTTCGGAATCGCCGGCATGCACCATGTCGGATCTCGGGCTTCACTTCATGGTCAGCACCTCAATGCTGTTTCGGCCCAATTTCACCAGTTGCTTTTGTTCCATCACGCGCAAAAGCCTGCTGATGGCCTCGCGGTGCGCATGCAGCTCATCGGCAATTTGCTGGTGGGTAATATCAAGAATACGCGTATTCAGGGCTTTCGATCGTTCTTCGAGGTAATGAAGCAATTGCCTGTCCATGTTTTGGAATGCAATAAGGTCGATCACCTGCATCAGTTCTGCAAAGCGGTTAGCGTAGTTGTTGCTGATGTAGGCTTTCCACTCGGGATACATAAACCATGTCTCCGATTCTTTAGCCGGGAGTTGCAACACGTCGCTGTCGGTTTCGGCTACGGCACGGATCATGCTTCGGCGGCCAGCCTGGCAACAGGTAAGCGACGTGGCGCAGGTTTGCCCCGGATATAAGTGGTATAAAAACACTTCTTTGCCCGCTTCGTCTTGCCTCAAAACACGGATGCTTCCCCTGAGAATGATCGGAATAAACACGATCTCGTCGCCCGGCCGCATCAGTGTTTCATCTTTGTTGATATGCTTCGTGCGCGACAGACGCTCAATTTCGGCCAACAGGGCCGGGTCCGAAAAAAATGGTAACGCATTCATGTTATTATCGACTCCTTACAAATCTACATAATTTTTGGCCTGTGCCATTTGCTGGATCTTTTTTGGAATGTAGTGTAACAATCGTTACAGAGAAATAGCTTCCGGTTTTGCAATTTTGAGGACCTTTACCAATTAATGATCTATACAATGAAAAACAGAATCTTAACCGGCTGGACCTGGATGCGGGCACTTTATTTAATTATCGGTGTTGTGATGGTTGTACAGTCAATCATCGACCGGCAATGGCTTTTTGTATTGTTTGGCGCCTATGTGGCCTCAATGGGCATATTCGCATTCGGTTGTGCCTCGGGAAGCTGTTTCGGCGGTCATTGCGAAGTCGGCGACGAGCGCAAATCCTAAAACAAAAATGGTATCTTTAATCAAAAAAACAGTGTTATGAAGTATTTCTTTGCCTTTCTTTGGATGTCACTCACCGTATTTTCGTCATGCACCTTCGCACAACAAAATCAGATGAACGCCGGGGAATTTGAAAAAGCCATTTCTAAAAATGGGATTCAGTTATTGGATGTACGCACGCCGCGCGAATACTCGGAAGGGCACATCAGCCATGCCATGTTGGCCGACTGGACCAACCAGCCGGAATTCAAAGAACGTGTGGCCGCGCTCGACAAATCAAAGCCTGTGTACACCTACTGCCTGAGTGGCGGTCGCAGCGCAGCCGCGCAAGCCTGGTTACTGTCCAATGGCTTCAAGGAAGTGTACAACCTGCAAGGCGGGATCAATTCATGGAAGCAAAACGGCAAAAAAACCGAAGGAGCGGCTGCCGGCCCGCAGCTTGGTATGGCCGATTATCAAAAAATGATCCCGGTAGAAAAAACGACGCTGGTGGATGTGAGTGCTGTTTGGTGCCCGCCATGCCGGAAAATGGAACCGATTGTCGATTCGCTTGCAAAGTCTCCAAAACGCAGTTTTGAAGTGGTGAAGATCGACGGCGGCAAAAATTCAGTCCTGGCCGGCGAACTCAAGGTAAGTGCCTTTCCGACCTTTATCGTTTACAAGAACGGGAAAGAAGTTTGGCGTCATGAGGGACTTATTTCTTACGAGGAACTGCTGTCGCAGCTTAAGAAGTAAGTTTCGGAGCTTAAAAGCCGCTTAGTAATTTGATCTCATTGCGGTAAAGTACCAGTTTTTTGTCGTTTTCCAGTTGTTTCAGCAGGCGCGAGATCACCACGCGGCTGGTACCCATTTCTTCCGCAATCTGGTTGTGCGACAATTGAATTGCCGATTTTCCGGAAAGTGCCGCTTTATTTTTGAGGTATTTCACAAGGCGTTCGTCGAGTTTATGAAAGGCAATGCTTTCCAGCGATTTCAGCAATTCGTTGAAGCGGTGCGAGAAACTATTGAACACATAACTTTTCCAGCTAGGGTATTTCACCAGCCACTCATCGAGTTTGGAATGCGGAATGCGCAGGATCTCGGCATTGTCTTCGGCCACAGCTTTAATTTCGCTTTTCTTGGCTTCCATGCAGCAGGCATAAGCCATGGCGCAACTTTCGTTATTGCTCAGGTAATAGAGTAGTATCTCGCGGTCTTCTTCGTCGCGCCGCATCACGCGGATGGTGCCGCTAATCACCAATGGCATAAACGTCACCTTCTTGCCGTAGTCCATCAGCACGTCGTTCTCTTTGACATGCATCAGTTCGGCATGCTCCAAGATTTCATCTACCAATCCTTTTTCAAATATCTCGTTTAATTTTCTGCGAATAGCTTCCATATAGTAATGCTTTATAAAAAATGCCTGCTGTAAAATGACTTGTTTAGACTTTATAACACTAACACAGCAACCTCCAAACTGTTGAGTGTTTTTATATATTGCCTTGTCATCATTGAATGCAAGAAACTAGTGCGGTAATTTATCCCTGAAATACCCATACACCCAGGTTCCGGCAATGGCACTCAGCAAGGTAACGGCAATAGCTGTGGCGCCTGTACCGATCTGCGCAAACAGCGGACCCGGGCAGGCGCCTGTTATAGCCCAACCAAGGCCAAACAGCAAGCCGCCAATCACCTGTCCTTTATTGAATTCTTTTGGATGGAATTCGACTTCCTCGCCATAGATCGTTTTGATATTGAATTTTTTAATGATAAAAATACTGAGCATTCCAACAGCAATGGCAGAGCCAATAACGCCATACATGTGAAAAGATTGAAGCCTGAACATTTCCTGTATCCTGAACCAGGAAATGATCTCGGCTTTCACGAAGATAATGCCGAACAAAACACCCACGGCCAGGTACTTGAAGTTGTACCACCACGGATGGCTAAGGTGAGATTCGTTGACACACACGGCATCCAGCGCACGCTGCTGGTATTCTTGCGGTTCCTCGCTTACAGGCTTGTTAACAGACATCGATCTAAAGTTTTAATAAAATTGGTAAAATCAGGTTGGCCATTAAAAAACCGCCGGCCATGAAGCAGCAGGTCGCAATAACCGAAGCCCATTGCAAATTGGAAATGCCGGAAATGGCATGCCCGGAGGTGCAGCCGCCGGCATAACGTGTGCCGAACCCTACCAAGAAGCCGCCACATACCATCAGCAACTGGCCTTTGAGGCTAAAGAGCGTATGCCAGTTGAATAGTTGAACAGGTACCAATCCCGAATAATCGTTGATGCCATAGGACGCCAACTCTGCCTGAAGCTCCGGGCTTACGGTTACAAGGCCTTCATTCGGCATCAGGAAGGCGGTTAGAAATCCACCCAGCATAATGCCGCCAACAAAAAATAAATTCCAGCTTTCTTTTTTCCAGTCGTATTTGAAAAATGACAGATTCGAAGGGAAACATGCCGCACACACGTGGCGGAGCGACGAGCTGATGCCGAAAGTTTTATTGCCGATAAGTAGCAGGGCCGGAACAATGAGGCCAATGAGAGGCCCGGCTACATACCAGGGCCAGGGCTGAGAGATCCAATTCATATTGCGTTAGTGGTTGATAGCGTTTTGGTTTTTGGCTCACAAAAATAAAATCAATCGCGGGTGGCATTTGTGACATTTGTTACACAAGCATTTTCAGATGCTATGAGAATGAGTGTCTTGGTAACGCTTGTTCCCGAAGCCTTCGTTGTTGCGCATTAAATTTACCGAAAAAAACACCGACTTATGAAAATTGACGGAAAATACGCGGCATCCAATTTTGTGGTACAACAAGGGCTAAGCCTCGATACCGACAAGCGATGCTACACAAAATCCAAAAAGCTCTTCGGATTCCTCAATATCGGCGAAGGCTGTAAGCCACTTCCCAAAACAGATTATATTTTATTGTTCAGGACATTGTACGCCAAATGTGAGGCTTGCAGTCCGGAAGATTTCGCGAATTCATCTACCATACAGGTGTCGCTGGTGCATCACAAAAACCGTAAGATCATCGTTCACGAATGCAAAAGCATGGAGGAAAGCCTTGAGAAAGCCAGGCAATTGGCACAGGCCCTCGGTTTAAAGATCCGCGACAGGGCTACCGACCGCACCAAGTCAGCCTGGTTAGACTAGTTGTCAGCTTTCGTGGGGCATGTATGCCATGTGGTATCAATAGAAGCCGTCGCGGTTCCAGGCGCCATCGTTCAGGTACCTGCGAAGTCCCACCAGGTAATAAATGAGTATGGCACCAAATAGGATAACGAGGTGGAAGTAGTACGCCAGCCGGAGCAAGCTCCAATAGGGCGCTGCCGTTTCGCGCGTGATAAAGGCAGTGGGTGTGATCAGCATCACCAGAAAGGCTGCCACAAGTGTTGTTAGCAGTACGCTGCTGATGGAACGGAAAGGATAGCCCAGCACCAGTCGCGACAAAGGATAAGGTTTTCCCCAACTGGCTATCAGGAAAAATTTGTTTTCGCCGACAGCAGCAAACACCAGGTGTTCGCCTTCCGCAAACGGTGCGCGAAAGTTTCCCTGATCCGTGAGGATAAACAGCTCCGGTGCCTCGTCCAACTCTATTTCGAGTGCCGTACATTTAAGATGTACCGGATAGGGTAGGGCATTCCGGTAACTTTTAGCTGGTAAAAAACGCAGGTTGTAGTGAATAGCCACCCGCCGGATCTCTGCCAGCGAGTACAGGCTGTTTTCATCCCAATTTTTGCGTTCCAACAACGATACAGCAGGCCGTTCCTCCGCTTTTTTGTTCTCAGCACGTTCTTTTCGTGGGTGTATGCCAGCGGCCAGATCACGTGCTTCGCGTAGCAAGGCTTGCTGCTGACGCTCCGATTCGGTTTGCCGTTCTTTGGCTAATGCCTCCGCTAAATTCATCCTAATTCACTTTGTGTTCGTTACTGTCTATTTCGCCCGGAGCCAGGGGTTCGGTTTGCAAAACAAAATCCTCGTCTCGTCCCGGTTTGCTGTAGTCGTAAGCCCAGCGGTGCACCACCGGTAACGGGCCAGGCCAGTTCCCGTGCAGGTGTGTAACCGGTGTAGTCCATTCGAGGGTGTTTCCCTTCCAAGGATTTTGCCCGGCTTTTTCGCCACGGAAAATGCTGTAAATAAAGTTAAACAAAAAAACGATTTGAGCCAAAGCGGCAATAATGGCAAACACAGTCACGATCACGTTGATATCTACAAGGTTATCGAACATCGGAAACGCAGAGTTGGTATAGTAGCGCCTTGGTACGCCGGCCATGCCAAGGAAATGCATCGGAAAAAAGACGCCGTAAGCTGAAATAAAGGTGATCCAGAAATGAACATAGCCCAGTTTTTTATTCATCATGCGGCCAAATAGTTTCGGAAACCAATGGTACACGCCGGCGAGCATGCCAAAAATAGAAAACACGCCCATGATGATGTGAAAGTGCGCCACCACAAAGTAGGTGTCGTGTATGGTAATATCAAGTGAAGAATCGGCCAGGATAATGCCCGTGATGCCGCCTGTAATAATGGCTGATACACCGCCGATGGAAAAAAGCATGGCAGGTGAATAATGCAGGTTTCCTTTCCAGAGCGTAGTTACATAATTGAAGACCTTAACGGCAGACGGAATGGCAATGAGCAAGGTGGTGAACACAAAAATGGAGCCGAGAAAAGGATTCATGCCCGTAACGAACATGTGGTGACCCCATACGATGAATGACAGGAAACCGATGGCAAGAATAGAACCGATCATCGCCTTGTAGCCGAAAATAGGTTTCCGTGCCTGCGTGGCAATTACTTCAGACACAATGCCGAGCGCAGGAAGAAACACGATATACACTTCGGGATGCCCTAAAAACCAGAACAGGTGCTCGTATAAAACCGGACTTCCACCTGAGTATTCAAGCGGACGACCGCCAATATAAATATCCGAAAGATAGAACGACGTGCCGAAACTGCGGTCGAACAAAAGTAATGCCTCGGCGCCGAGCAGCACGGGGAAAGAAAGTAAACCCAATACCGCCGATACCAGGAACGCCCAAATCGTCAGCGGCAGTCTCGTCATTTTCAGTCCCTTGGTGCGGAGATTTACGATGGTGGAAATGTAGTTGATGCCACCCATAAGCGTAGACGCAATGAACAGGATCATACTGATGAGCCAGAGCGTCATCCCAAGCCCAGATCCGGGAATGGCTTCAGGCAAGGCACTCAGCGGCGGATACACAGTCCATCCGGCCGCGGCACCACCCGATTCCACATACATCGATCCAATCATGACTATGCTGGCCACCAGAAATATCCAGTACGACAACATATTCATAAAGCCAGAGGCCATGTCGCGCGCACCAATTTGTAACGGAATAAGCAGGTTGCTGAATGTACCGCTAAGTCCGGCGGTGAGCACAAAAAAGATCATCAGCGTGCCGTGTATCGTAACGAGCGAAAGGTAAGCGTCAGGCGCCAGGATACCGTCTTTTCCCCACTTGTCGCCCATGATTGCATGGATAAATCCGAATTTCTCACCCGGCCAGGCGAGTTGCAACCGGAATACAATGGACATGATCATGGCAATCACCGCAATGATGATGGCCGTTATCAAAAATTGCTTGGCAATTACTTTATGATCGGTACTAAAAAGGTAACGTTTGACAAAGGAGTCTTCTTTCAGCGCGTGGGCCTCGTGTTCGGCTGTGGCTGCAGGCATTTCGGAAACATTGCTTGACATAACTAAATTTTTTTGTCAAAATTAGTTTCCCCGTCAGGCGTTCCGGTGTTTCTTTTTAAGGCGTTTGTGGTACTTTTTATGCAAAGGGCTGTATGTAACTTTTGTAACAACCGCAATTACCCTCACTCCCCCGGAAGAATATCAGAAAGAATCCTTCCGGGGTGTAAGGTGTAGTTCAAGCGCATAAATCCGCTAAAGCAGCGTGGTAGGACAAACGTAATCGGTAACGGCAAATTTGCCCGAGCGTTTGATGTCTGCAAAGCCGCCATCTACATTGATGAGTTTGTGGTAGCCGCGCGATCTCAGGATGGAGATGAAGATCATGGAGCGGTAGCCAGCAGCACAATGCACGTAATAAGTTTTTTGCTTATCCACCAGAAGCATGCTGTCGTTGATGTAGTCGAGTGGCGCGTTTGTTGCATTCACAACGTGCTCACTGCCATACTCGCTGGCTTTTCGCACATCGAGTAAATTAAGATCCTGTTCATCATGGAGTTCAGCCAGCTCGTCGGCTGTGATGGTAGTCACTTCGTCGGTTTCTTTGCCGGCGGCATCCCAGGCGGCAAAGCCGCCTTTCAGATACCCCAGTGTATTGTCGTAACCCACGCGTGCCAGGCGTGTCACTGCTTCTTCTTCCCTGCCGGCATCGCTTACCAGTAAAATCGGCTGCTTCACATCCGGGATGAGTGTTCCGGCCCAAACCGCAAAACTGCCATCGATACCAATGTTAATCGAATTCGGGATGAAGCCTTTGGCAAAGTCCCCTGCCTGGCGCGTATCAATGATCACCGCATGGGTTTCATTGGCTGCGGCTTCAAATTCCGTTACATTCAGTGCGCGGGTGCCGGTTTCTTTTACGCTGTCAAAATTTTTGTAGCCTTGAATGTTCATCAATACGTTTTGTGGGAAGTAGCCCGGAGGAGGCATCAGGCCGTTAAGTAACTCCTTCACAAATTGTTCCCGGCTCATGTCTGGGCGCAAAGCATAGTTCACCTGTTTTTGGTGTCCCAGCGTGTCGGTGGTTTCCTTGCTCATGTTTTTTCCGCAGGCACTTCCGGCACCGTGGCCAGGATACACGGTAATGCCATCTGGCAAGGTCATGATCTTGTTACGGAGCGAATCGTAAAGCAGGTCTGCCAGCTTTTCCTGGGTAAGTTCTGCAATTACTTTTTGCGCCAGATCCGGGCGTCCAACATCACCAATAAATAGCGTATCGCCGGTAAACAGGGCTTGTTCTTTTCCATGTTCGTCGCGCAACAGGTAGCAGCTGCTTTCAAGCGTGTGGCCGGGTGTGTGGATCAATTGGAGACTGATCTTGCCTACATTGAAAATTTCACCGTCGGTGGCAATGTGGGCTTCGAAACCGGTTTTCATGCCGGTAGGTCCATACACAATAGCTGCTCCCGTTTTGGAGGCCAGGTCGATATGCCCGGAAACGAAATCGGCATGGAAATGGGTTTCAAACACATACTTGATCTTCGCCTGATCGGCAGCGGCTTTTCGGATGTATGGTTCCACTTCGCGTAAAGGATCAATGATAGCGGCTTCTCCATCGCTTTCGATGTAGTAAGCGGCTTCGGCTAAGCAGCCTGTGTAGATTTGCTCTATTTTCATGATTGTTTTTTTAAGCAAAATTGCCGTATCTGCATGCAAAGCACTATGACCTGCGTCATGCACACTATTCAATGCAACTTTTGTTACACTACCTGTTCAGCCTATTGCCGAGTCCGATAGATGATCTATCTTTGATAAAGAGATTTATTTATTCACTTAACCTACTACATTATGAAAGCAAACATGGGAACAACCGACAAAGCGATCCGTTTGATCGTGGCAGCAGTTATTGCTGTTTTATATTTTACTCACGTGCTCAATGGCACATTGGGCATCGTACTTATGATTTTGACTGCCGTATTTGTATTGACCAGCTTCATTAGTTTTTGCCCCTTGTACCTTCCTTTCAATATTAACACGCGTAAAAAGAAAGAGTAGTTGATCAATGACTTCTTTAAACGAAAGGCCCTGGAACATTCCAGGGCCTTTCGTTTTTTTTAGTTTGAGTTTTACAGCCTGTTCGGGTTTCAGGCTTTGCCGGTCAGGATCTTGTTCCAATACAACCATGGCAATACTTGTTTTTTCAATTGATACATGCTCCATCGTTCTTTGCTTTGGTCGAAAGGGAAGGTTTCCATCGGTTGGTTGTTGTAGTCGAACTCAGCCAATACCAGCTTTCCGTAGCCGGTTACCAATGGGCAAGACGTATAACCTGTATAGCTTGCCGTCGGCGTTTTTTTGTCGATGGCAGACAGTACATTTTCTACCAACACCGGGGCCTGCTTGCGAATGGCCGCGCCCGTTTTCGACGTTGGAAGCCCCGACGCATCTCCGAGGCTGAAAATAGTCGCGTAGCGCACATGCTGTAAGGTGCTTTTATCCACATCTACCCAGCCGGCGGCATTGGCCAGTACACTGTTTCTGACAAAGTCTGGCGCCGATTGCGGCGGGGTTACGTGGATCATGTCGAAATCGACCCAGGTCTCTACCTGGTTGTTGCCTTCTCCAAAGCCTACAAACCGCGCCTTTCTGTTTTCGCCATCTATTTCAACTAATTTTTCGCTGAAGTGAAGTTGAATGTTGCCACGTTTCACCACATCTAGCAATGTCTTTTCATATTTCGGAACAGCAAAGAGTTTGGCGCCTCCGCTCCAGTACTCGATCCGGATGTCTTGCAATGTGCCATGCCGGCGGAAATAGTCGGCTGCCAGGTACATGATCTTATGCGGCGCGCCCCCGCATTTTACCGGAGTATGCGGATTGTGGAAAATGGCTTTGCCTTTGTTGAGTTTACGGATCAACTCAAATGTGTAGGGTGCATGTTTGAAACTATAGTTGGAGGTAACACCGTTTTTACCCAGATTTTCTTCGAGCCCTTTTATTTCATGCCAGTTGAGTTGGAGGCCAGGTGCCACAATCAGAAAGTCGTAGCTCAACGTCTTGTCGTCTGTTAGAGTTACTGCATGGTTCTCTGGTGAAAACTGCTTTACCCTGTTTTGGATCCAGGTTGCTCCCGGCGGTATTACCGAGGCTTCGGGCCGCTCTGTTTTCCGAATGTCGAATGCGCCGCCACCAGCCAGTGTCCAGGCGGGTTGGTAGTAGTGTTTGTCAGAGGGCTCAATAATGCCAATGTCGAGTCCCGGCCGCTTCAGCAGCAGTTGGGCGGCTACGGAAATGCCTGCATTTCCGCCACCAATAATCAATAACTGGTAATGCGTTTTCATCGTCTTGATTTTTTTTGTACTGCTAAGCTACGGCGGGCATTTAGCGGCAAATGGTGTTTTTTACGGAATGTGTGGCAGTATTTACTTTTTTGGACTCCGCCTCCGAGTTACCGCTGCTTCAGTTTCCTGAATTCTTCGGGTGTCAGGTTTTCAGCCTTTCGGAAAAAACGGGTAAAATATGAGTTGTCTTCAAAGTTCAATGCCAGCGCAATTTCGCCGATATTCAGCTCGGAGTTTACCAGAAGCCGTTTGGCCTCGAGAATAATGCGGTCTCGGATCAGTTCACCCGCGGGCTTGCCGGCAATTTGTTTGCACAAAGCATTCAGGTGGTTGGGTGTTATAAACAACAGCCTGGCATATTCTTTCGGGAGACGCCTGCTCTTGAAATGCGCGGCGATCAGTTTCTCGAAATTTTTGAAGATCAGGAAATTATTTTTCCCCGCGTGGCTTGATACCGCTAGGTTTTGCAGGTAATTGGTTTCAATAAATGCCTGTAAAAGTAATGCCCGCACTAAGTCTGTGCGGCAATCGTCGCAGGCCGCGTATTCAGTCACAATCCTATCAAACAAGGTATTCATGCTTAACAGGGTGTTTCGATTTCCGCTAAGATCAATCCCCGAATGGGCGCTGTTTCCCGAGAAAAAGCGAAATTCCTTCAGGTAGCCTGCATTGGCCAGAAAGGAAGAGAAAAAGTGTTCGTTAAAATTTACCAGTATGCCGTCCGTGTGTTCATTGAAACGCCATTCATGGACCTGCGGTGGCGAGAGCAAAAAAAGCATACCTTCTTTGACAGGATACGATTCAAAATCAATGATGTGTTCGCCGCCGCCTGAAGTAATGAAGAGTACCTGGTAGAAACTGTGGCGGTGAGGGAAACGCACGTCGGCGTGTGCAGTCATGAAATCGCTCAGGCGGTAAACTGCCAGGTCTTTCTGCGGATGCACATGCCCGTCGAGGCTACAGATACTGTATGTGGGAATCGCCTTTGTCACTGTACAAAGCTAGGTGTATCATCGCGGCAAGAATGCTACTTTTGTTACAGTATTCTACACAGCCGCTTCACTATCTACCAGGGTATTTATTGCATTTGATGGCTCGCCAACGACTCTAAGACAATAGCGGGAATATATTATCTTTACAAAGAATGAACGAATTTAAAACAGTCCTGATAGACACTTGTAGCCGGCAGATAGCCGAAAAAATGCGCGCATTGGAAGATGAGATGAAAGCCCTGACCGAAGCCGCAGAAAACGATAGCAAAAGCACCGCCGGCGACAAGCACGAAACGGCAAGGGCTATGGTGCAACTCGAGCAGGAACGCATGGGGAAACAACTCAAAGAGGCACAGGAACAGGCGGAGGAATTTCATCGCATTGATTTTAAACGGCTGAACGCACACGTAGTTCCCGGGGCATTGGTGCAAACCGCACAGGGTAATTTTCTGATAGCCATCGCGCTCGGAAAAGTAGTATCAAATGGCCGGACGGTATTTGTGATCTCGCCACAGTCGCCTTTGGGTAAAGCATTTCAGGGCCTCGCCTTGCACGACCGTGTATCATTCAACGGTGTTTCATACGAGATTCTTTCAATCGCTTAATAATACGATGACTAGTTGCAGTCAGAAACGGCAAGAGGCTATTATGTCGCCATGTGAATGCTATTTTCGCCTGGCGGGATAACGACGACTTCGGCTAATGTTGTTGAAAACAAGAGCTACCACAAGCAAGATAGCAACTCCACTGAGTACCGGATTCAGCACATACATATAGCCCAGCGCTTTGATCTTTTCGCTCCCGATGTTGGCAATGAGTGCAGTGGCGCCACCTGGCGGATGAAGCGTTTTGGTGATTTGCATGGCAACAATCGATAGCGACACTGCCAGCGCTGCGGCCAGCCAGGTTTCGGTTGGTATCAGCTGGTGTACCGATACGCCAATCAAGGCACTGATGAGGTGGCCGCCAATGAGGTTGCGTGGTTGTGCAAGCGGACTGTTTATCACGCCATAGATCAATACCGAAGAAGCGCCAAACGAACCGATCAAAAACAAGTTATCGTTCAATACGAAATGACGGCTATTGATAAAGCCTACAAGGCCGATGCCCACGAAAGAGCCTAGAAATGTCAGGAGATGCTCTTTTGTGTCGATCAGCGTTTCGCGGTAAAGCACATACCGCACTTTGCGGTAATTGGTTTTGATTTTTTTGATCACCGCCTAAAGGTAGGGAATTATCAGCCTTTATTCTGTTCATTTCCTTCAAGACTTTTATCTTCTTTTTTGGAAAAATACTTCTTGAAATTATACGTAAAGGTTAAAAGGTAATAGCGGTTAAGCACATTTGTCTGCGAATCCTGGATATAGCTGTCGGTATTGGTACGCGATACACTGTTGTTCTGGTTCAGAATGTCGTACACCGTGAGGCGTAATTCAGCCTGGCGGTTTTTCAGGAATTTATACCCAACGGCTGCATTCCATAAAGAAATGGATTGATTATAGGCACTGGTAAGGCCGGAATAGTATGTGTTTGTATATTCTGTTTGCAGCACAAGTCCTTTGTACGGGTTTACCGTAATTTTCAACCGGGAATTTTGATTAAAGTAGGTTGTATTCGACGAGGTTTGCAAGGTGTTCACAATATTACTGTAAGCTGAGTTTGAGGAGATCGTGAAGTCGAATTTTTCGCTGATGTTGCTGCTTAACACCAGGCCAAGCGCGCCGGTTGCCGTTTTGGCGTAGTTGATGTCCGTATTGATCTGGCCAGGAATGTTGGTGTAATTTCCAGACAAATTGAAACTCAGGTTGGTCTTGATCCTGGATATCGGGAACGTATAATTCACGAACGAGCGCACAGAGTAGTAGCCGTCGAGGTTCACCGGCCTTGTAATCTGGGAGCCTTTTTGCAGAAAGATATCGTTGTAAACCAAGGTGTCCTGGTTGGCGATCAATGTACTGTTGCCAATGTAATTGTTAGAGTAGTTGCTGCTGAGCAAGGCAAAAAGCGAAGTGGCTTTGTCGGTATTGACAGCCGAGTAACGGATGTTGAGGTTTTGCTGGAAGTCCTGTTTCAGATCCGGGTTACCAGTGCTTAATTGCAAAGGGTTACTGTTGTTGATCACGTCCTGTAACTGATCAATACTTGGCGCATTGTTGGAACTTCGGTAATTGAGCCGCAGATTTTTTTTGGGGCTAAAACGGTATTGCAGTTGCGCGGAGGGAAGCACCGATTCGAAACGCTTGCTCAAGGTGTAATTACCGGGAACCTCCTGGTGCTTGCTGAGTTCGGCCCACTGGTATGCGCCGTTTATTGCAAAATTAAATTTTTCTTTCTGAAAGCGGTAGCCTAAGCCAGCCGATTGCGATTGGTAGTTATTCCTAAAAACATTTGTCAGTAAACTGTCCTCTTGTGAGTATTCTCCGCTGAGCGCATCAATGTTATTGGTCCGTTTTGAAGAATAGTTATCGGTATAGCTAGCCGTGTAGTTGAAAAGCAAAATATTATTCCGGTTAATCGGTTCGGTATAAGAAACGTTTCCGTTAATTGCTGCCCCATTCTTAAAAATACCGGAACGTTGATCGATGGTGTCGCCGGTTAGTGTATCGCCGTAGAAATTATTAACCGAGTACAGCATGTTTTCGCCCTCGTTGCGGGTGAGGCTCGGTGTGGCGTTCACAGAAAAGGTTCTTCCCTTTTTGGCGAATGCGTGACGGTAGAGTACCGGCATGGATAGGTTATAGCCGAAAAGATTCGATGAGGTGTTGTTATCGATGGTGCTCAACAAGGCATCGCTTCGCGTATTTTTCCCGGACAGTGTTTTTTGCCCGTCGTTGTTTTGAAACGACAGCCTTGGCTGCACGGTGATGGTGTTTTGCGAATCGAGTTTCGTTTCTATCTTGAAATTGATCCGGTTGTTATAGTTGTTGCTTTTCGACTGGTTACTTTCGTTGTAGATAAGCCCGTTGTTGGATCCTAAAATATATTGTTGGAGTAGAGTGGACCTGGAATTGTTTTGTGTCCAGTTAAAGAAGTAGCTTCCACTCACATCGGTTTTCTTTCCCCATTTATCGGCGTAGTTGAGACCAAAAAGAGAGGTGGTATTGATGCCGTTCTGGTTGTTTACCTGGAAGTTATCTGCACCGTTGGATGGCGGACCTCCCTGTCCTCCGCGGCCGCCGCCTCTGCCACCGCGCCCGCCGCCGCCCGAGCCACTGCTCATCACGCCCACCAGATCTTCTGACGAAAAATTCTGCTGGTTGATGTTATTCGATTGACCCAGGATGCTGATGCGGCGATTACCCTTGAAAATATTGGTCGTAAAGCCCGCCGAGTACTTGTCTTCATAACCGTAGCCTGCATATACTTTCCCGAACACACCATTGCGGAATTGTGGTTTGGTAACAATGTTGATCGTTTTTGCTGTGTTCCCGTCTTCAAAACCCGTAAGCAAAGCCTGATCACTTTTTTTGTCGAATACCTGAACCTTATCGATGACTTCTGCCGGAAGATTTTTAAGAACCGCACTGGCATCGTCCCCAAAAAAAGGTTTGCCATCTACCAACACCTGTTTCACGTCTTCTCCCTGGGCCTGCACTTTGCCGTCGGTGATGGTCACACCGGGCATTTTGCCAACAAGGTCCTCGGCTGACGCATCTTTATTTACCTTATAAGCATTTGAATTGAAACTGGTGGTGTCGCCGTTTTGTGTCGCCAGGGGCGCTTTTCCTTCAACCAATACTTCCTTGAGAATGGTTGAGTTTTGAGACAGTGAAATAACGGGAACGGTTACGGAATCGGCGCCCACGTTCAGGTTACGAAACTGGTCCTTGTAACCCAGCGAAAGGATTTTGAGAATGTAATTGCGTTGAGGCTCGGCATTTAAGAGGTACTTGCCGTCAATGTCGGTAACAGTTCCCTTGAGCATCACCGAGTCGCCAGGATTCAGAAGCAGGACAGAGGCACCAATGGCAGGTTGCCTGGTTTCATCCAGAAGTTTGCCTTTGATACTCACCTGCTGTGCCAGTGAATTGAGGCAAACCGCCGTCAGAAAGGTAATGAAGAGTTTTCTCATAAGGACAAGACACTAAATGTATGGCAATAGATTAACCGCCTGGCTTTAAAAAACGTTAAATTAGTTTAAAGATCAAAGTGTTTAAGGAAATAACTGTTGTATATACCAACCTGTTAACCCCGAATAATTATCTTTGGCCCGTTAAACCATAAAACCTGTGATATGATCCAGACACTTAAAACAATCACGATTGCCCTTGCCCTTACAGCAGCGACAGGCAACAGCCTTCAGGCTCAGCTCAAAGTACCAGCTCCAAGCCCTTCTCAAACCTTAAAGCAGGCGGTTGGCCTTTCGGAAATAAGCATCGAATACAGCCGCCCCGGCGTTAAAGGACGCACAATATACGGCGACGTAGTGCCTTTCGGCAAAGTATGGCGCACAGGCGCTAACGCAGCCACCAAAATTACCTTTGGAGAGGACGTAAAGGTAGAAGGCCAACCGGTAGCTGCCGGAACCTATGCTCTGTACACCGTTCCTGGCAAAGATAGCTGGGAAGTGATGCTTTACAAAGACCTTACCCTTGGCGGGAATGTTGCCGACTATAAAAAAGAAAATGAACTCGTTCGCTTCGCAGTGAAACCGACAACACTGAACGATAAAGTTGAGACATTTACCATCGATGTAGCAGATGTAACGGCCAATGCGGCTAATATTGCCCTGCTGTGGGAAAAAACACGCGTCGCGTTTCACGTAGTAGCGGATATCGATTCAAAGATCATGAAAAACATCGAAGCCAATGTGGTTAATGATAACCGTCCGTATTTCCAGGCAGCAAGTTACTATTATGAAAACGACAAAGACCTCGTTAAAGCGTCAGAATGGGTGGACAAGGCTATTGCAGCTAACCCAAAAGCCTTCTGGATGGTGATGCTGAAAGCAAAGATCCAGGCCAAACAAAAAGATAAAAAAGGAGCGGTTGCCTCTGCTGAAAAAGTGATCGCCTTGGCTACCGAAGCCAAGAATGATGATTATGTTGCCATGGCAAAGAAACTCATCGCCGAGAATAAATAACGAAACGATTCCCTCTTAAGTAAAAGCCCCGCACCGCGGGGCTTTTTTAGTGTACATTCCACCCAAACAGAATGGGCTTTGTACTGCTGAAACATTTAGTGGGCAGGAAGCCGGTTTTTTCGGTTGTTGATGAGTGCTTGTATCAGGTAGGCAAACAACATCACGGCGAGGCATCCAATGACGTTGAGCCATAGAAAAGCCGTCAGGTCGGTTAGCCAGGCATACACGATGAATGACTCGGCTATCAATGCGCCGTAAAATACAGCCGTTCCACTTACGCGTTTGAGGTAAAACGCCACCAGGAAAATCCCCAGAATAGTGCCGTAAAACAAAGAACCGAGGATGTTTACTGCTTCGATGAGGTTTCCGACACGGCTGGCATAAAAAGCCGTTATGATACAGAAAATGCCCCAGGCCACTGTTGTCCAGCGCGATACCGACAGGTAATTGGGCTCGCTACTTCCAGCACGCCGGCGCCGCTTGTAGAAATCCACAACTGTCGTAGAAGCCAGCGAATTGAGTCCGCTCGCCATCGAACCCATCGAGGCCAGGAAAATAATGGCAATGAGTAGCCCCACAACACCTACAGGAAGTTGCTGTGTAATAAATGTCAGGAATATGTAATTGGTGTCGTTGGTGTCCGCTGTCGGACTGTTTTTTTTCATGAGTTGGGCCACCTTTCCACGAATGGCGTCACTCTCAGCGTTGGCGTCCCTCACCTGTTTCCCGGCAGCTTCTATGGCTTCTTCGTTGCCGCTGTGAATAGCTTCCACCAGTGCCGCGACTTTCGCTTGTTTTTCTAAGTGTGCTTTGGCATACGCGTTTTCCAGTTGGTGGTATTCGCTTTTATAAACACTTTTCTCGATCTGGCTGATCTCGGCTTTATTGAAAAACACAGGCGCCTGGTGAAACTGGTAGAAGGCAAACACCATTACCCCGATCAATAAAATGAAAAATTGCATCGGGATTTTGATGAGGCCATTCATGACAAGGCCCAGGCGGCTTTGGGCAACTGACTTCCCGGTAAGATAGCGCCCTACCTGCGATTGGTCTGTGCCAAAGTAAGAAAGCTGTAAAAAGAAACCGCCGATAATGCCCGACCAGATGTTGTACTTGTTGTTCAGGTCAAAGCTGGTGTCGATGGCATTGATTCGCCCCATTTTCCCTGAAAGGTGTAAGGCGTCGGAAAAACTTACCTGCTCAGGTAACAGATGTACGACCAAATAGGCTGCCAGGATCAGACCCGAGAAGATCACACACATTTGAAAGAGCTGTGTGTAAGAAACCGCTTTGGCTCCGCCATAAACCGTATAACCGATCACCAGCAGACCGTTGATCACGATCGTGTAATTAACATCGATGTTGAGGATTGTGGATAGAATAATTGCAGGTGCGTAGATGGTGATCCCGGTGGAAAGCCCGCGCTGCAAAAGGAACAAAAAAGCTGTCAGTGTCCGCGTTTTGGAGTCGAAGCGTTTTTCCAGAAACTCATAGGCTGTAAACACGCTTAGCTTATGGTACATGGGAATGAACGTGATACAGAGGACGACCATCGCCAGCGGCAAACCGAAATAGAATTGGACAAAACGCAGCCCGTCGCTATAACCTTGGCCCGGTGCAGACAAAAAAGTAATGGCACTGGCCTGGGTGGCCATCACCGACAGGCCGACGTGGTACCATGGCATTTTACGATCAGCAAGCAAATAGCCTTCAATGTTTTTGGTATCGCGGCTTTTCCAGATCCCGTAACCAATGATGGAAAGAAGCGTAATGGCAAGAATGATCCAGTCGGTAATACTCATTGGTAATGCGCGGTAAAAACGTACAACAGCAATATGATGGCAACCAGAACGCCAATTACCAGCAGATACACTTTAGGCCAGGAGCCCAGTATCGGTGACTTTTCTTCTTCGGGTTGTTGGGTCATGCGGAACAGGTTGTGGAACAGAATGCGACGCTATTTATTGGCAGGCAGACTCAGCAGATTTACAAAGAGGCGGTAAGCGCCAGGTACGCCCCCAGGAAGTTCGCGGAAAAATACCAGCCCGGTATAGACAAAATTCCCTTTGCCGTATTTACCAATGAGCAGACTTCCGTCCTGCGTTTTTTCCTGCGGATCATTCATGCCGAGAATCGTCTCGTATTGGGGATCAATCTCTGTTGCAAAGTAAATACCGCGTTCCTGGATCCAGCCTTCGAAATCTTCCTGCGTAATCAGATTTGGAAAGTTCAGCGCACTGTGCTTGGGCTTATTGAATGTTACCGGTGCTTTTTCGTTGGTGACACGGTTAGTAGAAACCGTAAAGGGATAAGGCCCTATTTTTGCCTGCACCGGTTCTAGGCGGTTATTGGTATTGTATTGTACGACCAGGTTGCCACCCTGTTTTACATAATCCATCAATTTGGCATAATGTACAGGCAGGCGATCGTTGGTGTTGTAAGCCCGCACACCAGTCACAATTGCCTGGTATTTCGAAAGGTTTTCGTTGTTCAGTAGTTCTTCACTGAGTATGGTTACATCGTAGCCTATTTGCTTCAATGCTGCCGGAACATCGTCGCCGGCGCCAGGAATATAACCAATAGATTTGCCTGTGCGTTTCAAATTGACATTTACCAGGCCTGCTTCCGCATCGCTCAGGATAAACTGGTAGGGGATGTGATCGTATTCGATCCGGCGGATGCTCTTGGTGTAGGTCTTTCCTTCCACTTCTACAGAGGCTTTCAGTGTTCCGCTTTTTGCTCCCGGCAAGGCATTCACAATTACTTCTACCACAGCTTCGTCGCCTTTCGAGGCAAGTTCAAATTCAGGATGTTTCAGGCTGATGTTCCAGCCCGGAGTGCCCTCAACCACAACTTTGCCCTTTGCCTTGGCCGTGTTTGCTTTGACGATGAGGGAAATGGAACGCGGTGCGGCATCAGCAAATACAAATACTTTTTCAGGGATATTTACAGTAACGGGAGGCAGCACTTCGAAAGGCCGGTAAATTTCTCCTCCTACAGGATCTGTGAATTTATAAACAAGGTCTCGTTCAATGCGAAGGTCCACGCCTTCGAGCAGGAGACTGAACGATACACGCAGCGCCGCATCGTTTTGGGGCTTTCCGATCAATGAAGGATCGGCGATGTGATACATGCCTGTTGCATGCTTCGTGTTCAGCCAGTACGGATTCGAAAAGCCCATGCTTGCAGGCAAAGCCTCCTGGTGTTTAAACGTGTACAACTCATTCATCTTGAGAGGAAGGCTCATGGCCGAGTCGTGCCCGGTGGAATAGGAAATGTGTTTAAGTGTCACATTTACGGAACTTCTATTTACAAGCTGTGTGCTGATGCTGATGTTTCGTCCCGGAATACCACAGTAATCAGCTGCTGTTGCTTCCAGCCATAAGCCGGAACAGGAAAGTAAGAGTGTTTCAGCTTCTTTCAGCTTTTGTGCCTTCCAGTAGCGTGCCAGCGGATCAGACGCCGGCATAGAAGAAATTTGCTGGTAGATATTTGCCAGTGCGGCCACGCTCCGCTCAGGATGTTGCGGTTGATACGCCGCCAGGCAGGCTTCGATGGCTTGTTGAATTTTTTCCTGGCCTTTCAGCCGGCTCCAGCTCGTATTGATGCCTTCCAGGATATCGGTACGGGCGCTGTCGCCTTTCAGCAATTTAAAGTACTCGATGGCAGAACCACGTGTTTTTGCTGTGCCGAAGCCCTGGCTTTTATGGCACGAGCGGCTCTCGGCCGCGATTTCGCCATAGCCTTTTCCCAGTAAAGGATTATAAAGTCCCACATCTGTTTTCAACTGGTTGGGTGACGTCGTATTCACCGATCCGAAATTGAACGTGTTCCAGAAGATGCGTTTGGCTTGCCAGACTTCCGTATAAGCCAATTGTTCGGGAAAGCGTGTTGGGTCGGCGGCAGCATCGAACGCCTCCAACGCGAGGATGGCTGATGCTGTGTGATGCCCGTGTCCGCCTTCACCGGTGGTTGGGAAACGGCACACGATCACATCCGGCTTGAAGCGACGGATGGTCAGAACCACATCCGATAAGATGCTGTCCCGGTTCCAGATCGAAAACGTTTCTTCAGGGTTCTTCGAAAAACCGAAATCGTTAGCGCGCGTAAAAAATTGCTCGGCGCCGTCGGTTCTCCTGGCGGCCAGTAATTCTTGTGTACGGATGAGTCCGAGCGCCTCGCCCTGTTCTTTGCCAATGCGGTTCTGGCCCCCGTCGCCACGTGTCAGCGATAGATAGCCGGTTCGCAGTTTCTTTTCGTTAGCGAGATACGATAATAGCCTCGTGTTTTCGTCGTCGGGATGTGCTGCAATGTACAATGCACTGCCGGTTGTATTTAATTTTTGAAGCGCTTCTACAATTTCGCCGGCATCGAGCGGGCGGTTGGCTTGCGAAAAAACCGGAAAGCTCGTAGAGAGCAAAACCAGCAACAGGAGAAATGGTTTCATAATAGTTTAGAGCGCTTTAATATACTAATTAATGAAGAAGCGCCCGGCTGGCGCTTGTTAATAATCGTGAAGAAACAGCTATTAGTGTTCGTAAAATTCGATCGGAAGGCCATCGGGATCGGAGATAAACGTAAATTTTTTGCCGGTATGCTCGTCGTTGCGTATGGGTTCAGAAACAATGCCGTTGGCGTGAAGCGATGCAACTACCGGATCCAGATCGTCCACTTCAAAAGCCAGGTGTCGGAGACCGCAGGCTTCGGGATACGACGACCTGGGCGGCGGATCGGGAAACGAGAACAGCTCGATCACATAATGGTCTCCCAGCGCAAGATCCAGTTTCCACGATTGCCGCTCGGCGCGGTACACTTCCCTGATGGGCTTGAGCCCCAGAATCTCGGTGTAAAACGCTTTCGACCGGTCGTAGTTCGAGCAGATCAGGGCCACATGATGAATTCGGTTGAGACGAAGCATGCCGTAAAGCTATCGTTTTCTTTTGAATGAAAAAAGGGCTTCGCGATCACGCAAAGCCCTTTCTATTTTCAATGGCAATCTACGGTGTTTACAAACTGGCTTATGGTTTTACGAGTTTATAAACTTTGGCGTTTTCCTGTACAATGCGCACGTGGTATATGCCCGAAGCCAAATGACTCGTGTCGATGTGCAATGTACCAGCTTTGGCTTTTGACGAATAGCAAACTACGCCGAGTACATTCGTTACAATGATTTCAGAAGGCTGGCTAAGTTCAACAATTAATTGGTGTTGGAATGGATTTGGGTACACGCGATCGGAATCTGGAATTTCTCTGCTCGCAATGTTTGTGCAAGGACTTACCTGTACAGTAAATGCCGACTGGGCATTGCACCCGTTAGCGCCGGTTCCGGTAACGGTATAGCCTGTTGTGATGGTTGGCGATACCACAATATTATTGCCGGTTGAACTAGTATTCCAGGAATAAGTACTGGCGCCGCTTGCCGTAAGACTTGCGCTTTGTCCGCTGCATATCAGCGAATTTCCGGTGATTGAAACCAATGGATTTGTCAGTACGCTTACTGTCTTCACGGCTGTTCCGTTGCAGCTTCCCGAGTTACCGGTAAGCGTGTAATTGGTATTTGCAGCCGGCGAAACGGTAATTGTCGGAGCCACGGAGCCAGTGCTCCAGGTGTAAGATGTGGCGCCGGATGCACTGAGTACCACAGGGTTTCCTGCACAAAGGGCCGTATTACCGCCACCGATGCTTACCGTAGGCGATGCGCCAATGCTAACCGTTTTGGTAGCACTGCTGCTACATCCGTTGCTGCCTGTGCCGCTTACGCTGTAAATAGTAAGGCCGGTTGGCAAGACGCTAATGCTGCTGCTCGTTGCACCGGTATTCCATGTGTAAGTCGTAGCACCACTTGCAGACAAGGTCACGCTTTGTCCGGAACATGCCAGCGAACTTCCGCTGATACTGATTACCGGAGTGGTTTTTACGCTCACGGCACGAACCAGGCTGGTTTGGCAGCCGTTACTGTTTGTGCCGGTCACGGTATAAGTGCTGTTGCTGATAGGGGATACCGCAATGCTGTAGCTGTTGGAACCGGTGCTCCAGGTATAGGTGCTGGCGCCGGAGGCGCTGAGGGTGATACTCTCTCCCTGGCAGATGCTTGCAGAAGATGGAGAAATACTCAGGGAAGGAACGCCCAATACCGTAATAGTCTTGGTTACCGATGATAACCCCAAACTATTGGAGGCCGTAAGCGAAACGGTATAAGTGCCGGCCGTGTTGTAGCAAATACCTGTTGGGTTTTGTAAAGTGGAAGTACTTACGGATGCACCCTGAAACTGCCAGTTCCATGAATCAGGACCATTGACACTCAGATCAGTAAATGCAAGACAGGATCCGCTGCATACCGTATAAGTTGGCGTGCTGAAATCTGCAACCGGGGCAGAGGTTACGTTAACGCAGCTGATGCTTGCCTCCCAGCCTGCATAGGTTGTGTAACTTCCTGAAGGTCCGGAGAAAACAAAGGTAAGAGCCGATCCGGTAGATTGCACGGAGAAAGTTGTGCCGCCAAAAGTGCCAATCAATGGATACGCGGCTGTTGGGCCGTCGTAAATTTTAAGGCTGGTGGCATTAAGGTTTGTCATGGTGGTGAAGTCGAATCGGATGCGGCTTCCGGTAGAGGAGATGAAGGTTTCAGTAAGGTTAAGGCCGTTACTGAAATTGTTCGACGGACCACCGTTGTCGTAAAATGTACCGGAACACACAGTTCGCACACCGTTTTGCATGGTGTAGGAAGTTGGAATAATAGGTGAAGCTGAGCAGCCGATCAGCGCCTGCCAGCCGAGGTCGTTCACACTGTTGCTCGACACAAAGCGGAACGTCACGCTGCTACCAGTTCTGGACGAGATAACTTCCGGAAGATCGGTTCCTGTGTATTTGCCGATCAGCGGTGCGGTGATGCTTGTGCCATCATAGGCGAAAAGTGTATCGCCGAGAGCGACATCGAAATTGGTAAAGGTGAAGTTGATGTATTGCGACGACCCGGAAGAAAACGTTTGCGTGGTGACATTGCTGTTTGGATAGTTGGCAGCCGGTCCTGCAGGATCGTGGAATGTTCCTGAACAGGCCGTTACCGAACCGTTAGTCATGGTGTAAGGCGTGATGCTGGCCGTGGTGCAACTGATGTTAGCTTCCCAGCCGGCAAAGGTGGAGTAACTTCCCGATGGTCCGGAAAATACAAAGGTAAGAGCCGATCCGGTAGATTGCACGGAGAAAGTTGTGCCGCCAAAAGTGCCAATCAATGGATACGCGGCTGTTGGGCCATCGTAAATTTTAAGGCTGGTGGCGTTGAGGTTTGTCATGGTGGTGAAGTCGAATCGGATGCGGCTTCCGGTAGAGGAGATGAAGGTTTCGGTAAGGTTGAGGCCGTTACTGAAGTTTCCGCTAGGCCCGCCGTTGTCGTAAAATGTACCGGAACACACAGTTCGCACACCGTTCTGCATGGTGTAGGAAGTTGGAATGATGGGTGAAGCTGAACAGCCGATCAGCGCCTGCCAGCCGAGGTCGTTTACACTGTTGCTCGACACAAACCGGAACGTCACGCTGCTACCAGTTCTGGAAGAAATAACTTCCGGAAGATCGGTTCCGGTGTATTTGCCGATCAGCGGCGCGGTGATGCTTGTGCCATCGTAGGCAAAGAGTGTATCGCCGAGAGCGACATCGAAATTGGTAAAGGTGAAGTTGATGTATTGCGACGACCCGGAGGAAAAGGTTTGCGTGGTCACATTGCTGTTCGGGTAGTTGGCAGCCGGTCCTGCAGGATCGTGGAATGTTCCCGAACAGGCCGTTACCGAACCGTTAGTCATGGTGTAGGGCGTGATGCTGGCCGTGGTGCAGCTGATGTTAGCTTCCCAGCCGGCAAAGGTGGAGTAACTTCCCGATGGCCCCGAGAAAACAAAGGTAAGAGCCGATCCGGTAGATTGCACGGAGAAAGTTGTGCCGCCAAAAGTGCCAATCAATGGATACGCGGCTGTTGGGCCATCGTAAATTTTGAGGCTGGTGGCGTTGAGGTTTGTCATGGTGGTGAAGTCGAATCGGATGCGGCTTCCGGTAGAGGAGATGAAGGTTTCGGTAAGGTTAAGGCCGTTACTGAAATTGTTCGACGGACCACCGTTGTCGTAAAATGTACCAGAACACACAGTTCGCACACCGTTTTGCATGGTGTAGGAAGTTGGAATAATAGGTGAAGCTGAGCAGCCGATCAGCGCCTGCCAGCCGAGGTCGTTCACACTGTTGCTCGACACAAAGCGGAACGTCACGCTGCTACCAGTTCTGGACGAGATAACTTCCGGAAGATCGGTTCCTGTGTATTTGCCGATCAGCGGTGCGGTGATGCTTGTGCCATCATAGGCGAAAAGTGTATCGCCGAGAGCGACATCGAAATTGGTAAAGGTGAAGTTGATGTATTGCGACGACCCGGAAGAAAACGTTTGCGTGGTGACATTGCTGTTTGGATAGTTGGCAGCCGGTCCTGCAGGATCGTGGAATGTTCCTGAACAGGCCGTTACCGAACCGTTAGTCATGGTGTAAGGCGTGATGCTGGCCGTGGTGCAACTGATGTTAGCTTCCCAGCCGGCAAAGGTGGAGTAACTTCCCGATGGTCCGGAAAATACAAAGGTAAGAGCCGATCCGGTAGATTGCACGGAGAAAGTTGTGCCGCCAAAAGTGCCAATCAATGGATACGCGGCTGTTGGGCCGTCGTAAATTTTAAGGCTGGTGGCGTTGAGGTTTGTCATGGTGGTGAAGTCGAATCGGATGCGGCTTCCGGTAGAGGAGATGAAGGTTTCAGTAAGGTTAAGGCCGTTACTAAAGTTTCCGCTAGGCCCGCCGTTGTCGTAGAACGTGCCAGAACATGTTGTCACTGTACCAGTACTCATGGTGTACGTTTGTGCTGATGCCGTTTGCAACGTCAATAACGTCATTAAGAGAAGTCCGCAGATGGCCCCAAGGCGTTGTAAAAATGTATTCATGGTAAGATTGATCTGATTAGTTGGCAAATATCCGTCTATAAACCCTCACAAAGATACCTAGACCTGATAATTATGAATACCTACAAGTAGGTATTTAACGGTTTAGCCAATTATTAATCTATCAGAGGTCTTTGACAATGCCGGTTTGTATAGCAAAACGAATCAGGCCCACGAGATTTCTGGCGCCGGTTTTTTGCAGGATGTTTTTTCGGTGAACATCTACCGTTGCTTTGCTTATAAATAGTTTTTCGGCTATTTCATGGCTCGAATATTCCTGGCAGATCAGTGACAGGATTTCCATTTCACGCCTGGAAAGTTCCTGCATCACCTCGCTTTTATTCTGACGTGATTTTATATCCGTTTTCAGAATTGAAACAATTTCCTGTGAATAGTATGTGCCATGGTTCAAGATATGCTTAATGGCATGCAGAAGTTCTGCTTGCCCGACGTTTTTCAAAAGATAGCCTTCTGCTTCGGCATCGAGGATCGCATGCACGTATTCCCGGTCTTTGAACAGGGTAAGTACCAATACTTTGATCTGTGGATACCGTTCCTTGATTTGCCTGGTGAGTTCGATGCCGGTCATTTCCGGCATTTTAAGGTCTGTAATCACCATATCGGGCTGAACATGGCCCAGCAGATCCAGCGCCTCGCGGCCATTGCCAGCCTCTGCTACAATGCGAATTCCTTCCTGTTGTTCCAGCATGGACTTTAGCCCTTTCAGTACCAGCTCGTGGTCATCTACCAGCATTAATTCGATCGTCTGTTTTTCCGTCATCTTATTTCCGCATTATTTCAATCATTATTCGCGTGCCCTTTCCCGGAACACTTTCTATCTGCAACTTGCCTTGCAAACTATCGACGCGCGATTGTATATTTTGAAGGCCAATGCCTGGTTTGCCGCCGTTCTCTACAAACCCCTTGCCGTTATCCTCTATTTCCAGCCGGATCAGCGAAGGCGTGGCGTTAAGCCGGATGCGGCAACGATTGGCACCAGCATGTTTTAGCACATTGTTCAATAATTCCTGGGCGATGCGGTACAACTGTATTTCCACGTCGGGCGCCGGCGCTGTATAATCGTCATTCGATTCAAGTTGCAGATCCAGGTTCGGATTTCTCATATTAAGATCGGCAACCAGGCTGCGCAGCGCTTTCAGTAAGCCAAAATCCACGAGCACTCCTGGCATCATGTTATGAGATATTTTGCGTGTTTCCTCGATCATCGAGTCAATTTCCACCAGGTAGTGGTTCAGCTTTTCCTGCTGCGGTGTTTCTGTTCCTGCAAGGCTCTGAATGCCGAGTTTTAGCATTACCATGTGCTGCGCCAGGCCATCGTGCAGGTCGGAAGCAATGCGTTTCCGCTCCTGTTCCTGTCCGTTGATGAAGGCTTCGAAATTGCGATTCTGGTTTTCCAGGCTCTGGTTTTTTCTTGTCAGCTCTTCGCGTATTTTCCGGCGCTGCAGTAGTAACAATAGCGTAGCGATCCCACTTACTACCAACACAATTAACGAGATAATGATCGCAGTTTTTTGCCGGTCCGAAGTTTTGATCTGTTCGAGCAGTTCTGATGTTAATTGCAGCTCCTTGTTTTTTTGCTGTAGATTATACCGTTGTTTTATTTCTTCGATGTAGCTATTGTTTTCCGCCGCCGAAAGGCTGTCTTTAACGTGTACCAGTCTGTTTTTAAAATCGTAGGCTTGCCGGTAATCGCCCTTTTGTTCATAGCCAGAAACCAGCATCTCGTACAAGGTTACAATAAATGGAGTCATCTGTGTTTTTTCGGCCAGCAGCAATGCTTCTTTTGCTTTCTGTATGGCTTCATCGTATTGTTTTTGGTCGAACTTAACAGTCGATAGCAGTGTTTTTCCGTAAAGTATCTGAACAGCCATGCCGGTTTTTTGGGCATCGGTCACCAGCTCAGAGGCATATTGTTCTGCAAGTGCGAGTTTTCCCTCGCGTTCGTACCCATTGGCAATGTTACCAAGAATGATCATTTCGGCATTCAGGTCACCACGCTGCCTGGCAAGTCCGAGCGCTCGTTTCAGATATGCCTGACCTTCGCCATAAGAAGCTTTTGCCAATAGAATACCACCGATATTTTGCAGGCCGGTCATCGTGTATTCATTGTTACTGTCTTCAAAATACGCCAGCGATTTTTGATAATACGTAAGTGCCGAGTCCAGCTTATTTTGTTGCTGGTAGATCACGCCAAACGATGCGTTGACATGGGCTTGCAGTTCCTGATCGCCACTTTCAGCAGCCAGCTTGTACGAACGGATGAAATCGTCGAGTGCTTTTTTTGTGTCCCCACTCGACAGGTAGATGCAGCCGCTATAGTAGCCGATCGTCGCCAGTTCGTCGCGGTTCGTGCTATCAACCAACCGGCGTGCTTTCTCAGTATAGACCCGCGCTTTGTCGAATGCACGGGTATTGAGGTAGTGTTTGGCGACAACAAGTTGCGCATGCAGTTGCTTTTTTTTGTCGGCTGTTTGTGCAGCAGCCGACAGTGCCTTGTGTTCATACAGCGCCGCTTTGGTAGGATCGCTTACCTGGTAGTGTTGAGATACCATCAAAAAGAGCCTGCAACGCTCGGCATTGTCTGGTGTTTTGGAGGCCAATGCCAGGAGCGAGTCGGTGCGCCCCTGTCCGTAGCATAGTGCGGCGGTAAACAACGCACAGCAAATTGCCCTTAAGCGAAATAGAAATATGTTCATAAAAAGCAGCCCTTTTCCCTAATGGGTTGCTGAACGAAAGTACAATTTCCAAACGGCATAATAAAGTCCTGCGCCTGTTAGGCGATCTGACGGAACGTGAGGCTTATCCGTCCATTGCTTGTGTTGGTTTTTGGTACGGCATGCAGCCAAAGATCCTGAATTTCGAGACCCATGCAGAACAGGCTTCCGGAATGCAGTTCCCGATCCTCGAGTTGCTGAGGGTCGTTCATGCGCTTAAACCTCAGGATCCGCGACGCGCCCAGCGACACGATGGCAATGCCAGATCCGGGTGCAAGGCCTTCCGTGCGATCGGCGTGATAGCCCATTTTCGAATTGCCGTCGGGGTAAAAGTTTACGAGGCAATTGTTGGGACAAAAACCAATGACTGCTTCCAGGGCCGGGAGCATTTCTTCCAATTCGGGTAAAAGCGGCAGGTCGGCATAACTCATTTGCGAATAATTGTAGGCTTTGCCAAAGCTCACCGTTTTTCTGGCCGCCATGCTGTTATCCCAGGTTATTACTTCCAGCAGCCTGTGAAATAGCCTGTCTGGTTCTTTCAGAAAGTGTTCGTGATAAATAAAGCCAGTCATGGGTTAAGTTGCTTGATCATAGGTCATAAAAAAAGGTTCCTATTTATAGCAGGAACCTTTTTTGTACGATGATCGGTGATGTTTATTAAATCGCGTCAAAATCAATTACTACCCGTTCCGTCAATGGATGCGCCTGGCAGGTGAGCACGAAGCCCTCTTCCACCTCGGCTTCCGTCAGGGCAAAGTTATTGTCCATTTTTACTTTTCCTTCCAGCACCTTGGCGCGGCAAGTACAGCACACGGCGCCTTTGCAGCTAAAAGGAGCGTCAACACCCGCTTCGATCGATGCATCGAGAATACTCAGGCCTTCGGTGTTCAATGTCATCTGGGTTTCGAAACCATATTGGATTACCGTAATGTTGCTGGTAACGGAGCCGCCTACCACAGCACCCGTATTTTCGGCTTTTGCCACAGCGTCGGCAACAGCACTGAAATATTCGATGTGCACTTTTTCTTTTGCAATGTTTAAGTTTTCCAGCGCCTGTTTGATGTTTTCCATCATTGGGCCAGGGCCACAAATAAAATACTCATCGGCACCGCCGCACTGGTAAGCATCTACAATCGCTTTCACGCGGTCCACACTTAAAAGCCCTTTCTGAAGATCAGGCACGTTGTGTTTCGGTGTGTCAAAAATAGTTACCACCTGCAGGCGATCGGCATGGTTCGCCGCAATTGTTTCGATCTCGGAACCGAAAATTACCGCGTCTTCATCCCTGTTGGCATATACCAGCGTTACCGTACTTTGTTTTTCAATGTACAGCACACTTTTCAGGATACTCATCATCGGCGTAATGCCACTGCCTCCGGCAAACAGCACGTAATGCTTTTTGTTATTGCCCGACAATACCGAATGGAAATTCCCCATCGGTGTCATTACTTCTACCATGTCGCCCACTTTCCACTGGCGGTTCATCATGGTCGAAGCACGGCCGTCTTTCACCTCTTTCACCGCCACACGCAATTCTTTTTCGCTGTAGGGGCTGGTGCAAATACTGTAAGAACGGCGAAGCTCTTCACCATTAACGTTAAGTTTAATGGTAATGTACTGGCCTTGTTTGAATTGGAATTCGGGTTGAGCCTGCGGAGGGATGTCAAATGCGATGGAAACCGCGTCAGCCGTTTCGCGGCGAATATCTTTTATTTTGAGGGTGTGAAATCTTGCCATGATAAAATTGAAAGCGTAAAAATAGTTATAAAAAACCAAATAAGGCTGAATATGGCATGCATGAGCTGATTTTTATCATGCAAACAATGGCAAAATGCTGATAAAACGTTTTGAAAAAAAGCGCTTAAAAGCCTATATTTGTATAATTTAAAACCCAAAAATGATGGACCAAACAGGATATGAAGCCGTATTTGAAGGTAAACTTTCCAGAAACGAGGTCATTGAGCCAAAAGACTGGATGCCCGATAATTACAGAAAACATCTGATCCGCCAGATCTCACAGCACGCCCACTCGGAGATTGTAGGCATGTTGCCGGAAGGAAATTGGATCACACGCGCCCCAAGCCTGCGCTCCAAAGTCGTGTTGCTGGCTAAGGTGCAAGATGAAGGCGGACACGGCCTTTACTTATATACAGCAGCCGAAACCCTTGGCATTAGCCGCGATGAACTGCTCGATAATCTGCATACAGGTAAAGCTAAATATTCTTCTATTTTCAATTACCCGACACTCACCTGGGCCGATATTGGTGCAGTGGGTTGGTTGGTAGATGGTGCGGCTATCATGAACCAGGTAATGCTTCAGCGTACCTCATACGGGCCATACAGTCGGGCCATGATCCGTATTTGCAAGGAAGAGAGCTTTCACCAGCGTCAGGGCTTTGAAGTAATGACGCGCTTGGCATTTGGTACACCTGATCAGAAAGCGATGGCTCAGGACGCTCTTAACCGCTGGTGGTATCCTACCATGATGATGTTCGGGCCGCCTGATGTGGAGTCGCCTAACAGCGAAAATGCCATGAAATGGCGCATCAAACGCGAAACCAACGACCAACTCCGGCAGAAATTTGTTAACCAAACGGTGCCGCAGGTAGAATACCTGGGACTTACCGTGCCAGATGAAAACCTGAAATGGAACGAAGAGAAAAAAGGTTACGATTTTACCGAGCCGAATTGGGTAGAGTTCAAACAGGTGATCAGCGGCAATGGGCCGTGTAATAAAGAACGGTTGGCGTCACGCAATAAATCGCACAAAGACGGCGAATGGGTGCGTGCCGCCGCTCAGGCTTACGCAAAAAAGAAAAAAGAAATCTACGAGGCGGCTTAATCCGCCGGTTTTAATATTTAAATCAATAGACGAATAACGACTATGGCAGACACGCAAGGCCCGGTATGGGAAGTTTTTGTACAAAAAAAATCAGGACAGCCCTTTGTACACTGTGGCAGTCTTCATGCTTTCGATAAAGAAATGGCTCTGCAAAATGCAAGAGATCTTTATACCCGCCGCAGCGAAGGCTGTGCGCTTTGGGTAGTGCCGTCCAATGCCATTGTGGCCAGCAGCCCCGAAGACATCGGGCCGTTTTTTGAACCTGCAAACGATAAAGTGTACCGTCATCCGACGTTCTATCAGATACCGGATGCCATTGGGCACATGTAACGAGTACAACATAGCATTGCGCTGGCCGCAATGTGTAAGATAACCTTATGACAACAGAAGAAGCATTATTTATTTATACGTTGCGCCTGGGTGACACCAACCTCATTTTAGGACAACGCCTGAGCGAGTGGACCGGGCATGGCCCTTTCCTGGAGGAAGACCTGGCGCTCACCAATATTGCCCTCGATATCATCGGAACCGCTAAGTCACTCCTTGAATATGCCGCAAAAACCGAAGGTAAAGGCAGAACGGAAGACGACCTGGCCTATTTCCGTAACGACAGGCAATACCTGAACCTTCAGCTAACAGAGCAGCCAAACGGCGATTATGCCAAAACCATCGTTCGGCAAGTCATCATGGATTGCTTCGATTTTTATTTCTACCAGGAATTGGCCAAAAGTAAAGACGAAACCCTCGCAGGTATTGCGCAAAAGTCCATCAAAGAAGCAACGTATCACCTTCGGCATACATCGTCCTGGGTCGAGCGTTTTGGTGATGGTACTGAGGAAAGCCATCAGCGCGCGCAGACCGCCATCAATGAACTTTGGGCTTACACGGGCGAGTTATTTGAGATGGACGAGGTGGACGCGCTGCTTATCCGTGAAGGCATTGGGGTAGATCTCAACATAATCAAAACCAAATGGGAAGCGTATATGAACGATCTTATGGAACGCGCCACCCTCAGCAAGCCTGAAAATGTATTTATGCATACAGGTAGCCGCAAAGGCATACATACCGAGCACCTGGCTTATATTTTGGCTGAAATGCAGGCTTTGCCGCGCATGTACCCTACGGCAAAATGGTAATATGAAAACGTATATCGCGATCCTTGGTTTGCTGGCGAGCCTGCCGCTATGTTCACAGCCCAAACAGATTGATAAAATCCGCATATCGGCAGCCAGGGTTGCAAAGGCCACAGAGGTTTCGGCGCTTATCCCGGATACGCTTGGTGCCTGCAGCATCACCAGCTATCATTTTTATGCCAACCTTGGCAACACCGTGAAGTCGATGGATGTGAAGAATGGCGAGATTGCCGAAACCATCAAAACGATCGTGTCGGCATTGAAGCCGGGAGAGAAGTTTGTGATCGAGAATATCCAATACAACTGCAAGGAAGAACGAAAAAAAGGCTATGTATTTATTATTCAGTGATGGGATTTAAGGACGATTGGAAAAAAATATCACCCTATTTTGTGGATATCTGGCAGTACATTGTCATCATCCTCATCATGATCGTAGCAGCGATCTTTATTTTATAAACTAACCGGCCCCCGGCCTGTTATTTAATAACATGCCCTTTAGCAAAGAACATATTTACGAGGCGCTTTCCGAAATACCGGATCCCGAGATCCCTGTGATTTCTATTACTGATCTTGGTGTTATCCGCAACATCGAGCTGCAGTCCGAAACGGCTATCGAACTGAAAATCACACCTACTTACAGCGGTTGCCCGGCCATGCAGCAAATAGAATCCGATGTACGCAAAAAGTTACAGAGCCTGGGCTTTAGCGACATCACCATCCATACCATTTACTCGCCGCCCTGGACCACCGATTGGATAAATGCCGCGGCTAAAGAGCGACTGAGGGCCTACGGCATCGCTCCTCCAGAACACACCACCGAAGACAAAAGCTGGCTCACCGGAAAAGAAAAAACAGTGAAATGCCCGCGCTGTCGCTCTGCCAACACGCGCCTCATCTCCCAGTTCGGCAGCACGGCCTGTAAAGCCCTGTATCAATGCCAGGATTGTCTGGAGCCTTTTGATTATTTCAAGTGTATCTGAAATGTTAAAGCCTGTCACGGCATTTTTTTATGTCAAATAAAGTGATAACTTAGCTTAAACAAGTGTCATGCTGAGTAAGGCTTTTGTCAATAAAATCGTCAATAATTTCCTCGAGCATGTGTATGTCCTCAATGAGAAAGACGAGATCGTTTTTCAGACCGAACACAGCGAAAATCTTTTTGGCTACACCCGTAGCGAAATTCTTGAACGTGGCTTTGGCTTCCTGTTTCTGAACCCGGGCGCGGTGGATAAATGCAAGCAGAAAGCCGAAATTTTCGGCGAATTTATTTGTACCGAGAATTTCAGGCATAAAACCCGCAATTACATCAACATTGCCTACCGCATTTTTTACGATGAGAATGGCCTCGACGGGCAGAAAAACTATATTTTTTACCTGCGCGACAATACCCAGCAGAACATTATCCGGAAAGACATCATCAAAAAAAGTCTGACCATCGAAAACCTGTCAAAATCGCGCATGATCCGCGATGGCAGGATCAACGAAGCCATTTACGAAATACTCGAATCCTCGTCGCGTGCCATGAACACCACGCGGGTAAATGCCTGGCTCTTCGATACGAAGAAAACGCAGATCCAGTGCATCGGCAACTTCGATGCCCGGGAGAACAAGCTCGTGCCGCAAACAGCGCTGCCGCGACTGGCTATGCCACTGTATTTTTCGTTGTTCGAAACAGAAAAGATCATCATTACCCGCGATGCATACACCGAAACCAAAACGGCCGAGCTCTACGAGTATTACCTGAAGCCACATGGCATCCAGGCCATGATGGATATCCCGGTGCGCATCGAAGGGGAAATGATCGGTATTATTTGCTTTGAGAACGTTGGCGGCCCCCGCGACTGGACTTTGCAGGAACAAAAATTCGGCCTCGTGGCCGCGCAGATGCTTTCTCTCACCATCGAAACACATAACAAACAACAGGCTTCCGAAGCCCTGAAGTGTTCGCTCGAAGAAAAAACGGTATTGTTGCAGGAAGTGCACCACCGCGTGAAGAACAACCTGAGCATTGTGGGAAGCCTTATGAACCTGCAGGCCGAGAAGTCGGCGGATGACTACCATCGGCAGCTGTTTTACGAATGCCGCAGCCGCATCGACTCGATCGCTGCCGTACACGAGCTTATTTACAAAGCCAAATCCTACTCGCATCTCAATTTCAAAGAATACCTCGATCAGATCATCGACCACATCATCAGCACCTACCGTTCGTCGCCGCACATCCGCATCGAAAAAGGGATCACCGATGTTCACGTTGATATTTCCACGGCCATTCCGCTGGCGCTGATCGTCAATGAGCTGATCACGAATGCCTACAAGCATGCGTTTACCGATCGGGAAGAAGGTGTGATCGAAATATCCCTATTGGAAAATAACAAACGGGTGTTCCTGACAATCAAAGATAACGGTCGTGGTTTCGATCCGTCTTGTATCCCTGCCAAATCTATCGGTATCGGTATTCTCAATGGCTTAGTGGAGCAGGTAGAGGGCGTTTATGAGCTGAAAACGGATAGCGCCGGAACCTGCTACAAAATTTCGTTTTCTAAAAAATAATTCCCGATTTTAGCGGCGTAAAATGTTTGTCTCATGAATTTTATTCTCAAGGAAATAAAAGACCAGGTGATGGTGCTAACCCTCAACCGTCCCGATAAATTCAACAGTTTTAACCGCGATATGGCCTTGCAATTACAGGCTGCGCTCGATGAAGCTGCGGCCAGCGAGCAGGTGAGGGCAGTGCTACTTACCGGTTCCGGAAAAGCATTTTGCGCGGGGCAAGACCTGGCTGAAGCGATTGATGAGAAAGGACCAGGCATTTCTCGCATTGTAGAGGAGCATTATAATCCCATTGTCACCAAAATCAGAAACATCGAAAAACCGGTGGTTGCCCTTGTAAATGGCGTAGCTGCCGGCGCAGGTGCCAATATTGCCTTGTCTTGCGATGTTGTATTGGCTGCAAATTCCGCCTCATTTATTCAGGCTTTCAGCAAAATTGGCCTTATCCCAGATAGTGGCGGAACATTCTTTCTTCCCCGCCTGGTTGGTTTTCAGAGAGCTTCTGCCCTCATGATGACAGGCGATAAAGTAACTGCAATTGAAGCCCAGCAAATGGGAATGGTATATAAAGTCATTGCCGACGAGCAAAGTATGGACGAAGCGCTGAAAGCGGCCGCAAACCTGTCGGCCATGCCCACCAAAGCCCTCGGTCTTACCAAACGCCTGCTCAACGAAAGCCTATTCAATACCCACGAAAAGCAGTTGGCCTCCGAAGGCCGCGTTCAGGTTGAGGCTGCATCTACCTACGATTACAACGAGGGTGTGAACGCATTCCTCGAAAAGCGCAAGCCTGCTTTTAAAGGTCATTAAACGCACGGGTTTACGCTTAACGCTGTTCGCCGGAATAACATCGGCACAGATACGTTTTCTGCTGATTACCAGATTATTAAACGCTGGTTTGTTTACAAATTTTAGTGTATCGCGTCGGTGTACCCGCGTTATACCCTTAATTTTACACCATGATACATTTTAGATTCCTGCTGCTCCTCTTGGTATTGCTTGCGCCTACGGTGAAAGCGCAACCCAAAAAAGAATATTACGATACCGAACAAAGCAAGCTCAAGTCTGAAACAAATATCGTAAAAGGTATTCCGCATGGCCGTCACGTAGAGTATTACCGCAACGGACAAGTATCTCGCAAAGGTTCATTTTATAATGGTAAAGAAGATAGCACCTGGTATTTTTATTACGAAACAGGTAAGCTCAAAGCGATAGAAAATTACCGGAGGGCCAGGAAAAGCGGCCATAACCGCTACTATTTTAAAAACGGCGAACTGGCGCAGGAAACCGTGTTTAAAGACAACCTGGCGGATAGTATCTGGACCTCGTACTACGAAAACAAAGTTGTAAAAAGCCGCGAAGCCTTTGCCGAAGGAAAAAAGCAGGGCGAATGGTTGTATTACTTCGACAACGGGCAACTTGAGAGTACCGGTAAATTTGTCAATGATCTGAAAGAAGGCGAGGTAAAAACATTTTACCGTAATGGAAAACCGGCATCACTGGCTCATTATTGCAAAAATAAGCCTTGTGGCACGCATACCGAATACTACGAGAACGGGAACCTGAAACTGGAAAAAGTGTATCAAGCCGGTGGCGATACGTCGCAGGTGTCTAAAGATTCGGTGGTTGTGTTGCTCATGACGATGAACGATGAAAAGGGCCGACCGGTAATTGCCAACGGAAACGGTACCATTACTGCGCAATATGCCAGCGGCCTGATCAAGGCGCAAGGTGCTTATAAAGATGGGCTGATGGATGGTGTATGGCGCTATTTCCATACCAATGGGGAACTAGACTATAGTGCCACCTACCAAAAGGGCGTACTCGATGGTTATTATTCGTCGTATTACGCAAATCACAACGTCAAAAGCGAAGGCCCTTTTGTGAACGGCAAAAAAAATGGTGTTTGGAAATTTTATACAGAAAAAGGCGAAAAAGAAATGGAAGGCACCTTGAAAGATGGCCTCCGTAATGATCGCTGGATCTATTATTACAGCAACGGGAACAAAGAGTCGGAGGGCTATTTTCTGGATGATAAGCAAACAGGAACCTGGGAATATTTTTATCCGACCACCGAAAAATGGAAAATCGGTAATTTCGATAAGGGATTGAAAACAGGAACCTGGACAACCTGGTATGAGAGTGGGAAAAAATTACAGGAAGGCGCTTACAATGCCGGCAAAGAAACAGGAACCTGGCAGAGTTGGTACAACAATGGGCAGTTGAAAGATGAAGGAAATTTTAAAGAGGGAAAACTGAACGGTGTTTGGCAGGGCTGGTACAGCAACGGCAAGCAGAATTATTTGGGGAACTACGACGACCAGGAGAAAAAAACGGGTCTTTGGCAATATTGGTATGAAACCGGCCAGTACCGCGAAACCGGTAGCTATGTGAGCGGCATCAAGCACGGGCACTGGACCAGCTATTATGAGAAAGGCAACTACATTGATGCCGACGGTAATTACAGCAAAGGAAAGCAAAACGGCAAATGGGTGTATTATTACGAAACGGGCGGCATCATGCGCGAGCAGCATTTCAAAGATGGGCATCTTTCAGGCAAGTCGATCACGTATTACAGCAATAACAAGATTCAGTCGGAGTGCAATTACAAGATCGTAAACGACAAGCGCAAAGGCAAAAAGCAAAGCGTACCGCATGGTAATTGGATCTTTTATGATAAAAGCGGGCGGGAAGTCAGCAGGATTACCTACGATAATGGCGTAAAAAAGTAGCCCCTGGGCCGGCACTCGTATGCAAATAAGTACTACATTTAGCGTATCTCAAAAACAGATGAAGTTATGCGCTTAAATAGTAAATGGTTGATAACGGCATTTTTTGCAGGAGCAGTTTTGGTGGCCTGTACAGGAAATAAAAGCGAAGAAGGCGAAGACGCGGATATCGTTGCTGACGAAACAACACTTGATTCCCAGAAAATTTCAGCACAGTTTGTGTTCAATGCATTGCCTGAACGCGACCGGGTAATCGCGCTCGCGTCTCAATCGAAATCAGAATACAACCCATCGGTTCTCAATAATCCCGAATCGCTTAATAAGTACTCTACCGAAAGTGCCAAAGCGCTCAATCTTGGTGTGTATGGCGCCGATCTGAATGTTACCGGCGTTTACGAGCAAACCCAGGAGTCGATGTTATTCCTGAAATGCGTCAACATTTTGGCCAAAAGCCTGGGAGTAAACAATTCTTTTGATGAAAAAATGGTGGATCGCATGGAGGCCAATAAATCCAACCGTGATTCTACACTGGAAATTGTTTCCGAATCGTTTGTTAGTGCCGATACCTACCTGAAAAACAATGGCCGTCCGGGGACGTCTTCCCTGATTGTGGCCGGTGCCTGGATAGAAGGCATGTACCTGGCTATTGCCACCGCCGATGAAACGAAATACGAAGGCATTGTTACAGAAATTTACGCTCAGAAAGAATCGCTCAAATACCTTGTGCAATTGCTTGAGCAATCGAAATTGAGTCAGGATGCAACCTATGTACTGTCTGATCTGAAAGCCATGCAGCCCTTATTCGAGGTACAGAACCAGGATGCGGCTTCGTTGGCAGCCATCGCCAAAGCATGTAATGGGTTAAGAACCAAAGTAATCTCCGGAAACTAACAAGATGCCCGTTATATTACCTGTAAATGGCGTATCGCCACGGTTAGGCGAAAATTGTTTCGTAGCTCCCAATGCCACCATCGTGGGTGATGTGGAAGCTGGCAATGATTGCAGCTTTTGGTTCAATGCCGTGGTACGTGGCGACGTAAATTCGATCCGGCTTGGCAACAAAGTAAACATCCAGGATGGAGCCGTGATCCACTGCACCTACCAAAAAACCAAAACCATATTGGGAAACAATGTATCGGTTGGGCACAATGCCATCGTGCATGGTTGCCTGGTGCATGACAATGTGCTTATTGGCATGGGCGCTATTGTAATGGATAATTGTGAAATAGGCAGCAACTCCATCATTGCAGCCGGCGCGGTGCTTACCGAAGGAACCATTGTGCCTCCGGGTTGCATTTATGCCGGTGTTCCGGCCAAAAAAGTAAAAGATATTTCGCAGGAGCTCATCAGCGGCGAGATCGACCGCATTGCCAATAATTACCTCATGTACAGCACCTGGTTCCGTTAAGGCTGGGCAACACTGTGCAACAGGTGGAAAGTGTTTTCCTGCGCCTTGCTTTCAGCCATTTTTTTTGCTCTATTTCAGCTTACAGGTAGTTTCGCCGGCCGAGAGGCTTTTGCAGTGTTTTTTTGCCTGGCTTTTGGTCATTTCCACGGTGCCGGCGTCGTAAGTGGAAAACGAGTTGCTACACTGGCAAGTGCGGTCTTTTTTACAGGAAAACAGCATTAAAAACGTCAGGCAGGCGATGGTAGTGACAAATTTCATGATCTTTGTGCTTAATATAAGGCTAAAATAAACAAATTATTGTTACTAATATTTGCATATTCAGGCAGAAGGCTATATATTTGCCACCCAATTTAAAATTTAAACAAAGAGACCAAATGTTAATCGTAACAGTAAAAGAAGGCGAAAGCATCGAAAAAGCATTAAAAAAATTCAAAAAGAAATTTGAAAAAACAGGTGTTGTAAAACAGCTGCGTGCCCGCAAAAACTTCGAAAAACCATCTGTCACTTACAGGCAAACCCGCATTAAAGCTGTTTATAAGCAAAAAATGCAAATGGGTCTGGCCGACGCATAGGCATAGGCTTTTCACAAAATTTATAAGTCACCTAAGACAATTACGGATTTTTAAAAGTAAATTCGTGATTATCTTAGGTTTTTTATGTTTGGAGAACAGGCATCGGCGTTTCTGGATTACCTCACTTACGAGAAGAAATACTCGGCCCATACTATTCATGCCTACCAAACAGACCTGAGGCAGTTCCTGGATTTCCTCGCGCAGCCAGGCGAAGTCTTTTCCATTGATGAGGTAAATTATCAGCAAATCCGCCAATGGATCATGGTGCTGATGGATTCGGGACTCGATACCCGAAGCGTAAACCGCAAGCTCTCCACGCTTAAATCTTTCTTTAAATACCTCCACAAAAACGGCCAACTAGCGCTAAATCCCATGTCGAGGATCAGCGGGCCTAAAAACCCCAAACGCCTTCCTGAATTCGTGGACGAAAGCAGCATGACACAGCTGTTGGATGGCTCCGTATTTGAAGATAGCTTTCGTGGTATGACGGATAAGCTGATGATAGACTTGTTTTACCAGGCCGGACTGCGCCGTTCGGAACTGGCAAAATTGCGCGAAACTGATCTCGACCGTGGCAATGCGGCTTTGCGTGTGCATGGAAAACGCAACAAGCAGCGCCTGGTTCCGGTTTCGGTAGCATTAATGCGTAACCTTGAGGCCTATTTACAAGTAAAAAAGGACAAACAGATCACCAATCCTATGCTGCTGGTAAACGAGAAAGGAAACAGTTTGAGCGAAAGCTATATTTACCAGGCCGTTCGCAGTTATCTCGGAAACGTAACGACTCTACGGAAAAAAAGTCCACATGTGCTGCGGCACACGTTTGCCACTCATTTACTCGACAATGGCGCCGATATCAACGCCGTAAAAGATCTTCTGGGACACGCCAGTTTATCAGCTACCCAGATCTATACTCATAACACCATCGACAAATTAAAAAAATCGTACAAGCAGGCGCACCCGCGCGGCGACTCATAACGTATTCAATCAAGTATAAACCCGCTCCGCAGGTCTGCGGGGCACAAAACCAAGGAGGAGGACTAATCATGACAACGAACATCCAATCTGTGCATTTTGATGCCGACAAAAAATTGATCGATTTTGCAAAAGACAAAACCAATAAACTGACGCTTTTTTATGATGGACTGATTAGCAGTGAAATCATTCTGCGCCTCGATAAATCGTCGAACAGCGAGAACAAAGTAGCCGAGATCAAGATCCATACAAAAGGCCAGGAACTGTTCTCAAAGAAACAATCGGCATCGTTCGAAGAGTCGATCGATTTGGCTTGTGAAGCATTGAAAACCCAGATCAAAAAATATAAAGAAAAAGTGCAGGAAACCAACCTGGGAATGAACGAATTACCCAACTAACCTGCTTTTCTTCAAAACCCAAAAAGGCTGCTTTCCGAGGCAGCCTTTTTTCGTGCAGGCATTTGCCGGGTTTAGTCCTTACCGTTTTGTGAAAAGAGAATAGCTTTTCATTAAACACGTGAAATTGATTACATTTGGATGTGCAGAAAAAAGTCAAGATCAACATTATCGGTGCAGGTATTTCGGGCTTATGTGCGGGTTGTTACCTGCAAATGAGCGGCTTCGAAACCCAAATTTTTGAAAAACATTCTATTCCGGGCGGCCTCTGTACAAGTTGGGAGAAAGGCGAATTTACCATCGACGGCTGTGCGCATTGGATCCTGGGTTCCGACAAAGGCAGCGGCTTTTACCACATGTGGTCGGAGTTACTTCACCTGGAATCGATTCCGTTTCATCATCATGATATCCGTATTCACGTCGAAGTGAAGCATCACCGGGACAAATACGGCGATAAGATTTTTAAAGTATATAATGACCTTGAGCAGTTGCGCGCCTACATGCTCGACCTCTCGCCGGAAGATGCCGATACGATAAATGCCTTTATCGGCGATATCCGCGAACTGCAAAAGTACGAGTTGCCGCCGGTGATGGATAAGTTGCCATTTATTCCTTCGGTGATCCGTGGTATAAAAATGACCAAATACCTGAAGTTCCTCGTTACCCTCAACCGCCAACGCAAAGTGAGCAATTATGATCTTGCGCGTAAGTTCAAGAGTCCATTTCTGCGCGAAGCCTTTGAATTGCTTTACGATGGGCAGGAAGTGAAGATGATGGTCTTTAATTTTCCGCAAGCGGTGTTCGACAAAAAAAGCGCCGGTTATCCGATAGGCGGATCGCTGAAGTGGGCCGAACGCCTGGCCGAACGCTATGAGAAATTAGGTGGCAAAATCCATTACAACACACCGGTAAAAAAGGTTCTGACGGAAAATGCCAAAGTCACAGGCTTGCTGGTGCGCAACGACGTAACCCATGCATGCGATGCCGTCGTGTCCAGTGCCGATTGGTATAAAACCGTGTTTGATTACCTGGATGGAAAATACGTTAACGAAAAAATGCTGGAACTCCGCGACGGAAAAGTGCTGGACGTCTATTATTCTGTGTTGCTGGTTACCTACGGGTTGAAGGGCGATTATAGCAGCTATCCTCACTTTTACCGGTTCCCGATACAGGGCATGCTTACGTCACCTTGCGGAAAAACCTGGGATCGCCTGGAGACGCATTTTTACAATTACGACCCAACGTTGGCACCCGAAGGTAAAACGGTAATGGCCTGTAGTTTTTACACTACCAACGGGCAGTACTGGATCGATTTGCGGAAAAACGAACGGCCTAAATACCGCGAGGAAAAAAAGAAGTTTATCGAAAGCCTTACGGACCTGCTCGAAACCAAATTTCCGGGCATTAAGCAGGATATAGAAATGGTTGACTTTGCAACGCCGGCTACCGTGTTGCGCTACACCAACAACTGGCAGGGAAGCGCGCAGGGATGGCTGCCCGGCGAAAACATCGCGGCCTCGTCGCCGGTAAAGGCAACCTTACCAAATCTTTCCGGGTTTTATTATGCCAGCCATTGGGGCCGGCCGGGTGGTGGATTGCCGGTAGCTATCGAGCAGGGCCGAAACATCACCAAGCGGATCTGTAAAGATTATAAAACCGATTTCAACATCATAAAGCCCTGAGTTTACAGGCTTATCACGCCTTGTTTTCCTGTCTTGGGTTTTCAGCCTTTGAGCACGGCCATCAGTCCTTGGTAGCTTTTTACGGACTTGATAAAATGCTGGTAAACGATGTTTTTGGGGTAAATGCCCGATGTGGTGTGCGCAAAGTTAGGCAAAGCCTTCATGGCCTTCCGTTTGCGCAGCGTTGCGGGCAATTGAGTGTAGTAAGAGCCGTGTGCCTTGATCACAGCAAAGAAATGGGCGCCGTTTCCTTCAAATAAAAATTTGAATGCTGCCACGCCGTCGAGCACCATGCGAAACAGGATGCGGAGCCACAAAAAGCCGGGCGACGCATTTTTCGTAAAGGTGATGAGATTGTTGCGGAAGTTGAGGTACGTTTTGCGCGGGCTTAGCTTGTGAAGCGTGCCGCCGCCCACATGGTACACCACCGATGCCGGTTCTGCATAAATCTGGTAGCCGAGATTTTTCATGCGCCAGCAAACATCAATTTCTTCCATGTGTGCAAAATACACATCGTCGAAGCCGCCGGCTTGATGGAAAGCCTCGGCCCTTACCATCATGCAGGCGCCGGTAGCCCAGAATGTTTCTATGGTTTCGTTGTATTGCCCCTGGTCTTGCTCCAGGTCGTTGAACACGCGCCCGCGGCAAAAAGGATAGCCATAACGGTCGATAAAGCCGCCGGAGGCACCGGCATATTCGAAAGTGTTGCGTTGATTGTAGTCGAGTATTTTGGGCTGGCAGGCGGCTATGTTGGGTTGCGCGTCCATGAGGTGGATAAGTGGCGCAAGCCATCCGGCGGTAACTTCTACATCGGAATTGAGCAGAACGTAGTAGCGGGCCTGTATCTGTTGCAGGGCCAGATTATACCCTTTGGCAAAGCCCTCGTTCGCGGGGTTGACGATCACGTTTACCTGCGGAAATTGCGCCTGCAGAAAGGCTACACTGCCGTCTGACGAGCAATTGTCGGCTACATAGACGCTGGCTTCGGGCGAGTGCGCAAGCACCGGCGGAAGGAAAGATTCCAGAAATTTTTTACCGTTCCAGTTCAGGATAACAACCGCAACATGATCGGGCATAAATTAACGCGGGTTATTGAAGTTTTCATCGACATTGGTGCCGTAGGTATTTACAGGCTTGGTGTCGTCGAGGTTAAGCGACTGTTGCGAGCGGTTCACGAGTTTAAATCGCCAGCGCTCGTCGTATATCTCGCCACGCACATCGCTGTGGATGAGTTTGTAGCAATTGTCGGCAATGGCTTCGTTCACGAACACAAATTTTTTGTTGGTAAAGAACCTGCCGGTCGATTTATCGTAAATACGGTAGTATTGCCAGATCTCGTAAGGGTAGGTGTTGGGCTCGCTGTTTACCTGGTTGCGCTGGTCGGGTTTGCCATATTGCAGGTACACGCGCCCGCGATCGGTATAATAGCCTTTTTGCTTGCCGCATTTTAAGAGTGCGTTGGCTTCCTGCACGCTTTTGTAGTAGGCAAGCCATATTTTGAGCGGGTTAAGACTGTCGCCGGCCTCTTTTTTCCAGTATTCAACGGCATAAGCCCGCATCAGGTTCGGGTCTTTGCTGGCTATCTGGTTTTGCTGCCATTCGCGCTCTTTACTGCTTGAGCGCGGCCACAGGCACTCCACGAACTGCCTGATGGAATCGGTATTTTGAAATGCATTGAAAAAATCTTCGATGGTGCGGATGTTCTTATCGGCAAGCTCATCCGGCAATTGTGGCGCATCGCTCTGGCGTTGGAAGTACCATTTTTTCTGCATCTGCACTTTGTTTACCGAGTCGCGTATTTCTACTACCAGGTTATAGTTGCCGGAAGGCAGGGCGCTGATGTCGAACTGGCCTAGTAGTGCATTAAGTGGTTGGGCGCTTTGTTTCTGGTAGTTGTTAAGAAAGGCTACCCGGCGTAAGTTCTCACTGTTTTCTACGTAGTAGGCATACAGGAATTTGGCCTGCTTGCCGAGTACGGTGTCGGTATTGTAAGATTCGATGTAAAACCGGAGGGCGTTTTGTGTTTTCGGGTAGTAATTGATGTTGTAAGGCACAAGGTCGTAGCCGTTTTTGGTGAGCGGACCTTGTGTGGTAGCTTTGGCATAGGACTCGAGCACCTGTATTTCGGAAGACTGTATTTTAGCGTTGCGCACGAAATCGACCACGATTTTTTGCCGGTGATTGGTTTTTTTATCGGGGAAGGCATTGTCGGCAATAGACAGTTCCAGGTCGTAGGTGCCATTGGCAAGCGCAAAACGCTGGTTATCAATAAAGGAAGGCAAATTAAGGGTGTCTGTCACTTTTGGACTCATGAGGTTGTAGTCGGCAGCTTTCACGGTTTCCCCGTTTTTGAGGATGCGCCAGGAGATGTGCACGCTGGCCTGGCGGCCGCCGTCTGCCTGCAAAAACTTCACGCTGCTACCCGCAATGGTGAGCGAGGTTTCGAGGTAAGGTTTGGCGGTAATGGTGCTGAAAATGTTATAGTTGAAATAGACCGTTACGTTTGCCGAAAGGCTGAAACAGAGGGCGGTAAAAATTGAGGAAAGAAGACGTTTCATTCGAGTTGGATTTTACATTTTGGGGATGTAAAAAGCTCTCTAAAGATACGATAAAAAATAATTTTTCTGAAATCGCTTGTAAAATAAAAAAAAGTAGTAATTTCGCCCCCGGAGAAATGGCAGAGTGGTCGATTGCGGCAGTCTTGAAAACTGTTGAACCGCGAGGTTCCGGGGGTTCGAATCCCTCTTTCTCCGCTGAAAGGGACTTAGGCTCAAAAAGAGAACTAAGTCCCTTTTTTATTAAAGCAAAATCGCCCGTGTGTCGGGCGATTTGTGCAATTATAAAGTTGATTTCAGAGGTTCGAAATGCCCCATTTTTCTTGTCAAATACCAAACCGTTAGGAAAGAGTAAGTTTTGCAATCCTACTTTTAATGCTATACCGCCATCTTGCCAAATTTGGCGCAGGTTTCGGCAAAGAATCACGGCTTCATTTATCATTTCTTTTAGGTTCGAAATCGAAATCCCACAAGTCGACATTTCTGCTCGAATTTTATCAAATTCCTTAGCGTATTTTACTCTAAAACGTTCGTAAGTTTCCTTGGGCATCTCCTCTTTTATGAAGTGCTTCTCCTCAAGTGTTTCAATATCCTTGGTTAGTTCGACAATTCTCGCCTTAAGGATTGCTTCCTTTTCAACTGAGTCTTTAGTCAGTTCATGGTAGGTGCTTTCCAATTCAATTTTAATAGCTTCGGTCAAATCAGGCTTTACTTCGTATTTCTCAAGTTCCTCTGAAAACAAACGGTGCATTTCTTTTGCGCTTTTATTGCACTTACAGCCGTTTGTTCTGCATTTGTAATAGTACAAGTTTTTCTTCTTAACAATATAGCCTGTAAAGGGCTGATTACAATCCGAGCATTTAATGAAAACCTTCATCGGAATATTAACATCTTCTGCTTTGTGCGGTACTCCGAATTTAGTAGAAGATGAAATGATTTCGTTCACTTTCATAAAGGTTTCTTTTGAGATCATTTTTTCATGTACCCCTTCAACTACTTTTCCATTCAGCATCCCATGCGATAATAATCCGCAATAAAAAGGGTTAATAAAAATTTTATGCAATTGCTGTTTGTACATTTTTACTCCTATAGCTTGAAGCTTCAGAATAATTTCTTCATTCTTCATGCCCATAAGTTTCCATTCCCACGCTTTTTTAATTTTCTTTCCTTCTGCGTTTAAAACTATTTTACGCTCACCATTTGTTCTGACAATATCATAACCCTGTGGTGGTTTTACAACCCAAATTCCTTTTTCAAATTTGGCTTTCATTCCTGCCATTGCCACTTGTTTTCGCTGCTCGTTATCCCAACGCCCGAATAACAATTGCATATCATGAAATAGAACGCCGTTTGGATTAGAGGTGTCAATCGGTTCTGTTACTGCTTTAATATGAACCCCATGCTTTTCTCTTAGTTCATCAGCAATGGAAATAGCTTTACCACCTGTCCTACTAAAGCGAGTCATTTTATAAACCAAGATGGTGCTAATTTTTCCTTTGCTTGTATTTACAAAACTCAGCATTCGCTGAAACTCTTTCCGTGCGTCCGTTTTTGCACTTTCATATGTATCACCAAACGCTGAAACAATTGTTAGATTATTTCTCTTAGCATATTCCTCAATCGATTTGCGTTGAGTTTCTAAAGATTCGTTTTTATCAAACTGTCCTTTTCCGGAAACCCTTGTGTACATAACTGCCAAATTGGATGTGGACTGCTTTACTTCCTTTTTACCAAAGCGCCCAAACCGATTTGCTATTATTTGTTCTTCAGTCATTTTTGCCTCCTTTCTTTTAAAATTAATTTTTTATGCTTGTTTTATATATTCACTTTCCGAAACTTCTTTTTCAGTATTCAACAAAATTATTTTTACTTCACTTGCTTCATCGATCTCGTTTTTCTTTTTTAGTTTTGAAAAATGCTCGCATAAAAGAACAGCCAGTTTTTTGATTGATAATACAATCTTGGTTGCTTGTTCATCATTTACACTTTCATAACCTTTTATCATTCTTAGTTTTTCAACCGTTAATCCTTTATTATTTTCGCTCTCACTTTTCATTTCATTTAAATTTTAAAGTACTACCTTTTTAAATTCAATATATTGATAATCAATATATTAGCTAATTTACATACATCTTTTGGAATAAAGAAATACCATTTATTCTCGCTTAAACTTGCTTGTATTAGGCTTTGCTGGCTTGCATAATTCGGGGAATAATTTATTAAAAGGCTCTTTTTTAGTAGATTCCCTAATTAAATTTAAAATCAAAATATACCTCACAATTGCAGATTTTGTTAACTTAAATTTGATCCCATCTTTTTCGCTTTCTAAGTAACTAGCTATTGGCATAAATTGTTCGTGCAGCTTTATAAGATCAATTATAAACGGAAAATCTCCGGGTAGTGTTTTGATTTGCTCTGATAAAAGAATTTCTTCTAATGCTTTGCAAATTATTATTGCTGTGTTGTAATAGAGTTTTCGCTTATAAGTTAACTGAAATAGGTTTTCAATAATGCATCTGATGCGGGGCAATATGTATGCAAAAGCAGATACATTTTGTTCCGTTATTCTCCCTCCGTTCTTTGTGCTATAAGTAAAGTAGATATTAGTGTAGTTTAGCGAAATATAGCCATGCTGAATTCTATCCAAAATATCAGCATAAATGTATTTGTATTCTTCCTCGATTAGTTGATTTTTATATTCATGATTTCTAGTTGTTTGTTGGTTAATACTAATTGTTTCTTTTTCTATGGTAGGCGGAGTATCTAAATTTGGATTTAAAGTATTAAGTTCGTTTTCTAAGTCAAGCATTTCATTCGTCTGAACGATTTTATTTTCAGTTAAATTTATTGTAACACCATTCAAATTTGAAGGCACGGAGAAACTTCTATTCAAATAAGCATATTGCTTGCAGGTGTTACTGCAATACTTTTTAGTATTTCTTTTTCCTTCAATCTGTTTATGACAATGCAAACAATTCATCTCTTTACTTTATTTTTGTTTCTAATTTAATCCTATCTCCTCCGGATTTTCTTCTCCATAGCGTTGATCGTTCCATTCGTTGACTGCATCATACATATTTTGCATTGCTGCTGTTTGAATTTTATTTCCTTTTGCAAACGATACTTCAAGCATTACTTCTCCAGTTGTTTCATTACAGCCAGTTATTTTGTTGTTTAAGTTGCCTGTTCGTATCATTCGACATACATCCAAAAATATTTCGATCGGAACTTTTATGTTTTGTTTTTCTGTTTGTGCTTTCATTTTTAATTATGCTTTTATTTCAAATACTTTTTTCTTTTTTGGATTATACTTATAGGCTTTTGTTTCTTTATCCTGTTGCATGGCAAGTGTATTTTCATCTTTTTCCTCCTCATCTTCGTTGCCATTTGATATTTCCTTTACTCTTCGAGACTCAATGAGTCTGTGGGTACTTCGTATTTCTCTGAGAAGTAATTTAAATTGCTCATCTCTTTCAGTCATCTGAAGTTTATGTTCTGCTTTTATTGCTTCTATATCTTTGCTTGCTTTAAAAGTGCCTAAAAGATAACCAGCAGCTAAACCAGTTACTCCGGTTGTAATCGGATTTTTAATGAAATCAAGTATTAATTCCATCCAATCTTTAGGTTCTTCAGCTTTTTTCTCTTGTTTTGTATCACTTTGTTGTTTGTTTTCATCTGTACTACTCATCTTATCCTCCTTTTTTTATTGTTTTTATCATCAATTACCGTCTACTTTTCCTCTTTGTTTTGGTTTTTACCGTCAATTAATGTCTAGTTTATCGTCAATGGTTTATCAGTTCCTTATCGTCATTGACGGGAACAAAGTAACGATAAGGGTTTGGGATTTGGCTCCTAGTTGGAGCAAGGTGGGAGATGATTTAATCTTTGAAAAACAGGTTGTTTTTTGCGATTATATATCAATATTGATTTAAAGGTCGATCAGGATGAATTTTGGAATGCGGATAGATGACTCCAGTAAATAGTCCTTGGCCTTCTCATTCCAGTCAAAACCTGGCCTCAGAAGGTTATATTCAGTTAAGTCAATATTGGTTTTTGTTGATTGCACAAAAGCATATCCGACGTATGATGAGTAAACAATATTTCCAGTCCTAGCAATCGAATCAAAATCTTTATTCTCCCTTTTTTTTAGGGTATTTAAATATGCAGGGCAAATTTTCTGAGTAAAGTAATTAAGATTGCGATCAAAGTGGTTAGACGACTGTTTTAACAAGAGTGATTTACTTTTAATGTTTTCTGTAAATACTCTAAAATTGATTTGAAAATTATTAGATATTCTTGTTCCAAAACAATGCATTGCATTTAATAAAAGGGTATTTAAATAAGGTAGTTCATCTTCTTTCCAGTTTGTATTTAGTATACATATTATTGTGCTTATAGATGCTTCGTTAATCAATTGAATTATTTTTTTTCTTGTGTATTCAAATTCATACTCCTTGAATCCTGTTCTTGACAACATAAGAAAATCTCCAATAAGATTTAAGCAACACCCTTTTATATTTGTATTATTGTAATCGTAATCACCTGAATACGGTAAGTAACTGAAAAAGCATTGCTTATTTATCTCAAGATATTTCTCAGATTTACCCCCGTACTCAATCATTAACTCTAAAGCAATTAAATATTTAGTTAAGTCGCTTAGATTAGGTTTGTAATCCTTCTTTTTAAATTCTCCATAAAGTAAATTATGAAAGTATTCGTTTAGTGAATCAAAATAATTATATAATTTTTTTCTCTCATATTTTAACTGATGTAATGGAAGAAGTTGGACTACTCTGACTTCATTTTCTTCATTACCGCTTATATTGCTTATATCTTCTAACTGTTCATCCACACTAATATCGTTTTGATCAGATTTAGTAATTGTTTTAGTATGAACTATTTTAAGAATATCTAATATCCGTAATGAAGGAGATAGTAAAAGGCTTTTTTCAAACGAGCTACGACCATGATCTGTTGACTTATACGAAGATAAATCATATAAGTGTTTTGGGGGAAAATCCTCCTTCCCCTTCTTGCTATCCGCTTTTTTGTTATGTAATAAGTTAGAGTCTGAATCTTGTTCTCCTTCATCTATAATTGCGAAATGTAGTAGATCAAGTACCTTACTTAATTCTCCATTTTGAATTTCGCTATATATATTCTCAATTTCTTCTGTTTTAGGATTAGGATGTGTTTTAGCAACTAAGAAATAATCTGAAATAATTATTTTATTTGATATTGGAACATTACTCTCGCTTTGAAAAAGTTGTACGTATTGAACTTGTGCTTCTTCTATATTTAGTTTAAGTTCTATTTCATTAAATAATTGTTGAACTTTGTGCTTAAACAAAGGGAAATTTTGTTTATCATATAATATTATCTCACACGGCTTATTGTAATCATCATCTAAATACAAGGTAAGCGTTTCATGACTTAACTCAGCAGAAAGTAATTTAATTAGATACTGATTATCTTTAATAATGGTATTATAAATTGATCTGTTTGAGGTTATTGGGAAATCAGTTATTTTTTTCGCATTAGCAGGATTAAGTTTTATTTGCAATTTATCTAATAAGCCACCTTTCGTAGATTTAATAAATAAACAGGCTTCGGAATTTATATTTCTTATACCCGACAACCCCATTCCTTCAGGTGTGACGTTTGCACTACCAAATAAACAAAATTCTATATCACCTTTTGTTTTAAAATGAATTATTTTGGCATGTAATTTACCCTGTACATCTTTATTGAGTCCAGCATCTTTCCAATCATAAAAATTAATTGATCCATTTTCCAGTATGGCCGAGGGGATTAACCCTTTTTCGTAAAGCACAACATTAAATTTTGAATTGGGAAAAGCAGATTTCATTTCCAATATTACTTTTCCATTAGAGTCATAGAACGGAGAAATTGTGGTTATGTCAATTATATTTTCATTACCAATTAATTTCTGTACTTGCATCCATATAGTTGATTTTCCATCATTAATCAATAATGCTACTTCTTCTGAATTAGCATTGGTTACAAATTGAGCTATTTGACTAGGAGGTAAGTCATTCAGCCATTTAGAATGTTCGGAAATCCATCTTGATGTTTTTTCTTTAAATATTCCTTTTGAAGATTCAGTTAATTGATTTAAATATAACCAAGCCGAGGAAAATATCGATGAGTTTTCCGAAGAACGAATATCAAAATGAAATGCGCCCCATATCTCATCATTATTTCCATTTCCGGAATTAGTTAAATTTCCAGAACCAATAATAAGTAGTCCTTCATTTTTGCCAAATAACATCCAAATTTTGGGATGAAAGATGCTTTTTTGAAAAACAGGATATAACGAATATCCGGGACTTAATCTCATTTCATCACCGGTAGCTTGTTTTATTAATTCAGAATAAAAGTATCCGTCCATAAGCACGTTTACATTTCTAATGCCACAAGAGCGAAGCCATTTCATGGCTTTCATTTCAAAAAAATAAAAATCAAAACTAAAAGTTGTAAGTATGCAAGAGTGATAACGACCCTTTCCAATTAATGACAATATGTTTTCTCTTTCTAATGCCATTAGTCGAGTAGTATTTTTTCATGATTTGAACATAACAAATTATCCTTGTCCATTATCTGTAAATCATATAGCAAATTCCAAAGTGCATTCATTCTAGGAGAAGTATTTCTAGGTGGGAAAGTGTCGATAAAACGAATATACTGATCTTCAATGAAAAATTTATGAGTTGACTGTGTTCCATTTCCCATTTTTCGCATTGCCACCATTTGATGTCTATAGATAATGTTTCTTACAAAAAAATGCTCAATAAATTCAAATAAAGGCAAATGCATATTATTATGGATTCCTAGTAATCCATCAGCCATATTCCCCTCCCTAATTATTTGCTTCCTGCTCATAAATTCTTTAAGAGGATGCAGTTGCTCACTGTTACTTCTACATAGTTGAAATAACAAAAGAAAACCATTTTTTGCAGCTGATATCGGATCATTTCCTTTAATTGATGCTTCAATTCTTTCAATAATTTCTTCTTCACTCAATTGTTTAATACAACTAATTAGTCCACCTAAACTAATATCGTTTTCAAAATTCGACATTTCTTCATTAAGAATTGTTTTATATACTGAATTTGTGAAATCTTTTATGAATGTTAACAGATATTGATCTTGTTGGAATTCATAGAGGTATTGCAATACAGACCAAAACAAAGTCCCGCAAGAGTATTGCCAATACTCATTTAGTTGATAGCAATACCATCCCATATCCGTTTCTGAAACGACCTTGTCACTGTTACCAAATTTATTTTTATAACATTTTAATAAAAACTGATACCAATCAAATTCATTATTATTTTCTTTAGCAGTATTAATTAAAGAAGAAATAGTTTCTTTTCTATGAAAAGTAAAGTTCTCTTCTATTTCTCCACTTGGATCGTCTTTATCCGTTAACATTTTTATATAAAGATTCCATTCTTGATTTTCTACATTAATAATATCAATAGAAAAGTACTTAACTATTAACGGGATTTCATCAACACTCAATTTCCCTTGTTTAATGTTGTTGTAAAAAAGAGTTTTTATTTCAGGAGTTAAAGATGCATTAAATCCTTCAGCCAATTGTTTGCCGGAAATTTTTTGTTTTGGATGAGGTTCTGTGATATTATAAATGAAATCTCCTTCTTCATTTTCGGCAATTCCCACTAAAGAAAGTGCTTGCATTGCCCCAAAATAATACTGTCCGAATGCTCCTGAAGGATACTTCCAATAAACATCGGTTTGTCCCTTATCCTTATCGGCACCTTTTGCAAGATCAAAAACAACAGATCCTAAATCATTTAGGAGGTTGGCAGCAAAATTACTACCTGTGATTTGACGAACATCTTTCCGTTGGCTTTGCATAGTCAGTGCAATCATTAATTCAGCTCTTCTTATAAATCGATACTGTTCAACTGAATTCCCCTTTTTCTCCTTTTGGAAATAGAAATCTAGTAACCAACAATAAAATCCGTAATACCTTAAGCGATTTGTAAGATTTGATATTCCTGGAAGCATTGTAGCGTAAGTCGCTTCGGAGGTAAGTTGCAATCCTAAAGGATCAAGTCCTGTAATAATACTAACAGACTCCCCCCAAAATGGATATATTGCTTTGCCTTTTTGTAGTACAGCCATTTTAAAAAAATCTAAGGAATTAAGTTCATGTAGCTAAAAATGTCCGGATCAAATGTTCGGATCAAATAATTTAATTTATTCGAAGGCAATGAGATGCCAATATGATCAGGTAAAAGGAAATGATGTTTTTCTTCTAAGGCACTAGAATAAACTGAAACTCCCGGTTTATTATATTCATTTAACGATTCATCTCTTCTGTAATCAGAATCCGGATAATTATATTCATCTGGAAGGTTTGGAGTACACTGATAACTTATATTCTTTCTTGACCCAATAAAATTCATTCTAGAAATATCATTAAATTCCGCTTTGCTAAATAGAAGATTAGCTTTCTCATTCACATCTCCGTGCCTTTCTAGTTCTGAACGAATGGCTTGATCAAGCTCGTCACCAACTTTATAGTCATACTCGTCATAAAGTAATCGAAAATAAGGAAATCGATTCCAAACACGCAGTTTTTCTGCTTTTATAACTGTAGAAAATTCATAAATTCTCAAGACAATTGGAAATGGTTGTTTTATCATTTTGTAATTATTACTTTTTAATTTCTTATATTGAACAATTATTGACATGCTTAAGTCCATAATTCGGTTCTTAATTCATGCTCATTTAAATTATTAAACTCATAATATTTTGAATTTCCAACTGTGGTATCTTTTCCTGTTCTAGTCTTAATTTGTTTTCATTTAAGTAATTAAACAAGTTGATTTCCTCTAAGGTTAGTCCCTTTAATAATTTAGCAGAAATCGCCTTTTCACTTTTACCGTTTTCATAATATTTTTCAAAAGTAGCACTGTCCATGAGAATACTTTGCGTTGAAGGGTAGTAAGTTCTTAACTGTGAGAGTATAGACAATCCGGCAGCGTCAATATCTCCCCAATAATATATTTGCTTTCCTTTAAGCCAATCAATATTTGCCAAATAAGAAATTTGAAAGCCACCACCACTCCAAATTGCAATTGAATTTTGTTTACAGGGAAGCGTTAGAAAATTCATTTCGTTTTCCGCCATAAAAATATTGTGAGAAGCTATTTCATTACTAATAAAATCACTTAATCGAATTGAAAAGTCATTATAAGGGTATTTTAAAGCTAAATCCGGACACAAAATTCGCACTCGAATAAGTTTCTCTTTGTTTTTTAAATTATACCTTAAATGAAAATCCTTTTCTAAATGGTTAATTTTTTCGTGTATGAGGAAATCCAAAAGGCTAGATATTATTGATTTATTTTGCTCAATGAATTTCGTATGAACATTAATAGGTAGTTCCCTGATATAATATAAATTCGGTTGGTGTTCACTTTTAAAGTAAGAGCAAACTTTCAATAAATTTTCCCAAGAGGAGCTATAATTTATTATTTCAAGCGGATTTGTTTTTACCCAATTTTCTAATTCAGGTATAGTCGCAATAATCAAGGAGACATTTTCATTAAACTTTTTTAATTCTCTTTCTTTTCCAATAAGTTTAATAAAATCTTCGCTAGAGTCGACATAAATTCTAGTAATAAATTTATTCTTCCCAATACTTCGATAATTCACTTCATTCTCTTCAAGTGAATAACCTGATTTAATATTGGCACGAAGTTCATCTTGAATTTTCATTACCTCATTATATGTCTCATGTATTTTTGAAACATTTATCTGACCAATCTTAGGTATATCTTTTGGGAAAAATTCAACACCTTGAAGGTATGCTTTAAAAAAGCTTCCATCATTCCACCACTTTAGAGCCTTTTCCTTTACTTCCTTTACATTAATCATGTGCCGAAATCTTATTAAAATGTAAATCTTTTTCGGTAATATATTCTGTCTTAGTTAGGTTCCTTACCTTACTATTGTTACCACTTGGATTTGAAACGAAATGTACTGCATTAACATAATCTTCAATGATGTTTATCTTTTGCAATGGTGTAACAATGAGTAGTTGAATATTAAGTTTTTCAAACAATTTTAATCCGTAACGGGTACTTTCATTTGAACCTCTTCCAAATGCCTCGTCAATTACAACAAAACGAAATGACCTAGAGCGAGAATCATTTCCCGAAAGTCCAAATTGATAAACTATTGCTGATGCCAATATAGTATATGCTAGTTTTTCCTTTTGTCCGCCTGATTTTCCTGATGAATCACTGTAATATTCCCTGTCACTATTATCTTCTCTATTTATTTCCTGAGCCCCGAAAGTGTACCATTGTCTTACATCAGTTACCTTTTCAGTCCAGCGCTTATGCACTTCATCAACAGACTTAAATCTATCCAAAAGTTTTTTAACTTCCATAAATTTCTCCTCTGAAAACAGCTCAGATTCATCGAAAACACCCTGAGTTGCATTACGAAGATCTATTCTAAATGTTTTTATATCATCGGTTTGAACTTTATCTCCAATTATTTTTATGAATGTACCGGTGTTATAATCTATTGAGACAAGATGGCTATTTATCTCGTCGATTTTTCTTTTTATTTCCTTTTCATATCTATCTAAATTGCTACTGAAAATAACTAAATCCTTTATTGTGCCTTCTCGCATCAATTTTTTTAACTTCTCCTCGTGCTTTGGCAAATCGTCATCGACAAGTTTTTTGTGTACCTTCTTAATTTCATCAATATACTCTAATTGAGCATCAAAGTCAGCGGATTCTCCGGGGTACTTAATTTTGAAGGTTCTAATACCTGAAATAATATTGTTTGATTTTCGATGAGTTATTTTTCGATCTTCGGAAACTTCATTATTCAGTTTTTTATCTAGTTCTTTAGAAATTAAATCGACATTTTGAATGTTAAGTGTATAGTTAACTAACAGTTTAGAAATTACTAATTTATTAGCTTCAGATATAACTGCGTCACTTATTGGAATAGCTAGCCAGTTATCAACATGATAATTTAAATTTTGAAATACATCTGCATCAAAATCAATAATGGCTTTCAGGGCTTTCTCTTCTATTAAAGTACTTAATAAATACGAGTCAAATAATTGCTTCGCATATACTCCAATATTGTTCCTTTTTTCTCCTAAATCAGTTTGAGCTTTATCCCTGTCGTCATCTAATGATTTTATTTCGGCACTTAACTCCTCATCTCTTTCTTTCAGTTTATTGTATTGCTCTGTCCCTTTACTATTTTTTAGCACTTCAAATTCCTTTTGCAATCGATCCTTTTCCAAAATTGACTTTTTGAAATTTATCGATTCAAAATCGACATACTTCTTGAGATCATTCAAGTGAATTGCTTTATTTTTGTAGTTCTTTTCAGAAATTGATATTGATTCTATTTCTTTTTCAATCCCATCTAAATCCTTCTTTCTTTCAACTAAATCCTTCTGATATGCTTTAATTTTCTGTTCATTAGACCAACCTAATATGTAGTTAGATTTATCATAAATATTTCGTCGATCATCTTTTTCATATTTTGTTCTACCACTTCTTATTTGCCCTTTAATAGTAATAGCAAACGAATGACGGTTAAACTCTTCCATTGTTTCGCAACAAACGAGATTATGACGTTGCGTCAGTTCCTCTTCTAACCATTCATAAAAAATAGAATCATTTTTTATATTTAGTTTGTTTATTAATGAGTTTTCAGGAATATCATGCGAATTTTTTCGCTCATGAGGTAACGTTCTTAGGTAAACAATTTTATTTTTCAGATCCGTACTATCAACATAATTTCTAATTCGAGTGAAATCTTTTTCCTGAACTAAAATACTTAATCCAAAATCATGAAGACGTCTTTCAATTGCACCTTCCCAGTCTTTGTCTTCATCTTTGACTTCTAGTAATTCACCAACAAATGGGATGTCTGATGGCAGAATTTCTAAGTCTTGGGCAATACGTTCCCTCATGGAAAATATTCTAACTGGAATTTGAGATTGCCTATTCTTCAGGGAGTCTAATTCATCTTGCAAATCCTTCATTGCTTCCTGTTGCTTACGGCGAGTTATGACTAACTCATCTCTTTTTTCTTGGAGCATTTTGTTGGATTCCTCAATTTCTTTTTCAATCTCATCAAGTTTTTTTCGATTTTGATAAAACTGATCTTCGTCAACATCCCCTTTTAATTGGAGTTTTTCACAAATATTTTGATAGTTTTCAAATTCATTTTTTTGAGCTTTAGCTTTTATTGTTAGATCGGATATTCCTTTTTCTAAATTCTCTAATTGTCTCCCAATTTCTGAATTTAAAATGCTCTGCTTTATAGAATTTAATTCTTCAGTTAAGTTAAATATTGATTTTTTAATTGAATAAATCTTGTTTTGAGTAGCGTGATAATCTTCTCTAAAGTTGTTCAATTCTGATTTTAAAATGGTAATCTTTTCTATCGAAAAGTATTTCTCAAGATCTTTAATGACATTCTCCTTTTCAATTATGATCTTATTAAGTGCTTCATATTCTTTGACATCGCTAATAACAGGGTCGAGGATAGTAATCTGATCCTTTGCTTTAAGAACTGAATTATGAGTATCTGTTAAATTATCAAATGATTTAATTAATTCCTCGATTGTTGCTTTGACATCGGTTTTCCCAAGCATTTGATTCCTTACGAATTCCGTTAAATTACCAACTGATTTCATGGACACAGTTTGATAGAATAAATCCAATGCTTCTTCACGTTGAGTTATTCCAAATAACTGACAAAATCTTACCGAATAGGCGCTAAAAGTATCTGGAATTTCAATTCCATTTTGTGCCTTAAGTTTCTTTTTAAGTTTTGAAATATCACCTTCAAAATCAGAAAAATGCTCTTTAATGGAAAGCTCACTATCAGCAAGTACAAAAAGTTTTTCCACCTTGCCATTTTTTAACCAAAACACTTGTGCTAGTGTCACATGCTGTGAAAACCCTTCATTTAAAAAGTGTCCCAAGATGACCGAATACTGATCCTCATTTCTCAGGTAAACAGGTTTAGAAGATCCCGTCTGTTCATCTTTTCTATTTGTGTGTTCACCACGAACATAGGTTAATAAATTTCTTTCTGTTTTGCTTTCTGCTCCGGCAGCTTTATTGTATATGATTTTTTGTTGTGGTACTATTAATGTTGTGATAGCATCTACGAGCGTAGATTTGCCAGACCCAATGTCTCCGGTTAATAAGCCATTGAATCCATCAGGTTTAATGTTGTAAACCTTGCCATCAAAGGTTCCCCAGTTATAAACTTCTAGTTTTACTAACCTAAAGCCGGTTTTGCTATTTTCAGAATTCAAACTCATCTTTTTCTTTATTTTGTTTTTGATCTAACCAACTTGCATGATAATCTTTTAATTTATTTAATACATTCTGAAGTTCTTCCACAGGTAGGTATGCAATTAAAATTCTACTCACTTCATAACGTTCTTGTTCATTTTTTAATTCACGCAAAAAACCTAACTCGATTAATCGCTTAATGTGTACGTCAATTTTATCGATTACTTTTTTCTCGTTGCTAGTGTTATCAGGAAGAAAAGATAAGATTAACTCAACTATCTGCTCTTTTGAAAGTATTAGTCTTGATTCCTCTCCCGTATTGTCAAAGTCAAGTAGCTTTTTTCTGAGTAATATACATAATAGTGAAACAGGATAACTCAGTTGCCTTTTTTCAATTAATTTCGGGAAATGAATAGTCGCTTCCTCTAATATTTCCCTTTGTTTTAAAAAGGCGAATCCTTCAGATTGATTTATTATCAGATCAATCCCAACAACGGAAAAATAGTTTTTAATGTCATTCTGATACTGAATAAGACTCTTCCAAACAGTTTCGTTTGTATTATACAACACACCTTTGAAAAGATATATTATAGGTAATGAATGTCGTTCTAAATACTCCTCCATGTTATTTTAAATAGATTGTTTGTGGTAATTCAATTTGAAATATTTTCCCATTAATTTCGTAACTAAGTTGTTCCTTATTATTTTCATTAATTACTGCTTTATTTTTTTTCTCATCCAGTGTTGCCAATGAAAAGTATGATATAATTTCCGCAAGTCCCTTTTCAATCGGGTTTTCCATTATAATGTCTTTTAAAGACACTTGCGCTTTATCACGGAGAGCTCTTTTTATTCTATCTTTTAACACCTCCGGATTTATGTACTCTTGATCAAAAAGCGCGTCGATTTGAATATCATCATCAGCTTCTTCTATTTGAACATTTGAAAGTTTGACTTTCTTTGTTGGCTCCCATAACGACTGTTCTATTGGAAAACTTAAAGTAGGCTTATCGTCTAGTAGTAAAAAATCCTTTTCACTTGGAGCGTTGTTTTTAATTTCTAATGCTGTTTTTTCAATATCAGAAATTAGTTCTGCTATCTTTCTATTTTCTAAGTATGCTTGGGATGAAAGATACTTGCGTAATTGGTCTATAAGAACTCTTGTGGTTTTGTTCACTCTTTCTCCTGAATCTATTAGATTCTCTTTTAATAATTCAAGTTGATTATTTCTTTGATAATCCCGCAATTCTTCTAGGCTCAGAATTTGAACAATAAGCGACTCCAAATCCTCTTGTCGATTTGGATTCATGAGGAATTCATAAAAGGCATTAAAGCTCTTACCTTGATCGGTTTCCATAATTAAATCTTGAGTTCTGAATACTTCATCAAGATACTTTCCTTTACTTAAATTTTTCTTAATTTGATCTTCTCGAGCTTTCACATTAAGAGTTCTGAAATTTTCTTCTATTTGCCTGAAATCAGAAAGAAGTTTACCGACAACTTCCTCAAGCAACAAAAATTGCTCAACAATTTTACGTTTGTCGTATTTCTCATATTCGCCTTTTTCTATTTTTAATAATTCCTGTTCAAGCTTTTCTTTTTCTTTAACTAACTCAGTTCTTCTTAACTCTACATTATCTGAAGATTTTATAGTTAATTCTTTAAGCAAATTAATTATTTGCATTAACCTCGATTCTGTTCCGACAAATTCAGGCTTATTTAATTCGGCTAACCATCTTAAGGCATTTTCAGTAGCTGGAGTTAGTTCAAACAAAGCATCCTCCTTATCATAGTATTGTCTTAGAAATCCATCTTTTGTCCAATTCTCTAAATAAAATTTTGCGTCTTTGGGAAATCTTTCCTTTTCTTGATTAATACGATAAAGGAAATCAGATAAATGAGAAATCAGATCATTGCTTAGATAGCTTGATTTATTTTTTGATTTAAAAAAATAATGCAAAAAAGAAACAATTAAAGATGCATTATCCTTTTTAAGCAAAGAAATAGTTTTATTGTTTTCTAAAACCCAATCAACCTCTTTTATATCCGAGAAATTTACTGCCATACTTTTAATTATTGTTCAAATTTATTATCTCTAATTGTCAATTACCGTCAATTTAGAATTTCCTGCCTTTTACCTTACTATTTAGGTAATCTTTAAAGGATTTTGGGCTTATAATATCCACCTGATCCATCATTCCTAAAACAAAACGTCCTATCCCATTATAATCACAAACCCAACCATCAAATAAATATTTATTGTTTTTATCTAGCGTCAAAAACTTCTCTGATAAGGGATACTCTTCCAATAAAAGATTATATGCCATGAGACTTAAAGTAAATTTAACCGCAATAGTTTTTTCACCCCCAATTCTAAACACATCAATCTCATTACGTTTATGAAGTTTCTCATACTTCCATTTCTTGTCAGTTATTTTTACCTCCTTAATCCGGGCAACTTTAAAAGTTTTAGCCGCTTTAGCTTCTATATCGTAGCACCAGACATAATTATAATTTGATGTGAAGGCAAATGGCTCTAATAGCCGATCCCTAATATTATCGCTATTTGATGATCTATATCCCTGAAAAATTACCTGCTCCTTGTTTTTAATAGCACCTTTTAGACTTATAACATTCTCGGAACTCTCCTTTCTCACAATCTTATTTACCGCCTTGTCAGAATCGAAAAGGACATACAGTTTTTCATACAAATCATTCTTGAATTTACTTTCATCATCAATTAAATGAATCGCTTTGCTTAGAACGTGTGCTTCTTCTTCTGAGAAATGAATTAGTTTACTCAGGTCTTTATAATCAGGAGATTTTTTATCTATTTTAAAATAACCGTTGTGATTATCTAATAGAAATCCGGCATTTTTAAATGTTGTCAAGTATCTGTATATCGTTCTCTCCGATGATTCAAAATCTTCAGCTAATTGCTTAACACTATATCCATAACTGCCGGATAACTTCATAAGTATTTCCAACATTCTTTGAAATTTTGCCTGATCGTTCATGTACCTGTATTTAAAGTAAATATATGCCTTTTGACGGAAATTGACAATGACCTTTTGTTATTTTGTGCCGATCTAAAGAATTGAATATGAAACAGACTTTTGAAGAATTGCTCAATCGATATAGTATAATGGTTGAGCGCAACATTGAAAAACGGTACAATAAAGCAAAGGATAAAGAATTTGTCCGGAAAGAAATTGAAAGAGAATTTGCCTTATTAAATGTGATACAAGTTGCAGGTGAACACAAGGAGAAAATGGTCGATACCTTTCTTACCTATTATAAAAGAGGAGAAAGCGTTGAAGAAGTTTTACTTTTTATTCGAAAAGTTTATGGTGAAGATGTAAAGGATGAGTTGGATTTTAGAAAGGTTGAGAATGGTGTATCTCTACCAATTTATATCAGCGACGAAGAGAAAGAACTTAGGGGATTTGTAATGAATGAAAAGAAACTGAAGCATTTCTTTGTCCGATTTCTGGCCTTTATAGAAATAGAAAAAAAATTAAGATCTATTTTCATTAAAAGCGATATTCTACCTGTATTAACTAAAGAAATCTGGATTGAAAATGAAAAAGCTATTCAGATAAACACCAATAATCCTGTCTTAATAAAATGGACAGGAAGTAGGGAAAACAGAAACGAATTCGTTCAGCTTATTTACGGACTGCATTCATCCGGATTTATCAATAACGGAAAGGGAGAAATAACCAAAATCGTTGAGTCATTAGCAAATGTTTTTGACATAGATTTAAGTAAAAACTGGCAGAGCAATCACTCATCAAGTATTCATAAATCAAAAAATGATTATGAACCTAAGATATTTAACAGCATCAAAGATGCTTATAAAGACTATACAATGTCTTTAGTTGAGGGGAAGAGGAAAAGATAAGCACTGTTAATTGATTTAAACATTTTTCAAATTGGGATACAAATCCACAATCTTTTTTAATGTTAAAACATTCTGTAACCTTTCCGGTTGTCAACTACTCTAATGTAGTATAAGTCAAAATTAATTTCATCTCTAAACCAAATTAAAATGGAAAGTATCAATTTAAATCAGTCAATCAAACCTACATTAAATCTTCTAAAACTAACATTTGGCATAGTTCCTATTGTTGCCGGGTTAGATAAATTCACTAATCTACTTTTCAATTGGGAACAATATGTTCATCCAAGTGTTGCAAGTATGTTACCTATTTCAGCATCTGCATTTATGATGATCGTTGGAGTTATTGAAATTGTAGCCGGAATAATAGTATTAAAGAAAACCGAGATAGGTGGTTACATTGTTGCGGCATGGTTAACATTAATAGCACTTACTCTTTTGGCGAGTTTTAAATTTGTGGATGTGGCAGTTCGTGATCTGGTTATGGCAATTGCCGCTTTTTCAATGGCTCGCATAGCCAAATTTGTTAAATAAACTCCTTACTTGTAACCTTTATTAGTATCAACCACTCTAATAATTCATAAACCTATATAAATGAAAAAAATAATTGTTATCGCCACACTAGTAATATCAATAACCGTAGCTTGTAAGTCAAAAAAAGCTACAACTTCAACTGCAAAAGCAGATTCTAATATGGATGCACAACTAACAGCCGTAAATGCCCGGTTTCCAAATACTACAATGGAAGAATTGAAAAAAGGACATTCCATTTATACTGGAGCGTGTGCCAAATGTCATGGTGCAAAGGATGTAACAGTCTATACAGAACCAAGATTGTTGGAAATAGTAGATGTAATGGCTAAAAAAGCGGAAATTACAGCAGAAGAAAAACAAGCGTTAATAAAATTTGCTGTTGGAGTAAGAGCCACGTCAAAATAATATTCAACTTTATAGTATGGCGAACGTAAAAGAATTCGAGCATTATTCAGATATTGAAATAATAGGCAAAATACTTGATGGCGAAAGTAAACTCTATGAATTAATTATTCGCAGGAATAACCCCTTTTTATATAAAATTGGTAGAGCCTATAACTATACGCATCATGACACTGAAGACTTGATGCAGGAAACTTACGTCAATGCATTTTACAATTTATCAAAATTTGAAGGGAAATCTACTTTTAAAACGTGGATCACAAGAATAATGCTTAATAATTGTTATCAAAAAAACAAAAAGCATAGTTACAAAAACGAAAATACAGTTGATGAAATAACACTCGAAAAAAACAAACCGATGTTTCAAAACCACACGAATACCGAAAAAAATATTTTAAATAAGGAACTGGGACATGTATTAGAAAACGCACTTAATAAAATCCCTGAAGATTACCGGTTAGTGTTCACGATGCGAGAATTAAACGGACTAAACATAGCTGAAACAGCTGAGGCAGTTAATATCAGCGAAACAAATGTGAAAGCTAGATTAAGCAGAGCAAAAACAATGTTAAGATCAGAAATAGAAAAAATGTATTCGCCCGAAGATATCTACGAATTTAACTTGGTTTATTGTGACAGAATGGTAGAGCGAGTAATGGCAAAAATTACTACTACTAAATAAGAAGAGGCTATGATAGAAGATATTATAACGGAAAAATTATTACACGAATTAAACGAATTAAACGAGGAACATTTCAGTACGTCGTTAGATACTCCTATGCGTGAAGATGCTTTTAAATTAAATGACACTCAAAAAATTAAAATTATTGCTGATCATTTTAAGCAAATAATGCAAACGCTGGGTTTAGATTTAACAGACGATAGTCTAAAAGACACACCGCTCAGAGTTGCAAAGATGTACGTTAAAGAAGCTTTTAGTGGTTTAAATCCTGCAAATAAGCCACAACCTACATTATTTGAAAATAAATATGAATACAACGAAATGTTGGTTGAAAAAGACATTACTCTGTATTCTTATTGTGAACATCACTTTGTTCCCATCATTGGTAAAGTACACGTAGCCTATATCTCATCTAATAATAAAGTAATTGGTTTGTCAAAAATTAATCGCTTGGTTGAATATTTTGCTAAACGTCCACAAGTTCAAGAGCGTTTAACCAATCAGATAGCTAATGAATTAAAGGAGGCATTAAACAGCGAACATGTTGCGGTAATTGTTGACGCAACACATCTTTGTGTATGTTCAAGAGGCATAAAAGACACAAATAGCAGCACAATTACAGCTCATTACTCCGGTAAGTTTAAGGATGAAAAATTAAAAATGGAATTTATTACTTTGATTAAATAGTTGGATAACTGATACAATGCTATTAATTAAATAACAACTCATACAATCCATTTTCGCTAAAGCTATTTGGTACTAAAACATTAAATATTCCATATTCTGTTAATTTATATTTAGTCGCATCCCCCATTGCTATTACAAGTTGTCGCGAATCAATCTTGTATTTATTAAAATAAGATAATACGTTTGAAGGGCTTGTGAAAATTAAAATATCAGTATATGGTATGGTAAAATCACTTTTTATACTGGTTTTATACACATAAAGATTATAACAAGTATTAGTAAACGATAATTGTTTCTGTATAGTTTGTAAAGAATCGATTGCTTGAGGAAATAAAACAGTATCATTTTTTAAAGCCTCCTTAAAATCTTTAGCGATTTGCAACATATTATTACCTTGACCAATAAAATTAGCTTCCTTACCAAAAGTCAATAAATAGTTTGCAGACACAATACTCACTACTCCATAATTGACGTTTGCAGGTAATATAGGATTTTGTGCAAAAAAATAGGTAATAGAATTTTTACTTGAAAAAAATATCCACTTTGTTTGAGGTGTATATGAATAACGAACAGGATTAATTTCTATCAAAGGCTCATCAATTAGCGTTATGTTAGTATTGTTTTTTAATCTTGTAAAGACACCGTTCTCTTCTACCTTTCTAGATATAAAGACACTTTTTATATCTTGAGATATAGCTTCGCTATTCATATACTTAGTAATTAATTTTTTAAGACTTATAATGCGTACTAATGTACTAATCTTTACTGCATTTATTTCATTCGTTTAGTACCAATAAATACCACTATTTAACATTTAATATAAAGCAATTGTCCGTTACTCAGTATATTTGCAATAGTTCAAATAAATATTCAAAAATATTTCATTTTAACAATAATATATAATAAACTTAAATTCAACAATAAAAACATTTAAATGAATCAGTGAAATTATTTTCATTTTTAATTAATAGTAATATTTATATTTCATTTGCAGCATCTATGTTAGCATTTGAAACACAAATTCAGCTGGGAATGAAACCTCAGTTGCATCCCTACGTGTTTATTATTTTTTTTGCAACTTTATTTGAATATAATATACATCGTTTAATATTAGTTTTAACTAATAAGGATGCGTTAAACCATAATAGACATTCTTGGATCAAAAAATATCCTAAGCGATTTTATTTCATTGTATTCTTTTCAATTATAGGTTTTTTAGTTTCAGTACTTCTTGCTAAAGAAAGAGTTCTTATTGCTTTAGCACCTATAGGTCTATTAACCATTTTCTATTCCTTACCATTTTTTAAAAAATTAAAGTATGTTTTTAGATTGAGAGAAATCCCCTTTCTTAAAATATTTTTAATTTCATTTGTGTGGTCAGTAGTCACAATATTACTTCCTATAATTCAGTCAAATATTACTTATGATAAAGGCCATATATTACTAATGTTAATTGAAAGATTTATATTCGTATTTGCAATTACTATTCCATTTGACATTAGAGATATTTCTGACGATAGGGTATCTGGATTAAAAACAATTCCCATATTAATAGGTCAAAAGAAGTCAATAGTTGTAGCCAATATTTCTCTGCTATTATTTACAATAATTTGTTTAGTTCATTATCCAATGTATAAACTTACATTTATTTTGCCTGGTCTAATTTTATCAGCATTAACTACCTTGTTTTTTCTTAATAATAAGGCGTTACGTAGCCTTTATTATTATCATTATGGCATTTTAGATGGTACAATGATTTTACAGGGATTTTTAGTGATTATCTTTTTCTATTTTTTAAATTAACCAAAAATTAAAGTCAATAATGAGAAATATAAATGTATCAAAAAATGGAATTCCGATTTCTATTTCATTAAATCCGACTCTTGAGAGAGAAAATTTTCAACCAAAGAAACCGCAGGATAAAAAGCGTTTATTAACAATTGCCGGTTTGGCAATACTTATTGCAATTAGCATAAGCATTATTGCTAAATTTTTAGTTTACCTAATTGACCTAATTACCAATATTGCTTTTTACGGACATTTTTCAATACAAGCTGCAAGCCCCGCTCATAATAATTATGGTGTATTTGTTATTATAATCCCTGTAATAGGCGGATTGATTGTTGGATTAATGGCATTATTTGGGTCAAAAGCCATTCGGGGTCATGGTATACCGGAAGCCATGGAACAGATATTAACGAATCAAAGTAAAATTAAGCCTGCAATAACTTATTTAAAACCTCTTTCAGCAGCCATTTCTATTGGAACAGGAGGTCCATTTGGAGCCGAAGGCCCTATTATTGCAACAGGTGGAGCTTTAGGTTCAACATTGGGGCAATTACTAAAAATAACACATCACGAGCGCAAAATATTACTTGCAGCTGGTGCCACAGCAGGTATGTCCGCAATTTTCGGAAGCCCCATCGCTGCAATTTTCTTAGCTATTGAGCTTTTATTATTTGAATTTTCCCCTCGTTCCTTAATCCCCGTTGCTCTGGCTTGTATTACGGGTGCTGCAGGACATCATTTATTATTTGAAGAGGGGGTTGTATTTCCTGTGTCGTTTAAAATAGAATTTCCATCAAATACTGCGCTAGGCATGTATTCCCTGATGGGCTTAATTATAGGGTTGCTATCTGTGCTTGTAACTAAAATTGTTTATTTTATCGAAGACGGTTTTGAAAAACTTCCAATTCATTGGGCATGGTGGCCTGCAATTGGCGGTATTGCTGTTGGGGTGGTTGGATATTTTGAACCACGCACATTAGGCGTAGGATATAATAATATTACAGATCTCCTTTCTGGTACTATGCCAATGCAAATTGTATTATCATTATGTCTTATGAAGTTTATTTCATGGGCTATTTCTTTAGGCAGTGGTACGTCCGGAGGCACCCTCGCGCCGCTATTAACTATTGGTGGTGCTACAGGAGCCTTATTAGGTAGTATCACTTTATCTCTATTTCCAACAACAGGCGTCACAATTCCCTTGTCGGTGCTTATAGGGATGGCAGCCATGTTTGCAGGCGCCTCTCGCGCATTTCTTACTTCAATCGTATTTGCTTTAGAAACAACAGGAGAGTTTAATGCACTTTTGCCTTTATTGGCTACATGCACAGCCTCTTATTTTACTTCTTTTTTTCTTATGGAAAACACTATTATGACAGAAAAAATTTCGAGAAGAGGTGTTAAAACACCGCACTCATACGAACCGGATGTGCTAGAAAAATTAACGGTCGGCCAAATTATTTCAGGAGATGGATTGGTAGTAAGTGAGGAAAACCGAATAGAAGAGGTGCGTGAATGGTTTAATCAAGAAGAATACAAATCTAATTATTTCATTATTTCAACTAATGAAGGAGAATATAAAGGCATAGTAAGCACATCGAGTTTAAATAGCAACATTCACCCACAAGAAAATTTAATAGGAACCTTAGTGAAACGAAATGATACATTTGTGAAATCGAATGATACTTTAAAAATAGCGGTTGAAACTATGGCCAAAGAAAATATAGATGTTTTACCTGTAATTTCAAACGAAAATAATGATATTCTTGGTGTGTTATCTTATCGCGACATTCTTGCTACTTATAAAGAAGGTATTGCTGAACACGAAAAAAAGCAACCACATCTGTCTTTAAAAAGGAATAGATTGAGAATATTATTAAGTGGGCAAAAATTAGTCTCAACCATGAAACGAAAGAGAAAGTAATATTAAAAAAATAAAATATGCCCATCAATAAAAGGCAGCAATTAAAAGCTCAACAATTTCATGAATTACACCATAACGGAAAAATGTTGGTTCTCCCAAATATTTGGGATCTAATAGGTGCAGCATTATTGGAAAAGATGGAGTATGCGGCAGTTGCAACCGCTAGTGCATCTATAGCATTTACAAGCGGATATGATGATGGCGAAAACATTCCATTCAGCGAGGTTTTGAAAGAGCTTTCCAAAATAGTAAACAGTGTAAATGTGCCAGTAACAGTTGATTTCGAGAGCGGATATGCTCAAACTGAATCTGAATTGTATAAAAATATTGAACGAGTTATTAAAACAGGCGTGGTGGGCATTAATATTGAAGATACTAATAAACAAACAGGAACACTTTTTCCTGTTGAAGTGCAGTGCAGAAGAATTAGCATAATTAGAAAAGTTTCATCAGAAATGAAAATCCCACTTTTTATTAATGCGAGGACAGACGTCTATTTAAAAGGAAAAGATTTTGTTTCAGCTGAAGAAAAATTTGAAGAAACATTAAAAAGAGGAAAAGAATATTTAAATGCCGGGGCAAATTGTATTTTCCCGATTTTGATGAAACAAAAAGAAGATATTCAAAATTTGATTAGTGCATTGCAATGTCCTGTAAATATTTTAGCAGTTCCCGGAATTCCTGATTTCAAAATACTCGAAGAAATAGGTGTAGCAAGAGTCAGTTTAGGGCCTTCTTTTCTAAAAATAGCAATAAGAGCAATGAAACAATTGGCCGAAAAACTTAAAAATTACGAAGGGATGGAGGATATTGAAGGAAATGAAATTACTACCGACTATCTTCGGGATCTTGTAAATAAAAAATGAAAATATGACAGAACGAATTTCCATTAAAGAAATTGAGCCGAATGCATATAAGGCTATGTATGAATTGGAGAACTATACTAAAAAGTCGGAGATTCCAATTGAACTCAGCGAACTAATTAAAATCAGAGCTTCACAAATAAATGGATGTGGCTATTGCGTTGATATGCATACCGAACATGCAATGACCGGAGGCGAAAATGAAAACAGAATTCTTGCATTACCTGCGTGGAAAAAATCTCATTTATTTACAGAAAAAGAAAAATCTGCATTACAAATTACGGAGGAAATTACGCTAATTTCTAATAACGGTTTAAAAACTGAAACATATAGTAACGCAATTAATTTGTTTGGAGAAAAACAATTAGCCCAATTAATAATGCAAATTGTTGTAATAAATTCATGGAACAGGATTGCGATCGCTACAAAAATGATTTATAAATAGACATTAAGTTTATGCCAACCAAGAAAATAAAAAGAAGTTACAGAAAAGTTAAATATGTTTTTTATAAAGAAACGTTAATTGATACAAAGGAACATTTTTTTACCTTTTTAGGTGCATTTTTTGGAATTGGTATTATAGGATTCATTAACAGCAAATATTTTGTTTTTAATGATAATTTATTTTTAATAGGGTCATTCGGAGCTTCTTCTGTTTTGATTTACGGAGCTATAAACAGCCCATTAGCCCAACCACGTAATTTAATAGGCGGTCATTTAGTTTGTGCAATTGTCGGTGTTACTGTACATAAGTTAATACCTAATGAATTGTGGCTATCCTCTGCATTAGCCGTTTCTCTTTCTATTGTTTTTATGCAGATTACAAAAACGCTCCATCCGCCAGGTGGAGCTACAGCTTTAATCGCAAATATCGGCAGTGAAAAAATAAAGGCATTGGGATACATATACGTCCTTTCTCCAGTACTAACAGGTGTTTTAATCTTATTTTTAGTCGCATTAATTTTTAACAATATCACGCCAAACAGAAGGTATCCTGTAAAAAAGGATTATAGAAAAAGGATTCGATTCATTTTAGGGTTAAAAAAATAATAAAAGATATTTTTGTCTTTTATTTAAAATTGTATACTTTTGTACTATAAATATCATTACCATGTTTTCAAAAGCTTGTGAATACGCTATTAGATCTACAATATACATTGCAGAACAGTCCAATTTAGATAAGCGTGTAAGTATTACAGACATTGCAAAAGCGATTGATTCGCCTGAAGCCTTTACTGCAAAAATTTTGCAACAACTTTCCAAAAATCAAATAATAGACTCAATTAAAGGCCCTAATGGAGGATTTTCTATAGAAAAAAAAAATATGCGTAATTTAAAACTTAGTCAGATAGTATTGGCTATTGATGGTGATTCTATATACAAGGGTTGTGGATTAGGCTTTAAAGAATGTTCGGAAAAACAGCCTTGCCCAGTACATAATAAATTTAAAATTGTAAGAGATGAATTAAAATATATGCTCGAAAACACCACTATTCTAGAATTGTCACTTGGGCTAAAAGAAGGGTTAACATTTTTACATAGATAAAAAAAATTAAAACATTAAAGGATATAAAGGTCTTAATATATTGTAATATAAAGTTCAAAAAATAGAAATCATGAATACATATAAACAATCACAAATCAGTGCTCGGAATGGAAGCCAAAATTCATCTAATAGAGGAATTGATACTTGGTTCAACGAGCAAGCAGAAAAATTCGAAAAGTCCCGTTTTGGATGGATGGCAATGGGTATTACAGTTCAAAGCTGTTTGGGTTCCATTGCTTGTGGCTTTATTCTTCAAAATAATGCTCACGTTATTGTGTTAGCAACTTGTGCAGCAATTACAATGGCTAGCAACGCTGTTTTTATTGCCCTTGGTTCGGGTAAGCTCTGTCTTTCGATGTTTTACTTAAGTATTTTTTTGAACATCATTTTTATTATTACAAACATCTAAATTCAATCAAAATGAAGCTAAGGCTAATAATAACCGCCATACTTATATTTTATGGCTCAATGCTATTAAATGCTCAAGAAGCGAATAACATGATTCATCTTGAAAATTCACCACCAACCGCAACCTTCATATTTATATTACTCATAGTATTGTTTTTAGCCATCATTTGGCATTTTCTTAGGAAATTTAATATTCAGGTATCTCTTGAAAAAAAATGGAGAAAGGAAACTACTACTCAAAGATTTTCTTCCTATATATCTAGTTTAAATTCAAATCAAATAGCAGAATATCTTAAAGTAAAACGGTTACTTCGTTCTAAAAAAAAACATGACATAAATAAAAGTATGAGCACTATTATACTTATACTTTTCTCCTCATTAACATTATCTGCTCAAAATAATACTAATCCGGAAAAGGGATTGTTTGGTCAAGGCGGTATTATTATAACCCTTATATTAATTTTAATACCTGTTTTGCTAGGATCAATTTTTGCGATTGTTAAAGCAATTAATGCGTTCAAAATTTATAATAATCAAAATAAATTACAAGATTCTAAGCAATTTGCAGAAAATCTTATAACAATAGAAGATGAGGAACTGGAAAGTACTCTTCTAAAACGTAAAGCAGCACTTGATTATACATTGTCTAACTATGAGCTATCTGGAAAAAATAAGGCAGAAGATACAATAGGCATCATTCAAAATGCAAATCCAGATCACCAGGTTCACTTCACAGCACAAAAAAAGAAAGCAATTCCAAGGCCTAGCCTCGACAAAGATATCACAAAATTAATCCTATGGTATTTGGGATGCGCTGCCTTTTGGCTTGTACTTGGTGGTACTATTGGTGAATATGTAGGAATAAAATTTGTGTCTCCTGATGCGGATCATATTAGTTGGTTGAGTTTTGGAAGGCTAAGACCTGTTCATACGAATATGGTTTTTTGGGGTTGGGCATCATTAGGCATAATTGGTTTAGGATATTACGTAGTACCAACGGTTAGTAATGCAAAAATACACAACATCAAATGGGGATGGAATGCTCTTTGGTTAATTAATGCGATGGTAATCTTTGGTACAATAAGTTTAATGGCAGGTATCAATAATGGTGGAGGGGAGTTCAGAGAATATATATGGCCAATCATGGCGCTATTTGCAGTTGCTCTTATTCTAACATTATTAAACTTTTTAAAAACTGTAGCTAAACGCACTACCAAAGAAATTTACATTTCAAACTGGTATATTATTTCATCCATTATTTTCACAATTATAATTGCCCTAACGGCTTACTTGCCATTTTGGCAAAATGGTATTAGCGAAACAATCATTCAAGGCTATTATATGCACTCCGGTGTTGGTATGTGGTTTACTTTATACACACTTGGGTTATTATATTACTTTATTCCTCAGCAATTAAACCGTCCAATCTATGCTTATAGCTTAGGTATATTGGCGTTTTGGACACAAATTTTATTTTACACAATAATAGGTACACATCATTTTGTTTTTAGCGCAATTCCATGGTGGCTGCAAACAGTTGCAATTGTTGGTAGTGGTGGTATGATAATTCCTGTTGTAGCCGCTACAATTAATTACTTTTTTACGTTTAAAGGTCAATGGAAAAAAGTATCGAACAGTTACACTTTACCATTCTTTTTTGTTGCTGTTATGTACTATTTTATTGTTTCCATGCAGGGTACAGCTGAAGCATTTAAGTTTACAAATCTATTATGGCACTTTACCGATTTTACAGTGGGGCATTCTCATCTTGGTTTTTACGGGATAATCACATTCGCTATTTGGGGTGGCACTTACACAATCGTTCCAAGATTAACAGGTATAGAGCCACAACATCATATCGTTGGAGCGCACTTTTGGTTAGCCTTTATTGGGTTACTGTTTTATGCCATCCCTTTATCCATTGGTGGTACATTAAAAGGTATGATGTGGATGGAAGGTAAACCTTTTATTGATAGCGTAGTAATGATGTTTGATTACTGGTTATGGAGAGCAATTGGCGGCAGTTTAATGTTTCTAGCTCACTTTGTCTTCGCTTATAATTTTTATAAAATGACAAGGAAACCAATTGCTGAAATTGATATTAAAGAAGAGGCTATTAAACATTTGAAATCAATCACTGGAAATTAATAAAGTATCATGAATATATTTAATAACCATAAGAAATTATATACAACGGCAGGTGCTTTGTTTGTGGGACTAACATTCTTTACGGCAATTATGCCCGCTCTTCAAAATCAAAAAAATACTGAACCTCTGCCCGAATCTAAACCATTAAGTGGTGATGCCTTAGTCGGTAAAATGATTTACATATCCGAAGGTTGTGTTGCTTGTCATTCACAACAAGTAAGAAATGTGGATATGGACAAAGTATTTGGCTCTCGCCCAGGAATGGCTGCTGATTATGCCAATATAGAAAGAACCAGTTTTTGGCAAAACACGGCAACATTAATGGGTACAGAAAGAACAGGCCCGGATTTAACCGATGTAGGAAATAGGCAACCAAGTTTAGATTGGAATTTAATGCACCTATTTAATCCTCGTACCGTTGTTAAGCAATCCATCATGCCATCCTACGAATGGCTGTTCGAAACAAAACTTCATCCAACTAAATCAGATGTTGTTATAAATGTACCTCCAGAATTTACAAAGGGTTTACACGGAAAACTAGTTGCGAAAAAAGAAGCCTTACAGTTAGTTGCATATATACAATCTTTAAAACAAATTCCATTACCAGACGGATCTAAAACTCCAATTTTTCTATACAAGAAAGAAACCAAGGTATCACTTGAGTCTAATTCGAGTAGCGATGCTGATGGCAAAACGCTTTACATAGCCAATTGTCAAAGCTGCCATCAAGCAAATGGTGAAGGCCTTAAAGGTGCATTCCCTTCATTAAAAGGGAGTCCTATTGTTAACGGAGACAATTTAGAACTATATGTAGATATTATTATGAATGGTTATGATGCCCGAGCAGAATATGGAGTCATGTCCGCTGTGGGTACAAACATGGAATTCAACGAACATCAAGTTGCGGCAATTATTAATTACGAAAGAACAAGTTGGGGAAATACTGGTAAAAAGGTAAGCCCTGATGAAGTAAAGAAAATAATGGATTTTATTAAAATTAAAGCGACAGCAGCAAAATGAAAAAGAAAATTGTGATATTAATTATATTTCTGCAAACACTTGCCAACGCTTGCCCAGTTTGTGAAAGACAACAACCGAAAATTTTAAGAGGTATTGTGCATGGTACTGGTCCCGATAATAGTTGGGACTATGTTATCGTTTGGTCAATTGCAATTATAGCCATATTGACACTTTTCTTTTCAATAAAATGGCTTGTTAAGCCAGGTGAGAAAAACAAATCACACATTAAGTATTTTATTTTAAATAACGATTAAAATGAGCGCTAAAAGTAAAGTAATCATATTCTTAGACGAAGAAAAATTTCCGTTTGGGGAATTTGAAGCTCCAATAAATTTTGAACTCGATACGCGTAAGTTGGTTGATGGAGCTCATAATCTAAAAATAGTCAGCAAAGATCCATTAGGTAAGGAAGGCATCCGCCTCATTCCATTTACAGTCCGAAATGGACCTGCTATTGCTGTTGAAGGTATTTCAGAAAACGAAGTAGTAGATGGCGTTTTACCAATTATGATAAATGCCTATGGTAAAGGTGATCAAAAAAGATTTTTGATTGAAGGTAGTGAAACTCCCCAAAGCATACCTGCTTGGCTTTGGGCTTTAATTATTGGCTTTGTAGGCTGGGGAATCTATTATGCCGTAACCGCTTTAAATACACTTCTATAATGAAAGAAATAATAACCATTGAGGATATAAAATTATTGGTCGATGCGTTTTACACAAAAGTAAGAACTGACAGTTTATTGGCTCCAATTTTTAATGATAAAATTCAAGATAGATGGCCTATTCATTTAGAAAAAATGTATCGTTTTTGGCAGACCGTTTTATTAAATCAACATACCTATAATGGCAGTCCATTTGTTCCTCATGCTAAACTTCCTCTAGACCAACATCATTTCGATAGATGGTTATTATTGTTTTACGAAACAATCGACGAAAATTTTAGTGGGGAAAAAGCAACAGAAGCCAAATGGAGAGCCGAAAAAATGGCCGAAATGTTTTATCATAAAATTGAATACTATAAAAGCAATCCAGATAAATTAATCTTATGACAGCAGCTACAAAAGATCCATTAGCATTTGCCGTAATTTATTTATGGATAGGTTTTGTCTGTGCAATCAGTTTTATGGAAGCATGGTTAAAATTTAGAGCGCCTGGTGTAAATCTACAAATTGGATTAGGTATCGGAAGATTAGTTTTTAATGCCTTAAACAAAGTAGAATGGGTTTTTGCAATCGCATTAATGATTAGCTTATTTAATTCAAAAGATTCTATATATGCACCTTCTAATTTATTCTTTTACCTCCCACTAGTATTGCTAATTATACAAACAACTTGGTTGTTGCCAGCCTTAGATACAAGAGCTCAAATGCATATAGATGGCAAGGTAGTACCCGCTTCAAACCTTCATTTATATTACGTTGGAATTGAAATTACAAAAACAATTTTCCTTTTTATTTACAGTATTAAATTTTTAAAATAATCAAATATGGAACAAACAATCATTCATCAAATTGAAGAAAAGTATAAGAATTTAGGCGAAAACCCTGAAACATACTTAAAAGGCTTACTACAAGCAAAACCAATTAACTATTGGGATTACGTTGAAGTTGATACGCTATTATCATTACAAAAACCACGTACAAATTTTAAAGATGAAGAAATCTTCATTATGTATCATCAAGTTACAGAATTGTTTTTAAAATTAATGATTCATGAAATTAAACAAATTGTTTATAGCGATTCAATTACAGAAGCATTCTTAATTACAAAAATGAGTCGGCTTAATCGTTATACCACGATGTTAATCAATTCGTTTGACGTTATGAAAGATGGCATGGATTACGATGACTACAATACATTCAGAACAACACTAGCTCCAGCAAGTGGCTTTCAAAGTGCTCAATTCAGATTAATAGAAATTTATTGTACACGTATTAAAAATTTAATTAATCAAGAAGGTAAAAAACGCATCTCAGATCAACCATCAATCGAAGAATATTTTGAACATATTTATTGGAAAGATGCTGGATTAAACCGGAAAACTGGAGAGAAAACACTGACTCTAAGACAATTTGAAGAAAAATATCTTGACCGTTTTATATCTCTAGCTAAAAAAGTAAAGGGAAAAACAATCGAAGAACAAATATTAAAAATTGAAAACCCATCTAATGAACTCACACAAATTTTGCGAGAGTTTGATTGTTTGTATAATATTAAGTGGCCACAAGTTCATCTTAACACAGCTAAACAGTATTTAGACAAAAAAGGCGAAAATCAGGCAGCAACAGGTGGTTCTGAATGGAAAAAATATTTGCACCCACAGTTTCAACAACGAAAATTTTTCCCTGAGTTGTGGACAGAACACGAGATATCAGAATGGGGAAAATCAACTAATATTTAAATGAAATGAATAAACCAGAAGTAACATTACTCAAGAAAGGAGTCGTATTTAAAATATTACAAGTAACAGGTGAAAAAGATATGCAGATGCCTAAACATATCAGTACCAAAGAAGCAGTTATTGTTATCGAAGAAGGTAATGCAATCATTGAAATAGCCTCAGTAGAGCATTTATTGAAAAAAGGTGATTCAATGATAATCCCTGCTGCTGTTCCTCATTCATTATTAATAATGACTAGTCTTAAAGCAATCGTAATGATGCCAGTTGAATCAGAAATAGAATTTATAAACTAAAAATTAATAACATGAATACCACTAAAGAAAAAACAATTGGTGAAATGGTAGCAGACGATTACCGCACCGCAGGAGTGTTCGAATCATTCGGTATAGATTTTTGCTGCAAAGGCAATCAAACGATAGATGAAGTTTGTGAAAGCAAAAGTATTAGTAAAAGCTTATTGCACAATGATCTCGAAAAAATAAAGGTAAGTGAAGATAATCAAGTAACTGATTACAAGTCTTGGCCATTGGATTTATTAACTGATTATATAGAGAAAAAGCATCATAGGTATGTTGAAAATAAAACGCCTATTTTAAAACAATACCTTGATAAAATTTGCACTGTACATGGCAAAAACCATCCAGAGTTATTTCAAATAAAAGATTTGTTTAATCAATCTGCGAGCGAGCTCGCTGCTCACATGAAAAAAGAAGAGTTGATTTTATTTCCGTTTGTAAGAAAAATGGCAATTGCAAAACAAGAAAATCAGCCTTCTCCTCAACCTCCTTTTGGAACAGTTCAAAGTCCCATAAAAACAATGATGCACGAGCATGACACCGAAGGCGAAATATTTAGAAGAATCGAAAAATTAACTGACAATTACACGCCGCCACTTGATGCTTGCAATACATATAAAGTAACATTTGCTTTGCTTAAAGAATTTGAAACTGATTTACATCTTCACATTCATTTAGAAAACAACATCCTGTTTCCAAAGTCAATTGAGATGGAAAAGGAAGTTAAAAAAGAATACTAAAATATATTTAAGCAAAAATTTCAATAGGGAAATGTCTTAAAATAGATGTTTCCCTATTTTATATTTTAATGCTAATGTCTGAAATCAAATAATTCATTGTTTTTAATTACCCACGTGAGTCAAATAAAAGATATAAAAATAATTGTAATTAAAGGGGGTGAAAAAATCCAATTATTAACTTACACTAATGAGTATAGAAGCCTGATGGAGCTTTTATCGGATAAATTGTATCTAGAGAATTTTGGCGAATGTAAAGGCATGGGACGTTGTTGTACTTGTCTGATTAAAATAAATTCTAAATCCCATAAAATAAACGATTTTGAAGGAAATGAATTAGCTACTCTTAAAAAACACAATTTTAATAATTTAAATGATAGGCTTTCTTGCCAGATAATAATTGACCAAAATTTAAAATTAATAGAAATAGAATTATAATCATGAAAAATAAACTTAAAAATTACAAAGTTGATGTAACTGATTTAGATTGGAAAACAGGTCAAGTAAAGGGATTTTTAGGAAAAGAATTCATTCAGTTATCAAATGGCGGAGTTAAGTTAATTAAAATTGTTCCTATGTCAGTTTATCCTGAACATTTACATCCAGATAAAACAGAATATGCCTATGTAGTTTCAGGAAACCCTGAATTTTCTATTGATAATGAATATTTTATTGGCAAGTCAGGTGATTTTTTTATTTTTCCGTGCAATGTTAAACATTCAATAAAAAGCAATACAGTCGTTGAATGCCTTGTTTTAATAGGCTCTATTAATAATTAAAACTAGTGATAATGAAAACAGTGCCAATTAAAAGAAGCATTGCTTTACAACCCCTAAGTCGTGGACATCATCATGGCTTACTGCTATGTTGGAAAATAAGAACAGGGCTAAAGAAAGGTATTGATATCGATAGGATAAAAAAATATTCAGATTGGTTTTTCAAGAACAGTTTGTCAACCCATTTTAATATAGAAGAAGAGTTCGTTTTTCCACTATTGGGCAATGAACATGAGTTGGTCAAAAAGGCACTAACGGACCATCGAAGATTAAAACGGCTCTTTGAAGACACATCGAATATTGAAAAATCTCTAAGCCTGCTTGAAGAGGAACTTGAGAAACATATTCGTTTCGAAGAAAGAGTATTGTTTCCTGCAATAGAAACAATCGCAAATGAAAAAGAACTACAGCTCATTATGGAAATTCATTCTGAAGACAGTACTTATGAAGATTGGGGTGATGAATTTTGGAAATAATGCGGTTTAGAATTTTAATTTAGATAATTTAGAACCCATTAATGAAAGTTGAACACTAAGTTCTTCAATAAGTTTTTGGCAATATTTAACTAGTAGTTCATTCCGTTTCTCAATTAGTTGAATTTGATGACCTAATGCCTTCATATTCCGTCACTGCTTGCAAGTTATTATTTCAAGATCTTCTTTAGTGCATAAAAACTTCTCATTGGGTAGATGTGTAAAGTAGAGTTTTTGGAAGACGCTAGGCCTGTTTCCTTTAATTTCATAAATACCATTGCAATTTTTGAGGACACGCTTTTTCCCTATTGATTTACGCTAAATTTAGCGTAAAATACGATAACAGCCTTCATTTCTGACCAACCCTAAACACCTTACAGAAATGACTTATAGCCCGTAAATCGGCTAAAAATCGCTGAATTTCAGCATCTTTCGATTTTTCAGGGTTTTCGTTGGTTATTTGGTTCGAACTGGGTAAATTTGAGCCCGCAGAGAGAGATAAACCCAGCAAATGAAAATTTGTTGGGTTTTTTGTTTTGCCCCATTTTCAGTTTAAGCGGAACCCCGATTCTTGGGATCAGGGTCAAAAGTTGTGGGGAAAAGGAAAAAATCGGAATTTTGTGTCCCTAATTTGTAGTTGTGAACCAGTCCTTTGATAGCCTTTTGAAGACGATTCTTCCCGAATCAATATCTACCTATTT
>Ga0209570_1000201_pt1 | contig 109734 bp, 90 predicted proteins | sample EBPBio172007_DNA_FD_185861 | JGI IMG/M metagenome (GOLD analysis project Ga0209570, IMG submission 185861) | Wastewater treatment Type I Accumulibacter community from EBPR Bioreactor in Madison, WI, USA - Reactor 1_9/17/2007_ DNA (SPAdes)... | ecosystem: Engineered > Bioreactor > EBPR >... | reverse complement strand
TTGAATGATTCCGTATAGCTCCGACGTGGAGCTGTTCCTGATGTACTCATACTATCTATACTCCTTGACCGCAAAACTAATGCTTTTTGCGACCTTTAACTCCCTACACTTTTTGGGGGGAGGTCCATTCTCATTCCTCGGTGGCAGACGCACTCTGACGGGGTGGATGTATGTATTGATTGAAATTTGTCCCTCTTTTTTTCTCCCCGACGGGGAGAATTTTATTATACCTTCCCCGCGGGGAAGGACAGGATGGGGCAAAAAAACAAATATCATAATTCTATAAACCTGTAATCCCTTTGGGATTCCGTGACGCAATGAATTTCATCCCCTCCGCCGGAGGGGTGTCCGCAGGACGGGGTGGTTTCTCATTACTCGGTGGCAGACGCAGTCTGGCGGGGCGGATGAATGTATTGATTGAAATTTGCCCCTCTTTTTTTCTCCCCGACGGGGAGAATTTTATTATACCTTCCCCGCGGGGAAGGACAGGATGGGGCAAAAAACAAAACTGCGCCCCGCTTTTTTCCTTTTGTTCTAGGAATCCGAATATCTGTGTGTTGCTGCTCTTGTGCTGTTAGTATTTGCTCTGCTTCTTTCGCTTGCATGTCTTCATCTTTTTCTCGTTTGTCTTTATCTTTTTCTCGTTTGTCTTTATCCCCTCCGCCGGAGGGGTGTCCGCAGGACGGGGTGGTTTCTCATTACTCGGTGGCAGACGCAGTCTGGCGGGGCGGATGAATGTATTGATTGAAATTTGCCCCTCTTTTTTCTCCCCCAACGGGGAGAATTTTATTATACCTTCCCCGCGGGGAAGGACAGGATGGGGCAAAAAACAAAACTGCGCCCCGCTTTTTTCCTTTTGTTCTACGCATCCGAATATCTGTCTGTGGCTGCTCTTGTGCTGTTAGTATTTGCTCTGCTTCTTTCGCTTGCATGTCTTCATCTTTTTCTCGTTTGTCTTTATCCCCTCCGCCGGAGGGGTGTCCGCAGGACGGGGTGGTTTCTTCTTTTGGTGGATTTTCTGCTTCTGGGGGTGGATTGTTGGCAACTTTCCCTGAAAATTGACCATCTGGATGCGGCGAAAGACCATCTGGATGCGGCGGAAGACCATCTGGACGCGGCAGGAGACCATCTGGATGCGGCGGAAGACCATCTGGACGCGGCGGAAGACCATCTGGATGCGGCAGGAGACCATCTGGACGCGGCGGAAGACCATCTGGACGCGGCGGAAGACCATCTGGATACATAGCTGGCAAAGTTCCGAGGATAGTTAATCAATTACCGCATATAGAAAGTCAGCCGACGACCATAGAAGTTAATCCGGCAAGCATAGAAAATGAGCCGATGAAGATAGAAAGTCAGCCGAAAGGTATAGCAGATGAACCGACGAGCATAGAAATTGAAAAATAAAGCAGAGAAATTGAAAAGGTGAACAGAGAAATAGAGACTATGCTCATAGTAAGTGCATAGAAAAACGGAGTAAGTGAGCCGAAGGGCAGAAACGATAAAAAGCCGAGTAGCTTTGTATAACAACAATAGTATGTACAGGGAAAAACAGTCTCAATATTATGCTATAATCGTTCCTTTTTTTGAAGTGCGAATAAATTCTATACATTGTAGTACTTCAGGGCAAGGTTCCGGCACAGCATCATAATATGCCACTATGCCATCACTGACATTATAGTTGCTGAAATATACCATTGTAAAAAAATCATCAATTTTTTGGATAGTCTCATTGCTGAAACCGCGGCGCCGAAGCCCCACTTTATTGATACTTTCAATACGGGCAGGATTACGACCAATTAGGGTAAAGGGAGGAACATCTTTGGTCACTTTCACATCTGCTCCGACCATAGCATGAGCACCGACGGTGCAGAATTGTACCACCTTGACCATACCCCCCAAAATAGCCCAATCGCCTATGGTCACATGTCCTGCAAGTTGGGATACATTCGAGATAATCACATGATTGCCCACCACACAATCATGCGCCACATGACAATATGCCATCAATAAACAATCATTTCCCACAATGGCTTTGCCGGAATGGGAAGTTCCTCGATTGACGGTCACACATTCCCTTACTACTGTTCTGTCGCCAATAATAGCAAGAGTCGGCTCGCCTTTGAATTTCAAATCTTGTGGTTCACTGCCAATAACTGCGCCCGGATAAATGATGGACTCTTTCCCTATGCGAGTACCATTGCTTAATATGACATGCGAGCGTATATCTGTGGATTCGCCTATTTCCACATCGTCATCTATAAAGGAAAATGCACCTATGCGAACATTATCTGCAATGCGTGCCTTAGGAGAAACTATAGCTTGTGGATGTATCGTTATCATGAATTATCTGATTGAATGTAGCGCAAAATTACTCAAATGTATGATGTGATACAGTCAGTTTCCGCCCTTTTTTTCGTATTTCGGCTATTTATATTCTATTTTTGAAGCCAAATGCAGGGTTTTATACTCGGTATTTTTTATTCATTTCATCCAAACAATAATGATTTATCTTGATAATAGCGCAACAACACAAATGGACGATGAAGTTCTTACGGCTATGCTGCCTTGGCTACGTGAGGACTATGGCAATGCTTCTTCTATTTATGCCTTGGGCAGACGTGCTCGTGTTGCCATTGAGCAAGCACGTGCGGACATTGCGACATGTATCAATGCCCATCCTGCTGAGATATTTTTTACCAGCGGCGGTACAGAAGCAAACAATACTGTGCTGAAAAGCTGCGTGGATGAATCCGACCTTGCCGATACCATCGCTGTCGGAGCTACCGAGCATCATGCCATACTCCATCCATTGGAAATATTGGCTCATAAGTACCCCACAGCTATCATACCCGTTGATGAACAAGGGCTTATCAAAAAAGAAATTGTCCATACATACAATGCCCCACGCACTCTGATCAGTATTATGCATGCCAATAATGAAACAGGCATTATACAACCGATACAAGAATTGCGGCCACTGTGTCCCGAAGCACTCTTGCATACCGACGCAGTGCAAAGTTTTGGTAAAATCCCTTTTGATGTACAACAACTCGGTGTGGATTTCGCATCCTTTTCTGCCCATAAAATTCATGGACCCAAAGGCATTGGAGCACTTTTTATTCGCAAAGGTATTGACTTCAAAGCCCATCAGCAAGGCGGAGGGCAAGAACGCAACCGACGGGCAGGCACCGAAGCCACAGCACTAATCGTCGGATTTGCACTTGCAGCAAAAAAAGCATATACGGAAATGGAACAGAGAGCAAAGCATACATATTCAATGATTAGTCTTTTGCGCGAAGAATTGCGCAATATCGAAGGATTGCGCTGCAATACGCCGGAAGACAATACATTACCCACCATCATTAATTTCTCTTTGGAACATGCCGACACCATTGATGGCGAAGCCATTTTGCAATCGCTCGATATAGCCGGCATAGCGGCATCCAATGGCTCGGCTTGTGTCAGCGGCAGTATGCAAAGTTCTCATGTATTGTTGGCAATGGGACGCAGCAAAGCCGAAGCAAAAGCAGCGGTACGCTTTTCTGTTTCGCGCCATACCACCAAAGAGGAAATACAGACAGCAGCGGCTGCGCTCAAAGATATACTTATTTCATTGCGGGGATAAATGATGGTCGGTATAGACACACCCATGCACGGGTGGTCGCATCTGGCGGCGACTGATTTAGATGAATTGCATGACTTTGCTCAAAAATTGGGGTTGTGGCGATCATGGTTTCAAAATAAACCCGGCAGACCACATTATGATGTGCGCCAAGAACATTATCATAAAGCCATTGCTCTTGGGGCAGTCCCCATGAAAAGGCGCGAATTAGTATTAATGCTTCGCCAATATTATGAAGAAAATATCGGGAAAAATAAGTAAACTATTATAGAATTCAATGCTATTTTCCTTTTTCTCCGTTCCTGTCGGTATGATGGTACAATCAACCGAAACTCAATGACCAATCGCTTTAGAGATATGAATTTTTCGGATGGTTATTGGGTTTTCTCTATGCTATTTCTGATATGATGGCAGCAAGATTGCCCTCGGATGCATATTTCGCGGCGGAAGTCCTATTTTTGTGATTATTCCATACATATTGCAAGAAGTTATGAGTATAAATATACCTTTAGAAGAGCGTTTTTTAGAGAATGGTTTACGTATTGTTATTGCTCCTAATCATCGGGCGCCATTGGCTTGCGTGAGCATAGGATATAAAGTGGGTTCCAAAGATGAAACTGTTGATAAAACAGGATTTGCTCATCTTTTCGAGCATTTGATGTTTGATGGTTCCAAGCATGTGCATCGCGGAGAATATGATGTGTATGTTTCCAAAGCAGGCGGACAATGCAATGCTTATACTTCTTATGACCAGACAATTTATCATGAGGAGTTGCCCATTGCTTCTTTGGAGATGGGTTTGTGGTTAGAATCTGATCGTATGCTCGAATGTGGAGTTAAGCCGATTGGATTGGAAACACAGCAAAGAGTGATATTGGAAGAATTTTCGCAAGTTATCGAAAATCAGCCCTATGGACGATGGCGTATTGCGCAATCGGCGGCGGCATTTAGTCCCGATTGTTCATATAGTTGGGAAACCATCGGAAAACGCGAGCATATTATTGCTGCTACTATGGATGATGTGCGTGAATTTTATGATATGTATTATCGCCCCGATAATGCTTGTGTAGTTATTGCCGGTGATATATCTTTAGATAAAGGTTTTTCACTTGCCGAACGCTATTTCGGAGAAATAGAAAAGCGTCATTCGCCTATACGTCGCAATATATTTAGCTCTGAGCAAAAATGTTATGGTCAGCACAGCATTGTCACAGATTCGGTGCCTTTAGCGGCGGTATATATTTCATTTCATTGCGATGGTGTACGCAGCGATACCTCTTTGTCCGCGGATATGTATTCCGGCATTATGGGTTCGGGGAGAAGTAGTCGTTTATATAAGGCATTGGTGGACGAAGCGCAGATTGCTTCAACGGTATGGGCATTTGCGGATACGCGCGAACATACATCGTTACTCACACTCCATGCCACAGCAGCAAATCCTGATATTACCGCCGATACACTTGCCGAGCATATATATCATCAAGTGGAGAAATTACAGAAAGATGGTTTATTCGCCCATGAGATGGAAAAAACAAGAAATTCGGTTGCCACAAGTCATGCGGCAGCTTTGCAAACCTCATCCGGCGTGGCAGATGCTTTGACAAATTATGTGCTATTGTGGGATGATCCCCATGAAATTAATCGTTCAATAGATAAATATTTTTCTGTAAGCGATCAAGCTGTGATGGAATTTTCCGAGAAATATATGAATCCCTCACAAGCAATACGTACCGATGTGGTGCCCGTAAAGCAGTAAATAAAAATTGCACATTATTGTAGTAAGTATTCGAAGTGTAAAAAAGCAAGAATTATTATTTATACTTACAATATTGGGATAATTGTGGGTTCAGCGATTATACTATATCCCAATTATTAACGATACCATTGTAATGATGGTGATTTTGGTATGATGCCATATTTCGCTAAAGTGTCCGCAACGGTAGAAAATCCCTGTGTGTCGAGAGTATTGCCCATAGTAAATTCAGGGATAGACACTGCTTGTGCAATTTTCTCATCTTGTATGGGCGTGAATCGTGTCAATGTTTTTTTTGCTGCTTGCATATCATTGCGGATTTCTTGTAAAGATTTTGCAAATATATCATAGATTTTGCGTGCCATGTCGGGATTATTCTTAATGAAATCAGTATTAAAAGAATAATATCCACCCGTCCATTGCGGAAAAATGTCTCGTTCAATAGGTCCGTGCATGAAGACCTTTGCTTTACCCGTCACGCGAGCTAAAGTACCTGTCGGCTCTACACACATCACTGCATCCACACTGCCATTTTCCAATGCTTGTAATTGTAAAGGTGGCGGCAATTCCACAAGGCGGGACTGATCGCCCCATGCATTGTTTTTTTTCAGAAACATCATTGTGAAGGTTTTTATTGCTGCTCCGGGAAAACATCCGACGGTTTTATTTTTTAGTTGTTCAATGGCAGTAATGTCGGGTTTGACCAATAATGAAGACATAAAATGCTGTTCTGAGGCAACAATGGAAAGAAATATCTTCATTTTTTCTGCGGAGGTTTGTGCTAATCCCAAGCCGACGAAGCTGCTGGTGCCGGCATCAATATCAATAGCACCGCTGACTAATGCTTGTCCGAGCAGATTGCTGGATTCAAATTTTTTTAATTCTACTTGCAATCCTTGTTGTTCGAACATTTTTTTCTCGAGGGCAACAAAAAGAGGTAAATTACTGGTGACTGCCAGATACCCGATACGTATTTGCTGTGGTTGTTGCGGTTGTGAACATGCATTGAAAAGAACCAATGACAAGAGGACAAAAAGTGTTAAACGTTGTTGCATAGTATCAATAGAGATAATAAAAGAATGATACGAAATTAGGGAAAAATAGTGTTGAGTCAGTAATAAAGCAAGAAAGAAAGGAGTAAATCACGCAGAGGCAAGTGCGCTTTATTGCATACAATATCGTAATTTTGCGCATTATCAATGCAATGGTTCATAAGTGTGTTGCGTCAATCTGGCATGTATGTATAAAAGAACATTGACTTTCATTGTTTCCTAAGTAAATGAGATACTTCCTTCAGACAATTACAAGAATAAGCCAAAGTACGGCAATGTGGTCTTTCGCAATGCGCAATATGATGCGTATGATTGTGATAGCCATGTTCGGTATGGTAATGGTGACATTCTCGGAGGTGGATGAAAAGTATTATGCTTATTATTCTGCGGATGGAATTACACTTGGTTCATATACTGCGGAAAATACATCGGGGTTTTCATCGGCGATATTTGCGCCCTCGCATCAAACCATACCATCGGGGAATGATTCATTCTTTGAAGATAGTACGGATGAAGATGATAAACATCATACTATATATCCGTCATCCACGCCTCTTTTTTATAATACCTGTACACGATTAACCACATCGTGTATTTATACAAGTACCTCCCCTTTTCGGGTTATTCCCCTTTATATACTGTTCCATTCTTGGCAACATTATATATAATTCCATTGCATATCCCTATCTTTCTATCCCTTTAAATCTGTACTGTTTCAGCATGGATTAACTGTCATTTTTCTGTATATATTAGAGAAAATCGGACAGCGAAGCAAGAGGTTCTTGTGTAATCCACAATACCAAGAACAGTACTTGGGATATATAAAAAAATCATTATCATAATGATGGCGGCGATATAGAAAATATCGTCTATACAATACATTCATAATAGAGTACAATGAACACAACACTTATTTTTGATGAGGATGCTCTGCTGCATCGTTTGCATCATTATTTACCTTCACAATTACCATTAAAAGATTTTATACATCACAATACTCTTCATGCTTTTCAGGATATAGATTTTCATAAAGCATTGCAGTCGGCTGCGGAAATATTCGGATACAAGACATATCTTAGTATGGATGAGTATAGGACATTATATAATGAAAACAAAATTTCTGATGATGTGCTTGAATATATTCTCACAGTCCATAAAGGTCAAATGCAAGTCCGAGAATGGAAAGAGAGATTACTTTTTGGCAAATACAATGAGCATCGGATACAAAGAATAGGGCAATTGCGAGCTTTATGGAAAAATGATTATGCCATAAACCTTGAAAAATCTGTTCATCCTATTTTATTCCGCTTGGTATGTTCATATCTTGATCAAGGGATTTCCCAATGGAAATTTCCCGCAAAGAGCGATGGTTTTCTCGAAAGCATACGATCAATTGAGCGAGAGAGTATTGTCGGAATTTTCTCAAGCAAAAGAGTAAAGGATTTATTGTTTTCGCCTACGCTTTCTTTGAAACAATTACTTCATATCCTTGTGGAGAAAGAAGAACTTTTTGAACAGTATATTTTTGATCAACAATTTCTTCATCCCGGGTGGTCGGGCATGGTAAGCACATTGGAGCATCATCCTACGGCATTGTTTGATGCAAGACCTATTACATTGAAGGAATATATTCTTGTCGAACTATTATTGGAAATTGATTGCATAGATATGAAAAAAGGGGATATGTGGAAGCCATTATCGCCACAATACTCTCTTCCTGCATTATTCCAAGAAATAGAAAGTAATGATTGTTATGAAGTCTATACATTATGGCAGGAAGCATTCGAATGGTCGTATTATGACCAAGTTCTTAAGGGTTTGCAATATATACCGCAAAAAACAGAGGTACATAATCAACCGATATTACAAGCAATATGCTGTATTGATGACAGAGAATGTTCTTTCAGACGTTATATAGAACAATATGCACCTTCGAGTGAAACATACGGTGTAGCCGGATTTTTTAATTTGGATATCTATTTTCAACCGGAGCATAGTAAATTCCCGACAAAAGTATGCCCTGCGCCATTAACTCCTTCTGTGATTATAGTAGAAAGTGAATCAAAAAAACGACATGAAAATGAGGCATTTTTTACCAAGCATTCCCACGGTTTATTCAGTGGATGGATTATTGCCCAGACATTGGGTTTTTGGTCTGCATTATTATTGGTGAAAAATATTTTTTTTCCGGGAAAACATTCTGCTATGGTTTCTTCTTTTTTACACATGGATCGCACGGGTAAATTAGATATTGAGAGAAAACATACATTATCTGCTTCCGATTCAGTACATGGTTATAGTGTAGAAGAAATGGCAGAACGTTGCTTAGGATTATTATCAAGCATTGGACTGACACATACTTTTGCGCCTATAATTTATTGTATAGGTCATGGGGCAAGCAGTGTCAATAATACTCATTATGCGGGCTATGATTGCGGAGCATGCAGCGGTCGTCCGGGCTCTGTGAATGCACGTGTTGCAGCGATGATTGCCAATCGTTCTGATGTTCGTGCTCTTCTTGCCGAGAAAGGTATTCATATTCCTGCTTCAACGGTCTTTATTGGTGCTTTGCATGACACAACACGTGATGAAATAGAATATTATGATACGGATGTTTTGAGTTCTTACCATGCTGAATTGCATCGTAATAATGAAAAAATATTTGAACAAGCATTACATGCAAATGCCAAAGAACGTTCACGGAGATTTCTTTTTACCAATACCGAAGAAGATGACCATATTGTGCATGAGCATGTGAAATTACGATCGGTATCATTATTTGAGCCACGTCCGGAATGGAATCATGCAACAAATGCTGTCTGTATTATAGGTCGAAGAAAATCCAATAAACATATTTTTTTAGACCGCCGTTCATTTTTACATTCTTATGATTATAGCTGTGATCCTGACGGGACATATCTATCCAATATTCTTAAAGCTGTTACACCCGTTTGCGGTGGTATTAATTTAGAATATTATTTCTCTCGTGTTGATAATTCTCGTTTCGGAGCAGGCAGTAAATTACCGCATAATGTCATGGGACTTATTGGGGTCGCTAATGGTATGGATGGTGATTTACGGACAGGATTACCCAAGCAGATGATAAATATTCACGATCCTTTGCGATTATTAATGATTGTCGAGCATTATCCGGATATTGTGCTTAATGTCATAAAGAAATATCCGCCCACATACGAATGGTATGATAATAACTGGATTCATCTTGTTATTATTCATCCTGACACTAAAGAACTTTCTCTCTTCCGTGACGGAGAATATGTCCCATACCAACCTATCAGTGATTCCTTACGTGTTGTAGTGCATGAAAAGGAAAAAACACGGACAATCGAGTCAAGTTATGAGAATTTATCTGTATATATCGTAGAGGAATGAGAATGAATATTCATGATTCAATTATTGCAATAGTTTTGATAGCGTCTTTGGGATTTTTTGCTTCATTGGGGGCACGTGAATATCAGGAACGCCTTATTTCTCGTATAGGTTTTTTTACAATGGTATTGCAAACAATTGCTGTGCTATGGGCTGTGATGCTGTGGGTAATTAATGGTGCGAACCCCATTCACATGCAAGAAATAACGCTGTATGCAACAAAAGGATATTCTTTTATTATTGATTTCTATATTGACAGTGTAAGCGTGATGTATATGAGTGTGGGAGTATTTCTGACTTCATTGATAACTCGCTACAGCCGATATTACCTTCATCTTGAAAGTGGTTATAAACGCTTTTTTAACACCATACTTTTCTTTAATATCGGCTATACAGTTACTGTGTTGGCGGGTAATTTTGAAACACTTTTCATAGGATGGGAAATTCTTGGTATATCATCGTTTTTATTGGTTGCATTCTATCATGAGCGATATTTACCTGTGCGCAATGCCGTCAAGGTATTTTCTATATATCGCATAGGAGATGTTGGAATATTATTGGCAATGTGGGCAAGTCATCATTTATGGCATGAAAATATTACTTTTTTCAAACTTCATAATTATACATTAGTACATGAACATTTGTCGGGACATAGTGTAATCGGTATATTTATATCACTATGTATTTTGGTAGCAGCAGCAGCAAAATCAGCTCAATTACCATTTTCGACATGGCTGCCAAGAGCCATGGAAGGTCCCACGCCGTCATCAGCTATTTTTTATGGTTCTTTGTCTGTGCATTTTGGTGTATTCTTATTATTACGCACTGAAGCATTTTGGCAGCATCAACCATCGGTACGAATTATAATTGGTATTATTGGTTTACTGACTACACTATTTGCTTATCCTGTGTCGAGAGTGCAATCCACCGTTAAAACACAAATTGGTTATGCCTCTATTGCCCAAATCGGCATAATGTTTATAGAAATTGCTATGGGTTTGCAAACTATTGTGCTTATTCATTTTGCCGGTAATGCTTTTTTGCGTACATATCAATTGTTGATTTCTCCTTCTATTGTCAGCTATAAAATCCGTGATATGCAGTATCATTTTAACCCCAATGCACAATCTGTGGAAGACCGATTACCGGAAAAATTGCGCAATACTTTGTATGTATTATCATTGCGTGAATTTTATGTTGATAAAGTACTGACGATATTAGTTTTTGGAATATTCAAATATGTGGGTAAAAAATTATCGTTTCTTTCTACGGCGAATATTGCTATTGTTTTACCTATAGTATATGGTGCAGCACTATTATTATTATTGTATCAACAATCAATTCCTCCGATGCTTTCTGATTATATACCGAATATGGTTGCAATCTTCGGCTTGCTCTTAGTGATGCGATCATTTGTGGAAAGAAAGCGTCCGCGTTTATCTCTTTTTTTAGTAATAATGAATCACTTGTGGATTGCTTTGGGTATATCGTTTAATGAGAGTTTTGATGCCATGCATCTCTATCTCTATTTAAGCGGTGTAATTCTGATGGGATCATTAGCTCTTGTTCTTCTGACACTTCTCAAAATAAAAGAACAAAGTTATTTTGATTTGAATCAGTATTATGGTCATATTTATGAGCATCCGCGCTTATCGTTTTTATTTTTTATCTCTATATTGGGAGTGATGGGCTTCCCGATTACCCCAACATTTATCGGTGAGGATGTGATTTTTAGTCATATCCACGAGCATCAAATTTTAGTAGCATTCGCTGCATCCACAAGCTATGTGCTTGGCGGAATTTCTTTGATACGTATCTATGCACGACTTTTTTTAGGTAATCATGTAAAAAACTATCATGAAGTTGCATTAAAAACATCATAACACTTATCATTTATTATTTATGAATACAAATCAAAAAATACCTCGTACCGGATTTGCCGGTTTAAAAGAACATTGGAAATCAGATGCCATATCCGGTTTCTTAGTATTTCTCATTGCATTGCCATTATGTTTAGGAATTTCGATGGCGAGCGGTTTCCCGCCTGTTGCGGGTATATTTACAGCAATTATTGGCGGCATTGTTGTGAGTTTTTTTGGTGGCTCGTATGTCACCATTAAAGGACCCGCCGCCGGACTTATTGTTATTGCACTTGGGGCTGTGGAAGAATTAGGAGCTGGCAATATGCTCGATGGGTATCATCTGGCTCTTGCAGTAATTGTTGTCGCCGGAATAGTTCAAGTCCTGTTTGGTCTTTTGCGTTCAGGGGTTTTAAGTGATTTTTTTCCTTCTGCCGCTGTACATGGCATGTTAGCTGCCATTGGGATTATTATTGCTTCTAAACAAATACATACTCTTTTGGGTGTTAAACCGGAGGGAAAGGAAATTATCGAACTTATCGCAGAAATTCCTCATAGTTTTTCTACGATGAATCCGGAAGTTGCCATTATCGGTATTATTAGTTTACTGATTCTTTTCGGATTACCTTTGATACATCATCCGGTAGTTAAAAAAATACCTGCACCGCTTATTGTATTGCTTATTGCTATACCTTTGGGCAGAATGTTTGATTTAGAGCATGAGCATACCTATTTATTTTTGGATCATCATGAATATAGCATAGGTCCTAAATTTTTAGTAACCTTGCCGGAAAATTTATTTGCAGCAGTGGCATTTCCCGATTTTTCTCAAATAGTATCGTTGACATCAATGAAATATATTGTGATGTTTGCTTTAGTGGGGAGTCTGGAGTCACTGTTAAGTACCAAAGCAATTGACACATTAGATACGTATAAAAGAAAGTCTAATATGGACAAAGATTTAATGGGTGTTGGTGTGGGCAATATTTTATCAGGTATGATTGGTGGTTTGCCGATGATTTCAGAAATAGTGCGAAGCTCAGCGAATGTTAATAATGGGGGAAAAACTATATGGAGCAATGTCTTTCATGGTATATTTCTTTTTGTCTTTGTGGCATTTTTCCCTACACTCATCCATCAAATACCATTGTCGGCTCTTGCTGCAATGCTTATTTTTACGGGTTACCGTCTTGCATCACCCAAAGAGTTTTATAAAACATATAAAATTGGCAAAGAGCAATTAGTCATATTTCTTATCACGATTATTATGACACTCGCCACTGACTTACTGATTGGTATCGCTTCCGGTATCGTTGTAAAAATTATTATGCACCTTTTGAATGGTTTACCTGTAAAATATATGTTTAAACCGCTATTTTCTGTAACGATAGACTCAAAGGGAGATTATATTGTTGAAGTGTTTCATTCAGCGGTATTCAGTAATTATATTCAGTTAAAAAAATCTCTTGATTCACTTCCCCGACAAAAGTCCATAGTTATTGATTTTTCCAATACTAATCTCATAGACCATACTGTGATGGATAATTTGCATCATTACAAACATGAATATGAATCATCGGGTGGCAGTTTTGTTTTCGAGGGATTAGATGAACATATTGCGCTTTCGGAACATAGCTTGGCAGCACGAAAAAAGAGTTATATTGCAATTCATAAACCTTAAACCTTGGAGTGATATGAAAAATATTCTAATTCTTATTATTACTTGCTTCGTTTTACAGTGTGCCTCATTATATGCACAAACCAATCGCATAAGTGATCACAACTCGATAGGATGGTACAATTACTTTGGGACTTTCAAACTTTCAGAGCATTTTGGTGTTCACACAGAGTATCAGTGGCGCAGGGATAGCTATATTACAGACTGGCAACAAAGTCTTTTGCGTGTAGGTATCAATTATTCACTTAATCCAAGGGTGCTTTTTCGTGCCGGTTATGCGTGGGTTGAAACATTTCCTTATGGCGATATACCGCTTAATGGTTTTGGTAAAGATTTTACCGAGCATCGTTTCTTTGAGATGGTGCAATTATCTCATAAAGAAGGAATAGTGGATATATCACATAGATTTATGGTGGAGCAACGTTTTGTGGGGAAATATAATTCTCTTTTATCCGAAAAAGAGGATGAATATCCTTTACTCAATAGAATGCGTTATATGATGCGTTTACAAGTTCCGCTCCAAGGTAATGAAATCAAAGATAATACTCCGTATCTCGCACTATATGATGAAGTATTTGTCGGGTTCGGTGAAAATGTGAATGCGAATATTTTTGATCAGAATCGCGTTGGTCTTTTATTCGGGTATCGTTTTTCACCATTGTTACGTATTGAAGGGGGATACCTAAGTCAGATTGTCCAATTTGGCAGGCAGATAGACGGAAAAAATGTTATTCAATATAATAATGGTATTATTCTCAATGCCAATATATCTATGGATTTGACATCACAATAATTGTATTGTTATGACACTATTTTTAAACCGATAATCGCAGTGATGAGCAATAAAAGAAAAAACAATCGTGCGAATGTTGCAGGGTCATGAAAAATATATATGCCTATTATAGCGGTGCCGCAAGCTCCAATACCTGTCCACACTGCATAAGCAGTGCCAAGCGGTATAGTCTGTATTGCGCGTTCAAGAGCAGCAAAACTGATAATTGCACATAGAATAAATGCCAAATTCCATAGTGTTTTATTATTGCCTTCGATACTTGCCATTTTAAGACAAGTGGTAAAGCCGATCTCGAATATTCCTGCAATGCCTAAGTAAAACCAATCCATAGTTATAGAAAGAAATATAAAAAAAACTCGACGACTAATAATAATCGTCGAGTTTTACAATATAAGTAATGTAAAAAGAATACTTTATTTAGTATCCGGTACGCCTAAATCCACAATAAGCGAAAATCTCATTGTATTTGCCAAAGGGTGATTTTCTTCGATGGTATTCAAGAAACTGAAATCTAAGTTAAACATCTGATACTTTACACCTGCACCAAAAGTTAAGAATTCGCGATTACCCGAACTTGCCGGTTCAGCAAAATATCCGGCTCTTAATGCCACAACTCTTTCATACCAATACTCTGCGCCAAATGCCAATTCCATCCCGCCTTTTTCCCATGCAGTGACGAAAGATTTTGGAATCGGGTCAGATACCGTTGCATCACGACGCACTAATAATTTAGAAGCATCAAATGCAAATGTTAAATCATTGAATTCATCACGTACAACATTTAAGGACGTTCCTAAACGTAATGTGGTTGGCAATGGATCGGATTGTTGTAAATACGTTACTTTCGGACCCACATTTTGTAAGTTGAATCCAACAGCTAATTTATCATCTAATTCCCAACCGAAAACATCTAATTTGCTTGGACGCCATAATAACCCTATATCAAATGCACCGCTTGTTCCTGTTCCGGCACCGGTAGCTTGTCCTGAAATAGGTGCAAGATTTGATTGGATATAACGAAGCCCCACGCCTGCGCCAATATCATCGGAAATCATAGTTCCATAATATAGACCGAAAGAGAATTCATTGGAACGAAAAGTTCCTTGTTTGTCACCGCGCTCATTAGTACGAGTGAATTCACCAAGATTCATAAGAACAAAGTTTGCGGCAACCATACCGTCGAGCGCCTCTACATACTGACCATAGGCACCGTAACTATAATATAAATCCGTATTGAACTGAGGCAACCAACGAGAAAAATTGATTGCGACTTGTTGTTTATCTTGGTAGCCAAGACCACCCGGATTCCAGTAAATAGCATTAAGATTATCAGCCATAGCAGTGCCCACTTCACCCATGCCGCAAGCACGTGCATCGGCACTGATTAACAAAAACGGTACAGCAGAACCGCCGGTTTGAGCAGATGCGGGTAAAGTTGCCATGCCCAATGCAAAAAGTGCACTCATGAACAACATTCTGTTTTTTATCATGATTTCCTCTATAAAAATTATTGTCTTACAATTGTATGAGAACCCGTGACAGTCATTCTTTTACCATCAAAAGCCGTGCCCTCTATGAAAAAATAATAGGGACCCGAAGGTACCATATTCCCATTATTGTCTTTTGCGTCCCATGCAATTTCTGCATTTCTCACTTGATTAACGGAGGTAGAAAAAGTCCTCACTAAGCGTCCATCAGCGGCAAAAATATGAATTTCGACACTAAAGGGTTGCGATTGATTGTGAATGAAGTTCATACGCATCTCGCCAAATGATGGATTGGGATAGGTCAGAACATCTTGTACAATGAATGAATTTGGGTCTGCAACCATAAAATGTGTCGTGGTTTGTCTGTAATTATTGAGAATGTCCCAAGCTCTTGCTGTAATCGTGTGATGTCCGGGCGAGAGATTAAAGACTTGTTTTTGAGCCGAACCTTGTCTGGGGTCTGTGAATGATGTTTGATATGTCTCGGTTGCATCTATCGGTTCACCATCATCAATACGAAACTCAATATTGTGACCAATGCCTGCACCTGTTGTGTTGATACCTGTTTCGTCCGACAAATCAAGTATAATCATCGGTGAATTGCGTACCATATCTCCCGCGGAGAATTGTTTGCTGTCAAGGAATAAATCCATCGTAGGACCTTCTGTATCATCATACTCGACTGTATCTACACCGTTAATAATCACTTTATCGGTTTTGCCCATTGCATGTTTTTTGCCGGAATTTGCATAAAGATAAATACCCCCATTTTCATTGGTGAAGCTTATATCCTTAGGAATAATAAACTCGGCTGTAAATATACCATTTTCGACTTGCCATGAACTGCGATTGAGAATACCTCCTACTTTATTTATCACATGAATTTCATTCGGTTTCGACGGATCGGTCGGGTCTTTGACTTTTTCAACATAAGAACCATCGCGTAGTGTGATAAATACTGTACCTGTAAAATCATTGGAGAATGTACCTGATAAATCATAAATACTGCCACGAATTTTGACTTTGGATAATGCTTTAAGTGAAACAGCATCAGTTTCTTGAAGCGGAGTATTGTTGATTGTGTCAATGATAATACGATATGACGGAATATTTAAACGTAAAGCCGGATCACCGAGAATAAGAAATTTTTGATCATTTTCGGTAGTAAAGTTTAACTTAGTGTTGTAGAGTGCTTGGCCTATTGTCAAGTGTTTGTTATTAATGGGGTTTGTTGAAAATACTTCAGTAAAATACCTGTTTGTTATTCGTGAATTTTGATTTGCATACACTGCTCGGGTGGATGCGAAAACAGCAATTGCACCGCCTGTTCGCTTTGTCACAAATTCTTCGGCACCACATTGACGGTTTGCATCATCGAATCTGCCGAAATCACATGTTGCACCGCTGAGAAAAAATGGTTTAGTCGTATTAGTAAACATAGGAATATGGACATCTTTTTCAAAGATTAGTTCATTTGCCCATAGTCGCGGGCTACCATGACCAATCCAATTGAGAGTTAATGTTCCTGTGCCATTAGCTGTGGAGATAAATTGTTCTGTGACGCTTGGCTTGCGGCGACCACGAGCGGCGTTTTCAAGAGGATATTCAACCATATAGATTTTTCTCGGTTGAATATAGTCAGGAAATCCTTGTGACACGAGTTCTGCATCTTCGGTATGAGTATTGCCATCGGAGTTACCAATGGTAGTGGGTCCGTCATCCGCAACAAAAGTACTGATGGTGCGCCAGATACCGGGGTCTGCATCATTTTCATAAAGGCGAATTTTATCAATAACGGCAAAGCCGGAATTATTATTCGTGACAGGAATTCGCCCAATAGCAATATCCGGTATTTTGTCATTGCCCACAACCCGCACAAAATAATCTTCCGTACAGTATGAATCTACCGAATGGAAAGTGTCACCGATTTGAGGTACTTGATATGCAGGAACAAGGTTCGCTGTCTGGAAAGATATATTTTTGGGATCAAAATGTCCATCACCCCATAAAAGCACATATTCAGGTTTTGTTTTCCATGTATGATATGCTTTGCCGATGAAATTACGCAATGCGCTTACATCAAGCATACCGCCGGAAAACTCATTGTAAATATCCGCTGTGGATATTACCGATACTGTATATTCACCTTGTGATTCTCTGTATTTTTTATATTCATTTGCCGAGGCAATGACATCAGGATGGGCAATGAGAATAATGTCTGCGCTTAAGTCTGAGTCAAAAAGAGGCACGGATTGTTCAACTGACATTTGTGGTTTTCTCACAGTACCGGAGAACAAAAATCTTCGGGGAGTTTTACGTTCAAGATTTGTTCTCATTATGTACATGCCGCCGGTATTTGCTATATTCGTCGTAAGAATCGGATTCTGGCGATTTGTAACATCCATACCCCAGACTTCACCGGAAAAACCGTTAATGGTATATTCCGTAGAGCCAATATGGTTAGTATCGGTAAAAAGTTCAAGTGTATTATTTCTTGCGGTAAGCTCAGCGGGATATGTAATTTCAAACCAATCAATATAACCGATACTTGAATTAGGTGCTGAGTTTGAATAATTGAATTGTAGAGCACTTCTGTTGTCCGACTCGAGTGAAGCCGCCGGCAATTGGGCTGTTCTTATAGGAGTACGAATGGCGTCAACATAGTTGTAAGAACCCGAGCCAACGCCACCTACCGAAGTCGATCCTAAACTTTTACCGCTTTCTGTGATGGTAAATGTGCCACTTGTTGCATTTTTATGAGCAACCACATATCTATAACGGATATTACCTTGACGTACTAATCCATCAAGCACGGATGTGTACGTTGCCGGTATTGAAGCATCCACTTGTTTACCGAACCACTCTCTTCCCGATCCTGTACCAAAGGGGTTTACAAATTCTTCTTCATTAAAAATACGAGCAGAATATATTGTTGGTTTGTTAACAATAGGTTCTGTCATTGGTGTGGCAATATCCATTCTTTTACCGGGTGTTGAATTACCTATAGTTAAAATGTATGAACTTTGATTAGTGTAAGGATGAACAAAATGTTCAAAATCGCCTCTACCGTCAGGGATAAAGCCGGCTGCGCTTCCGCCGTAAAAAATAATATCATTTAATTGTCCATTTGGCTCTGTTCTGACAAAAATGGGTTGTTCCGGTAAAGTAAGAAAATCCGTATCTGTCATTGTTTCGGATAATGGTAAACCACCTGTACCTATAAGCTTGATAAATGGAATATCTGATGGTTGAATCGTCATGCCCATATCGGTAAGGTCTTGAGCTGTAATGCGGTAAATTCCTTCCATATCAATACGAAGTTTAATAATTTTTCGGGGAGAGGATTGGACTGTATGTGTTGTCTTTTTGAGTGAACTCGATGCTTGATTTAATGTCTTAATGCCCCAGAATTTACTTTGCTCATGGTTAAGCACAAAAACCGGAGAGTACTGGGGTGAAGTATGGAAACTTTCCGGTTTTTCTGTGAAACGTATGACTGCTGTAATACTTGAGGGAATACGATAGCGTCCCTCCTCTGCATCATACTGAGCGGTGGTTATGAAAAGGTGAGAAAGGTGTTTGTCTCTTGCAATGCCGGCATAGTGCAACGTTGCCCATGGTTGCCATTGTTTTGATTCTTGATTTTTTTGTGGTGATAGATTTGAATAGACAACACTTACCGATGAAAGAGTAAAGCCTGTCGGCGATGGTACGGCTAAAGGAACATTAAGCTTGTATTCACCAATGGCAACATCTTTAATTCTTGGAGTGATAATTTTTCGTCCATTATGAAGGGATGTGTCATATCCTAAGATTTTAGGTTTATATATTACGACAAGTTCCGTAGGATTAGAGCGAACAATTTCTACTCCTGTCTGTTTCCATGATGGAACACCCGAAGCGCTCATGATAAGAGTGCTTAGAATCAGCATTATGCTATAAATCATCAATGTAGAGGTCATATTCATTACTCTTAAAGATTGTGAAAGAGTTTTTCCTAAGGACACAGCACAGCCATAAAAAGTTTCAAGTAGTTTGGCGACACAGACATTATTGACACTAAAGCCGTATGATGATGCCAAAATAACAAGAACAAAGTTTGTGTCTTGGAAAAAGCCGACGAGTACTTCACTGCATTATTTCTTTGCTAAGGAGAAACAATAATATCCAAAACTGAAGAATTCACAATGTTTTGGCTGAAGTACGCTGATTTAAGAAGTAAAAAAGACCAGTACGTGTCCTTAATATAATTGAAGATAGCTACATTTCTTGTTTCCACAAAAACGCCTCGCCATCGGGGGGATGATGGCAAGGCATGCAGCATAAAGAGGATGACGACTTTCGTCGTCGAGCGGGAAACGAGACTCGAACTCGCGACCCTAACCTTGGCAAGGTTATGCTCTACCAACTGAGCTATTCCCGCTTGTTTTCGTATTGGGGTCGCAAAAATACGACCTTTTCTCTACTTTCCAAAAAAAAAGTTAAAAATGTTGTGAAAAAATTTGAGCACATTGTGCCATGACTTCCTCAAAATCAACAGAATCAATTACTTCCTTTTGAATTGATGTAACACTCTTTTCTTTGATACCGCATGGAACAATCAAGTCAAACTCGCTAAGATTATTGCAAACATTGAGTGCAAAACCATGAGAAACCACCCATCGTGAACAATGAATACCTATGGCACATAGTTTTTTTTCTTCATGAGTCCATACTCCGGTCAAGCCATCTATTCTTTTTGCCGATATGCCATGCTTCGCGACAAGTTCAATAATGCATTGCTCAATCTCACGTAAAAACCAATGGAGGTCTTCCTTGTAATCACTTAAGCGAAAAATGGGGTAGCCGACCAATTGCCAAGGGTTGTGCAATGTCACATCACCACCGCGATTGATTGGAATCACCTCAATATGTTTGGACTCCATCTCGCTTCTATCACCAATGACATTGGCATCACTGCCATTGCGCCCCATTGTAACCACTGTCGGATGATGACAGAATACTAATGTATTCGGCGCATCACCGGATTGTACGCGCTTGACAAGTTCATGTTGTTTCTGCCAAGCACTACGGTATTCTATCAGACCCCAATGTTCAATCGCTATCATGAATGCTCGCTGTAGTTAATCATGTACCGGATATTATCATTACAAGACAGAATGTATCTCATTTTTTCTCGTAAATGTGGAATGGACGTATATTTGCATCCATATCTGATAACATACATTTCATAATACTTATGCAAACGCTTTCCTCTGAAAATAATTTTCTTGCCATTGACACACATTGCACCCTTGATGAAGCTGCCATTGCCATTGTTTCTGCTCCCTATGAACATACTGTCAGTTATGGTGGAGGCACTCGTTTGGGACCACAAGGTATTCTTGAAGCGAGTGCTTTTGTCGAATTTTATGATGATGAATTTGATAAAGAACTTTGTTTTGAAAAAGGTATAGCTACTATTGTTCCCATAGATTTTAATGAGCGTGTGGATAAAGATGCTCTCGACCAGATAGAATCACAGGTACGTAGTCTATTGGCAAAGAAAAAATTCGTGGTTACTCTTGGCGGAGAACATACCATCTCCACAGCTCCTATAAAAGCACATTATGATTTTTTTCCTTCAATGAGCATATTGCACTTTGATGCCCATTCTGATTTACGTGACACATATCATGACACGCCTTTCAGTCATGCATGTTTTATGGCACGTGTGGCGGAATTTTTCCCCACAGAGCGTATTGTCCAAGTGGGGATTCGTGCTCAGTGCAAAGAAGAAGCAGAATTTATTACACAAAAAGGTATCAAGACGCTGTACGCTTCTGCAATTCGACGTGGACTGTGGGGACAAAACTGGCAAGAACAAGTCGTTTCCTTTCTCTCAGATGAAGTCTATATTACTTTTGATGTTGATTATTTCGATCCCGCTATTATGCCGGCAACTGGCACTCCTGAGCCGGATGGCTTTCTCTATGCCGAAACTTTAGAGATATTTCGAAAACTACGTCGTACAGGAAAAAAAATTATCGGGTTTGATGTGGTCGAACTTGCGCCATCGGAGACAGCACCTCATGCAGCATTAACAACAGCAAGATTAATCTATAAATTGTTAAATATTGCATTTGCTGAACCCAAAGATATTCATATCGGTTAAATATTCTACATGTTTTTTCTATTTTCTGTAAGTAAGGTACACTTATGAAAAAGCTTTTACTTTTTTTACCATTATTTTTTATGGCTTTTCCTGTTTTTTCACAGGATCCTGTACCGGCACCGGGTCCAAAAGATGTTGCATTTTTATGTGATATTCGCGTTATGGATACAGACCAGCCGAGCATTGATTTTTCATGGAAAAAAGACAGATTTGCAGCAGAGTATGAAATATACCGTCGCCGGCTCGACCAAAGCAATGATGTGTGGGAATTATTAACAACCCTTGATTCAAGCGCATCATCCTATAAAGACCGTGCAATTGCTGCCGGTGTCGGATATGAATATCAATTAATGAAAAAATGTGAGCGACCGGATATTTCAATGTCTTATATCGGTACTGCCTATTTTGCAACAGGGATAGGTGTACCGCCGCGGAGTGTAAGAGGAAAATCAGTGCTTGTTCTTATTGACGATAAAGTACAACCTTTGCTCACGGATGAAATAAATCAATGGCAGGTAAATGTCCAAAAAGAAGGATGGAATGTTATTATTGTCCCAATGCCCAGAACAGAAAAATTTGATAAAGATGCTGTGTTGGCAGTAAAAGCAAAAATCCTTCAAGAAGCAAAAATCCATAATACTATTACTACGGTGATGCTAGTGGGAAGAATTGCTGTTCCATACTCCGGTAATATCCGCCCTGATGGTCATCCCGACCACACAGGAGCATGGCCTGCTGATGTATTTTATGCTGATACCAATGGAAAATGGACAGATGCCACAATTAATACCGATAATAATCCGGCAGGGCAACAGCCAACGCGTGAACAAAATAGGAATATACCGAATGATGGTAAATTTGATCAATCATCATTGCCGTCTGATATAGATTTAGCGGTAGGAAGAATTGATTTTTATGATTTACCGGTATTCTTCAACAAAGACAAACATGCTACTATGTTTGACTCGGAAATACAATTATTAAAACGATATTTCAAAAAAAATCATGATTTTCGCACGGGCACTTTCGTTCCTAATCGTAGAGGTTTAATTGATGATAATTTTGGCAGTTATGGCGAATATTTTGCTGTTACGGCATGGAGTGGATTTTCAGCATTAACGGGTACGGCAAATGTATCTGCTCTCAAATGGTATCCTACACTCACGACTGATGATTATTTATTCGCTTATGGTTGCGGTGCTGGTAATTACACCAGTGTTGGCGGCGTGTCAAATCTTCTTGGTTTTTCCGTGAATAAAACCAATGCTGTTCATACAATGCTTTTCGGCAGTTACCTTGGCGATTGGGATTCTCAAGATAATGTGTTGCGAGGCAGTTTGGGCAGTGAAGGAATGAATTTAACAACATGTTGGTCGGGCAGACCGCATTGGTTTCATCATAAAATGGCAGTAGGTTATACTATCGGTGAAAATGCAGTTGTTTCAATAAATAATCAACCCGGTGAAGTTGGTTATGTGTCAAGTGTTATTGTGAATAATACCTATCCCAATGGTGTGATTCTTACTGCCGGTGTGCGCGGTGTACATAATGCCTTATTAGGTGACCCGACTTTGCAAATGGAGCAAAATGTGAACGGTTCGTCCTTAACTCCGCCCCAACCACCAAAAAATCTTATTATTGAAAGTTTACCAACCCATAAAGCATTACGCTGGGATAAATCCGCTGATGCTGAAGGATATATAATTTATCGTACTTCATCTACATTACCCAAAGCCTCATTTTCACTTATTACCTCTGTGCCTGTAAAGGAAAACTTTTATAATGATTCCGTTACCGATAATAAATCATATCGTTATTCTGTGCAAGCAATTAAAAAGAAAGTGTCCGATAAAGCCATATATTTCCTCGGAAGCGATACAGTTATGAAGCGTGCAACAATAACAAGTGTTGATGACAGAATATCGGAAATTGAACCATTAACCATAGTGCCTAATCCTGCACGCACTTTTACAGATATTGATTGTAGAATGATGAAACAACCATTTACAATACATATCGTAAATTCTGCCGGAGAATTAGTAAAAATTATTGAAAAAAATGCTCCCGAAATTGTGCGGTGGAATCTTGTTGATGATTGTCACACTACTATGAGTTCGGGTAATTATTATATTCACATTCGCAGTGGTGCATCATCATATTCGCGAATGATAAGTATTGTACAGTAAATGTATTTTTATTCTCATTGCCCCGCATTATATGAAACCATTCCCACACATTATGGGTATAGTGAATGTCACCCCCGATTCATTTTCTGATGGTGGTGATACATTTACTCCCGAGCATGCCATTGCTCATGCTTTACAGTTAATAGATGAAGGAGCTGATATTCTTGATATTGGCGGAGAAAGTTCGCGACCGGGAGCAGATTCGGTTCATGCTGAAGAAGAATTACGACGTGTTATTCCTATTATTGAAGCCATACGAAAGCATAATCCCACCATCCCGATTTCTATTGATACTATTAAATATTCCGTCGCGGAAGCTGCTCTCCAAGCAGGAGCAACCATTATTAATGATATAAGCGGATTGGAATATGATGTGCGCTTAGCAAAATTAGCAACTCAATATTCGGCAACACTTATTCTGATGCACATGAAAGGGACGCCGAAATCTATGCAAGACAATCCCACCTATAAGAATGTCCTCAACGAAGTTATGCAAAATTTGCGCGATAAAATTCGTTTGGCAAAATCATTCGGTGTCAAAAAGATAATGGCAGATGTAGGCATAGGTTTCGGGAAAACTGCCGATCATAATTGGACATTATTACAACAACATCATCGCTTTGCGGAACTTCAAGTGCCAATGCTATTGGGTATTTCTCGCAAATCATTCTTGGGGGCTGCATTGGGCTATAATAATCCGAAAGATCGTGACATGGCAACGGCTTTGCTTCATGCTTTGTTGTTGAATACGAATGTAGATACTATCAGAGTGCATAATGTTAAATTACTCTCAGGTTTGAAAATTCTTTATCAACGTTTTCATGATATTTGATTGCGGGTTATTAAAAAAAGTTGATTTATGAGTAATTTACACTTACACATACATGTATTGCTTAAAATCAACGGTGCGTGATATATCTTCGATGAATAATTCATAAAGTAAGAAAATTTTCTTATCCCTTCCATGATAGTTACTATAATTTTTTTTGAACACAATATATAATACATTTTAAGAATAGATTTTTTATGAAAAAGGTTATTTCCGTATTTCTTTTGCTTGCTGTAATGTTATCATGCCAAACGCTGTTCTCACAGTCGGATGCTTCGGTACATTATACGGTTGATTTGAATAATACAGCAGATGATAATGTACGAGTTAGTTTGCATATACCCGCATTATCGAAAAACGATACTATGTTGATATTTGCTGCATCCGCACCCGGAACATATGACCGTCTGAATTTTGGTCAATATGTGCAAAGTGTGACTGTATATGATGCGCAGGAAAAAGCAACAATAGCACAACGCAGCTCAACCAATACATTTATATTGGAAAATCCCACGACCATTCGTCGCATTGACTATATGCTCATTGATACATGGGATGATAAAACTGAAAATAGAAAAAGACTTTTTAATCCGGGTGGAACTAATTTTCAAAAAGATACTTGCTTTGTGTTGAATTATTTTGCCCTCTGCGCTTATCTGCCATCATTCAAAAAATCTCCAATGAAGGTAACTGTTCTCAGACCACAGAATTTGCGTGGGGCTTCTGCTTTACCGCTCATACGGCAAACCGCAACGGAAGATATATATCAAGCCGAAGATTATGACCATCTTGCTGATAATCCCGCACTGTATGCCTCCTCCTTAGACACCGTACAATTAACCATACGTGATGCTAAAGTCACAGTTGCCGTCTATTCAGAAAAGGGAAAAATCAAAGCATCACAAATTGCAGGAACTATTAAACCCGTTATCTCGGCAAATGCTGATTTCTTGGGAAAAATGCCTGTTTCCTATTATTCCTTTTTATTTGTGTTGGGTGCTTCACCTCAGAATAGCGGCGATGGTAATTATGGCGCACTCGAACATTCATATTCATCATTGTATTATTTGCCCGAATCAGATAATTATACAAATATTGAAAATATGATAAGCCATACGGCTTCGCATGAATTTCTCCATATTAAAATTCCTCTCCATTTGCATAGTAAAGAAATTGACGATTTCAATTTTCTTAACCCCAAAATGTCAAAACATCTATGGCTATATGAAGGTGTAACGGAATACTTTGCTCATCTGTCACAAATTCCGCTCTCAGGCGAAGAAGCATTTATGAAGCAAATGCGACAAAAAATTCAACAAATGCAATTTTTTAAGAAAAAAGTCGGATTAACGGAACTTGCCATTAATGTTATGGAGCCGGAAATGCAAGAAGTGTATCCGATGATTTATGATCGCGGGGCTTTAATTGCCATGATGTTCGATATCCGTTTGCGTGAACTCACCAATGGCACAAAAACACTCCCTTGGTTGGTTGATACATTATCCTCACTGTATGGCAAAAATAAACCATTTGATGACAATGAATTATTCCCTAAAATTATTTCAATAACAGCACCGGAAATGCAACAATTTATTGATACATTTATTGTTGGGGCGCCGACATTGCCCTTGCGTGAGTATTTAGGAAAAATAGGATATGATTATGAAGAACAGCGCAGTGTGCAAGGATATAAATTTGAAGATATTACTGTAAGATTTGTGTCAGCGTCGGAGATATTGCTCGTCCCCAAATCGCCGGAAAATTCTTTCAAAGCACAAGAAGGTGATATTATTGTCAATGTGGACAATGAGACTTTAAGCCCGGAATCTCTCGGTAAGACTATTGGAAAAATTATGCGTCCCAAATCTGATGCAGAAGTAAAAATTACAGTCAAACGCGGTGACAGCACCGTCACATTGCAAGCGAAGCCCATTTCTGCAATGGTCACAGAAAATCATGCTCTTGCAAAAAAAACTGCGATGACATCATCAGAGCAGAAAATGTATTCTCAACTTTTTCATAAATAATTTTCTTTAGTATTCTTTCGAGTGAAAGTATGGGAACAATGAATGTACAAAAAAAAGCATGGTGGCATCTGTCATTAACAACGCAAATATTACTTGGTTTGGTCATTGGCGGTGTTTTTGGATGGTTGTTTCCACACTATGCCGTTGAAATATCATGGATGCGTGATGTATTTCTCAATATGATTAAATCCATTATTGCGCCATTAGTTTTTTCTACCATTGTTGTTGGCATAGCCGGTGGCGGTGAATTAAAAGCCATTGGTCGTTTAGGCGGAAAATCCATACTTTATTTTGAAATTGTCACCACCATTGCTTTATTTGTTGGTTTATTGGTGGTAAATATTACGCAACCGGGAGCAGGAATTGTTCTTAATGCAGCCACCGATACGGGAGCAATTGCTAAAATTGGTCAAACTCATCCCAAAACACTGATTGAAACCATTGTCCATATATTTCCTTCGAGTCTTATAGAATCTATGGCACGCGGAGATGTATTGCAAATTGTGGCATTTTCCGTATTATTTGGCATGGCGGTTTCTGCGGTCGGAGAAAAAGGAAAACCTATTCTTAAATGGTGTGAATCTTTATCGCAAGTGATGTTCAAATTTACGGGCTATGTGATGAATGTTGCGCCTCTGGGTGTGGGAGCTGCAATGGCTGCAACCATCGGTCATCAGGGCTTGGATGTCTTACGTAATCTGGGTATGCTTATTGGTTCTTTATATATTGCTTTGATTCTTTTTGTTGTTTTTGTTCTCGGTGCCGTTGCGCTTATTGCGCGTGTTCCCTTACGGAAATTCCTTCATGCCGTGCGCGAACCATTTACCATTGCTTTTGTGACCACGAGCAGTGAATCGGCATTACCCAAAGCGATGGAAGTGATGCACCGATTGGGAGTGCCGCGCCATATTGTGGGCTTTGTGATGCCGACGGGATATAGCTTTAATCTTGACGGTACGACATTATATTTGGCAATGGCTTCTGTTTTTGTGATGCAGGCGGTGGAATCAACCATACCCGGATTTCATTTTGGCATAGGTCAACAAATAGGCATGATGATAGCGCTGATGATAACGTCCAAAGGTGTGGCTGCTGTACCAAGAGCATCCTTAGTGATATTACTTGCCACATTATCGTCATTTTTACCGCCGGAGCATAGTGCTTTTGGTGCAATTGGTGTGGCAATAATATTTGGCGTAGATGAATTAATGGATATGGCGCGAACAAGTGTCAATTTATTGGGGAATTGTTTGGCATGTGTGGTTATGGCACGATGGGAAGGTGTTTTCGATGATGACAGAGCAGCATTATTCGGCACACCCGAAGAACATCATTTGGAAACTGCTGTCGGCGAACCCGCCTTTGCCGAAGCCGATGATTAGCAAATCGCGTATCATACTATAAATACAAAATAAAGCAATATCATAATACGCACTACTGCTACCATTGAGAGAAGGGGACACATATCAAACTTACCAATATTTGAATATAGAGCAAGTACTTTTTAATTATAAATATCAAGAAGTTTTCACACGATTTTCTTTTCTATCGCTTTTGCGACAGCTTCGATACCATTTTTCACATGAAGTTTTTCATAAATATGACTTATATGTGAGTTTACAGTCGGATATGAAATAAAACATTTTTCACTTATTTTTCTATAGCTGTATCCTTGTACTAAAAGTGTGAGAATTTCCTGTTCGCGTTTCGTAAGATTAAATTCATTCTCTTGTTGTTGTGGCTTCTGTGAATGAAAAAGATGCAACACTTGTTTAGCAACAGACGGTGACATTGGGGCGCCGCCTTCCATTGCCTCAAAAATGGATTCAATTAACTTTTGAGGAGTAGCTTTTTTAAGAATATAGCCGTCTGCACCCGCCATAATGGCATCAAAAATTTTTTTATCATCTTCGAATACGGTCTGCATCAATATAATCACTTGGGGAAATGATTGCTTGATAAGACGCACACCATCTATACCATTAACATACGGCATATCAATATCCATCAAGACAATGTCAGGAATATTATGACCAATAATCTCTACGACATCGGTACAATCATTATATGCGCCGATACATTGCAGACCTTCGGTAGCATTGATTAGCATCTCAAGTAATTCTCTGCGCGGCTTATTGTCATCAAAAATAACGGTAGTAATTGTTTCCATGGTGAAGTAATGTAAAAATAATATAGTTCAGTTATAGTGTAAATTGTACGGTTATCTCAGTTCCTTTGTCCGGTTCGGAATATAAAATGAAAATACCATGTAATTCTTCTGCTCTTTTTTTCATTGAATATAGTCCATTGCCGGAGAGCTTGCTGTGTTGCTGATTATTCATCGCATCGAACCCTATGCCATCATCTTTAATTGTTAAAGTAATTTGTTTTTCTTTTAAAGAGAGTGCTATCCAGACATGAGTTGCATGTGAGTATTTCGCAATATTATTAATGGCTTCTTTAAATACTAAATAGAGGTTTTTACGTTGATTCATATCGGGTGTGATTGTCCGAATATTATCAGAAATATGAAAATGAGCCATACAGTTGATAGGCTCAAGTATTTCAGATGTAAATGCACGCATTCGGTAAATGATATGATCAAAACTATCATTTTGTGTTTTAACAGCCCATACAATATCACTCATTGACTCCATCATCGCGGTTGTATTATTGTTGATTTGTTGGAGTAGATACTGAATGTCACTATTAGAATCCGGAATTTTTTTCTGGAGAACTGAGCCTGCTAAAGCAATGCTGCTTAATGTACTGCCAATTTCATCATGTAAATCACCTGCGATGCGATCACGCAATATAAGTATTTTCATTTTCTCATTTACACGGTATGTATATATACTGTATAATATTAACAAGATAAAGATAATAACACATATGTGAAACCACCAAGTTTGCCACCATGCAGGTAAAATTATAATACGAATAACAGCGTAATTTTTCTTCCATAAGTAACCCTGAAGGGCTGCTGTTACTTTAAATGTATATGTACCGGGGTCGAGATTTGTATAAGTTGCCTCGTTCTTTTGTCCCGCTTCAATCCATTGTTTATCATAACCTTCGAGAATATATTTGTACTTTTTTTTACTATTATGAGTATAATGTAAAAATGCAAAATAGAGAGTAAACATACTTTGCTCATGGCTAAGTCTAATTTCTGATGAATATGAAATATTGGAAGATAGTATAGATGGATTTTCTTTGTGATTGATATTTTTATTAAAAATAGTCACATTAGTGATCATAATATTACCGGGGATATGATTCTGTAGTACTTTTTCCGGGGTAAATAGTACTTTACCTTTAATTCCTCCAAATAATAAATCCCCATTCGATAATCGTATTCCTTCATATCGGTTGAATTCATTGTCAGGTAAACCATCCTCTTCTGTAAATGGAATAAAACGGTATTGTGTGGCTGGATTCTTAGTCAATGGAATCATGCAGCATAGACCTCTATTGGTACTTAACCACAAGTTGTTCTTTGAATCAGGGATTATAGTATAGATAACATTATTCAATAATCCGTTCCGCTCTGTATAATATATACATTCATGGGTTCGACGATTAAATTGAATCAAACCATTACCATTTGTGCCTATCCAAATATATTGTTCCGGATATATGGGGTCAGGACAGATACTGAATAATATATTTGAAGGTAAGGACATCGTAGGTCGTTGAGGGTCATGAGTGAAATGCTGCCACTTTTTATTTTTAGTGTCGAATGAAAAAAGTCCTTGCATGGTTGCAAACCAAAAAATACCTTTGTTATCTTGAAAATATCCCGATATAAAAGGATATTCACTGTACTCTTGCTTAGCAGGAAAGGAATAGGTCTGTTTAAGGGCAAGATTATCTTTATCTAATTGTATAAGAACAGGGGAGTGATTGTTATTAAGACCACTTATCCATATCTCGCCACTATTATCCTGAATAAAATTCTGATATCCGAGTGTTGCTGAATAGTGATATTGAATAGTTTTAAAGACTTCTGTTGAAGAATTATAGAAAAAAATATATTTTTTTTTGTTGTTTGTATTTAATAAAAGACCAATAAATGTTGTTCTACCGGTAGGTAGAAAACTCCAAGCATCCCATTCGGCTTTCCAAATTGTGGAGGGTATTATTTTTCGTAAGGAACGTGATTTTATATTGTAAATACATGGTTCGTATTGATCTGTTGAAGTGCAGCAGATTTCATTCGTGTCGTATTGTGTATATAGAATATTATGAGGATGTTTAAATGAATGCCATAAGTTCTTCCTAAAATCGTATTGTAAAATTCCGTGACCTGTTGTGCCTAACCACATTCTTTTGCTATTATCAATGCATGCTTTATAAACTCTGTTACTGTGAAATACAGTGTGGTTTTTAAATGGTGTAAATGTGTATGTACTTGCATTAAAATGATAGTTTATTGAATCTGATGAGAGAAGCCAATAATTGCTGCCATCTTTTACAATTAACTGACGAGTCCACTCATCATTCGAGTATGTGTGTTTTATAATGGGTTTCATGTTTGCAAAGTCATAAATAATAATAGTGCCATTATCATTTATCATTATATGATTGGGGTTCGGTACATCATAAACACCATATTTACCCTCGCTATCTTTTATGGATAATTGTGATGTTCTATATGATAGTGTCTGTTGATATAGATGTGTTGATTGCGATGCAGAAAATATACGTAAAGAATCGTACATACAAATCCATAATGATTTGTCGGGCATCAACCACGCATCATAAGAGTACTTTTGATGTGATGTTTCTAATTGATATTTGCATATAATATGAGAAAGAGTTTGTGGTGTGAAAATATTATCTTTTGCTTTTATCAGTGACGATATGTCATAAAGATATACGTGAGTCGTACGATGCACACATAAGATATTATCAATGATTTGAATACGCCAGATAACTTCATTCGAAGAGTTTTTTTGATTATCAATTAATGAAACAGGAAAAAATTTTTCATTCTTTTTATCAAAAATGTATAGTCCTTTTGTTGCGGTTGAAACCCAAAAAATACCATTATTGTCTTCTATGGTATGTGTCACAAAATTATCAGGTAATGAAAATGGATCTTCGGGATTATGTGTATAGACCGTAAACGCATATCCATCATATTTATTAAGTCCGTCTTTGGAAGTAAACCACATGAATCCTTCTTTATCCTTCATACAAGACATTACTAATCCTTGAGAGAGTCCATCTTGTATAGTCAATTTTGTGAACTGCATAGATAGGGTATCTTGAACCGCAGACGATGTCGCTACAGAAAAGAAAATCATCAGTACACAAACAAGTACGCTCATGGATGCTATATGTTGGAGTTTCTTTATCCGCATAGTGACCGAGTATTGCACTTCTGTTGCTAAGTAAGATTGATAATAAACAACCTTGTTTGTCTTATATGAAGTTCGCAGCAACAATCAACAATGTAAAGAAAGTGTACAATGTCAATCTCTATGGTCTGAATGGTTGATTGTGCCATTATTTACTTTGATACAAAACTAATCAAGAATCAGCAAGGAAATGTAACATTCTTTGCCGGAAGCAGTGGAATAGTGAAAAAATCATTGGATTCAACTATTTCCGACCCGAATTAGAAACCGTAATTTTGAATTGTTCAGATAGAACATTCTTTTTTATTTGCAAACCTACATTCTTTATAGAAAAAGTTTCGGTATTGAAAAGGGTCAATAACTCATGTTAGCAATTAGCGACAATGGTCGTTTTTATTTCATATTTTATGGAGGTTTTATGATTTCTACATTTAGAACGGCATTAGCCATTCTATGCTTACTTATGGTGAGTTCATCGTATCTATGGGGGCAATCATCAGTACATTCATCGGGTTCCGATGCTACAGGCACGGGTGGGACAGCATCATTTTCGGTGGGGCAAGTTGTGTACACAACACAAAGCAGTTCGTCGGGGACATCTCATCAAGGTGTGCAACAGCCCTACGAATTTTATACAGTCACCTCTGTTGAAGAAGGAGAAGGTATAATGTTGTCGAGTAAAATTTTTCCTAATCCTGCACAAACCGCTGTCACATTGAGTGTAGGTGATATAGAGGATGGTACCTTGCATTATGAACTGTATGACCTTATGGGAAAGCAGATACATACAGATAGAATTGTCAATAAGATTACCAATATTCCACTGCACGAGTGCGCAAATGGTACATATATGTTGAAAATCAGAAAATCCGATACTATAGTCAAGACATTTACTATTGTTAAACATCTGTAAATTATACGATAAAAAATTACCTTATATAATCTACAATTAATTTATACTTATTTATGAAAAATCTATTTTCAATACTTATCTGTTCTGTTGTAGCAACAACTCTCTTTGCGCAATCCCCCAATAAGATAAGTTATCAAACACTTATACGTAATTCTTCTAATCAATTAGTACAGAATCAAAATATCAGTATCAGAATTACTATCGTAGAAGATAGTGTTACCGGTGCCGGTGCCTATGAAGAAAGTCATAATGTAAAGACTAATTCCAACGGACTTGCAAGCATAGAAATAGGCGGTGGGACAGTAACGTATGGTGATTTTAAATTTATCAATTGGTCAAAAGGTGTTTTCTTTATCAAATCCGAAATAGATCCGACAGGGGGAACAAATTACACGATAAGTGGAATACAGCAACTCTTAAGTGTTCCGTATGCTATTTATGCAAGAGAAGCAAGAGAAGTTCATCTTCCTCTTGCAAAGGAGTCAAATAGTAAAATATCAATGAGTATTGCTACGAGTTACTCCGAAGGAGACGGTGCAATTGGAATTATTGGGGCGGCGACCAATCCTCTTAATTTTAATATTGGTGTTCAAGGAATTGCAAACGGAAGAAGTACCTTTAGTGCCGGGGTTGATGGCAGAAATTGTTATGTCGGTGTCAGAGGAATTGCTGATATAGCAGATATTGTACCGGAACAACCATCCTATGGAGTAATTGGCCAGAGTATTTCCTCCAAAGAAAGATCGGCAGGAGTATTTGGTCGTGGTCTTATGGGTTTACTTGCCGAATCACGCGATACATCACAAAACAGAGTAAGTATTGAAGCAAGTAATGGATATCTTAAAGTATCGGGGGAAATACCTGCCGCATTTGTGCATACGGTCTCTGCGACGAATCAAAAAAATGGTACTTACACTACAGAACTTACATATCCCGGTATGCAAGAAAGTGATTTGATATTTATCACACGTTCAAAAACAAGTGCCAATGCAAGTTCGTATTCCGTATCATATATAAATGGTAAATGGAATATCATTAATGAAGATCAAAATAAAGCTTTGTCTCTTGGAGATCAGTTTAATGTGCTAATCATTAAGAGATAATTTTGTTGTTACTTTTTAAATCTGCATACCTTTTTATACAATTAACTTATACATATTTATGAAAAATGTATTTTCGATTTTTATTTGTTTTTTTATCGCGACATTTGTATTTGCTCAAGCCCCCAATAAGATGAGTTATCAAACTGTTATTCGTACATCTGCGAATTCCTTGGTAACGAATAAACCCGTCGGTATTAAAATCAGTATTTTGCAAGGCAGCAGCACAGGCACAGCCGTTTTTGTTGAAACACATAATAGCACAACGAATGCCAATGGCTTGGCAAGTATTGAAATAGGTGGCGGCACAGCAAGTGTTGGAAGTTTTGGCGCAATTGATTGGTCAAAAGGACCTTATTTTATCAGTACAGAAACTGACCCGAATGGTGGTACAAATTATTCAATTAGCGGTACAAGCCAATTATTGAGCGTGCCATATGCAATGATGGCAAATAATGCCGTAAGTGCAAATGCATTATCGGCATCTGCTACAGGTGTCGTGCGAAGTATCAATGGTTCTAATGGAGATGTAACGCTGCAAGGTGGTGGCGGTACGACCATTACCAAAGCGGGAGATATTATCACCATTTCTTCTTCAGGAGGTTCAGGTGGTACGGGAATTCAAGGTGTACAAAATACGGATGGCATATTACAAATAACCAATCCAAATGGACCAACTGCTACTCTGAATGTCAATAATTCTTCTATTACCGCAGCGAAGCTTGCCGCCGGTGTGATTCCGAGTTCTCTTCCACCAAGTGGTGTCGCTGGTGGTGATTTGAGTGGTACATATCCTAATCCAACCATTGGTAATGGAGCTGTTACTGCGGCGAAACTTGCCGCCGGTGTGATTCCGAGTTCTCTTCCACCAAGTGGTGCCGCCGGTGGTGATTTGAGTGGTACATATCCTAATCCAACCATTGGTAAACTACAAGGTCGCGATATTGCGACGACAGCACCCACTATTGGTCAGTCTCTCGTCTGGAGCGGTACACAATGGGCTCCGGCAGCAGCAAGTGGTTGGTCACTAACCGGGAACGCAGGTACGGTTTCAACTAACTTCATAGGCACAAGCGACAATCGGTCAATGCAGTTCAGAACGAATAATGTTGAGCGCATGCGTATTGATTCAATTGGAAGAGTTGGTGTTGGTACAGCAACACCCAGTCAGAAATTAGACATTGTCGGTGGTAGCGTGAATGTTGATATTGATCAACAGTATGGATCATTCTTACAGGATAGATTTACCTTTTCAGGTAAATCTATCGGTGGTTATGGACTTGGATGGTTTCAAGATTCGTGGAACACATTTGGCGCCACTGCATGGCTTACAGCATATTCCGGAATACGATTATTCACTAATAATTTACCTCGAGTAAATATTACACAATCGGGTAATGTAGGGATTGGTACTGCTTCCCCAACTTCATTATTATCGGTTAACGGTGGACTAAGCGTCGGCGCAACGTATTCTACCGCCAATGCAGCTCCAACTAATGGAGCAATATTTCAAGGGAATGTGGGAATTGGCAACTCATCGCCGACAAATGTGACAGGGGAAACAGTCTTAGAGGTGGGTTCTGGTGTGACCAATCCATCAATAGGATCAATAATTGTAAGCAGACGAAGTGGATCGAATAACTCTGGTTCATTTAAGATGGGGATGAATAGCAACTTTCAATTTGGCATCGGTGATTTTGGAGGAAATACCTACACAGAACTAATTACGATTAATGCTAGCGGTAATAGTAGCTTACCCATTGGTAGAGTTGGTATTGGCACTGCTTCCCCAACTTCATTATTATCGGTTAATGGAAGTGCCGACAAACCCGGTGGCGGCAGCTGGGCTACATTTTCGGATGCCCGCTTAAAACAGGATATCCGCGCTTACACTCCGGGACTAAGTGATGTATTGAAAATTAACCCTATTACGTATCATTATAATGCAACATCAGGGTTGGATACGAAGCCGGAATATATTGGTGTACTGGCACAAGATTTACAAAAAGTAGCTCCGTATATGGTCAGCACATTTACAAAGGACGGCACGGAATACTTGAAAGTAGATAACAGCGGTATGACGTATATGTTGGTTAATGCCGTAAAGGAACTCTCGAAACAAAATATGGAATTACAGAAACAAAATGCAGAACTGAAAAATCGTTTTGACATATTAGCTAAGAAAATGAAAATAATAGAAGAAATATTGCAAAATTCTGGTGTCAATATCAAAGAATAATATACACTATTGTTATTCAATCAATACTTTGCCCCGATAAATTTTGTATTTGTCGGGGTTTTGTATTCTTGGTGCAGAGAGAAAATTCTTTTTTATTTTTATTTCCCTATATTCCATATATAGCCAAAACCAATCATGGGAGGTAAGGCAAACGAGTATGTATCTTCTATGGTGGTAAATTGTGATATTTCAAAAGAAAATTGATGCTTTTTCCCCACAATAAATCCGGTGGAATACCCATAAAGTGGATAATGATAATGTGATTTGTTGCCAACTATCCACGTGGCAGTGCTATAATGTATAAATCGAGGGGAAAATACTATGGCAAAATGTTCGGAGGGATGATAAGAATTGTAAAAAGCTAATGAACCGCTATATGTTGTTATGCCTGTGATAATATATAGAGGAGCAACACCAATATCAAGACCTATACTTGAAGCAATGGGAGATTGTTTATCGCCCAACCATTGATATTTTCCCATCATTGTAAAAAATAATGAAGAATTTACTTTGACACCTATGTCCAAATTATCTTCCGTGCCATACATACCACCCACTTCAAAATGATAGGCATTTTTAAATACATCAGAGGGTAATAATGGACTGGGTCCGGCAAGAATATTGCCCGAGAAATTATAGTTACCCTTGCCGAGCGTTTTTCCCGTTTGATGTGAATTGAGGGAAACACAACCACCTATACCCGAAAGACATAGCAACATAACGACATAGATATAGTACGTACTATTATTCACCACAGAGATATTATTTGACATTTTCATGTAATTACCATTGTATTAAATTTCTTAAAAGAATATGAATTTTACTGTTAACTTTGTCAGATAAATGTCAAAAGTGTATTGTGTTAATATTTTGTCACTGTAATACATAATTTGCGATAAATACAAGTGCATAAATCCAAAAAGTGTAAAGTATGGTATATAGTCCGGCATATTTTATACTGAGAGTAATATTGTTTTTACATGTCGAAGAATGTTTCAACACCATCTTGATGGCTTGAAAAAATACCCAATAGACCATGCCGATACAGACAATAGCGCCCGCCCAGATAATTGTTGTGAATATCCAGAGTAAAATTATGAAAAGCACGGAAACAACAATCCACAATAAGATGCCCATAAGTAATCCCGCTATTCCTTCGCCACCTACATCTATATGTCCCGGAGTGTTTATATCGGGTATATCGAGTGTGCCGACAATGTCAATCTTGTCATCAGTATCGTTAATTTCACTGCCCTTATACAGACTAACAACTAAAAATAGGAACAATGTCAAAGAAAGAATTGTTAAGGACACTAATGAAATTTCATAGATATTTTTTTGATATTCAAGCCCCCAAAGCACAGTGAAAAGTAAGGTAAGAATCACAATGCATGAAGTAATGATAAATATTTTTTTTATTGGCAAATATGATTGCTTTTGTCGAATCCTGATATTTTTCATGTCTTACTCAAAAAAAACTCCCTGTGTAGTATCTGCACAGGGAGCGTGATTATAGTGACAATTATTGTATCTCTTCGGTATCAATTTCTCTGAGCAATGCTTCGCGCTCAATTTCCAATTGGCGAATTCTTCTTTCGAGTGAATCTAATTCTTCGGGCATAGAGTCTATTTCGAGCCGGAGTTTTGAGGCAGCTTCATCAATAAGGTCAATGGCTTTATCCGGCAAAAAACGGTCTGTAATATAGCGTGAGGAGAGCTGCGCTGCTGCCACAATAGCTGCATCATTGATACGCACGCCGTGATGCACTTCATAGCGTTCTTTGAGTCCTCGTAAAATTGAGACAGTATCTTCCACACTTGGTTCTTCGACCATTACTTTTTGGAAACGGCGCTCAAGAGCAGGATCTTTTTCGATATATTTTTGATACTCATCCAAAGTGGTTGCACCAATGGCATGCAGTTCACCACGCGCAAGAGCAGGTTTAAGGATATTCGCAGCATCCATACTTCCTTCGGTTTTACCCGCGCCGACGAGAGTATGTAATTCATCAACGAAGAGGATAATTTCCCCATTGGCATCGGTGACTTCTTTTATCACGGCTTTGAGTCGCTCTTCGAATTGTCCGCGAAAACTCGTTCCGGCAATCAATGCCCCCATATCGAGAGCAACAATGGTTTTGGAGCGTAGGGTTTCGGGCACATCATTGGCGACAATACGTTGAGCAATACCTTCTACAATAGCTGTTTTACCAACGCCGGGTTCACCCACGAGTACAGGATTATTTTTTGTACGTCGGGAAAGCACTTGCAAAACACGGCGCACTTCATCTTCACGTCCTATGACGGGATCGAGCTTACCGCTGCGCACTTCTTCGTTCAAGATACGTCCATAGCGTCGCAGTGCTTGATAGGAGTCTTCGGCATTTTGATTGGTCACACGCTGAGAGCCGCGAAACTCGCTTAAAATGCGAAGTATAGTATCTTTGCGTACATTTTGATCGCGGAGCAATTGTCCGGCTGGGTTGCGGCTTTCCGAAAGAGCAATAAGAATATGCTCAGCGGCGATGTATTCGTCCTTGAGAGCATTGGCTTCTTTGAGGGCTTCATCGAAGACGGCATTGAGATCATTGGACAAATAATGTTGCGTCAGACCACTTACTTTAGGTAAATGTTCGAGCGCTTCATTAATTTTGATTTTAAGAATGGTGGTGTTTGCACCAAGTTTAAGGAGCATTGACGGTACAATACCGGCAGTATCTTGCGCCAAAGCAGCCAGAAGGTGGATTGGTTCAAGAGCTTGATTATTGTAACTCGAAGCAATTTCTTGAGCAGTTTGCAATGCTTCCTGTGATTTAAGAGTCAGTTTTTGTACATTCATGGAGTAACCCCGCTTCTATAATAAGTGATGCGAAAGTAAAGACGAATCATCACGCTATTTTGTATGAAAGAGAGGGGGAAAGATATAGTAAGGATTGTTACGATTATGAATTTACCTTTTTTGTTACGATTACGTCGCCATATTTCCACGGGTTATTATGTCAAGCGTCACTATTCATCATTGTTGAAATCACAGTTTTGGTCTGTAGATGAACTGAATAATTTGCAAACAAAAAAGTGTAAGCATATTGTAGAAACAGCCGTACAAACGGTGCCATTCTACCAACATCTCAAGAAAGAGATTGATTTTTCACGTTTTACTCTTGATACACTCACAATGTTCCCTGTGGTAAATAAAGAAATAATGCGTAGTAATCCTGAAAAATTTTTATCGCAGAAAGTAAATCCTGCTCGTGCATATTGGTCACATACATCGGGTAGTTCGGGTAAACCATTCCATTTTGTCTTACCATTAGATACTAGTGATGCCTTTGAAGAAATGGTTTCTTCAAGAGCTTGGACAATGGGCAAAGACTATCAATATTCTTTAGGTGATCCGGTTATTTCATTACGTAGTTATGCACCCAAGCTGGGTGAACCACTTTTCAAAGTCAGAAAAAATATTTGGTATCTTTCCGCTTTTGATTTGAATAAAAAAAATCTTGATGAATACTTATCCGTGATTAAGCGCTCTCAATCTAAAATTATTCGTGGTTATGCAAGCTCGCTTTATATATTCACGTTGTTATTAAAAGAAAACAATGTACATATTCCACAAATTCAAAGTTTAGTTACTTCATCAGAAAATATGTTACCACATTTTCGTGAAGCGATAGAATCGTATTGGGGAATTAATGTGTTAGATTGGTATGGACAGAATGAAAGGACAGTTACTGTACAGCAATGCGCCTATGGTAACTATCATAATAACGATGAATATGGATATATAGAACTTGATGATAACAATCAGATTATTGTAACATCATTGAATAATGACGCTATGCCGTTTATTCGTTATGCTACAGGAGATATAGCTATTCCTATAGAAAAAAAAGTAATATGCCCATGCGGTAGAGGACTCGGCGTACCATTCTCCGGTATTGATGGCAGGTCAGACGATATTCTTATCAAGCCGGATGGGACCAGAGTTCCGACAGCAAATATTTATACAGCGATGCAAACCATAGAGGAAATTTCGCAATTTAGAATTTGTCAAAACAAAAATTTATCATTAACGGTGACTCTCGTCGGAAACACACAGCTTAATAACGAAGTATTTCACAAAGTACGCTTAGCATTGATTCCTCGTGTAGGCGAACTTGAAATGCATTTTGATTCTGTGAAGGAAATACCGAGAGATAGAAAAACGGGCAAGATAAAAACAGTAGAATCACTAATCAATAAAACAGTAGAATGATACAACTTAATGAACATGAGCGTGCCGTTGCTGCACATTTAAAACACCTCAAAGACCAAGCAGGTACACATTCTCCAAGTATCTTTACATTGGCAGAAAAAATTCCGGATTTGCATATTAGAATTGATGCTTGCTTTTTATCGAATCCTTATGCTACGGATTTATTTCTTGATTATCTAAAAAGAGAACTTATTGATACGGGTAAAATGAGAGATGTTCTTGAGTTCTATCCTTCACAAAATGCAGTTATTGCTGAAATTTTAGCTTCTTGTCTGCATATTTCGCCTGATAATATATTTATTGGAAATGGTGCTATTGAAATAATTCAAGCTGTTTTACACCGTTATGCAGGAAAAAAAATAATTGTTAATATACCCACCTTCTCATCTTATTATGAATTTGCTCCTACAGGAACGGAAGTTGTCTATTATCAATTATCAAAAGATAATGATTATGCACTTAATATTGAGCATTATTGTGAATTCGTCCACAACCAAAACCCTGATACCGTTGTTCTGATAAACCCTAATAATCCTGACGGAGGATACCTTTCTTTTGAAACAATGAAATATCTGTTGGATAAGTTTAGTTCTGTCCCGACAGTGATCGTTGATGAGAGCTTTATTCATTTTGCATTCGAGGATGATAATTATTCTCTAAGAAGTGTTGCAGAACTAGTGCAAGAGTATCCCAATATTGTGGTTGTTAAAAGTATGTCGAAAGATTTTGGGATTGCAGGTGTTCGAGCCGGATATGCTGTAATGAAAAATGACCGTGTCAAAGAACTATTACAAAATGGGTTTTTATGGAATTCAAGCGGCTTAGCCGAGTATTTTTTTAGACTTTATGTGAGAGAAGATTTTTTATCAGAGTATGAAAAAGTACGTGTGCGATACATAAAAGAAACCCAGATATTCTTTAGTCAGTTAAAAACTGTAGAAGGTATTAAACTTTATCCAAGTCTCGCTAACTTTGGTCTTGTAGAAATTTGTGACGGATCTAATGCGGCTGATTTTGTTTCAAAGCTCTTAATTGCACATGGTATCTATACTCGTAATTGCTCGGATAAGATAGGGTTGGAAGGAGAGTTTGTGCGTATAGCATCAAGAAAATTAGAAGAAAATATAATCATAGTCAATGCTATTCGTGAATTAATGTCGTAGCATAATGGCTCCTCAACTTGCTATCTTCGACTTTGATGATACTTTATATCGGGGACAATCCTTCGATAAGTATATAAAGTTTGTGTATGAACGAGAACGTAATTTTTTACGAAAATTATTATATAAACTGAGTAAAATCTTTATACACTTTACAAGATTTTCATCAAAGAACAATAAGTTTATACTTACGAGATTTATGTCGGGTCTGCCTATAGAGAGATTGCAATCTCTAGCAGAAGAGTTTGTAACCTGTGATATTCAGAACAGAATTATTGCACCAGTTTATGGATACTTACAGAATCATCTACAAAATGGTGATACGGTAATTGTTGTGTCGGGTGGCCTTGAAATTTATATACAAATTTTTGCAAAACAGCATAATTTAGAATATAGTATTGCCACAAAAATCATAGATAACAAGGGCATCTTTTTTTCGGTAGGTGAAGAATGTTTGGGACAAACAAAAATAGACAGATTATCTCTCATGGTAAATATTAACGAATTTGACATCATAAATTCGCATGTGTATTCAGATCATCTTAGTGATCTTCCTCTTTTTGAGTATTTTGGTAAGCCACATTATGTGGCTCACTCTACTGCATTAATTCCTGATATTGTCATAAAAAAAAAATGGGATATTATTCGTTATGAATAATATCCCAATGAACTGATTAAATTTTTATTATTAAATGTTGCTGTCTTTTTTAATAACTAATTTTACCCATTGAGGACCATATTTCAGTGAAGCCGTATTCACATATTTACTTTTGTCTATTGAGATAAGTCCCATACCTTCTTCAAATGGCCAATAACCGACTAACCCTTCATCTTCACAGTTGAGTTTCCTTTGCATAACATCTTGAATCTCTGTTGGTGAAAGAGCGCGGTTCCACATTGCTACTTCATCAATCATACCGACAAAGCGTTGTGGAGTTCTAAAATCACATTCAATGCCTTCATTGTTTTCAGTATGTACACCACCGATAAAGCCAACACAGCCCGGATTACCATTAACAGCATATTCAAAGGTTTGTTGATTGACTAAAACACCATTTTTGTAGAGTTTGAAAGTAGTATTTACACCATCGGTCTCAATGACTCCGGTATAATGAACCCATTGATTGTGAGGAACTGTATCAGGATCACTGACTGAACACCAGTAGCCGGGGTCAAGGTTGCCGTCTTGTCTTCCTTTGGCAAGATAGTTAGTGATAGCAACTTTGCCTGTCTTTTGTACAACAAGATTCTGTCTTGCTCCCATGCCGGCAATCCATTGCTGATTAGTTGCGGTTTCCGTACGGTAAATCCATGCGGATGTGGTGCTATTAACCCCAATTGACCGGGGAACATTCTTTATCACTATGTGGTCAGTTGTGCCATTAAAGGACAAAGCATAGCGAGTTTCTTCATTAACAGGATTATCCTCAACATTGATAGGATCCTGTACTTTGCAGCTAAACATGGTAAGTGCTAAAGCAGATACCAGCATAAGCGAAATACGTTTCATAAAACACCTGTGAAAATGATTGATTGTTACAACGATAACTCTAAATTACTGTTTCTTGATGACATAGCAAGAGTTTTATGAAAAAAATCTTTTATGCCATAAAACAAGGTTAAGTAGATTGAAGATTTGGCGTGCGTGATTATAACGGGAATTACGATGTTGTTCAACAAGCTTAAGTATGAAATTCAGGTTCAGAATATTCTGTTGTGTTAAGGAAGATTGCTTGAATGTCATAACAATATAATCATACCATTCATTCTTTAGCCATTCTTTAATTGGAGCATCAAATCCTTGTTTTTTACGATAAATTATATCATGCGGCAAGATAGGTTCAACAGCTTTCTTTAAGAGATATTTTGTTGTTGCATTCGGCGGCATTTTTTTATCGGGAGGAATGGTCATAGTAAATTCAACTAATCGAGAATCAAGAAATGGAACCCTTGCTTCAAGACTATGTGCCATCGTCATTTTATCAACCCGCATTAATAAGAGTTCAGGCAAACGATGGGAAAATTCATAGAATGCCATTTTTTGATAATAATCATCTGTGTTCTTTTGCATAGTTCTTGCATTCTGATAAATCCTTTCTAACATCTTTTGAGGAGTTTCAGAATAATAGAGTGTATTCTTAAATAAGTTTTTCTGAAATTCAAGAACAACGGTTGCGGCTCCGCCCCAATAGAGTTCATTGTTTTCCGCACCGCGGCGTATATAGTCAAGAGCAAGGTATTGACCGCGAGCGGAAAGTATGGGTTTGCTGAGTCCATAAACCATGCTGCGTGCCCATTGCGGTAATGCCATAAAGTTATGCCAAGGTTTGCGATAAAAATTATATTCCCGCACCATCCAAGGATAACCCACAAATTGTTCATCACTGCCCTCGCCCACTTGAATAACCGTAGTGCCTGCCTCACGTGTTAATTTGCTCAGAAAATAGAGCGGAATACATACGGGGTCGCCATTGGGCTCATCTTCATGCCACACTAAATCTTCTAAAACAGGCAATGCATCATTATGGTCAATAAGTATTTCATGATGATTGGTATTGAATATACCGGCAACTTGCCGAGCATATTCCATTTCATTATATTTTTCTAATTCTTTAAATCCGACAGAAAATGTATCCACAGGTCTGTCCATTAATTCTGCCATTAATGCCACATTGGTGCTGGAATCAACACCGCCGCTCAGAAATACACCAAATGGTACGTCGCTCATCATGCGGTCTTTAACTGCTTGACGCAATAATCGCATAATTTCATCAATGATTTCAGGTTCGGACATTGTTGTATATTCGGCTTGGTGACGCATCGGCGACCAGTATCGTTCTATATGTAATGTGCCGTCTGAACGCAAGCGAGCAAAATGACCAGCGGGTAATTTGTGAATACCTTCAAACATGGTGGATTGGTCACTTGTCATGGAAAATGCCAAATAATTGGTCATCTCCGCATAATTCATCTCTCGCTTTACGGATGGATGTTGTAAAATAGATTTTATTTCCGATCCAAAAATAAATTGTCCATTTCGATGGGTGTAATATAATGGTTTAACACCGATACGATCGCGAGCGCAGAATAATTCATTGTTCTGATTATCCCATATTGCTAAATCCCACATACCAATCATCGCATGAAGAAATTGCACTCCATATTCTTGATAACCATACAATATGGTTTCTGTGTCGGTGCGGGAACGATAGCGATACCCCTTTTTTTCAAGATCGGGACGTAAGCGTTCATGATTATATATTTCGCCGTTAAAAACAATGGTGAAACGTCCATCAGGTGTTATCATCGGCTGATGTCCGGCAGCTGATAAATCAACAATAGAAAGTCGTCTGAAACCTAAACCGCATTGTCTGTTATGGGAAACCCATTGCCCTTCATCGTCGGGACCACGATGGGCTATCACATCGGTCATTTTCCGCAATAATGATTCCGAAATGCTTGATTGTGCTGTAAAATCAACAATACCTGTTATGCCACACATGGTTAATTAAAGTAGTGAAAAATGATTTTTTGAGAAATATACCAAGATTAAAGTGATTGTAGAGCTTTTCATGATTGATTTTCTTTATTTGTAAGGATTTGAAACACTGAAAATTCTAAAACCACACTGTTTTTGGTATAAACATAGAGAATAATGGATTTATTACCATAGATTCATTGCCGGAAAATAAATATGGTTAATATTCATACGCAATAGTATTAACAATAAATTCTCCATAATGAAAATCGCCTTCGGGTAATGCCCATATAAATTGTAATGTTGTGGGGACTAATACCGAGTCGAATTTTTTATAGTCTTTGCAGAGCATAATAAAACGAGCTTTCTCAAAGTGATTTTTGAAGTCGCGGAATTTATCTTGTGTTTCCATGCGTGTTATCAAGCCATTTTCATCGAAGAATACTGTGACAGAAACGCTTAAACTATTATCACGTAATGTCATGCGCGCCGAAGTATTGTCAATGGAGTGCCATTGTACGCCATTCATCGGCAACAGTGCCGTCGGATACCAGACTGCTTCCATCAGATAACGCACCAAAAGACTGATTGAAGTTTCATTACCGGAAGATTCAAGCAGTGGAATGCTATTAAAAAGTTTGAGAAAACTGTTCCCATGACCATTAAGATAGGTTAAGTGCGCAGTTTTATTACCAAAGCGTCCTTTCCATACAAATCCCGGTTCATCGGCAGAATAATGCGCCAGACCACGCACGGGATACCACTCATCATCAGGTCGCTGACGGAATTGTCCACCGTGACGAATATGGGCAAAACGTATAATAGACTGTGCTTCCGGAAAAATTGTCCGGAAATATGTTTTGACAGGTGCGGGCACATTGCCGTATTCATGGGATTGCACCATTGCCCGTATTGTGCCGTGATGAGAACGTTCTTTTTTACGAATACGCGAAAATGCTCTTGCAATACGCATATTCGTCACTAATGCCGCGCCGGCAAGAGATAAAAAAAGTGCACCGAAAAAGCCACCAAAAATGATAAGGAATTGCATAATTCTACCCGCCACCATTTAACATGAAAGAACTCCGTATCCGAAATATACGATATATTTATTGCATCAAACCATTGATACCCAACCACACAAATATAAGGATTGTCGCTATTGTTATTGCGTAGAGCAGCCATGAAGGAAGCCGTTTATCGAAAGCAGGCAGACATACAGTACATCCAAATATCGCAAGAAGTATAAGCATTGCTGCGTCGGCGGGTACATTGTTGAGTAGAGAAAAGAATGGTAAAAAGTACCAAGAAGGCTTAGTATCAGCCAAAGCTGTTATGGGTAAAGAAGTGTCTGCCGGTATAAATGAAGGACCCACACGAATCGGCGAAATGCTATAAGCAAGTATCATGATTATAAGTGGCAACACAGCAATGATACGTGACCATGTTTGGCTGCCGAATAGCAATGTACCGTGCAATCGCTTGTACAATATGTGCACATACCACCACAGCATTACCATGATCACAGGAAGAATAATGCTATGAAGCGAGTAAACACGCGGCAATGTATGTTCCGATATATCATTGCCTTGCAAAAAAAGCTGACTGCATTCATTTCCTATGATGGGAAGATAGTCTCGGATAAATCCCCCGACAATCTGTGCCGATACTGCCGAAAATACTGTCCACGGTAAAAGTGAGCCCGTCCATGCAGAAAGTGCAGCCACACCCATAAGACCAATGATACAAAACCAGAGAACTTCATTGGGGGCACGCCAAGAAGATTTGATAATCATTGCAAGAACACCGGCAATAAGTGAGAGCATGAACATGTGCACCGCCCACAGATGAATGGCGCGCAGCCATGCTCCGGTGGGGTGGCGATTGGTAAGTTCAATTTCTATGGAACCCGCCGCTGCATGAAGCCGCACGGGAATACCATTATGATTGCATACTACAGTGCTGTGGCTTGCCATAGCAGAATCAAAAAACATGGGTTTTCTGTCTTTCGAAAGCGGTACTGTGAATGCTTCGCCGGATAAAGCTAAAGTATCGCCATGAGTGTCAATAATAAGCGTATGTGCAAATGCCAATGCTTGCATATTTCCATTATTGTCTATTATCGGACGAGAAGACGGTTCATACCACATTGACAATACGATTCCCGAAATGATGACGACAATACATGCAGCAGCCGCACATTGCAAAAATATCATCGCTATTTTCAAGGTGTTCTTTTGCGATACATTCCCTTCCAATCCAGAACGTATCCGAATCCATGCTGTTATGCGTGAGTATGTTTGCGCTAAAGGTGATGCCATTATTGTGTGATTATTATCTGAGAATTTATGCAAAAATACCATAATCCCTTCGGGGTATGGCTTTAATTTTATTTTGTTTGAACAACAATACATCATTGGCTTTTGGTTTCGACTTCGTTTTTTTCTTGCAAAGTATGCCGGCAATACAGTCAGCAATTTACGCCAGATGAAGAATAATAGCCACCCCAATAGTCATTGCAATGATTATCGGTCATCAAAACAGTTTTTAATATTATGATAAATAATGGCTTACTATTTTATTTCATATTGATGTTACGCTTCATTTAATGTGGCACATCTGTTGAAGAAGGGCTAAGTGCAGCATATAAGGAGGAAAGCGGGGTACGAATATGATGACAGACCATCGTGGGTCAGGAAGCACCCATACAGAACAAGGAGGTTCGGCGGATGATCAAACGGCATCAACAATGTCGGAATATTATCAGACCATAGACGATGCAGAGCATCTGATGTGCGCCCTTCCTCCTGCACTGCTCGACACAGTGCGTGATTTATTGTTTTTTGTCTATGAAGTGAATCAACGTGCACAAGAGTTATATGTACAAGCGGAAATAATTTATGCTCAAAGAACTTTACACAGCGGCATTGGGAATGATACCCCAGCAGAATCGGCTGGAAGTATTAGCGAATAATATTGCTAATGCGAATACCGCCGGGTTTAAGCGCGAATCGGTATTTGAACGCTATATGATTAATGCACAGGAAAATCTGAATAGCATAAAAGGCGATGCCGAGCAGGAAGATCCACCGAGTTATACATATACCGATTTTTCTTCGGGTAATGTAGAACGCACGGGCAATCCATTGGATGTGGCTATTGATGCACCAAATGGATATTTTATTCTTCAAGATGAGGAAGGCAGGCAATTTTACAGCCGTGCAGGACATTTTGTCTTGGGGAATGATGGTCATATACGTACTGCTGACGGATTAGCTTTGATGGGTGAAAGTGGTCCTATCTTGCTTGACCGCACCTTTGCAGCCGTTGATCAGCCCGGTGATAATAGAGCAATAAATGTGCGAATAGAAGATGACGGTGAAGTATTTGCCAATGAAATGCCATTAGGACGCATCCAATTAGCTATTGTAGAAAATCCACAAACCTTAGTCCGTGAATCCGGGACACATTTTTCGGAAAGTGAAGAAACGAATGTGAACATGGTGCCCCATAATGAAACAAGGGTTCGGCAGGGATATTCGGAAAATTCTAATGTGGATATTATTAAAGAAATGGTGGAAATGATAGAATTGCAACGACTATTTGAAACAGGACAAAAAGTCATTCAAACCAATGACGGCACACTTGACCGCGCCATTGATATCGGTAGATTTATGTGATTTGTATTTTGCTTGAGTATAATTGGGAATATTATGGATAAAACATTACGCACAGCATCAACGGGATTAACTGCACAACAACGTTTTGTGGAAATAATCTCTAATAATTTGGCAAATGTGAATACCACGGGCTATAAACGTGTGCGTCCCGAATTTCAGGATTTACTGTATGAGACAGTACGCTCAGCAGGTAATACACGTCAAACCGGTCAAGAGCCATTAAATGAATTGCAAATTGGCGGTGGTACGGAATTAGTTGCAACGTCGCGACAATTTACCCAAGGTGATATTACGCAAACGGGTAATACTTTAGATATGGCAATTAAAGGTGAAGGTTTTTTTGTGGTACGTAAACCCGATAATACTTTTGCTTATACCCGCGACGGCTCATTCCAAGTGGATCGTAATGGTCAAGTAGTGACTTCGCAGGGATATATTTTAGAGCCGGGCATCAGCGTTCCCGATGATACGCTTGAAATACGATTATCGCGTGATGGCGTGCTGAGTGTTTTAACACAAAATTCGCAAACGGAAGATGTCGTATTGGGACAAATAGAATTAGCTCGATTTATTAATCCGACGGGTTTGCGATCATTGGGCGATAATATTTATGCAGAAACGGGAGCTTCGGGTAGAGCAATGTTGGAACGCCCGGGAGTAAATAATACAGGAGAATTAGTGCAATCACATTTAGAATCGGCGAATGTGGACTTGGTCACCGAAATGGTCAATATGATTATGGCACAAAGAGCGTATGAGCTTAATTCTAAATCAGTACGCACAGCCGATGATATTTTAGCAACAGCAACCAATTTAAAACGATAAGATGAAAATGTTGTGCTCCATAGTATGGTTGATATGCGTGTCGGTAGTGCATCTTTCGGCGCAGTCATCATTTTCCGCTGAACGTTTACGTAAAGCTGTAGAGCAATATGTGCAGAAATCTTTAGATGATAATAGTGAATGTGTTGTCAGTGCCAATATCGAAGCCCAAACATTTACGGCAGATAATGTGACCGCACGTTGTGTGGCAAATGCAAATTCATTGCGTGGTTCAACAAATATAGCAATAGAGTTTGTGGGTGATAATGCTATGGTGTTGCGCCGAATCCATGTGCCTATAATTATTAAAAAGTATGCGACAGTTCCTGTGGCGGAAGAAAATATACGCCAATCGGAAAAAGTGCTTGCGGAAAATATTCGATTTGAACGACGTGATATTTCTGCATATAAAGAAGAAGATATGCCGACACAAGAAGAAATTTCGGGTGCAGTAGCTCGACGCAATATTACAAAAAACAGTATTATTACACGCGCATTGCTTTTATCGGCACAAAGTGTAAAACGCGGTACTTCGGTAAAAATATATGCTACTGTTTCCGGTGTGACCATTACTTCACGCGGCACTGCTTTATCCGATGCTGATATGGGACAAACGGTGCGTGTGATGCGCGAAGGAACGCAGGAAGCATTACTCTGTACTGTCAATGGTGCGAATGAAGTACAAATACAACAATAATAGAGAAAGAACATGACAATGAAAACGGTATTATGTGCACTATTATTTATGGGTATGTCGGTAACATCATCCATAGCACAGTTTAATCAAAATAATGCACGTTCACTTTTTTCCGATGTGCGTGCTTATCGTGTGGGCGATGCTGTGACCATTATGATTGTTGAAGAAACCATAGCGGATAATTCGGCTTCAACCCAACAAAATCGCAATACTTCATTAAGTGCAGATGCCGGTGTGAATATTGGTTCAACAGATGTGGGTGGCACTGTGGACTTAGGTACAGGAAATAATTTTAATGGTCGTGGGCAAACCACACGCAATGAAAGATTTCGCTCACGACTCAGTGCACGTGTGATAGGTGTGGAAGCAAACGGCAATCTTAAAATTGAAGGAAAAAGAGCATTTCAACTCAACGGAGAAAGTCAATCCATTACTTTATCGGGATTTATTCGTCCGGTTGATATTCAGAATGATAATTCCATACCGTCATATAATATTATGGACTTAAATATTATTTATCAGGGTGAGGGTTCATTAACCGAAACGCAAGAGCCCGGGCTTATCACTAAATTTTTAAGATTATTATTCTAAGTAATCATGAAACGTTCTTGTCTTATCATCATCGCTTTACTGTGGCTCATAAGCTATGCTGCCGAAGCCACTCGTATTAAAGATATAGCGACCATTGAAGGTGTTGCGGGCACGCAAGTGGTGGGATATGGACTTGTGACGGGTTTATCGAATAATGGCGACACACAACAATCACGGTTTACCATACAAACCATTACCAATATGTTGAAGCGTTTTGGCGTAACCGTTCCGGCAATAAATACACGTACACGCAATGTGGCGGCAGTGATGGTGACGGCGACGATTCCGCCTTTTTTACGCAAAGGTTCACGTATTGATGTGCAGGTTTCTTCTTTGGGCGATGCTCGTTCCTTGCAGGGCGGAGTATTGATTATGACACCTTTATCTGCTGCTGACGGTACATTATTGGCAACAGCACAAGGCGGTTTATCGGTTGGCGGATATGATTTTCAGCAAGATGGCAGCCGTGTGGGACGCAATTTTGTTGCCAGCGGTCGTGTGCCCAATGGCGGGATTATTGAGCAGGAAGTACGCGGTGAATTTGTGCAAAATCAGTTGGTACGTATAGTTTTACGTGAACCGGATTTTACCACGGCAACCCGTGTGGCAACAGCAATAAATGGTTCTGCCGGATTAGCAAACACCGCTTCTGCCATTGATGCCGCAACAGTAGAAGTAAAAATTCCGACAGGACAGACGCAAGCACAGATTGTGCAAACCATAGCGCAAATAGAAGCATTGCAAGTAACAAGCGATCCGTATGCACGTGTGGTGGTCAATGAACGCACAGGTACTATTGTGGTCGGTGGGGCTGTGCAATTATTGCCGGCGGTTGTCGCTCATGGTTCGCTCGAAATTCAGATACAGCGCACCACAACGCAACCACAGCAAGCACCATTTACTACACAGCAGCCACGACAAACGCAAAATTCGGCATTGTCGGCGCAAGAGGAGGAATATCCTCCGGTTGTGTTGCCTGCCACAACAACGGTACAAGATATGGCAAATGCACTTAATTTATTAAAAGTCAAGCCGCGCGATTTGATTGCTATTATGCAAGCTCTCAAAGAAGCCGGTTCTTTACAAGGCGAATTAATTATACAATAATGCGTTCTATTACTCCCGATATATCGCTTCAATCACAGTCTTTATTGGACAGTCGTATGCGTGATTCGCAACGATTGGCAACCGTGAAGACCGATGAGTCCCATTTATCGGAAGAAGAAAAAACCAAGTATGCACAAGCTGCGCGCGGTTTTGAGAGCATTTTTGTTTCTATGCTTTTTAAGCAAATGCGTGAATCATTGACCGATGAAGATGAAAAAAAAGAAGAAGGTGATTTAAGTTTTGGTGCCGATACGCTTAATGGTCTTACAGATATGCAATTCGGCGATTATGTGGCACGAGGCGGGCATGGCATAGGTATTGCCGAAATGATATATAAACAAATGACTCATGGGGAAAAATTACCGATGATATCGGTTCAATTACCCACAATGAAAGGTACGCGTCACCAAGCACCGGACAGTGACAATGATGTAACGGCAATTCCACAGCAATCCAAACCGATTTCACCTACAAAAAAAGAAGAAGTGATAAGCAGCATGACCGGAGATACTTTTCATGAAAGAGTAGGACGACGGCTGGCACCATACGATGCGATTATTCAAAAAGCCGGACAAAAATATAATGTTCCCGACACATTGATACGTGCTGTTATTACGGCAGAATCGGCGGGCAAACATGATGCGGTTTCGCCGGTTGGCGCAAAAGGACTTATGCAATTAATGGACAGCACAGCGGCGGGTCTGGGAGTGAAAAATTCCTTCGATCCGGCACAAAATATTGAAGGCGGCACCAAATATTTACGCCAAATGTTAGATGAATTTCAAGGTGATGTGTCATTGGCTCTGGCGGCTTATAATGCCGGACCGGGTGCAGTAAAAAAACATGGTGGTATTCCACCGTATAAAGAAACAAGGGCTTATGTCCGAAAAATAACTCGCTATCTCGGAGATCAAGGATGATCGTGCCGAGGAAGTGGTTCTATAACAATGAATATTGATAAAAAAACATGGATGATTTACTCACAACATTGCAAGACCAAGCCGGTATGTTACGGGAGCTTATTCGTTCTTCGGAAGAGCAGCAGCAAGCCCTTGTGCATTTACGTGCGGATGAATTAGAAAAAATAACACAAAAACAAACGGAATTATTATTGTTGATGCAACAAAAAGAACGTTTGCGCTGGCATATTCTTAATGCAGACTTAGGAATAAACAGGCAAGATGCTCCGCGTGCAACACTTTCCGAATTATTAGGAACCATGCAAGACTATGAACAGGAAATGTATGGGTCTATTCGCAATGAATTGGCAACATTATTGGCACGTTTGCAACAATTAAATAATACGAACAGATTATTGGCACAAAGAGCAAGAAACTCTACATCGCATATACTTGACTTTATGCGTGACAATGTCTCAATATGTAATGTGAAAATATAAATATCACAAGTATAATTGTGAAATAATACTATGGGAAATTTCGGCGCATTAGAAATAGGTAAAAGAGCATTGATTGCTCAACGCTTCGGTATGGATGTGACAAGCAATAATATTGCGAATGTCAATACGCCCGGCTATGCACGGCAAAGGGTCGAATTCGGTGAAACTGACCCGCAATTATTGCCCGGCGGTAAAGGATATATCGGTAGCGGTGTGGAAGTTGCCAATGTACGATTATTTCGTGAAGAGTATTTTGACCGAGAAATTCGTAATAATTTATCCAAAAAATCCGGCTTTGAAAATGACAGTTCTATTTTAAGCAGAGTCGAGACAATATTAAAAGAACCATCCGATGATGGTATTGATGCCACTATAGATAAATTTTTTAATTCATTCCAAGAATTGGCAAATCAACCGGAAAGTATTGCTCGCAGGGAATTTGCTCTGAATCAGGCACAATCATTAGTTGATGAATTTAATGGTATGTCGGCACGCTTTACTGAATTGCGTTCACAAGTTTCCGAAAAAATTACTACATCAACAGATGAAGTAAATAGAATTATTGAAAGAATCACTGAATTAAATAATAAATTAACTCCTCTTGTAAGTCTGGGATCTGATGCCGGTGCTACCATCATTAATGAACGAGCACGTGCCGTAGAGCAATTATCGGCTCTTGTCGGTCCCGTGAATGCTACTGTGGACACAAAGGGATTAATGAGTGTGAGTGTGAATGGTGCTTCGATTATTTCTACCGTTATTGGTCATAAAGTGCAAGTATCCGAAACAACTTCTTCTTCCGGTGAGCGCACTCTGTCCATGCAAGTTATCAGCCGAGCTTCAGGCGATGTTATTTCCAAATTTAATCCCGGTGCCGGTGAAATTGCAAGTAATTTAAAACATTACAATGTGACGCTTGACGGCAATGACAGCAGCGGCGGATTTTCGATTGTAAAATCTCTTGATGAATTAGCCGGAGCAATTGTCAATAAAGTAAATACAGTGGCACAAACAGGGTATGGACTTGATGATGTCACCGCACCGAACAGAAATATATTTGACCCGACGGGCACAACGGCTGCCTCAATAAAATTAGATTCGGCAGTACTTAATCAACCGAGAAATCTACCCATTTCCATTGAAGCGGGAACGCCCGGTGATAATACCATTGCTAGGCAAATAGCCGCTTTAGCCGATGACCCTACGTTTACTAATGCTCAAACTGCACAGCAATTTTATGCAAATACATTAAACAGAGTGGCAACGGCGGGTGCCGATGCTGCCAATGGAGCGAAAACAACATCATTAGTCAATGATCAATTAAATGCACAAAGGGAATCCGTTATCGGGGTTAATCTCGATGAAGAAGCTCTTAGCTTAATTCGTTATCAAAGGGCTTTTGAAGCAGCGGCACGTATCGTCAATACGACGAATGAATTATTAGGAACGCTCATTAATTTGGGCAGATAAATTTCATGAATAATCAAGGGTGATGCCATGAGAATTACACAAAATGCACAAGCTCTCAGCTATAATCGCAGTATTCTGGAATTACAGGAGCGTGTGGATAGAGGTCAAAATAAAATCACCACAGGATTAAATTATTCCAATTTATCCGAGCAACCCAAAACAATTGTTGATATTCAGCAATTACAAACATTGGTGGACAGAAATTCACGATTTATTACCTCTTTGGATGAAGTGTCCAATGAAATGTATGCGGGTGAATTTGCTGCCGAAAAGCTTGCAGAAAAAGTTCAAGATATTCGCCAACTTGCCATTGATGCCTCAAAGCATACCGCTTATGATAAAATGCCCGTTTTAGGACAACAGGTTTTTCAGCGGCTTACCGATATGGTGCGTGATGCCAATACTGACTTTGGTGGAAGATTTGTATTCGCGGGAACAAAAAATACTCCACAATCATTAAATATGGCGCCACCCTCAACAAATAATTTACCTTTTGAATTGGTGCAAGAAGCTCCGACGCCAGATAATCCTTCGGGTTTGCGTGTGATATTTAAAGGAAATACCAAAGAAAGAATGGTGGATAAATCTATTGGTTCGCCGGAACAAATAAATATAACAGCGAATGATGCCTTCGGTGGTTCCGGAACGGAGATTTTTGATACGGTTATTGATATTTATAATAAAATGACATATCGTTCGGACGGGACTTTACGCACGAGCGATGAAGTAATGAATGTGGAAGATCAAAGAATTTTACAGGGATATGTGCAAACGATAAGTAATCAAGCCGAGCGATTAGATGAAGAAATAGGTCGTTATGCATATAGACGCAGCCGTTTGGAAGCAATTTCCGTACAATTAACCGAAGAAAGCACAAGGCTTAAAGAATTGCGTTCGCAATTGGAAGATACCAATATGCCGGAAACGATTCTCCAGCTCAAACGTGATCAAAATGCCTATGAATATTCACTAAATGTGGGTTCACGTTTATTCCAAACTTCATTACTCGATTTTTTGCGATAATGTTTATAGAGGAGTTTTGCCTTCTCTGCTGAGATTTGAGGTGTTTAAAATCCTTTTTCTCTTAATGTATTGATGAGAAGCGAAAGAGGTATCACTTTTAGTGCGAGGAGGTTACCATTATGTGTCAAGTAAATATAGCGACTGGTATTAGTTGAATTACTGGCGGATGAATCTCCAATTCTATATCTTGATATTGAAACCCGTATTCATTCAATTGAGAAAATCCTGAAAATGCATTTTCTAAAAGATTTCGGTTTATCTTACTCAAACTCGTCTTACGAAGAAGATTAACTGTTTCATTGTCTTGTTGCTGAATAACTCTAGTTATTTTACCTAAAACTGAAAAATGTCCGTCTGCAATATCTGACAAAGATAAATCGGTTAAAAATGCTCTGTCAAGGGTCAATACAACTTTGAAATTTTCACCGTTAGTTGAAGTTCCAATTAAGTCAATACTACCCTCAGTTTTCAATTGGTTTGATAATGAGTCAAGTTGTTCTAATATTTTCTGATTTTGATTTTTACTTTGGCTATGTTTCTGATACCCTTTGCTAAGTTGTCCTGCATTGTTTTCATCAAGTAATCTCCACATATTCATGAGTGAAGAAAGACTGTCAAGTATGTCTATCAAAGGATTCTTTCTAAGCGAAAGTTGCATCTCAACAAAGTCGCCCGGTTTTCCATTCAAAAAATTGTTTGTTGTAATTGATTCCTTCTCGTGTAAATAATTTCTAAGTTTGGAAAACAAAGAGTTTGGAGTATGAATTTTCTCCTTGGAACTGTGTTGTTGATCTGTCTCATTAGCCTGATTTGTCTTATCACCTGAAAAATTGACTTTTAAAAGTGCAAAAACATTACTTAATCCTACTTCGCCTTTAAAGCTCTGTTTTTGGCTATCAGATTTAGATCGTCCTGTTTTTATTGTTTCAACTTGGCTAAATCCATCCTCAATAATAGCAAGTAAATCAAAAACATACTTTTGATTTAGATAAATTGGCAATGTTAATGTATTCATTTTTTTCTGTTTAATCTTGTTTCCCTTAGTAATAACTATTTCTCTCGTATTGACGCAAAACGTCGTTCATTTCCTCAAAACTACAAAATTTTATCTACCAATGCAAATATATGTGTATGGATGCACTATGATACGATAGCCATGAGATAATCACGTATGCTATATTCAAAGGAGTAATGAGTTTTACAAGAGTTATGTATATAATGTCTTGTCATACTTGTCAAAAAACTATTGCTCTATAATATATTTTGCAAACCAAGAAGGGACTTTTGTTGTATCAATAATTTTAACATCTGTTCCATGATTTATTTCTGCAATCAAAACGGCAGCACTTCCTGAATTGTCAAAAATGTAGGCTCTATCGGTTTTCATTACTGCTGTCTTTAAATTCTCTAAACTCCTATAGTATCGACTTTTTATCACCTCCGGTGCAACAGGATGCCCACGTTGAGCAACTCTTACATTTACTCGGTTAATATTAATCTCAGGATCTTCAGTCGCGATGAAATACAAATAAACTCTGTAGTCATTGTCCATTGCTTTTTGAAAAAAGTCAATCTTACTTTTGTGACTCATCACCGTTTCATAAGTAAAAGAAAGATTATTTTCCAAAACTTCTTGTCTTATAAATTCCGCTATGTCAGCAGCGAGGTAAGAATCAATTGCGGCGGAAATGTTTAAGGTGTTTTCACGAACAACAATCTTTTGCCATAAATTGATGTCATTTTTTTTAATCGGTGAAAAGTTACTGTGACGAAAGAAGTCACGCAGTTTGTTCTCGTCAACATTTAACTGATATGTGTCAAACAAAACGCTTCCTGTCATATACAGTGATCGTTCAATATCATCAGCGTTGATGTATATTCCAAACGGAATTTCAGACTGGAGTCCTCTTATAATTGTTGTCTTACCTGAACCGTTGGGACCCGCAAATACTCTCATTCTTTTTACATACATATTATTTCAGTTTGAAGTATTTATTAGGCACAAAGTCTGGCTTTGGAATGTCTTTTATAAATCGTTTGATTCCCCCGGGTTGTATCTCGTATAACTTACCGTCCTCCTCAACATACACAGGTAGATTCGTCTTTTGTGCTTGTTCATTGGCTTTGTATGTTGCCAATATGACAGCACCTGCAAGTGCTCCAATTGTTGCCCCCTCCTCTTTGTCCTTTGAAAGCAAAGCACCTAAAGCAGCGCCAATAAGTCCGCCGGCAATTAAAGATTGGAAAATATTTTCATCATTCTTACTCATATTTCAAAGTTGTGAAATTATACATCAGTCTATAGTGTCGTTATCTTGATCTCAGTGTTTATTCATCTCAGTGTTTGTTCTTTGTTTCTCCAAAACTACAAAACTTTATCTATCAATGCAAATATATGTGTATGGATGCACTATGATACGATAGCCATAAGATAATCACGTATGCTATATAAAAAAGTACCATAACTTTCTTCCAAAGAACCGAAGAGTTGTGCAAAAATACTCAGTGTTATGTAGTCTGGTTTTTTATTTCATATGATTTATCATCCTTTCGGGAAAGAATATCTGCATTCAGAAGTTCATTGCAAATTTTTCTGACCTTGCGTCCTATACTTTCATATGTGGTTGGTTCAATTTCTTTTTGCGAACCATTATTGTCAATTTTTTTGAATGTCAGTCTTGGCAAATATTTTGAAGTAATACTTGATGGATAGAATGCTACGTCACAGACAATTTTAGTTTTTGAATTCTCGTCAAGAATGAATGTCTTGTAATAGGTTGAATGAGAAATTTTGTCCCTAATTAAACAATTTTTTTGATCGTAATTTTCTTTAACTTCAATTTTACTGATGTCACCAGTCACCAAGTTAAAGGTATTGTCAAATGTAGTTTGTGGTGTTTCCATTTTTCTCGTTTTTGATTCTGTGGTTGATATTAATACTCTCGTCAAAGCATTAGGTCTAACGGGAGGCGGATTTGCTCAGTTACTGAACCCAAACATAGCTCCGACATACCATTTGTGCAAATTGTTACTAATGTACAATTTGTTTCCCTACAAAAATAGACAATGGTTACTTAACGATTATGTACGCAACTGTATAGCCCCATAGATATCAGTTCGAGAAGAGGAAATGTGAGAATGAATATTGTTTCCCATGTTTCTTACTCTCCACACTGATGTCCAATGATAATATTGCTAATATACCCATCCAAACACGAAACTATATGCGGCTTAGGACATTTTCCGTAATTTTGTGACTGACCAATCGGTCAATTACAAATTTACTGGAGTTATTATGCAACACTATGTACGTAATCGGGCATTATTGTTTATGGCTATGTTCTTTAGTTCTATCTACTTCGGCATTGCAGGCAATCCCGTGACGGTGACGGTAAAAGGGAATGGTGAAGGATTAGCGGATGTCATTGTACGCATTGAGCGCTCTCGCGATGCTATCAGTATGAGTAGCGAAGCCCTTGCCGAGCCAATACGCCGCCCCATGAAATCGGTAAATACGAATGCCTCGGGTATTGCAATATTTGCTGATATTGAAGAAGGGAAATATCGTATTACCGCTGAAAAAATCGGCTGGAAACGTCAAGGAACTATCATTGATATGCGTGCAGGGGCTGCCAATATTGAGGTAGAATTACAAGAAAATGAAACACGTATGGAAGAAGTAACAGTGTTCGGTGCGGCTCGTCGCGAACAAAAAATCACCGAAGCACCTGCCGCGATTACTGTTGTTACACCTGTGGAGATTAATAAAGGGACTTCACATGGGCAAATCGGAAAATTGCTCGAAGGATTGCAAGGCGTGGACATTGCGCAATCGGGTATGAATGATTTTAGTATTAATACACGCGGGTTTAATAATTCGATCAATCGTCGTATGCTTGTGTTGATTGATGGACGTGATCCGTCCACACCGCTTCTGAATCTTGTGGAATGGAATTCATTTCAAACAGATATGGCGGATATTAAAAGTATTGAGGTTGTGCGCGGTCCCGGTTCTGCTCTCTATGGCTCCAATGCGTATAATGGCGTGATTAATATTACCACCTATTCGCCGCGTGATGTTCTTGGTACACGTGTTTCGGTGACAGGGGGCGAATATGAGACTTTTCGTATTACGGGTCGTCATGCCATGGCGGTGAATGATAATATTTCCTTTAAAATTAATGGTGGATATTCCACACAACGCCAATCATGGGTACGCTCGCGTACAGCCACATCATTGGAATATCCGGGTTTGGCATTAGACTTAGCAGATGCCCCCACGGGACCTCCGGGTACATTTCGCAAAGGTATGTCCAATCGTATTTTAAGCATAGACTCATTAATTGATGCACATAAAAATGCTTTTAATTATTTTGGTACTGCGCGTATGGATTATCATTTTTCAGACAAAGAGCGTGTTTTGGCTGAAATTGGTTATTCCGGTTATGGTAATGAATATTTTGTGAATCAAACAGGACGTATATTAATTCCCGAAGTGGAAAAACCTTTTGCGCGGCTTGCTTATAATTCCGAGCGATTTAATGTTCGAGGACATTATTATCGCCGTAATACACCCATTCCACAAATTGTGATGAATGCGCGTGCCACCTCTGCCGAACGTTCTGATGTGTATGTGATTGATGCTCAATGGAATAATAATTTCTTAGACAATACATTAAAAGTCATTCTTGGTGCTTCCCATGAATATCAGCATGTGAATACAAGTATTGTCAATGCTTTACCATTGCTAAGTCCCGATAATCTTCATAATAATTTCAGCGGTATTTATGGACAAGCAGAATATTCTTTGCTTGATAATCTGCAATTTGTGGGTGCTTTACGTTATGATCGTTCCACATTTTTTGAAGATCAGATTTCGCCGAAAGCCGCACTTGTTTATACGCCTGTTTCCGGGCATACAGTCCGTGCAACGGTAAATCGTTCATTCTTGCGTCCGAGCTATGGTGATTTAAATCGCAGTTCACCCGCAGGAGGAGCCGTCAATGTTGCAAGGATTGATACACTCGTGCGAACTGTATTACCGAATGCTGTGGCGTTATCATCATTACCACAATGGAATTTGGGTAATTCTACGATTAAACCCGAAGTGAGTATGTCCTATGAATTTGGGTATAAAGGAATTATTACAAAAGAATTATTTGTGACTATTGATGCGTATTATAATCGTCGTTCGAATTTTATTTCTAATCCATTGGGTGGACTTGCGCCAGAGGTATATACACCATTTTCGTATGGTAATGCACAGGCAGATTCTGTTCTTAAAGCGGAACTCACAAAAATAAACCCTGCATTTCCTTCTCGTTTAGCTATTGATCCCGTCACAGGAAAAGCTGCATTTGTTGTCACCCCTACGAATATTGGTTTGGTGAATGAATATGGTGTGGAAATTGGTGCAAATTATTATGTGAATGATTATGTTTTACTTTCTGCCGATTATGCATGGTTAGGCACAGAAGTAGTCGAAAATACTGTCAGTGCAAATAAGATTTTACCGAATACATCGCCACATCGTATAACACTGAATGCAAGCTATACCGTTCCGCAACGTTATGATGTGGGCGTGCAATTCCGTTATGTGGAAGGATTCCAATGGATAGCAGGTTTAATTGAAGGTTCTGTGCCTTCGTATGCAGTGTTGAATATTAATGCCGGTTACAATGTAATGGAGAAATTACGGCTTGGCGTTAATATTTTTAATGCGCTTGATCGTCGTCATTATCAAATTTTTGGCGGTACAATTTTACAGCGTTATACAACAGCAACATTGTCGTATGAATTTTAATAGTGTCTTTACTGATGTTTTTTATAAGAATTTTGTCCTTTATGGTTGAATTTCTTTGAGTAATTCATAGTTGTCGATAATTTTTATCGTTGATGTAGCTCAAGAATAGAAAAAAAAATCTCAAAAAAAAACAGCTCATGATTATCATGAGCTGTTTTTTCATATTAGCGAAATAGAAGTCAATAATTTTTTAGAAACTATCAAATCATTATGTAAGAATTATGCATTGACTTGTTGTTGTTGACTTGCTTTTCTCATTAATCGCATAGACACCGTGCGTAAGGACGGGAAAAATGGTGCAATAATATATGCACGAATTATATATGTCCAAAAACCACGTTCTAATAATGATTTGTCAATTAAATGCTCAACTTTGGCATGTGCTGCCGGTAATTCGCTCCAATGAGTATTGGCTCTTTGATGATGCACAGTATGCAAACCATTATTGAATAACATCCAATTTGTGATAGGACTAACGAAATTGCGGGAATGATTATATTCTGATTCTTCATCGGCATGGACATGCTGAATATAATTAAAAATCAAGACAGAAAACAATGCCACTTGATGCGGAATCACTATATACAGTAATGCTTTTTGCCAATCAAGATATAATGCACCGGCAAGAAATGCACCGAGTATCACGTATTGGGAAGCAGATTGATAGAACTTGCTGCGATTACGTGCCCACAAATCACGCAAATAGCCCATAATAGGACTTTGTTGATAATAGCTGCTAATTGTGGGATAGCTCAACAATGTGAAAATATTATTACGTTCACTAATGCGATAGGTAATAGTGTGGTCGCCTTCACGATTGTTGAATTTGTGATGATTGCGATTGTGCGTTGGAATCCATGCAAACACAGGAAAACCATAGAACAGGGTTATCCAATAGTCGGTGAGAGTATTCATTGTTTGCGATTTCCACATCGGCACATGATTGTGATTGTGCGCAATGACGGCTACTGTGATAGCCAAGTACAAACTTGTGATGTACGAAATGGGATGAAAGCCATAATTCCATTGTCCGAAAAGGAGCAAGGTCGTAGCACTCAGAAATAGTATAGTCTTAATATCTGCTTTGTATTTCAGCATACTGCCTCAAATATAAATTAAAAAATCGTCTGCTAATATACGTTTTTTGTACGAGAGTATCATCACTGAAGATGCTCTTTTCTATAATTTGTCAGCCATTACTCATTGTCATTCCAGTCTTCGTCAGGTTTCATGGTAAACATGCTGCGCAACAGGTCGCCAAAAGCAAAGCCGGGAGCCGAGTCACTTATGTCTGTGAGTGACTTGCTGAGTAGGGAATATTCGGCAAGCCCATGCAAAACGAATTCCATCATAAAGTAATAGTCTTTGTCCATTATATCGGGAAGAGTGCGCCGTACAATGTCACCTAAGCCCGGTATAGAATCCAATAATGTTGTGTAGTGTTGTGAAGAAATATCCGACGGAAATGTCACAGAGTTTCCTGCAGCAAACCATTCAATCACAACCGTATAAGGGTTATTTTTTGCATTGCGCTTAAAGGATTCGGGATTGGGAAAATAATGGCTGAAGAGTGCACGTATCGCTTTGCCTATGAGTATTTGTGCAACGGTAAAAGCACCTTCTTGCTCACCTTCATATACTAATTCCACTTTGCCTGTGATACTTGGTATAATTCCAATACAATCGCTCATGCGTACCATAACATGGTCTTCACGTGTCAACAAAGCTCTGCGCTCGGCAGCACTGTACAAGTTTTCTGCGGCAGAAATTGTTAATCGCGCGGAAACGCCACTTTTCTGATCTACATATTCACTTTTACGTGCTTCGAACGCAATATATTCGACAAGCAACTTTGCCGCCGAAGGACAATATACTTGTTCTTTTTGCTCCGGCGTGGGCTGTGCCTCTTGGTCGGTTATATGCTGGGCAATTGTCGGTGATTTTGGATAATGTGTGAGGATCTGACTGTCTATTCTGTCTTTGAGTGGTGTGACAATAGCACCTCGATTAGTATAATCTTCAGGATTTGCAGTAAATATGAGAGCTATATCCAATGGTAATCGCATGGTAAAACCACGAATTTGTATATCGGATTCCTGCAAAATATTAAATAAAGCTACTTGTATTCTTGGTTGAAGATCGGGTAATTCATTGATAACAAAAATGGAACGATGTGAACGCGGAATAAGCCCAAAATGGATAACACGCTCATCAGAATATGGCAATTTGAGTGATGCTGCTTTGATAGGATCAACATCGCCGATGAGGTCTGCAATAGACACATCCGGTGTGGCTAATTTTTCAATATAACGCTGCGAACGATGTAACCATGCGATAGGCGTTTTATCACCATATTCGGTAATGCAATCCAGAGCATAACGCGACAAAGGAGCTAAGGGGTCATCATGTATTTCGGAGCCGGCAATATATGGAATCCATTCATCCAGAACATTAACTAATAACCGTGCAATACGTGTTTTTGCCTGACCACGTAATCCCAAAAGAATCATAGTATGGCGCGAAAGAATTGCTCTTTCTATATCGGGAATTACCGTGTGTTCATAACCGAAGATACCATGAAAAGGTGTTTCTCCGTTCTGTAATTTATGGCGTAAATTATTGCGCATTTCATCACGAATGCTAAGAGATGTATAACCTGATGAACGCAAGTCACCAAGGGTTGTTATATCATGGCGATGTGCATATATGGTAGAGTGTGAGGTCATCATAAATCCGGTGGTATATGTGAAATATTAGCTCGTATAGTCGTTTACCGAGTTAATTCATTGTCCTTAGCCAAAGCGAAAAAAAATGCCCGATGACATAATGCCATCGAGCATTCTCACACTATCAGATATAGAAAAAATTGCGTCAAAAAGCAAAGAGTAAACGAGCAATCTCCGAACTTTTGCTGAACAATACCCTATAACCGAGTAATGTTCCTGCTCCAATCATGGTAAAGCCGGCAAAACGATGCAAACGAAGTGTAAATTCGGGTGAAAAACGTTCTTTATAGAAAATGACAATTTTAAGAATTGAGTATAGCCATCCGAAATTACCCAGACCGAAGCCGATAGAAAAGAGCAGGCAATTTATGGCAGTATTTTCAAAAAATGAGGAATGCTGGATTACCATAGAGGTATAAGCGAGAGAGGGAAGGAATGTGGGATTGGCTATGTTCATAAGAGCTATGGCTATACCGATAAAAAACGGACCATTCTTTTTAAGCCTTTCGGCAATAACACGTAAGCGACTTGGTTCTCTACTCTGCTGTAAGCATTGTTGTTGTGCACGAGAAGAGCGTAATTCCATAATACCATATCCTACGAGCATAAGAACGCACACAACTTGGAACATAACCATCGCAAGAGGATAATCCCCAAAAAACGCTTCCAATGAGGAAGAAAGCGCAGATGTTGCAAGCATTGCAAAGAGACAATAGAATAAATCCATTACCCCCGCACCGAGTCCGATGAGCACTCCACCACGCTCATCACCCCGTAAACCTGCTTTTAATGTTGTCACACCTACCGGTCCCGGTGGAACGGCAAGTACAAATCCTACAATTGTTCCGAGCAGTAAAGAAAATACCATCCACTACCCCTTTCTTATAGTTTTTGTGAAAAAAAGCATATTCCTCCATAAACAGCAAGGGCATCCAAATGCCTGTCAGTGTGTAAATATTTGCACACTGAGTTTCAGCGAACATAAGGAAAATATATGGAGTATGCAAGAAATAAAGTTATTTTTTTTTAATTTTTGTCCAAAATCATCCATGAAACACCCAAATTATCGCCCTGTTAAAGCCATTTTGATGGATCTTCGCCATGAAGGGGGGACTAAGCGGAATAGGCGTGAACGAAGCAATTTCCCTTGCCAAATAGCGCGTTCTTTCAGGTTCATCACTCGGCGATTTTCAAGAGATGGCTCTATTCCAAGACTGCATATTGCCCGATAAGCATTGTATTCCCATACACCTTTGATAACCGTATTAAGTACAGGAAAGTAATCGTGATATGTAGAGTAAAACTTATCGTAAGCATCAGAGCGTATAGTTGCAAATGTCTCAAATTGCCAAGCATTTTCACCTTTGACCAATAAAGTGCGCAATACATCCTTTTTGAACAGTGATAACACAACAGATGCGCGGTATAAGGTGCCGGGAGAAACAATGCCTATACGGTCATTATAGGGCTTATCCGGCGGGGTTGAAGGATTGAATCGCAGGTAATTGCAATCATTGTCCATTGCCCATATCAAAAGGTTATACACTTTATCAGCATGGACATATTGATGCAACATAAGATCCTCAAGAAACAACAGCACATAGTCATGCGGTAAAGCATCAATGGCGGCAAGCACATTGTCAGACCATGAAACGTCTTCGCCAATAGCCAAGGGTTTCACATCCTCAAAATCAGGTTGTGCATAATTGGTTAGCAGATAAGTATCGCATGGACATTCTTGCCAAAAGCGATGATACAGAGAAAAAAATGGTTGCCACAAATCGCTGTAAGCATCGCAGGATACCACAAGTACCGCACAGCGTTGACGTAAAAGAGTATTATCGGTTGAAGTCATGATATTATCAAAACAAATTGTATATGACAAATATAGAAAACTTCTGCATCCAAATAGGCGAAAGCAGGAAAAAAAGTATAATTCATGAGGAAAACGTATATTCGTATGCAGTGAAAACAATAGATTAACGGTTTGTAGCTTTTTTTGACTATGATGATACATACATTGATAGGTATTCTGCTTCTTACTTTTGTCATGTGCGGATGTGGCAGTCCTACCCAAACACTCACACTTCGACACAGTGTACGAAGACCTGCATTATTGCACCTTGATGCAATTCAGGCAATTATCATTGGGAAAGTACAAAATGACAATAAAACCTACCCGCACGCAGAACGCTTACGCTCCGCAATTCGAGAGAAATTTATCCGAAGCGGAACATATCCTGTTTTAGAAGAAGATGATTCCAAAGCTCAGACGGCAACCTTACTTTCGATAAATGTAGAAGATATGAGCCATAAGGAAACATACGATACCACTCATGCTTCACAACAAAATGTACTCGGGCTGACTCTATTACCGGAAATTAGCAAAAAAGAAGAAAAGCATATCACAATTCACTGCCGCTTAATTGATAAAAAAAATTACGGGATACTTGCAGTGAAAACATTTTCCAAAAATGTAGTCAAAAACAAATCGGAAATACGTTCTTGGGAACAAATGGAAATACAAGCAACAGATGATATTGCCCGTATTATTGTCGGATGGATTACCCCGTATGAAGATATTCTTGAGTTAACAGTTCTTGAAGACAATAGCGCATCATATATCACAGCTTCTAATGCAATGGTATTGGAAAAAAATTACTCACAAGCATTAGATATTCTCAAAAAAACAACCGACACGGCACAATTCAATCCCAATTATCATAAGGCATGGTATAATATGGGGTGCCTCTATGTAATACTTCATCAATATGAAAATGCAAAATCTTGTTTTGAACGGGCATCGAACATGGTAACCAATGAACAGCTGTATAGTGATAAACTATCGCTTATCACACAATTATTAAAAGAAAAAGAACAAAAACAAAATAAATAAATACTATGGAAGCGATACATACTTACTATACTTCGCTGTTTATTGAAGCGATTGAACAGATAGTTACGCTTTCCCCAAAAGAGCGGAAGGACATTTTTGATATATCCGTCATAAAAGCATATAAAAAAAAAGAAATGATTATTCGTCAAGGCAATCGTTTTGACAATGAAGTGTTTATTTTGGAAGGAATTGTTCGAGGATATTATGACACCTATAATTCAAAAGAAGTCACTGTGGAGTTTTTTCAAGGACCTGCCGTTACTGCACCATGGTTTACGCGTACTTTTAATCATTACAGCAGTATCAATTATCAATCATTAACGCCGACGGTAACTTTAGAAATTCATGCCGAAAATTTTGATTCACTTATGAAAAAATCTGTAGCCATCAATAAGTGGGCAACAGGTATTACCCAAGCTGAACTAATGAGAAAAACTCAAAGAGAAATATTATTACTTACAAAAAATGCAGAAGAACGATTTGCAGTATTTCGACAAATGTTTACTTCCTTAGAAAATCATATAGCCCTTAGTCATATAGCTTCGTATCTTGGAATTACGCAAGTATCATTAAGTCGGCTTCGTTCTAAAAAGTAAAGCAGTCTCAACCGCTGTATGTAACTAAACCGTACTACATTTGTTACTTTCCTAAAACATACTGTAAAGATTAATGAAAAATTTTAATGATACATTAAACAAAGAAGAGAGTAATTGTAACGTGTAATTATTTACTAAATTGAAACATAAAAAAGTCAAATGAAACAACTAAGATATGTAGTGCCAAAAATCAAGGCAACAATTTTTCCATATTTCTTTTGCATAATGATAATCTCTTTACTCAATGCATGTGGTGTGGAACCCGGAGAGGGCGGTTTGGCTACGATACGTGGTAAAGTGTATGGATATGACATAAACAGCGCAGGACGTATTCTCGATAGTGGTTATGTGGGGGATAGACGTGTTTATATTGCCTATGGCAATCACACATGGGCTGATGATGATGTTCGTACTTCATATACAGGCGAATATGCATTTAGAGGATTACAAAAAGGTACATATACTCTGTGGGTATTTTCGCAATGCGACACCTGTCCTTTTGATCTTAACTATGTGAAAAAGGAAGTTCAAATTACATCTGATAAACAAGAATTAGTTGTCCCTGATTTTATTATTTATGATTAAACAAATGACAGCAGCATATTCACATATAAAAACGATTGCTTCATTCAATACTATACAACTGAATCAAATGGACAAAGTGAATCTCATGAATCGAGTAGATTCAAAATTTGTTTTTCATGATGTTTGGCTGAATGCAATATTAGAAGAAATACGCGATGACTATAGTATTCTCGAAATAGACAATCAGCGTGTATTTCGCTATGATTCTTTATATTTAGACACCAAAGATTATTGTATGTATAAGCAGCATCATAATGGTAAACCGCGACGAGTGAAACTCCGTTATAGGACATACTGTGATACGGGTGATATTTTTTTTGAAATAAAACAACGTCAAAACCCTATGAGAACACATAAATTTCGCGAGAAGGTGAGTGCTATACCCCCATCTCTTGGCGAAATAGAGTTGTCATTACTTCAGAAATCGGGTATTTGTTTTAATAGTGAGCTTGAACATAAATTAGTCGTTGGATATAAACGAATCACTCTCGTTGCAAATGATTGTATAGAACGTGTGACATTAGATACATTTTTGTCCTTCCATAATTTTAAACAGTATAAAGTTCATCCTCACCTAATAATTGCAGAAATTAAGCAAGAGCGATTCTCGCGTATCAGTCCATTTATACATGCTTTGCGAAGAAGAAATATTAAAGAACAATCAATAAGTAAATACGCATTAGGGCTGATTGAATTATCAACAGACATAAAAAGTAATGCCTTCAAATCTAAAGTAAGAACTGTGGAACATATCGAAAACAGGTGTGATAATGGATACAAATGAAGCTGTTAATGCTGTAATAGCTCTCGGAGTTCATGGCAATGATCTCATGGAATTAGCTCTGAGATTCGGAATAAATCTTTTTGTCATTATTGTAATTGTCCGTGTTATTTATTATACACGTCATAGAAATAAAGATTTCGTCTTTACATTTATTCTTTTTAATGTCATTAATTTTTTACTGTGTTTTTTTCTGAGCAGTGCGAAGTTGAAAATGGGATTTGCATTTGGCTTATTTGCAATTTTCAGCATCCTTAGATATAGGACAGTGACAGTTCCTGTTCGTGAAATGGGGTATTTTTTCATTAGCGTTACCATAGGAATACTCAATGCCTTGATGTCATCAGAGCAATATATGGTGCAACTTCTTATTGCGAATAGTATTATTCTTACATTGACTTATATTTTGGATCATAGAATTTCTCTTAAACATGAAAATTTCAAAGAAATTGTGTATGAACGCATTGATTTAATCCATCCCGATAAACGTGAAGAAATGTTGGCGGATTTAAATAAACGTACAGGACTTGGTATTCATAGAATTGAACTTTTGAAAATTGATTTTTTGAAAGATGTAGCGCTCATTCATGGATTCTATTTTTCGGCAAATAATGATACCCCATCCGCTTTACATACCGGTGACAATGACGATGATTAAGACCATTGCAGTATGGATCCTGCTGTCATTATTTTTACAATATTTCGGTAGTGCCCAAATATCTCAAGACTTTATGATGAGAAACTCAATAGGAATGGAAACGGACATTTCATCACAGTTTTCTATTGACATTGCCGTACAGTCACGTTTCCACAATAATATACAAACCTTTAATGGGATGTTTTTTTACTGTACTCCTAAGTATCAAATTTCGGATAATCTTTCTCTCTTAACTGATATTCGTTATGGTTCAAGCTCATTATGGGATAGAACGCGATACGGAATAGGAATACAATATAAATATCCTATGAAAAAATTAAAATTTACATTGCGTGGACTGTATCAATATGAACATTTTGAACAATCGCTTCCGGATATTGGTCAATATCCCGATAGAAGTAATATTCGCGTACGTCTGCTGACAGACTATAAAGTAACAAAGCGAATAACAATTTTTGCTGCCATCGAGCCATTGTATAGAATTGAGCAAAGTATAGGCAGATTTCAACGAATACGAAATACAATAGGTGTTGATTGGGAAGTTATCAAACGACATACAATCACCGCTTCTTTATTTATACAACCACAATATCAAGCATCATTACAAAGAATACGGTATATAGCAAATATTGGCTATTCTTTTGAATTACCTTCATTGTACGATAAAAAAAAGACTATATCCTTTGGAGACGAGTAAATGTATTATATCTATCCCTTCGCAGTTTTTAACATTTGTTAAATTTTTGCATACTTCTTGTTTGTAATTTTGCATTTACTTTTTTCACCATTTAATGAAAATTGGTCTATGCAAGTGTATAAGTTTTTATATTGTGTTTGTATATTCGCTGCTGCAATATCAATGAATGCTGCTGAGTTTCGCGGCAGCATAAGTGGAAGAATTGTTGATGCTGTGACAAAACAACCTGTTTCAGGTGTGACCATTCGCTTACTGTCAACAAAGTTGGGTGCAGTAAGCACAGAGTCCGGTATATATAAAATTTCAGATGTTCCTGTGGGGACTTACTCTTTGGAATACAAAAGAATCGGTTATGCCACAATGGTAAAATCTGACATTATTGTTCGTTCATCTCGCATCACGGAAGTAATGGCAGAAATGGCTGAATCACCAATTGTCAGCGAAGAAGTCACTGTGCGCCCCGCTTATTTTTCTCAAGATATTAACCAAGTATCGAATACATTACAATTCAGTAATGAAGAAATACGGAGAGCTCCGGGCTCTTTTGGTGATATAAGCCGTATTGTCAGCGGTATGCCAAGTACTGCAAAGGTGGATGACCAATCAAATGCATTAATTGTGCGTGGTGGCAGCCCAATAGAAAACGGTTTTTATGTTGATAATATTGAAATTACGAATATTAACCATTTCCCATCACAAGGAACTTCGGCGGGAAGCACAAGTATTATTCCTGTGGATTTATTACAAAGTGTAGATTTTAGTGCCGGTGGATTTTCAGCTGCGTATGGTGATAAATTATCGTCTATAATGAATATTCAATTACGAAAAGGAAATACAGAAGAAACCGATTTGCAATTTGATTTCAATGTCATGGGTTTTGGCGGAATTATTGACGGTCCATTTGCAGCCGGAAAAGGAACATATATATTTGCTGCGCGGCGGTCATATTTAGATCTTCTTGCTGAAGCTGCCGGTATAAACTTACTGCCCTCATTTGGTGATGCACAAATAAAAATAACCTATGATATTGACAATAAACACTCCTTATCATTATTGGGAATTTTTTCTGATGACCATATAAGTTCAGATTCTGCCAATGCACGTGAAAATAAACAAACCGCTTATGGCAGCGACGATATTTACGATGGTACTATTGGTATTAATTGGCGGTATTTATGGGGAGAAAATGCTTATACTCAGACATCTATTGCTTATACTCGCACAAATTTTGATAATCATTACAGGGATAATTTTACAGGTAATGACATACTGCGCAAACAGTCAATAGAACAATATATTCGACTACGTTCCATTAGTACAATCGCTTTCTCTCCGTTCATTTCTTTAGAGTATGGCGTTGAAGTAAAATATATACATGCTGATAATAGTATTCGATTTGGATTGCAAAATAATGCTGTTGGTGATTCTGTCGGGTTATTTACTCTTCAAGGCAAAAAAGATGCAAGCCGCGGCGGATTTTTTACCACATTAACATATACGCCATTGTCTGTATTAAAAATTGCTGCAGGAATGCGCATGGAATATGCTACGATTTCGGAAACTATCACGTATTCGCCTAAAATAAGTGTTGTATATTCGCTTAGTGATCATAGTGTAATAACCGCAAATGCCGGTATATATTATCAAGGAATTCCATTATTAATGGCGGCTCAGAATCCGAATCTGATAACACCACAAGATATGCAGGCAATACACTATGTTCTGGGTTTTCAACAGATACTCTCTGCCGACACACGATTATTGATGGAAATATATGGAAAAGAATATAAGGGTTTTCCCATTGACCCGAATGAGCCCGGATTATTTGCCGTGGATGAGCCTTATGATCGCATAGGGTTTTACACATATCATCCGGCTCTTATTATGAATGGTAAAGCACGCTCCTATGGTGCTGAAATTTCCGTACAAAAGAAGTTGTCGGATAATTTTTATGGTATTACCGGTTTGTCATGGTTTCGTTCGGAATATGCAGGCTATGACGGAGTGTGGCGTAATCGAGTTTTTGATAATCAGATTGTGTTCAGCATCGAAGGCGGCATTACACTCAGCAAGGACTGGGAGATAAGCGCTCGTTGGATTTATGCTGGTGGCAGACCATATACGCCATTTAATACAGAACTTTCACGACAAACAGGCATCGGTATTTTGGACGACAATCGAATCAACTCTTCGCGTTTTCCGGCATACCATTCTTTAAATATTCGTGCAGATAAACGATTCTTTTTTGAAAAAAGCACCTTGATTGCTTATATCAGTATTTGGAATGTCTATAATCGTAATAATGCACAGGCGATAATTTGGAATCAATTCGATATGCGTCCCGAAACAGTAAGCCAATTTGGACTATTACCCGTTTTTGGACTTGAATGGGAATTGTAACACCATAAGCACCAAGAAGGCAATAGCGCGAACATCATTGTATATGAGCTCCGAACGAGTATAAGGGAACAAATCACTAAAGCAATGTATCACAAATACTTATCCGCCTGTTTACCGTTAAAGTAAAAATTAAATTCTGTCTTTATTTGGATTTAGTCTAAATAAGTGTTAATTTTGTCATAGACTTTTTCTCATTCTTTTTCATAAGCTATGATACGTTCTTTATCCGCTCCTTTTTATGCAGCACTTTGCTTTGCTTTGTGCTGTATCCAGCAATCATGTTCCGAAGAGAGTACGCAACCAACGGACACTTCAAAAGTAATTCAACAATCGGTTGTGCAACACTATGGTAATATTGTACTTGCATCATACAGTGATGCTCTGGCATCGGCGCAAGACATGAAAATTGCCATAGCAAATTTTACGCAATCACCGAACGAAGCATCATTTATGCAAGCAAAAAAAGCATGGTTAGAAGCAAGGAACTGGTACGGACAAACGGAAGTATTTCGTTTCTATGGCGGTCCCATTGACGATGAGAATGGTCCCGAAGGGCTATTAAATGCATGGCCTCTCGATGAAAGTTATATAGATTATGTGGTTGGCAATCCCGAAGCGGGTGTCATCAATAACACAAAAGATTATCCTATAATAAATGAAGCACTTATTGAGCAGCTGAACGAACAAGGCGGAGAAACAAATATATCTTCCGGTTATCATGCGATTGAATTTTTGCTTTGGGGACAAGATATTACCTCTCCAAGTCAAAAATTGCCCGGACAAAGACCTTTGACGGATTTTACAACCGAAAAAAATGCTCAGCGCAGAAAAGAATATCTCAATATTGTTGCCGATATGATAATAGGTCATCTTAGTGAACTTGTTGCACAATGGAGCAATAATTCCAATAATTATCGTACAAAATTTCTTAACCAAAATACTGACAGCTCTTTAACCTCAATTTTGCAGGGAATGTCATCACTCACAGGTGGTGAATTGTCAGGCGAGCGTATGACAGTTGCGCTTGGCAAAGGTGAGCAAGAAGACGAACATTCATGCTTCAGCGATAATACCCACAATGATATTATTATGAACCAAAAAGGTATAGAAAATATATGGCTTGGTGTATATAAAAGACGTGATGGCTCTTTGGTAACAGGAAAGGGAATATATAGCCTGATAGAGCAAAAAAATGCAGTAATTGCCCAAGAAGTACAAGATTATTTTAATAAATCAAATGAAAAAATTTCTCAAATTCAGGCACCGTTTGATTATGAAATAAGTCAAGGAAATAGTGCCGGCAATCAAAGGGTGGCTCAAGCAATTACAGCACTGCAAAAACAAGCTTTTGGCATTGCTAAAGTTGCAGAGACGCTCAATATTCGTCTTAATTTAGAATAATTTTATTGTTTTTACCATCCGAAATATTATGTGTGTTTCAAAAATCCTTCATTATTCGGAGCATGGTTGCGTTTCTGTTTGCAGTGAATGTCATCAAGTTCAAATAAGTTTTGGCACTACGGTTACCACCCATGCACAACAAGAGTTTATAGAGTATTGTTCATTTGTCAAAAGAATGATGAAAAAATATGCCTTTGCCGATAATAAATATGAGAAAAAAGTCTATATAAAAACATCGGTAGAAAATTTGTCTTTATTATATAGTGCTTTTGACTTAGAAAATCTGGATGATTTACTGTCACAATCATTATTGGTACTTTCGGCGCAAACTATTCTTGAAGCAGAAAATGCCTCGAAAAACAATTAACCGAAATTATGAGAGATTCCATCAAAGTATCGAGTATTATTCTGTTCAGTTTTCTATTGTTTTGTTGTAATCCGGATACTTCACAACCAATACATTATGATGATACAACTATAGCGGCAGAAGAAAATGCGGGAGGTGAAGGTACGGTGTATGATCAAAGTGTGAATGCTTTTTCTTTTCCTTACCGAACACTTTCATCGGAACAACGATCTGATTTTTTTATTGGTAATTCATTGTTTAATCAAAATTGGGTACAAGCTCCGGCATCTACATCATTGCGCGACGGTGTGGGTCCTTTGTTTAATGCGCGTTCATGTTCAGGTTGTCACTTCAAAGACGGCAGAGGAACGCCGCCGAATAATGGTGAACCCATGATTTCTATGCTCTTACGATTAAGTATTCCGGGCACATCTGATGATGGTTCGCCTTTACCGGAACCGCATTATGGAGGTCAATTACAAAATTTTGCTGTCAGCGGTGTGAAGCCGGAGGGTAAGCCCATCATAGAATATCAAGAAATAGCCGGAAAATTCGAGGACGGCGAATATTATTCATTACGAAAACCGATTTATATACTTAACGATTTAGCGTATGGCAATATGCAAGGAAATATGATGGTATCGCCTCGCGTTGCTCCTCAGATGATTGGTATGGGATTATTAGAAGCTATCCATGAAACAGATATTTTAAATAATGCCGATGAATTTGATAATAATAATGATGGAATTTCCGGCAAAGCAAATAGAGTCTATGACAGAGAAACACAATCATTGCGTATTGGACGTTTTGGGTGGAAAGCTAATCAACCCACTGTAAAACAACAAGTTGCGGGAGCATTTAATGGTGATTTAGGTATTACATCTTCACTATTTCCGATGCATGGACATAGTGAAAATCAGAAAGAACTTGAAAAATTACCAAATGGTGGCACGCCGGAAATTAGCGATATAGAATTAGAAAAAGTCATACTTTATTCGGCTGTGCTTGCAGTGCCCGCGGCACGCTCAGTTGCCAATATGCAGCAAGGAAAAAAAATATTTATGACTATTGGTTGTGCCTCTTGTCATCGTCCTTCTTATACGACAGGGAGTTATGATAAAATATCTGTATTATCTCATCAAAAAATTTATCCATATACAGACCTTTTATTACATGATATGGGCGATGAACTTGCTGATAATCGTCCTGATTTTGCAGCAACAGGTACAGAATGGCGCACTCCTCCATTATGGGGAATAGGACTTATTCCGATTGTTAATGGGCACAGCAATTATCTGCATGACGGTAGAGCACGTTCCTTGCAAGAAGCCATATTATGGCATGGAGGTGAAGGAGAAGCGGCACGTGAAAAATATAAAAAACTTTCCAAAAAAGAAAGAGAAGAATTGCTCAAATTTCTTCATAGTTTGTAAGGTATATCTGATAGAAACTATTATATACTTGGACTTTCAAAGCACGATAAAATTTCTTGATGAAGAGCAAGTATAAAAATAATAATACAAAACCGAGAGCATAAGTTACTCTGTGAATGTAAGTACTTTTTATGTATGCAAAATGATGGTATAGTAAAGAGGAATCCCGACGGTAATATTAAAGGGGAATGTCACTCCCAAAGCCATTGGTATATATAATCCAGGATCAGCTTTCGGGGCAGCTAATCGCATGGCGGCGGGCACGGCTATATATGATGCACTGGCGGCAAGGATGGAAAAAATAAGTCTATTACCGGGATTATCGGTAATGCCGTGACTGATGAGTGCTGTAAGGGAACCATTTATTGCAGGGAAGAGAATTCCGTAGAGTGTGGCTGCCAGACCATATTTTCTGAATGATGAAAAGCGTTGTGCAGTCACCATGCCCATTTCCAAAAGGAAAATTGCCAAAAAACCTTTGAAAATATCGGTTGTAAATGGTTTTATACCTTCGGCTTGTTTTGTGTCGGCAATATATCCGATAATCATACTGCCAAAAATCATGAGCACACTCCCATTTGTTAAGGAATGGTGGAGAATATTACCAATACCTCGCGAATCTTCTTGTTTTTCATAATTCATGATTAATATTACTGCCATGACAATTGCAGGTGCTTCCATCAATGCCATGACTGCAACCATGTGACCGTCAAATTGCAGTTTCTGAGCTTCCAAAAATGAGACTGCTGCAACAAAAGTAACCGCACTCACCGAACCATACGCTGCTGCCACAGCCCCCGCATCGCTGACACTCATGCGCTTTTTGAGTATAAAAAAAACATATATCGGGATGCATGATGCAAGAAAGATTCCAAATAAAAGTGAATAGATAATCTCATTACTCAATGTACTGTGTGCTAATTCCTGACCACCTTTAAATCCAATGGAGAATAATAAATATAAAGAGATAAATTTAGCGGAGCTTGCCGGTATCTCCATGTCACTTTTGATAAGAACGGCAATAATACCCAAAAGAAAAAATAATAAAGTCGGGTTTGTTAAATTTGAAAGAAGTAATTGAAAATCCATAATTCAATAAATAGTTGCCAGAGTTAAAATGTTGCCGCAGACAATGTAAACACTACTTGCGGGGTTGAACGTTGTGTAAAACGTGCCGATACATCCACTCTGAAAAGTAATAATAATCTGTTGAATCCGATGCCTGCTTCACCATAAAAACGTTCATCGGGTGATCGCTCGGTTGTCGGTAAAATCGTACCTGTATAAAGTTGAGTTTTTTCTGAAAAGCCACTCCATCCCAGAGCACCGGAAGCAATAAATTCTACGCCAAATGATGCTAAATTAGGGATGCGTAAAATACCCGGTATAACTTCGCCGAAGCTATGGTCTGCTCTGATAGCAATCATATTATCGCCATAAAATTCTTTCACAGCCATGCTACGAAAAACGCCCTGTGCCGCTGTGGAGGCAAGAGCAGTTTCAAAGCTGAAAAATCGTTGTGGTGGCACTTCTCCCTGTGATGCCCCTGCCATTATTCTGAGATCTAAACGCCATGCGGGTAATGTGGGAGTGCGTAACCATATATCAAGTGTTGCTTGCGAAAAAGAATAATCAGAAAACAGGAAATTTTTATCGGAATATTCGCCCGTCATTCGTACACCAAAATTAGATAAACGTCGAAAAGGACTGTGATTCCAATTTGCTTCTACCATTATTGAGCGCATAGTACCGTCGAAGATTGCAGGATTTTCACGATAGGAACGATTTTTTCCGAAGAATGCAAAATCGGTAGTACGCATCGCCGTAGTTTGATATTCACTGAGCAGAGAAAAACGTAAGGTTGTCGGTCGAACAGATAAATTTTGGCGAATAAATCGTAATTGTCCCCATCCTGCTTCAAAAAAAAGTTCGCCACCATCACCATAAAAATAATCCCCGTAATCATTTTTTGCGAGTAATGAAAAAAATGTGATGCCGCTTGCCGGAATAATATAGGGGTTATCACGTCGCTGTAATCGTCGCCAGCCATTTGCTCCGATTGAAAATTTGCCTATTTTGTCAAGAAAATGACGTACTCCTAATTCACCATACCATCGTTGATCTGAAATTCCATACCCTGATTTTATTGTCGCTTCCCAAGAATTAAAAACAGTATCGCGCAATCCCATACCAAGATAAGCTCCGTGCACGCGATTAAAGCGGAAAATATCTTCAAAGCCGGTAAAAGGTCGCCGTCCGACACTATTCAGTACACGAACAACAGGAGCAAAAATCTGATTGATTAACCCTTCTGCAGCCACGGAATCCTGTACTTCTTGTGCTGTTTGAATGGCAGTATATGCTTGCTCTTCTTCAATTTTTAAGGGCATCACAGCATTGGAACGCCAAAATGTGGTATCATAGACATCCGCCGCAGGCGCAACTTCAACCCTTCTTTGCTCAAAAAGTTCATCATCAACGGGTACATTGATTTCATAATCCGAGGCGATATTTTCTAAAGAAAAATCAAGACGAGGATTCAATAACCATAAAAGATTAACACTAAATGACCCTTCAAGAGCAAGTCCTTCGGGCATAATATACTGTCCGATTTTGGTAAATGTCTGTTCAAAACGCAATGAAGCATCCAAAGGTAATTGCACTGCTTTTGTGGGTGTTAATCGCACCGATACCGGTACTGCGCTGTCAGGTTCAATCAATAATGTCCCTTCGAGCATCTTTCGTACGGAAGAGTTAGCTTTTGCTTTAACCTTTACAAGCAATCGTTTATTTTCGCGATACGTTTTTTCTATGGTAAATGTATATAAATCCAGAGCATCAGGATGAAACGGAGTCACTAATTCATCGCCTAAGATTGCAACTTTGTCTTCATAGGCGCTAATATTGGTACCAACGACTAATATATTGGTTTGTGGTGTAAGATTGGCGGTTTGTCGTCGGCGAATAATTTGATTAAAATAGCGGTCAGGCGAGCTGTAATATCCTTTGGAAAAGGTTTCAAGAATTGCAAAAATAGTTGAGTCTTCTTTGCTGTCAGAGCGACGCGATGTGAGGGTGTCGGTAGCAAAAACAAATTTAGAATATAGCGAATAGGAATAGGTATTGACAGCATTTCTTTGACGCTCCTTTGTTGCCAATACGGCTTCCATCAATGCCCTTGCGGGGTCTTTGGCGGTGACGACGACTTCCTCTGTACGCAATTCCATAGGTTGCATTGCTATATCGGCTAAAGTAGTGTCCCGATCAAGGGAAAGTGTTAGTTGTTTTTGGGAGTATCCCACCATGGAAATTGTGATGGTATAATCACCTTTTGCCAAACGCAAAAGAAAATATCCCTGTCTGTCTGTGAACGTACCTTTTGTTGTCCCTTGTAAACGTATGGTGGCAAAGCGTAAGCCGGTGGCACTATCTGCATCAATAACACGAGCACGCAATGCTATTGTTTTTTGTGCTGTTCCGGCACCGATACAACATAAGAACAAAACAAGCGTAGTAATAAATATTCGCATAGAACCCAATAAGTGAAAAAGCTAAAACCCAATGACGTACTTTGGACAATAAAGTTTGTCACTGAGTTGTATAGTTGGTTTGCAGTCTTGGTTTAGCGTTGTGATAAAGTTCTGCAAATTGATGCCAGCTCTTTCCATTGTTCTTCGGTGAGTTTATGGGTCATATCGTTCAATAAAGCCATAAATTCAATATCAAGTTCGCCCAATAAACTAATTCCCGACGATGTAATCATACTCAAGGACAAGCGCCTGTCTTCGCTTGTACGCAAGCGTTCCACAAATCCGCGACGCTCCAAACCATCAATCACACGTGTAACATCCACACTTTTTTCAATGAGTTGTGCAAGAACTTCATTGCGTGAACACCCACGCGGATGAGCACGTTTCAATATGCGCAATACATTGTATTGCGTGCCTGTAATGCCCAATTTACCACATACTTGATCAACATTTTGTCGAATGAACTCTGCGGCAATACTTGTTTGAATGATTGCATCCAATACAGGATTATTGTGGGGGTGGTGCATAAGAGAAGCTCCGTTTCTTTCATTCATTGTATCATAGTGCTATGTGGAGAAAAACTAAAAACTATTTGGAGAAGAACGGAAAAATTAATATATTTGTTTTTACACATATCGTATTTACACGCAAATAATAAGGATTACTCAATGGGAAGTAAGCTACGCATTTTTACCGCAACATTGTTCTTTTTGATAGCAAATATAGTAACCGCGCAACAAATACTCCAAGAAATAAGCATGAAACCCGGATATAGTGACCAGGTATATGTGTCATTAGAAAAAGATGCAGTAAAATCTGTTGCTTTGGCTGAGTGGGATCTTGGATTCGAAATCAAAGGGCGTACTTCCTCTATTATCGTCAATGAAGGTAAAGGCTGGGAACTATACTATGTGCCCGGGAGTACACAAGAGAGTTTTTCCCTGCCATTAGATGAGGGCGATATTGCGCAATGGGAGCGAGTGATAAATTCCCCTTTATCGTGGAGCAGCGGAGCATTCAATCGTAATATGGATGCAAATTTGGGGACATACGGATGGGGAGAATATGACCCTTCCACCCATGCCGTTAAGGGTAATGCTGTGTATGTGATGAAACTTGTCGGTACAATGACAAAAAAAATTATGATTACTGCTCTGGTCGGCGGAAAATATATGTTTAGATATGCCAATTTAGACGGTACCGAAGAAAAAAGCAGTGAAGTGGCAAAAAGTGATTTTGATGGCAGAAATTTTGGATATTATTCTTTCACCACAGGCGATGTTGTTGATCATGAACCCGACGATAATCAATGGGATATGGTATTCGGAAAATATGTGGACTATGCCCAAGATCCATCGGGGAATGAAGTGCCTTATTCCGTCACCGGTATTCGTACAAACGGATCTGTCACCGTTGCTAAAGTTCCCAATGGTGCAGCATCCAATAGTATGCCCGACATAAGTGCATTTTCAACCAATATTAATACTATAGGGTATAATTGGAAATCCTTTACGGGTGGTGCATGGATTCTTGATACGACAACTGCATATTATGTTAAAAATCAAAATAACAAGATATATAAAATTGTATTCAAAAGTTTTGGCGGAAATGCGACAGGTACAACGACATTTATGCAGCAAGATGTTACAGTAACTTCACTTGCTAATAACGATATTTCGGAAAATCAATCTGTTGTTATCTTCCCGAGTATATTGCAATCCGGCAATTCGTTTTCACTCCAACTTCAATCAAAAAAAGATGTTGTATCGGTTTCAATTATAGACTATACGGGCAAAACATTGTTTTCAACAATACTTACTTCTGTGGACACATTGCATACGATTACATTGCCATCATTACCGATAGGGCAATATGCCGTTATGATTCATGATGGGATACATACAAATGTGAAGAAAATCTTTATTTATCAATAATACTTTTAATTTTTTTATTTATATTGTTATACGTGTTATCCTATTTTTTTGATTTTTACTATGAATAGAATATTCTTCATTTTGTGTGGCATACTATTATATATTCCTGCATTGTTGTTTGGCGGTAATGATGCCGATTCCTTGCGTTATAATAATGAAAAGCATTTTACAAATATTCGTCAATTAACATTTGGCGGTGACAATGCCGAAGCATATTGGAGTTATGACGGTACAGAGTTGATTTTCCAAAGTAATTGGGATAAATTAACCAAACAAGGCTGTGATCAAATATTCAGAATGAATGCAGATGGCAGTGCTTATAAGAGTGGTAAAAAATATGAATTAGTCAGTACGGATAAAGGACGTACCACTTGTTCCTATTTTTTGAAAGATGGGCGTATTGTTTTTGGTTCGACCCATGAAGCCGGCGGTGCTTGTCCGGAAGCGACAATGTTCGCCGAAGGACGATATGTTTGGAATATATATGACAGTTACGATATTTATATTACAGATAAAAAGGGTAAAAATCCCAAAAAACTAATCGCTTCTCCTAAATACGATGCAGAAGCAACATGTTCACCGGACGGTAAGTATATCATTTTTACATCAAATCGTTCGGGTGATTTGGAATTATGGCGCTATGAAATTTCTACGGGTGCATTAAAACAATTAACGAATACGCTTGGTTATGACGGAGGTGCTTTTTTCTCACCCGACAGTAAAAAGATTGTATGGCGAGCAAGTCGTCCTATCAAAGATGAGGATGTAAAAAATTACAAAGAATTGCAGGAAAAAGGATTAGTCGAGCCGAAAGAATTGCAATTATTTATTGCAGATATAGACGGCAATAATGTGGAGCAAATTACTCAATTACCGGGAGCTAATTGGGCACCCTTTTTTCATCCTTCCGGCAATAAAATATTATTCTGCTCTAACCATCATTCACAAAAAAAAGGCGGTCGTGAATTTGCAATATTTATGATTGATATTCGCACAAAAGCTGTAGAACAAATTACCCATTCAGGTACATTTGATGCTTTCCCGATGTTCTCACCGGACGGAAAAAAAATCGTGTGGTGCAGTAATCGTAATAAAGAACGTACACCAACTCGCTCGACAAATGTTTTTGTTGCGGATTGGGTGGAGTAACATTAACCATTATTGATTATATTATTTTCTCACATAGTATTATTGGTATGAAAAGAATTAATAAAACTGCCGTAAAATCTGATTCTTCATCAGTGGGGAAGACCCCACAATCATGGATTAAGCGCATAGGGGTTTGGGGATTCCTCTTCTTTTTAGTAAAAGGATTACTATGGCTCACAGTGCCGACACTTATCTATTGGATTAACAAATAGCATTGAAGCATACATTCGATTATAGATAAATAATCGTAATTTGCACTGTTATTCACTTATTATGGCAAGAAAAAACATGCTTTTTTCTCAGTTGACAGCGCAACAACGAAAAGACATCAAAGCATTACACCGCAAACAATCGCGGGATGAAAACGGGGAGTTTTTGGCGGAAGGTGTCAAGGTATGTACCGAGTTATTAGATAGTCCTTATCTTGCCGATTGTATTATTATCCGTCATAATGCCGGTGATGAAGCAATGGTTCTTGCTGATAAGTTTCATGAACGCGGCGTGGCGGTTTTCTCTGCTCCACATGAGCAATTTAATGCAATGTGCGATGCGCAAACTCCCCAAGATATTCTTGCGGTTGTGAGGCATATGCCTTACTCACCGACATCCGGCATAAGCGATAAAGTTATCATCCTTGATGCGGTTGCAGACCCCGGCAATGTTGGTACAATTATTCGAACAGCCGATTGGTTCGGATTTCAAACCATTATACTTGGGCGTGGTTGTGCCGACCGCTATAATCCTAAAGTGATTCGTTCCACTATGGGGTCACTTTTTCATTGTAATGTGTTTCAAGTTAATGACATTACTGAATTTGCAAAGCTAAATCTTCGTGATTATGTACTCTGTGGGGCAATGCTTTCCGGCACGGATACACCTTCTGTACTTAAAAATTATGCAAGAATTGCGATAGTCTTGGGCAATGAAAGTGCGGGTATTTCTTCATCAGTGGAGTCAATATTAACCCATAGCTATCATATACCGGGCGAAGGGAAAGCCGAATCGCTGAATGTTGCCATCGCTGCCGCAATAAGCATGTATAGCTGCGTGTCTTAACGCTTTTATCTAGCATCGAAAATAAAAAAACGTCAAATATTGACCATAATTTCGGATTTTTGCAGTCTTATATTTTATTTATCCATATACAAAACAGATTCTTATGAATTTTACATTCAGTGATACCCACGAAATGATTCGCACTACAGCACGCGATTTTGCTCGTGATGAGATAGCTTCTTCGGTGATTGAACGCGACAAAAACGGTGTATTTCCTAAAGAAATCGTACAAAAATTGGGCGAACTCGGCTTTCTTGGGATGATGGTGCCTGAACAATGGGGTGGTGCCGGACTTGATGCTTTGAGTTATGTTATTGCGATGGAGGAAATCTCAAAGATAGATGCCAGCGTCGGTGTTATTATGTCGGTTAATAACTCTTTGGTGTGTTGGGGTTTAGAAACCTATGGCAATGATGAGCAGAAAGAGCGTTTTCTCAGACCTTTGGCAAGTGGTCAAAAACTTGGTGCTTTTTGTTTAAGTGAGCCGGAAGCCGGTTCGGACGCAACACAACAGCATACATCAGCCACCCAAAACGAAAATGGTGATTGGGTGTTGAACGGTACGAAAAACTGGATTACAAATGGTACATCAGCAGATACATATATTGTCTTCGCACAGACAAATAGGGAGCTTCGCCACAAGGGTATCACATGCTTTATTGTGGATAGAAACACTCCCGGTTTTGAACCCGGATTAAAAGAAGATAAATTAGGCATTCGCTCAAGCGACACATGTTCTATTGGATTAACCAATGTTGTCGTGCCCAAAGAAAATATTCTTGGTGAAGTGGGTAAAGGTTTCTATATTGCCATGGAAAGCCTCAATGGTGGTCGTATTGGTATAGCTTCACAAGCATTAGGTATAGCGCAAGGAGCATTTGAGCGTTCGGTTGAATATGCCAAACAACGCAAAGCATTCGGTAAACCGATTGCAGAATTACAAGCAATACAGATAAAAATTGCGGAAATGGCAACCAAAGTCGAGGCGGCTCGCTTGCTTGTCTATAAAGCAGCAACGATGAAAGACAAACATGAGCGTTTTGTGAAAGAAGCTGCTCAAGCGAAATTGCTTGCCTCCAAATTTGCCGTAGAAGTGGCTTTAGAAGCTATTCAAGTGCATGGCGGTTATGGGTATGTACGCGAATATCAAGTTGAACGCTTATTGCGCGATTCAAAAATTACGGAAATCTATGAAGGTACTTCCGAAATACAGCATATCGTGATAGCAAGGGAACTTATCAAAGATTTACAGTAATATTTGCAGAATAATTTACCAAACCCTCATTTTTTACTTTTGATGAAAGCACGTTTCGTGAAGGAACGTGCTTTTTTCCATACTACCATTCCCTCTTTATGATTGATACACATGCACATCTTGATAATCAACAATTTGACGAAGATCGCGATGCAACACTCCAAAGAGCTTTGGATGCAGGGATTACCAAGATCATTATTCCTTCTATTCATCCCGATAACTTCGATGCGGTTCATCGCTTAGCCGACACGTATGAACAGATTTTTCGCGGTATAGGCGTGCATCCCCATCATGCACATGAAGCAACACATAAAGTGTATGATATGATAGAACGACAATCGGAAGATGAAAAAGTTGTTGCCATCGGTGAAATAGGTATTGATTATTACTATGATTTTTCGCCAAAGGAAACCCAGAAAACGGTATTTCGTGAGCAATTGCGCATTGCAAAACGTACAGGTTTACCCGCGATTATTCACAACAGAGAAGCCGATGATGATGTTGTAACAATTATAGAAGAAGAGCAAGATGGCACATTGAAAGGTGTACTTCATTGCTTTTCATCTGACTTAGATGTGTTGCAACGTGCATTAGCTTTGGGGATGCTTGTTTCTTTTACAGGCAATATCACCTATAAAAAATCCGTCTTGGGTGAAGTAGTGCTTCATACACCCTTGGATAAAATGATGATTGAAACAGATGCGCCATATATGGCACCCGTTCCACATCGCGGCAAACGCAATGAACCGGTGTATGTGCAGTACATAGCAGAAAAAATAGCAGAAATACATAATACATCTTTAGCACAGGTAATTGCAATGACTTCTCAAAATGCGCAATCTTTGTTTCGTTTTTTGATTTGCCTTCTGATTTTGACGGCGACAATCTTTGTGCAAGACAGTTCTGCACAGAAAAAATCTGCGAATGATGAATACGATGATAGAGATGAGGAGGTATTTGAAACTGAGAAAGTACTTCCCAAATGGTGGCAAAATAAAAATATAGGTGTGTCATTTTCTCTTTCTACCAATACAATTGTAGAAACTTTAACAGGGTTGGATACGAATAACCGATTCTCGACATCATTTGAGGGCTTATTTGCTTTCGGAGGCGGGGTTTCATATTCTTTATTCGATTGGCTCAATGTTGAGGGATCATATCTGTATTCACGAAATACAAAAGTTGCGGAGCAACAAGTTGATTCTAAAGGAAATCAATTACCGAATACACACCAATCCATCAATTTGTCTGTGCGTACTCTTGCCAATCCTTATGCAAAGGTCAATTTTTTTGGTACAATAGGAATGAGTTACCTTATCAATAGAGTGTGGGCAGGTAAAAGTACAGATATTCGAGATATAAACAATTATGCTCCTGATGACCAATTATTATTATCCGTAAATCAGCTCGGCATAAATGTCGGTGCAGGATTTTCGATTAATATCCCCACATCATTCGGTATGTTCCAACCAACAGCCGAATGGCGATTAGATTTTCCTTTTGCATCAGACATACGTACTATACCGGTTGCACGAGATGGTGTAGATCAAAATGGCAATATTATTCCTGCGCCACGTAAAACTTTTGAAGTCTCCACATTTTATTCCTTACCTCGATTTACATTGTATTTTTACCCTCAATGGTAATAAAGTACAGAGATTTTTTTAACAAAAATCACGAACACTTATGAAAATAACCAAAATATTCGCTGCTGCATTTGGAATTGGACTTGGTGTGGGTGCCGGATTTCTTGCTGCGCCGGTAATTTCCGGTGATAATGTCTATGAACAAGTAAAAAAATTCAATGATGTACTTAATAGAACAACACGCAATTATGTTGAAGATGTTGATTCAAAGAAATTAACCGAAGCTGCCATAAAAGGAATGTTAAATGAACTTGACCCGCATTCGAGTTATATCTCTGCGGAGGCAATGGAAAAAGTACAAGAGAATTTTCAAGGAAGTTTTGATGGCATAGGCGTAGAATTTCAGATTGTTTCGGATACAATTACGATTGTGACCCCAATTTCGGGGGGACCAAGTGAGGCATTAGGCATTCGTGCCGGGGATAAAATTGTGACTGTTGATGGTAAATCTGTCGTTGGTATTTCTGAAGAAGAAGTGCCCAAACGACTTAAAGGTCCTAAAGGCACACAGGTTATATTAGAAATTAAGAGAAGCGGTGAAAAAAAATTAGTATCCTACACCATCACACGCGATAAAATTCCTATTTATACGGTAGATGCGGCATATATGGTGAAAAACACAGATATTGGCATTATCTCTGTTAATCGTTTTGCTGCAACCACACACAGCGAATTTGTTGAAGCAGCAAAAAAACTTCGCAGTCAAGGCATGAAAAAAATGATTCTTGATTTGCGTAGTAATCCCGGCGGATATTTAGACCAAGCCATTCAACTTGCTGATGAATTTATCGGTGATGGAAAAAAAGTAGTTTATACTATTGCAAGGCGCAATGATGACAATGAGGAATACTATGCCACATCCGAAGGTCAATTTGAACAAATGCCTTTAATTGTGCTTATTAATGAAGGTTCCGCGTCAGCGAGTGAAATTGTTTCGGGAGCAGTTCAAGATTTAGACAGAGGGCTGATCGTTGGCGAAACATCATTCGGTAAAGGATTGGTGCAACAACAATATCCGCTCAATGACGGTTCTGCTTTCAGACTTACCATTTCACGTTATTATACGCCCTCGGGACGATTAATTCAAAGACCATATTCCGATAAAGAAAAATACTATGCCCTTGAAGGACGTGACGAAGGTGACGAAGGTAATAATATTGCACACACACTTGAAAAAACCGATAAAAAAAATCGTCCTGAATTTAAAACAAAATCGGGGCGTACTGTGTATGGCGGCGGCGGCATTACACCCGACTTTATTGTAAAACAGGATACAATTACGCCTTTATTAAGAGTTATACGATCAAAAAATATTTTTTGGGAATATGTTGCCCAATTTTTAGATGGAAAAGGCGGATATTTAAGAAAGCAATATGAACAAAAATTTGACCTTTTTGACAAAGACTTCGCAATACAACAATCGGTAATGGATGATTTTAAATACTATGCCATTGCCAAAGGTGTTGAATGGAATGATCGTGATTATGCTCTTGATAAATCATATTGCCAATCAATGATAAAAGCATACATAGCGCGTTCACTTTTTGGGTCACAGGCATTTTTCCCTATTGCTTCAAAAGAAGATAAACAAATACAAAAAGCAATTACTCTTTTTCCTGAAGCAATAAAAATTGCCCAATTACACTAATTTTTTTATATACATTCAAGGTTGTTTATTAAATGAAATTACGCAGTATTTTTATTTCTCTGATTACTTGGTTTGCGCTTTACTTTTGTACTCTTTTACCTTCACAAGCCCAAAGCACAGTGTTTATGGCGGGTGAGGAACTGGAATATTCAGTATCATTTTTGGGTATTAAATTGGGTACAATTAAAATTTTAACGGAAGGTAATCAATCCGTAGGGAATACGCCTGTAGTCAAGGGAAAAGCATATATAGATTCCCATCCCAATATACCGTTTGTAAGTTTACATGCGGTATTTGAATCATGGATGGCGACAACAGGTACACATTCATTACAATTTGTTGCAAATACGCAAGAAAATAAAGACAGTTGGATGTATGATAAATATATATTTGATTATACCGGAAAGATGGTCAAAACAGAAAAATACCTTGATAAGCAATTACAAGAAAAAAAAGTGTTTAATACTGCAAAAAAATGGAATGACGGATGCTCTTTGTTTTTCACGGCACGTCATTTATTAAAATCCGGCAAAACATTACGAATCCCAACTATCATCAAAGAAGATACCGTGTTTACTACTATCGCCTATAAAGACGCTAAGGTAGAAAATGTAGAAATTGATGCCGTAGATTATGAAATAAAAACAGTCCATTTTCAAGGTGAGGCAAATTGGACAGGTGTTTATGGGATTACAGGAAAATTTGATGGGTGGTTCAGCGATGATGAAGCACGTGTGCCGATTCGTGCAAAAATGAAATTATATGTGGGGAATGCAGATATAGAATTAGTCCGGTGGAAACGTTCCGGTTGGACACCACCTAAAGGACAATAAGAATTGACAGTTATATTTATCGAAGATACTCGCTGTTTGTTTAGATATGGCGAGTATTTTTTTTACGATTAGAAGGAATTATTATGAAGTTTATTGATGTAGCAACTATTTCAGTACAATCCGGTAAGGGAGGCAAAGGTCATGTGAGTTTTCGTCGCGAAAAATATGTACCGCTTGGAGGTCCTGACGGCGGTAATGGCGGTAAAGGCGGCGATGTTATTTTCCGTGGAGATATACATATTAATACTTTGCTCGATTTTCGCTTTCAACGCAATTTTACTGCTGAAGACGGTCGTCCTGGCGACAAAAGCCGCTGCACCGGTCGTGATGGGAAAGATATGATAATTCGTGTGCCGATGGGTACTGAAATACATAATGCTGAAACACAAGAATTAATTGCAGATATTACACCTGAGAACCCCGAATATTGCATTGCACGCGGAGGCAAAGGCGGAAGGGGAAATTGGGAGTTCCGTTCATCAATAAATCAGGCACCGCGTAATTCAGACCCCGGAATGCCCGGAGAAAGTTGTTCGGTCACACTTGAGTTAAAAGTGCTCGCCGATATTGGTATAGTCGGTTTCCCCAATGCCGGAAAATCTACATTAATTTCAGTAATTTCGGCGGCAAAACCAAAAATTGCAGATTATCCCTTTACAACATTAGTGCCCAATCTTGGAATGGTACGGCTCGGCGATATGATGTCTTTTACTGTTGCGGATATTCCCGGACTCATAGAAGGAGCGCATGAAGGTAAAGGCTTGGGAATTCAATTTTTACGACATGTAGAAAGAACAAAAGTTCTTGTGTTTCTATTGGATGCACAATCGGAAAACCCTAAAAAAGATTATGAAATTTTATGTAAAGAATTAGAATTGTATAATACTGATTTAGCACATAAAAAAAGAATTATTTGTATAAGTAAATCCGATACATTGGATGATGAGAAACGCAAGGCAATAGAAAAAATCCGCATCGCACGCAAAAAACCCGTGATTATTTCATCTGTCGCAGGGGAAAATATTACCGCTTTACAGTGGATGATGTGGGAAGGATTGCAAGATTCATAATATGGAAATAACTATCGAAGAGAAAATACAGAATATTATTCAAAATTCCATCGCTGATTATATACATAGTCATGGTGGTGAATTGATATTTCATTCTTTTCATGATGGTATTGTGTCTATAAGTATGAAAGGTGCATGTGTTGGCTGTTCGGCTCAAGATATTACTTTACGTTTTGGGCTTGAGCGTACATTACGAAGAGCAATTCCCGAAGTAAAAAAAGTTGTAATAAAATAATAAACGATAATACACTTGTCTAAAGAGCGTGTAAGAGATAATAGCATATTGTAAATACCAAAAGTATGATGATAGATTATTTTTATATCTGATGATAAATATTCTAAACAGTTAATCCATACATATAATTGTGCATTGACATCATGTTGTGAACAGATTCTGTTGTACTTTGGCTAAAGTCATGTCAGAAAGTTATTCTATGAGTGTAAGTTATTGTGAATACACTAATACTCCAGCTTTCGTCTTTTATTGAGACAAATTTATCTCTACAGAAAATCAATGCATTGTGTTGTAATAGAGTCCATTTTTTTTGTGTCGGGTTTTTCTTTTGTGAATATATGTTTATACTTTTATCCTTAGGAGTGTTGAATATTTGTAGAAAAAGTATGTAGAAGACTATCAATTGTATGTATGCTTTTTCATGCTTTACTATTTTTACTTTATTGGATTCGATACAATATATTTTTCTTTCTGATATTCTTGAGATTTATCACTTTTTTGTATCAGACACCGTTACTTTACCCACACACAATCGTCTAAAACGATTATTCGTCTTGGCGATAGTTTTTTGAACATAATTATAGTGAAATCTATGGCAGTGCAACAATGGGAAGGGCGCACTTCACTTCTTGTCGGTGAAGAAAATATCGAACAATTGCATAAATCACATGTACTTATCATCGGGCTTGGCGGTGTTGGTTCTTATGCTGCCGAAGCTATATGTCGTGCCGGCATAGGCAATATCACTATTGTGGACGGTGATAAAGTAGAAGCCAGCAATCGCAATAGGCAATTACCTGCGCTTTCCTCTACCGAAGGGCAATGGAAGGTAGATATTATGGCTGCCCGATTGCGCGATATTAATCCGGATGTAAATTTGACTGTCCATAAAGTATTTGTTAAAGATGATGTTGCCGATGATATTCTTGCTACGCCTTTCGATTATGTCATGGATTGTATAGATACGCTCGCTCCCAAGGTGCATCTGATTCGTAAAGCACGAGAACGCGGCTATCCTGTGGTTTCATCCTTGGGTGCAGCGGGAAGAATCAGACCCGAACTTATTCGTATTGAAGATATTTCAACTTCCCATAACTGCAATTTAGCATTTTATGTACGTAAAAAGCTCCGCCGTCATGGTATAGAAAGTAATGTGACGGTGGTGTATTCTCCTGAGACTATTGATAAAGAGGGAGTACGATTAACAGATACACTGCAAAATAAGCGCTCCTTTTTGGGAACTATCTCTTTTATACCCGCCTCTTTTGGTTTATTTTGTGCTTCGGTTGTTATTCGTACTTTACTTGGCACAATGGATCCATTACCAATCAAAAAGAAAAAACGCCGGTCTTTTAAAAAACATTTGCCCCCACAGGAATAAGTTGCTACTCGCAAAGTTTATTCTATAACACAATGAACGATAAACAGGAATGATACTATTCTCATTGCGAAGCCGTCACAGGGTCTTCGCTTAAGTAAAGGGGCTGTACGAGCGCGCGCATTGAGTTAAAGAATACAAGAGAACAAAGCATTCATGGTATATCAAGAAAACGAACTGACACAAAAAAGAATTTTACAATTTTGGGCTCCTCTGGCAGCTACATGGCTTATGATGGCGCTGGAGGGTCCCATTCTTACAAGTTTTATTGCACGTTTAGCGGACTCAACATTAAATCTTGCTGCCTATGGTGTGGCACATCCTCTTGCCATGCTTATAGAATCGCCTATCATTATGATGTTAAGTGCTTCGATTGCTTTGGTGAAGGATGCAGAATCTCTCAAAAAACTCCAACGTTTTTCCTTAATACTTAATGCCTGTGTCACAGCCGGAATGGCATTGATTATTGTGCCGCCAATATTTTATTTTCTTGCCAATAACATTCTTTTTTTACCACCCGAAATTGCATGGCGTGCGCATATTGCCATGATGATATTATTGCCGTGGCCCGCCGCCATAGGTTTTAGGCGATTTTATCAAGGTATATTAATTAGTAATGGCTATACAAAAAGAGTGGCGATAGGAACAATGGCGCGATTATTTTCTATGTTATTATCCGCTTTTGTTTTAAGCACAATGAAAGTAGAAGGCGTTATTGTTGGTGCGGCTGGTTTATCGGCGGGTGTGGTATTTGAGGCATTATGGACACGGTATGTTGCACAAAAAATTATTCGTAAAGTAAAAAATACTCATACGGACTATGGCGCAACATTAACACGTCAACGTATTGTATCTTTTTATTATCCTTTAGCTCTCACATCATTTATCAGCATGGGAGTGTCTCCGATATTAACATTTTTTATTGGACATAGTCGTATGCCGATAGAATCATGGGCTGTATTTCCCGTTGTAGATTCTTTTGTCTTTTTATTCCGCAGTTTTGGTTTTGCATACCAAGAAGTGGGTATGGCATTATTGGGCGAAAGACATAAAAATCATCGTGCTTTATGGAAATTTGGTTCTATGATGGCATTAATAACTACATCTGTTTTGGGGATTATTGCCTTTTCTCCTTTTGGCTCTATAGTTCTTGAAAAATTATATGGCTTGCAACCGGCATTAGCTGATTTTGCTTTAACGCCTATGCGTATTTTGGTATTATTGCCTGCATTGTCGGTGTATTTTTCTATGTTACGCTCGGTGATTATTAATGCACATCGTAATACTATTGTGACAGTCTCCACCGTTATTGAGGTCGGTATTATCGGTGGACTCATGGCAATATTGGTATGGGGTTTTCATCCTGTGGGCGCAGTGGCGGCGGCACTTTCTTTATTAACGGCACGCATTGCTGCCAATATATATTTGGTAAAATATTATAAATCTATACTTGCCGAAGCGTAAAAAGGGGGAAGCCGTTTACTCATATTTAATCATTCCGATATGGGGAATGCCGTCTTCAAGATATATTTCAGATACTGCGGTAAAACCTAATTCCGTATAAAATTTCCGTAAATATTCTTGTGCCGATATATGGATAGGAATAGTACCGTACAGATGATAAAGCAAGGTTATTGCATATTTCATTAACTCTTTTCCAATGGAAAGCCCTCTGTATTCTTTATGGACTGCAACTCTGCCTATTGCCGGTTCTGAATAGACCACATTCGGTGCTAAAATTCTGCAATATGCAATAATTGTTGTATCATCATAAACTATCACATGAAAAGCTTGTTTGTCAAAACCATCCGCATCTAAATAAGGACAGTTCTGTTCAACAACAAAAATATTTTCGCGAAATGAAAGTACATCATAACACTCATTTGTTGTTAATTCTGAAAAATGTTTATGTGTAATATGTATCATTAGAGTAAACGTCGTGCTTTAATTTCAATATATTTATTAAGGATGTCAATAGTCAAATTTTGAGGTGACGTAAGCACGGGTTGGATACCGTAACGTTCAAGCTCTTTGACTATAAGTTTTTTTTCAAAAGCAAATTTTTCCGCAATAGCTTTATGATATACTTCCTCTACATTATCCGGTGAAGAATGAAGCAATGCGCGTAATTCGGTATTTTCAAAAAACACGATGACCAAAAGATGTCTGCGTGCAATGGATTGTAATGCGTGAATATTCCTTTGCAATCCCGACAATGTCTCCATATTCGTAAATATAATAATTAGACTTCTTTGTTTTGCATAAGCATTGATGGAAGCAAAAAGGCGTTCAAAATCAGATTCCATAAAGTTCGATTTTTCGGCATAGAGAGCTTCTTGAATTTTGAACATTTGTTTTGTGTTTCTGTCGGGAGGAAGAATAGTTGCCACTTTATGAGAAAAAGTCATAAGCCCTGCTTTATCTTGTTTTTGTATGGCAATATTTGCAAGAACAAGTGTTGCATTAATAGCATAATCCACTAAAGTCATGCCCTCGAAAGGCATTTTCATAGTGCGCCCTTTATCAATAATACAGAATACTTGCTGAGATTTTTCATCGGTATAATGATTAACCATCAAATCATTCGAGCGAGCGGATGCTTTCCAGTTAATTGTCCTATAATCGTCGCCGAGAACATAAGGGCGAATATGTTCAAATTCCATCGAATGACCAAGTTTACGAATGCGTTTTATTCCTATTTCTGTCAGACGATGCGAATGTGCCATTAATTCATAGTGACGCATTTGTAAATACGATGGATATACACGCACACTTTTATTTTCATCGAAACGATAGCGTTTTTGAATAAGTCCTATGGTGCCGCGGACAAAAACAAGTACTGCACCAAAAGTATATTCACCTCTTTTGACGGGGCGCAATGTATAATGCAAACGCTTATGTTCTGCGGGTTGCAATGTCATCTCATGAGAAGAATCACGATATTGGAATTGAAAAGGTACTTCGTCAATAACCGTGCATCTGACAGTAAATGGATAAAAATTATCAATTGTTATGTATATATCATTGCTATCACCATTGGATAATGTGTCGCCGAGTATGCGATGAGCGCGTATTCCTTTGGTGTTACCGAAAAGAATCCATATATCCAAGAAGAAAAGTGTGATAAATGAATAGAGTACTATTGTTGCGGCAGTAAGTATAATAGGGAATGCAAATGCTATGGAATACAGCACAATAATACAGCATAATCCAATAAAAAAACGAGGACTAAGATACAGCGATCGAAAAAAAGAACCCATTGTACTCTTTTATGTTGTAAGGATTAAAGAATAGTGACACTTGTAGCGACAAAGGAAAATTCCTTTTGATCACCTTTTATATTTTCTTTTTCTTGTGCACTTGCACCGCCATCTTCGGCATATTGTCGCGCTGCGGCTTCCGATACAATGATTTCTTTCATTATCCCTTCTGCAATAATTTTTTTGCCACTACAATTTTTAGGGACAATAACACTGTTACTACTAAATATCAAGCGTGCTGAATTTCTTCCATCACTGATAATCATCCAACAACCTTTTCTTTTACAGACACTCTGTACTATTGCTTTTAATCGTACTGTTTTCCCATGATTTTCTTTTTGCAGTGCTTTTGCCAAAGTTAATGGTATTATATCGCTCATAACGGGTTGTGCTCCATAGATTTGTGCCCCCGATAATTTCTCTGCCTCGACTTTTGAATATATACCGATACAACCTAAAAAGATACTTATCGTAATAAACCATAGTTTCATGACTGAACCCCTGTCCATTGAAGAAAAAAGCGTACACAGAGCATACCAATATAGAGAAAAATATATCCTGCAATAATACTTGTACTTGCATAGATGATTGTCATCAATACCGATAATCTTTGTGTGATAATACAATCGAGAATGAATGTTGAAAATGTTGTAAAACCACCACAGAATCCCGTTGCGAGAAAAAGGTAGTTTTGAGAAGAAAGAGATGACTGTTTATATAATTCAGTAAAAACACCAATAAGCAAACATCCGATACTATTCACGGCAAATGTGGCTAAAGGAAAACCATGAACAGGTATTTCTTGAATTATATATCCAGCCCCATATCGTGCAATAGATCCAAAAAATCCTCCTATGCCTACAAGTATAACCGACAGAATATTCATAAGGATTAATTGTCTATCATTTGAAAAATACGAGTTGTTTCTTTTTCTAAAGCCAATTTCATTTCACGCACTTCATCGCATACAGGTACTAATTCACGAATCAGCGATTCGAGAGCTCGTTTATTGTGATGGACAGTTTGGTCAATACCTGTGACTTTTTCTTTAAGCCATTCAAGCAAAGTCATGCGCAAATGTGTTGTGGAAAGAATTTGTTGTAAGGGTTGTTGCAAAATTGTATGATCTTCTTCAATATGTTCCAAAAGATTTTCATAAGCTATAAGCATACGTATTTGCTCAAAACCATTACCTGCATTGAGTGATTTATAGACTGCGTTATATGATTTTTTGAATTGTTGAATTTCTTCCGGTAAACCAACGGTGGCAAACATCAAATATAATTGTTCCACATCCTCTTTTTCGGCAAGTGTCGAACCGCGCATAAACGATACAGCCCTTAATAAATCGAGCGCTTTTGCTTGAGTACGCGGCGAAATATAAAAGTCATTGTAATCTGCCGTGGATTGTCCTTTGTTTTTTTCCCGCAAACTTCTATTGCGTGTATATTCATAATGGCGAATAACAAGATTGGCAAAATATAATGTCTCGGCACTGATACGAAAATTTAAGGTTGTATCCACACCGGTAATCATCTGTTGCAAACGGCGCAAATCTTTGTAGGAAATCTTTTGGGGAGGAGTAATGACTCTGCCTGAGTGATGGGAATATTGCAAAGCAATTTTAAATTGAACAAGAGGGTCTTTGTCAGGTAAAATAATTGCTTTAAATAAAAATCTGTCTAAAATGGCTTCTGTTACTTCACTTATACGTAAATAATTGGTTGCTGCAACCACACTGTGGATATGTGATTGTACATTTTGTACACCGCGAATCAATTTGCGCTCATTGAGTAATGATAATAAAGCCCGTAAAGTAAAATCATTAGCATCGAAAATTTCATCAATAAACCCAAATTCACTTTCTACAAGAGAACCTTCTGTATTATGAAATATTTTTCCTGTTTTTAATAATTCTATATCCAGCCCACCGAAATACGTATCGGGTTGTTGTTCTTTGCTTGCTTGTACCCTGAAAATACGTGCATCCTCGAAAATTGCAAATAATTGTTCTGCTAACAGTGATTTCCCCGACCCTGTGCGGCTTTGCAATAATAAATGTTCCCCCGTGAGAAAGGCATAAATAGCTTGTTCGATAACTTCCTCGCGATTTATGACCCTTCTGCCGACAAATTCCGCCGCTTGTTTTAAACGCAGCGCATTATGTTCTAAGGAAAAGCCCTCAATTGTTGGTAATGTTCCGGAATGTGCATTTGCAAACATATAACCCCGCTTAAAAAATATAGGTAATAGCTAATCCCGTTTGTATGGGCATGATGCGCCATACACCGGAGTGTTGAATCTTTTGTGTCGAATGTCGTTCATTTTCGGCATCCACAACCGTATAAGTGGCAAAACTACCGACTATTGCGCCCAAAACAACATCCGACAACCAATGCTTGTCTTTGTACATACGCGCAAAACCTGTGCTTGCTGCCAATCCATAAAGTCCGGCTGTTGCCCACCAACGCTGTATGCGTGCACTTAATACGCCGCTGACGGTAAAGGCAATTGTGGAGTGACCCGACGGAAAAGACCATCGCTCATCGCCCCAATGGAAAGGCGAAAATGAACCGTGCCCTTCGTTTAAATATGGTCTTGCTCTGCCTATGACATATTTACCGAGTGTTGTCAATGTGCCGCCGATAATTAATGCCTCGCCCAACATTCTCCCCGTTGTACGGATATATTCATCATCGAAAAGAAGCCCCCCGCCATACAAACCTACTGTCAATAAAGCCGGAGCCGCCAAATCACCATACTGATTAGCTATCTCCATAGCTTTGTCCATCGTGCCGGTGCGTAGAGAAGAGTTTTGTATATCGCTGCGCAAAGATTCATCGCCCAGAGTGCTTGCGGCAACCAGACCCGTTGCAATACCCAGATGGATAACATTATACTCCTGTACCGAAACTAAACGGTTACCTGCATAACCTACTGTGGAAAATGCTGTGGAAATATCATCCCATATCACCGATGGTATGGTGCGTGTTGAATCGTCCGCATAGAGTTCAACACTACGTAAGCATAGAGTAATCAAACAAATCGCACCAAAAAGTATATTCATTGCAGCTATGGTATGTGTAAGGATACTTCAATTCTTTTGAATGCAATTTCGTAAAATTTTTCTGAGAAAGTATAATGTCTATAACAAATGAACGAAATCTTCATAGTATTTTGCATCGTAAAAACGTCTGTGAATAAGAAATTACCCTGCGAGGTGTTGAAATTGTATGCCAATATCTTCAAGGTATTTTCACAGAGAATATTGCGGACATCATCAAGGATTGGGAACTATGAACAGAACAGTATCACGCGCAGTCTATTGTGCAGCAATGATATGCACATTTTTATGTATTACATCATTCTCACCGGGTGAAGGTAAACGTTATGTACCTAATGAGTCTTTTGGCTTCGGTGAACGCTTAGAATTTCGTGTCGGCTATAAATTTATCACCGCCGGAACAGCATATTTCCATGTCTTGCCTGAACCGATAATACGTAATGGACAGCAATGTTATGATGTTCGTTTTCAAGTGCGTTCATTACAAAGTTTAGAATGGCTGTATCGTGTCAAAGATGATTATAGAACCGTCTTGGATGTTGATGGCATTTTCCCTTATGAATTTGAACAACATATTCGCGAAGGTGGTTATAAACGCGACTTTAAAGCTACTTTCGACCAAGTGCAAAATGTGGCACGCACCACCGAAGGCGAATTTTCTGTAACACCATTCATTCATGATGTGGTATCGGCATTCTATTATGTCAGAACCTTAGACTTACAAAATAAAAAAAAGGGTGAAATTATACCCCTCAAAAACTTTTTTGACAAAAAAACGCATGATTTGGGCGTAAAAATTCTGGGTAAACAAACCATCGAAGTAGAAGCCGGCACATTCCGCTGTATTGTTATAGAACCATTGGTTGTAGAAGGAGGGCTCTTTAAAGCAGATGGGAAAATATTAATCTGGGTTTCCGACGATGAAAGAAAAATACCCGTAAAAGTAGCTACAAAAATACCTATCGGCTCCATAGACACAGAATTAACATCATATAAGGGATTACGCGGTCCTTTACAGTCTTTAGTGCAATAATTCATACACAGCAATGACAACAGAACAAAAAAGAATATTATATAGGCAATTACAGAGTATTAATAATCATGGAACGGAGTTTGTCAGCGAATTTTACAGACGATTGTTCGAACAATACCCGCATTTGAGAGTAATGTTCAAATCTACATTGTCTGAGCAATACACGAAGTTTATGAGTATGTTGTCCATTATTATTAAAGGAATGGGAAATCCGTCAATCATAGTCCCGCTCATTGCCGAAATGGGCGAATCACATAAAAGTTATGGTGTATTACCGCATCATTATACAATTATAGAAGACATCTTTCTTTCAGTACTCCGCGATACATTCCCCGATGACTATAATGATGAAATAGAACAAGCATGGAAGCAAGCTTTTCAATTTATGTCACGAATAATGCAAGAATAAAGGATAGAGTAAGCGGACAGAAAAATTTATCCAAATAATAAAAGAACTTAATTTATTGAATATATTTATGAAAAAAATTCTGATTATGCTCGTAGTATGTATTGCGCAATATGCTATTGTCAATGCACAAATAAAAGAACAAAATACTGAATCCATTGATGAAGCATGGAAGTATATATCGGCAATGGATTATTCCAAAGCAGAGCAATTACTGTTAGCTGCCACAAGTACAAGTCCCGAATCCGCCGTGCGTGCGCATCTGTCATTGATGTATTTGTATTCATTTCAGCGACGCTACAGCGAAGCCGAGCAACAATTCCAATCATGTATATCACGTTCGCGTAATCCCTATCCTTATTTTTATGCCGGAATATTTAAAAATTTTTCTCATGTTTTTCAAGGAAAAGAATATTCGTCTTTCAGCCGTTTATTGGAAACAATGAAAGAAGATAATAATGCTCCGGGTATTTTGCGAGCATCTTCTGCCGAACTCTTAGCACAAATTTTGACAAAACAGGGCGATATAGCCAAAGCACAAAAGAATTATGATTTTATCGGAGCCATTGCCACATGGGCTTTAATCGGTCCTTTCGATAATGTGGGCGGATCGGGATATGATACCGACTATATGCCCGAAAAAAGCTATGAGCCGGAAAAAGAATATTCGGCGATGAATGGCATTGTTGCTAAATGGTTTACACCCCCGGCGCAAAGGCGTGATTATTGGATTGATTTTACACGTTTTTTCCCCTATTCGGATGCAGTGTTTTATGCCATCACGTATGTGTACAGTGACAATAATGCCAATGTGCATATTCGGGTAGGTACAAGCGGTGCAATGAAAACGTGGTGCAATGATAATCTTATTATCAGTGAACCGGAAGAAACCAATAATGATGTTGATACCTATATAGCCCCTGTGCAATTACAAAAAGGATGGAATAAAATTTTAGTCAAAGTATGTAATTCCGAGCTTGACAGAGTAAATTTTCTCTTGCGTATTACCGATACCAAAGGCAACCCTTTACCCGGATTGCGTTATACAACCGATAAACAGACTTATACACCATCAGTGGAAAAATCCGCATCTGTACTTGAGAATGAATTTGCGGTTTTTTTACGAAATTATGTCGAAAAAAATCCCACTCATATTGAGCATAGTTTATTGCTTGCAGATGCTTATTTGCGTAATGAACAAACTGAAAAAGCTGAAATAATATTACGTGATGCACTGAGAGTATTGCCCAAATCGCCGGTATTGCTCGAGGCAATGCTGGATGTCTATGGTCGAGGGAAAAAATACGATGAAGTGACAACAACGCTTGAAACTCTTGCTACCATAGATTCTACAAATCCTACCGCTATTGATTATCGGTTCCGTGAATATATAAAAAATGAGCAATTCGATCGTGCAGCAGATTTAGTAGAAATTGTAAGAAAACAAGCACCTGCGTCGGAGCGTTATTATCAATTTGCTCTTGAATTGGCAGTCGCACGCAAAAGTGAACAAATATTACCTTTAATCAAAGAAGCATTTACTGCATTCCCTCTCTCTTTGCGCTTTGCCACTATTTATTCCGGCTATATTATAGAAACAATGCAAGATAAAGATGGAGCAATTGCAATTTTACGCAATGTACTGAAAGAAAATTACAGTGTAGATGTATTGTCCTATATTGCCGCGATACAAGTAAAAGATGCACCATCACTTGATGCCGGTTTGGCAACCTATAATGCAATGATTGAATTAGATCCGGCATCACCGGGCATATATTCCCAAATTGCTTCGCTTTATTCAAGCAGAGAGCAATTCCGTAAATCACTGGAATATTTGCAAAAATCTCTCGAATTTTGTCCCACATGCGGCAATATTTATGAAAGAATTGCTGATGCCTACAAAAATTTACAAGATAAAGAACAAGCATTGCTCAATTATAAAAAATCCCTACAGTTTTATCCTTTCGACTTTGATGTACGCACGGTCATTCGTGATCTTGAAGGCAAAAAACCTTTGTTTTCTGTGCTGCCGATGTATAATATTGACAGTGTCATTAAAGTTGCTCCATCGCGTTCTGCATACCCTGCCGATCCCGCTGTGATATTACTCAATGATGAAGTCGTGGTCGTACATCCCGAAGGTGGTTATGAAGTATTGGGTACACAGGTTGTGAAAGTACTCAATAAACAAGGGGTGGATAATTTCAAGGAAATGCGACTTCCCGGTTATGTTGAAAAAGCAGTGGTGATAAAACCAAATGGCACACAAATAAAAGCAGATATTGCCAGTGGTGAAGTGGTATTTAAAACACTTGAGGAAAATGATATTATCTTCATAAAAACACGAGGACAATATATTGAGGGCGGTTATTTCTTGCATCACTATTATCAAACTTCTTATTTTGAATCAACGCATCCGGTTTTACTGACACGATATGCGCTTGTAACACCAGATGACATGAAGTTGACAATAAAAACACAACAGATGACCGAACAACCGGAAAAAAGAAATACCGAACTTGGTATAATGCGTTCATGGGTGGCAGAAAATTTACCTGCTATCAAATTTGAAACAGGTATGCCATCATGGGAAGAAATAGGTAAATGGGTAAAAATCACTACTATTCCTTCGTGGAAAGAACTCTCTTCATGGTATGGAAAAATTACGAAATCTAAAATTAAATCATCCTATGAAATAAAAGAGAAAACAGCCGAAGTGCTGGGAAAAGAGCCATTAACCGAAGAACAGAAGATAAAAAAAATATATGAATTTATTACTTCACAAATACGATACAGCTATGTGCCTTTCCGTCAAAATGGATGGGTGCCGCAAAAAGCCCGCGATGTACTTACAACAAAAATAGGCGATTGTAAAGATGTAGCAACTCTCGGTATTGCTATGCTTAATGAAGCTGGTATTAAAGCCGATTATGTTTTAGTCAATACAGCCATCAAAGCAATAGATATTCAGTTACCCTCACCCGTATTCGATCATGCGATTGCCACTATCCATACAAATAAGGGAAGAAAATATGTTGATCTTACAACTAATCATTATTCCGTCAATTCTATACCAAGCGGTGATTTGGACGTTATGTGCTTGGAAATTAATACCGATAATTCGGATAAATTAATTACTTTAAACCGCGATAATTTTGAAAAAACACAAAGCGAGGTTTTCTCAAAAGTAACAATTGATGGAAATAATATGCTCACATTACAACAACGGACTACATTAAGCGGCACAATGGCGGCTTCGTATCGCAGCACGTATGCGGAAGAGGGCTATGATGAAATAAAAAAAATGGTGGGCGAATGGCTTGGTTCAACCTATCCGGGCGTTGAAGTTGATACTGTCTGGACAAATGATATTGAACAAAGAGATATTCCTTTTGAACAAAATGTACATTTTTCTGTCCCTAATTTTATTAGTGAATCCGGCAGCTATCGTATGTTGCAAATTCCTTGGGTGCACCCCTTAGAACCGGATGAATCTGTTTCCTATAAAGAAAGAAAATATCCCCTCGAATATTATTATACCAGCGATATTATTCGTGAAAAAATCGAAATTACTTTGCCTTCACATCTTGAGCCATTAGAGTTGATGCCAATGACAAAATATAGTTGTCCTATTGCCGATTATGAGGTTAAACGCTCATTTAATAAAGGCATATTGTTGTTAGAAAGAATATATACCATAAAAAAACGATCGGCTTCTGTTGCCGAATATCAATCCATCAAAGAATTTATCAATAATGTTGTGCGCGAAGACGATAAACGTATGTTGCTGGGCGAAATAAAAAAAGCTAAAACAAAAGGGAAAAAATGACCGATTTCAATAATCATAGTCACACTAAACAAACGATACGAAAGATATTGTCACGCAAAAGAGAGCAATTATCACATACTGAAAGAGAACAGTACTCCTTCCACATTACCGAAACACTTTTGTCATTGGACATTATCGCAAAAGCAAACCGAGTACATTGTTATATGTCATTCGGGTCTGAAGTATCTACATCTTTATTGATGGAAGTCTTATTTTCTCAGAAAAAGCAAGTATATGTACCTGTGGTTCATGATGATATATTATTACATGCACAAGTCAATAGCGGTACTCAATGGGATAAAGATTTCTTTGGTATTCCTACGCCGATTGCGCCCACGATATCTACACATGCAATGATGCTGCATGATAATGATTGCATTATTATTCCCATGCTTGGCTTCGATTCTCAATGTATGAGATTGGGATATGGTAAAGGATATTATGATAAATTTTTACCGGAAACTAAGGGAATAAAAATTGGGCTTGCTTTTTCTTGTCAGTACTATGATTATATCCCCGCTGATTCACATGATATTCCTATGAATTGTATTATCACGGAAACGCAGATTTTTTCATAGAATTTCTATATGTCAATGGAGTTACTATTTCTTTTCACTCGATTGCATTACTATCGGTGAAAATGTAAGATTATATTTCTATTTGTCAGATATTTGAGTTGTACCTGAAATACGTTAGTTTATAATAAATGTGAATTTCTATCACACTTTTTGCCTTGCTATGCCTGAGTGTACCTGTTTTATACTGCCGTCCATTTTTGTTCATTTACATACTTGCAATACTATAAAAAACCCCTGCACAATATTGTTTATATCATGCAGGGGAATGTGATAAGTATAATAATCTTTTTTAAAAGACTATGGTGATATTATCGTATCACAGTGAGAGGGAGTGTAATCGTTGTTTTACCTGATGTGATAAGAGCTACATAATAACCCGCAGCAACATTTTCTGTATTCCACAGAACCTGTGTCTGATTTTGTGCCGTAAATACTGTTGTTCCCATAGCATCAACAATGTGAATATCTGCCGGAATATTACCCATATTTATTGTCATGGTGCTTGCAGCAGGGTTTGGTGCAATAATAATTGAATTCATCAATTCCTCTTGTACAGAAGATGCCATTTGTTTTCCTTGTGCTGTCATTTTAAAACCTGCAGCACCATAATTGGAAACAATTTCGACGGTTAATTGCCGCTGAACTGTATCTTTCGGAGTAAACTTCACACTCAAATCCAAACTTGCTCCAATAGCAAGAGTAAGCGGTAATGCCGGATATGTTACATCGAAAAATTCTTCATCACCGGTAAGTATAATTTGTGTGATAGATACTTCCACATTACCCGTATTGAACACTTTAATGACAGTATCTTGCGTTTTTCCAATCTCTGTTTTGCCCAAATTTGGTGCATTAAGATTTGTAATATCAATTTTATAAGCACATCCTTTGGCTTTGAGGGCAATCGTTGGATTTGCGGTTGCCGAATTACTTTCAAAGGTAAGCGATCCTGTATATTCTTGCAATTCCGATGTGGAAAAGACAATTTCCAAAGATTTTTCTTCATTTGCTTTGAGGGTAAATGGTATTGTCACCGGAGTTAATGTAAAACCATTACCGTCAAGAGTTATTTTTGTGACTGTAAGATCTGAGCCGCCGCCATTGACAATTTTGGTTGTTGTTTTATGGAAAATACCGGGTGATTTACAGCCAAAATCAATGGTTGCGTCGGTAGCAATCAGCGAAGGACCGGCTGTGGGTTCGGTAACTGTTAGTTTGATAATTTTTGTTTCTACACTTCCGCATGAATTAAAAATAAGACATTGATAATTACCTGCATCGGTTGTTTTTGTTGAATTGATAGTAAGAGTGGAAAGCGTATCCGCAGAACGATTTTGTCCACCTTTGCTCCATTTATAGCGTGCATTAGGACCACCGCCTACAGCACGTAAACGTGTCACAGTATTTGCTTTAACAACAGTGTCGTTAGTTTGAGAGATAAGAGCAACGCTTTTACGTACAGTTAATTTAAATGGTTGGGTGGTGATTGTCGTGCCACATTCATTAGTTATGGTCACTTCATAGGTCGCAGCATCAACATCGGACGGGGAGGCAATAACATAGCTTGGACCTTGTGCAGCAGTGATGGTTGAACCATTACGTTTCCATTCATATTGCAATCCTGTGCCTGTTGCTTCGATAGTAAATTGTAATTCTTTACCTTCGCAAATACTCGTATCACGTGGTTGTTTGGTGATGGTGGCAGCCGGAGTAAGCGATACTCTGATAGGGGCTGTGGTTGTTGCCGGCGCGCATTCTCCGCTAATAACGCAATCATAGCTTTGTAAGTCATTATTTGTCAAAGCAGAAAGGAGTAATTCATTTGTTGTGGCACCATTGATATTTGTTCCTTGTTTGCGCCATTGATATGTAAGTCCTGCTCCGGAAGCATTTACACGCAATCTGACGGGTTTACCAAGACAAGCGGAGGTGTCGCTGCTTTGGGAAAGAAGTTGAGGAGCAGTTTTAATAATAACGGTTGCTTGCTGGCTTGTTACTTCCGAGCATCCTGTTATGACAACATCATAATTGCCTGCATCGGTCACGGTAGCAGCAGGAATTGTATAAGTGGGATTCGTTGCTCCATTGATATTTGTTCCTCCTTTGCGCCAGCGGAAGGTATAAGCCGCATTATTATCGGTTGCTACTGTCAGGGTAATCGGTTGCCCCATACACATGGAAGAATTTGCCGGTTGTGTTGTAATTGTCGGATTAGCTTTAATGGAAAATGCCGCATCGCTGACATCATTTGCCGTCGGGGTGCTGACACTTGTTACTTTCACAAGATATTGTGTTCCTGTGGGTTGATTATTGGGAATTGTCCAATTATAGGAAGAGGGGGTGACCGGAACGGTGGTTATTTCAGACCATGCTCCGCCATTATTTGTCGAAATTTCAATTTTTACATTTCCTGTTAAACCTACGGGATTCCAAGAGATAATCTTTTCTTCTCCACGGCACCATGTTTCCCCGCCATTGGGTGAAGTGACTGTCATCGGCGTAGCAACAGTGATTGTAACATTATTCATAAAATTCCAAGTGTCACCAGTATAAGCACTATTATTATTAACAGCATTACCGGCTGCTTTCATGGTATATGTGCCTGTTGAAGTAGGGGCGGTCCAATTAAATGTCCATGTCGTTTCCCCGCTTGACATAGCTTTTCTACCATTGTGTGTTAGCTCACTGCCATTAAGTTGCGAACCTGAACCGGCGCTTAATGTACCGGCACTTGACCCACCACTATTAGTAACAGCAAGATTAAACCCTGCATGTGAAAGTGAACCATGTGCCACGACCACAGTAAAACTTCTTTGTTCGCCCGGTGCCATAGTCACCGAACCACTGACACCTTGTATGCTGACGGTGGTAGCACTGCTTGAGCTACCATGGCATGTACAGCCGGATGTTGTCACACCACTTATACCACCATTATACGCTTGCAGCGATGAAAAACCGAATAAAAAGAAGGTGAAGAGAGCGCAAAACGTCGCATAACGTTTTATCATAAAAAAACTCCTAAGAAAATATATATATGTACGTTTGCAGCGACACAATTTTTCTACTTTTGTTACCGGACAACGGATAAATTTTTATATTGAGTAGTGTTGCTTGTAGGAAAAAATCAAAAATAGGTCGAACTGTATGCAATACTTTTTGGTGATTGTATTTTTCTGTAAACTCCATGTATAATTGAGCTTGTAGAATATTTTAAGATATTGTCGTACAGTGATTTTTAAACTATACGATGATATTTTCACTTTTTGAAAGTAAAAAATTAAGAGTAAGTGTCGTGATGCTTTTGGCATGGTTCTCAATTATTTTGGAACTGATTATCAATCCGGTTCTTTTGGCGATGATATGTTTGCTACGGTGCATCTGTCAAAAATTCTTTGCACACCCCAAGACTCTGTGGCTATGCTCTCCATGCTCCAAGCAATAACACTAAAACGATAAATAATACTACCCTTCTTTCACAAAAAAAAACGCCTCGGGATTTTCCGAAGCGTTTTTTTTACTTTCTTTTTATTCTTAACCACCTATATTATCGCCATCAATAGATAATGTTGGCGTATAGGCAGAATACACAGTACCATAGCCCGCTCGCAAACGGAAATACCACATTCCGGGTTGTGGCGTATAAGGCATAGAATCTGTATTTTGATTCCATACCAAATTCCAATTATTTTCATCGGTGGATTCCTCCACATTATAACTATTTGCCCAATCCACTTGCGACCAATGCAATGCACCGCTCGCATAATAAAAATTACTCGGCACTGCTATACTCACCACCTGCGTAATAATTACCGCTTCGCCATAGCCCGCCGCATTATGACCTTGCACTCGCACATGAATACCGCCCGTCAATGGCATAGGAACGGGAGCTTGCGTATTGCTGCCCGAATATATTTCCGTCCAATTTCCTTGATTCGATTCTGTGGAAATTGCCACACGATAACTTGTGGCGGTGGGGGCTGCCGTCCAAGAAATAATACTATTCACCAAACTTACATTCGTGACCGCTGCGGGTGGCGTACTTGCTCCACCCTCTTCATTGCCCCAAATCACAAATTCATAATATGCCACAGGGTCATCGGCAAAAGCATTTTTTCCGGCAACAGAAAGCTCTTGCAACATATCATAAATAGCATTTAATTTGGTAACACGCTCTTCGCGTGCATCGCGGCGGCTGTCTTCGGCATTATTAAAATTACTCATGGCGGTTTTTAATTCATTGCTTGCAGTTGTGACTGCTGCTATCATAGCCGGAGTAACACCTTTGGTGGCAAGCTCGGCACTAAATTCATTCGCCTTTTCCACCACTCTGCCTGCCGTGCCACGCAATATTTCACGGGTTTGTTTTGATAATCCTTCTGCACGGAATTTTGCTACATTGAGAGACTTTTCGCCCCATACTAAAATGGCTCTTGTGACAATAGCGCGGATAGCTTCTCGCAATGCTTCTTCTTTTTCCTCCATAATTTGCGTGGCTTCGACAATTTCCAGCAATTTCATGTCATCGGTCGGAAACACAATTGCTTCCTCGATGGCAGTATCCAATGCGGTAATCATTGCGGCTGTGAAACCATAATCGGCTAATTGTGACTGATAGGTCACTGCGGCTTGTTGCATATTAGCTGCACGTGACAGCAATGCATCGTCGGCTGCGGAAAACAGCCTTTTGGGCATTTCTGTTGCCATAAAACACCTTTGAAAAATAAATAATAAAAATAATTATTATTAACGTGGACTGTAACGCATCGGGATGGGCAATACAGTGGCGCGTCAACGGTTGCATAGACACTATTTTTTTCTCAATGTTACAAAATATTCTCTATTTTCTTCATAACTACGCCTTAATTAGCCATAACTACATTATAATTAGCCATAACTACGCCTTAATTAGCCATAACTGTACTGCATTTTCTATTATCTAACATTGATTTCTTCATTACTATTCCATTCTATTCAATAACTATCTTCGGTGCGTGATTAACTATTCTCGGAATGTGATTAACTATTCTCGGAACGTGATTAACTATCTTCGGATCATGGTTAACTATTCTTGGTGAGTCATTAACTATTCTCGGAACGTGAGTAACTATTCTCGGAACGTGAGTAACTATCTTCGAAACATGATTAACTATTCTTGCTGAGTCATTAACTATTCTCGGAATGTGAGTAACTATTCTCGGAACGTGAGTAACTATTCTCAGAACGTGAGTAACTATCTTCGGAACTTTGCCATCTATGCATCCAGATGGTCTCTTACCGCATCCAGATGGTCTTTTGCCGCATCCAGATGGTCTCCTGCCGCATCCAGATGGTCTCCTGCCGCATCCAGATGGTCTTCCGCCGTATCCAGATGGTCT